>Ga0315553_10000930_pt1 | contig 25221 bp, 20 predicted proteins | sample SalMarSW160140MG_FD_203099 | JGI IMG/M metagenome (GOLD analysis project Ga0315553, IMG submission 203099) | Salt marsh sediment microbial communities from the Plum Island Ecosystem LTER, Massachusetts, United States - Salt Marsh Sediment SW1601-40 ... | reverse complement strand
TGACCACAGCAAAGAGTTGGCAACCGGGCAGATCATAATCGTTGTCGGGCGACCGGGCGCTCATCCTAGACTGGGCTGGCCCGGCGATGGCGGCAACTTGCCAAAGAACATGCTGACCACAGGAGTAGGGGAGGCGGACGCTGGTGGTTCGGGCGCTGGGGCTGACGAGGGGAGGCTCAGCCAGCCAGCCGAGATTGTAGGGCGCTCCGTTGAGGAGAATCTGGAACCCGTCGATCTTGGTGGGATCACCGTCCCACTTCCAGCTAAGCTGGCGCTCAAGGGGATCAGCGTCTTCCCATGCAGAGCGAGTCTGGTCTTCGCGGACGTTGTACGGAACCGGCAGTGAGGGATCTTCGTAGGCGTAGGCTTCCCGTGTTCCGGTGGCGTCCAGCGCTCCCAGCGTCTTTATGACGATGCCGATCTCAACGGCCCCACCCCGCAAGGATCGCCTGTTCCCATCCCAGGTGTTGGCGGCGTAGTTCCCGCTTGGGGAACCGAGGAAGTCTAGCTGTGCGCCCGACCAGCCCAGGCAGTTTCCAGTGATCTCCAGTGCCTTGTCCTCCGGGATGGGCACGACGAGTCCGTGGCTCCCGCCTGCCCAGGCTGCGATGTCCGCTTGCTGCGATTGAACCTGGATGAAGGCCGAGTCATCCTCAGGGATCCGCACCTCGGCAGCGCCTTCAAAGGAGAGATAGCAGTAAACCTTGTCGTATGCGGCCGTCAGGGTCATGTCGAGGGCCTCGACTTGGAGGTGGGTAGCGAGCGCGGCAGGGCACGCAGGATCAACGTACAGCCAGACGAAGTTACTGGGCTGGCGGCCCAGCCTGTTCACCGCCTCCACCCAGAAGGTGAGGTAACCCGGCTGGGGTGCCGCAAACTCAACCCACGCCGCGCCGCTGGCAGCCGGTTCGAGCTTGGCGATGACCCGCCCTGGCGAGCCCAGCCCCGCCATCCTCACCTCATAGGACTCTTCGTTGGTGGCCTTGTCGTTCCACAGCAGGCGCACGGTGCAGTCCTGCACCTGAGCTTCCAGATCCGTGGGGGCCGCGGGTGGGGAAACCGCGATGAATCCCAGGGGCAGGTTCGGCGGCAAAGGTGCAGGCTCGATGATCTTCAGGGAAGGGGCATCTGGAACGAGCAACGGCGTGCTCCCAGCAACAGAGGGTGGCACTGTCGGGCCGATCGATGACGGCGGCCTTTCTTCGGGCGGAGCTGGCACGAAGACTACCGCGTCTGGAGAAGGCTCCTGGCCGCCCAAGTGGGGATTCAGCTCCTGCAAGGTACCCACGTCGCTGCCGTACGCCTCAGCGATGTCATCCAGCGTGTCGCCCGATTGCGCGCGAACCACCAGCTGCACCCCTTGAGGGTCTGGCTGCGACCCGCCGGTGAGGGCGACGGGCGGGCTCTGCCCGATGATGCCGGCGGTATTCACAGCGCGCACGAAGAGCATATGAGGACCCTGCAAGGCTGGGAAACCGAAGTGCGCATAGAAAGGTGAGACACCCTCGGCCAGATCGCTCTCCTGGATTTCCATCGCGTCACCGTCCACCCACAATTCCATGCGCGAGATAGGGGTGCGGCCGAAGCCGGTGGCGGACACGAAGACATGTTTGCCGAGCGGCACCGACTCCCCCGACGCGGGCTCGGTGACTAGCACGGTTGGCGGGGCAAACTGACTGCGCGCCTGCTCCTCTTGACGCACGAGCCAAAACACCAAGGAGCAGAGCCCAAGCAGTACCAACACAGCCAGCGAAGTAACAGCAACAGCTATCCACTGCATCTTAGCGCGCATGTCCTTCAGTCTTACCCTCCGTTGTGCAGGATATGCATGGACCTTACCGCTTGTAGCATTCTCCAGGAAGGACCCCGGGGTTGTTCTACCACCCTTGCTCAGAGTGGGAATTGTTGCCAGGATTGGGATCGTTGAACGGGACCTGTATGCTACACGAGAAGCTGACCTGGTATGAGCCGGGACTGACTATGACGCCCGTATTGAACACCTGCGTCCGACCTGGGTTGAGGGTGCCGATAAAGATGGGCGTGGGTCCCATTTGCCCCGGGTGATGGACATTCTCAATAGTGTCGTATTCGTCCCATTGGCACGACAATTGAACTGTGACATCGGTGACGGTGCCTGGCCCGTGGTTCGTGATGTCCCCAAGCACCTGGTGCGAGGGCGGCTCCGCCCGCAGGTCGGTTATCGCCAGGTCCGCCCTGAGTGGCAGAGTGGCGGTGGGCTGCGGCTGGGATACCGTTACGGTCACGGAGTCAGTATCCTCACCTCCGGCCGACCTGGCCACCAGTGTGTATGTGGTCGTGCGATCAGGGCACTTGTCTCTGGCATCGTACTGGCCCGCGCCTTCTCCGTCCAACCACACTCCGATCACGTCGCCCTCCACGGCCCAACTCAGGGTGGTACATTGTCCAACCACGATGGAGGGTGGATTGGCCTGGAAAGAGACGATACTCGGCGCCGGCGGTGGCGTTGTAGGGGTAGGTGTAGGTGGCACTCGCGTCGCAGTAGGCGGTACTCGTGTCGCCGTGGGTGCAGGCGGGCGTGTGGGCGTCGGGGTGGGTGGCACCCGTGTCGCCGAAGCTGAAGGCGGGCGTGTGGGCGTCGAGGTCGGCGCCGCATGGGTAGCCGGAGCAGTGGGCGCTGCATACACAGGCGACGATGTGGGCGTTGGCGAAGCCAACGATAGCTGGCCCACCGTCACCGTCGATGTGGCATAGGGGCCAACATTTCCCTGGGAGTCAGTGGCCCTGGCGTGGATATTGTAGGTGCCAGGTTCGGTGGGGTTCCATGCCGCGGTGGCCTCGCAGAGGCGGAAGCCCTCGGCAGTGATGGTGACCAGGGGGTCATCGTCAACGAAGAATTCAAAGCTGGACACACCGTCGACATCGGAGGCGTGGGCCTGAATCGTGACCGGCCCCACGGGAAGCGTGGCCCCGTCGAGAGGGCGATCCAGCCAGGTCGTAGGGCCTTGCGTGGATGCGCCACAGGCAGCCAGCAAGGAAGCCACCGCAAACACCACGACACAGCGGACGATGATCCGTGTCATCACCCACTTCCTCCATTTGGAGTGAGAATCACCAATTGGTCCTCCTCTGCCAACCGTAGCGCATCCTTGCGGCGCTCTTGCCGTGCTCGAACCTCATTCCAGCTTTGCATGTTGCACCTCCTGCTCCTGCAACCTCCTGCAACGCCCTGTCATATGACCGCGAAACCCGGTCGCTCCTCCTCACCAGTTAAGGGGTGCTGACGTCGGGCCTCCGGAGTCTCCCGTATTTTGGTCCACTCGGCTGTTGTGGCTCACCGTCTCCCAGGGCCAGTTTCAGGATTGAACGGAGGATGACGTCCAGCAATCCTTCCACAGGTGCTTCCTTCGCCTGTCCGTAGGGGTAACCGTGTTTCCTCGCCCGGTCGCCGGAAGGCAGTATCCTCTTGTCTGCTCGTCGTCTCCTCTCTGTCACCGGGTCTCACCCGCTCTACGATCACAGAGTAGCACAGAGGCGCCAAGGCAGCGCCAAAAGCGCCGTCAAAAAGCTGGCTTGGCCACGTTTCTGCGCTGCTGCACGCCGTGACTAAGCTCTTCGGGCGGCCACGGCAAGGCCCCCGCCTTGTTTCACGTGACGGGGGCCTAACAGTGCGGATTCTCGTCGAGCGGTTTCGGGTTCGGTCCATTAGTGCGTTTCGATCACCACCTCTCTACACACCCACCTCTCGCTTGCTGAGACGGAGAAGTCCTGCGCTCAAGGCTTTGCCAGCAGATGCCGCCCACCACAGGATGAGCCCCGTCGCCATAGGGGAACGGGGCCCCGAATAGTCCACCAGGCAACCTACAATGTGAACAGAGCGCCCTGGCTCTTGGACGTTAGTGTGGCTCGATGACGACGTCCTTCCAAAACCACATCCTCATCGGAGATGTAGGGTATCGCCTCACCCACGGCTTCACCAACAGGTGAGAGCGGTAATGCCACAGGGGCAAGATCGGCGCCTCCTGTAGCAGGATTGGCTCTGCTTGCTGGTACATTCTCATCCGCTCGCCCTGGTCCGTCGCTCGCCGAGCACTCTCGATCAATCGATCGTAGAGTTCGTTTCGCCACCCGCCGAGACGCCTCCAGTCGGCGACCCGCAGGAAGTTGTCGGGGTCTGGATAGTCCGCCGTCCAACCGCCCAACCAGATGTGGGGGCTTTCCCAGCTCAGCCTGTCGAGAAACTCTCCCCAGCTCAAGCACTTGGAGGCGATCTCTACCCCTAGCTTGTACAGCCATTGTGTCCGCAGGTTCTCAACCGTGGAAACGAAGAGGGGCTTATCCGCCGAGAGAACCTCCACTCGCGGAAAGCCTTGTCCTCCTGGGTAACCGGCCTCTCCGAGCAGCAGGCGCGCCTGCTCAGGATCACAGGGCGGGCCGATCCCTGGCGAGTGGCCCGGCATCCCTGGTGGCACTAACCCCCCGGTGGCCGGGAAAGCAAAACCTCTGAGCGTCACGTGGGCCAGGGCTTCCCTGTCTATGGCCAGAGCGAAGGCCCGGCGCACCCGCGGGTCATCAAAGGGCGGGCGACGAACATCGAAGCCGATGTAGTGGGTGTGCAGCCCCGGTACCGACACGAATTCTCCAGCAAACCGCTGCCGGGCACGCTCCCAGTCGGTCAAGGGCAGCAGGAAATGGAGGACAAGAATCTCCAGCCTATTTTCCTCATACATCTCCAACCACCCGGCGGGCTCCGCCACCCTGAACCACAACTCAACCTGCTGCAGGTTACCGGTGCTGCGGCCATGATAGGTTGGGTTCCGTTCTAAGAGCATCGATTCGCCCCGTTCCCAGGACATCAGTCTGAAGGGGCCGTTGGTCACCAGATTCGCCAATTCGGTCCAGGCTCTTCCCTGCGCCTCTACCACATGCCGCGGCACCGGGAAAGTGCTAGACAGGCACAAGACATGGGGGAAATAGCCGGTCGGCCCCTCGAGCTCCACCACCAGGGTGCGTTCGTCCACGGCCCGCACACCTATCAGGTCTGGGTCGGACACATGACCCTCATGGTAGGCCCTTGCCTCCTTGATGTCGTACAGCAGTCCTGCGACTTGGGAGGGTGTGGCTGGATCCAGCACCCGCTTCCAGGCATATTCGAAATCGCCCGCTGTCACCGGAACCCCATCGCTCCAGCGCACGTCGTCCCGGAGGTGGAAGATGTATTGGCCACCCTCGTCCAGCATCTCCCAACTCCGAGCTACATCGGGCACGACGCCCATCTCCGAGCTTAACTCTACCAGCCCACTGAAGAGCTGCTCTATCACCGTCAGCGAGTCGATATCGTACACCGGGCCTGGATCCAGGGTAGCTGGTTCGACCAATGCCACCCTCAGCCCGTGAGGGGCGAGCAGGGGTCGCTCAGGCGGTTCAGCCTTCACCGCCTGCTCCCACAGAAGAAAGCCTTCCTCGTAGGCCTGGCGGGCTGCCTGGAACTCGAAGGCATTTTGATAGGTGAGGCCCAGCTTCAACAGCGTCCGCGCCGCCCGTTCATAAGACCTCTGCTCCTTCAGCAGCGCCAACGCCCTCTGGTAATGGCCGACGGCCTCCTCGTGTGCGTACATACCGCGTGCTCGGTCCCCGGCCCCAAGCAACGAGGTGATGGCCCTCTCTGTCAAAGTCTCGTCATACCTCGCTCCTTCCTGGAAGTGAAACGCCATCTCGCTGGCCCAGTCATTTGGCTCGGGGCCATAGAGCCTCTCCAGCGCCAGCCCGGCCTGCGCGTGGGCGCGCTGCCTATGGCGGTGGGGGATCCCCGCATAAACCACCTCCTGGATCTTGTGATGCGCGAAGGCATAGTCCCGACCCATGGCTCCTGTGCCTTCTTCCACCAAGCGGTGCCGCAAGAGATCATCGAGTGCCTCCAGCGCCGGCTCCTCCCCCCGGCCCCAGACCGCATCCAGTAGGTCAAAGTCGAACTCGCGACCAAGCACCGCTGCCACCCGCAGTGCCTCCTGGGTCGTTTCGTTCAGTCGGTGGACGCGGGTTTCAATGGCCTCGCTAACACGGCCAGGCAGCGGAAGCGCTCCTTCGCTGAGCCGAAAGAAGTCTCCCTTCCAGATGTCTCCGTCTAGATGGATCGAGCCTATCTCAAACAAGGCTCTAACCATCTCCGTGAGGAAGAAGGGATTGCCCTCCGTCTCCCGGAAGAGCCGGCCCGCCAGGGGGGTGACCGCCTCTCCTGCACCGGACAGCTCTGCAATCATCGCTTCCACATCCTCTGACGAAAGCGGCGACAGTTGCAGGGTCTGATAGAGCCATTCCTGACCAAGTTGCTGCCTTAGAGTACGCAACGGATGCCCTTCGTCAACGGCCTCCGGACGGAAGGTGCCGACCATCAGTGTCTGATGACCACTCAGGTGGCGGACCAGGTAGTGAACCAGCTGCAGGGTGGACTCACTGGCCCATTGTAGGTCCTCCAAGATGACCAGTATTGGGGCTCCAGAGGACATCTCCCCGAAAATCCTGGCTGTCGCCTCAAAGAGGCGCGCCCTCTCCTGGTCAGTGGGTGTCACAGGTGTTTCAGGAAGATCAGCCCGCTTTTCCGCGACCTCTGGCACCAGGCGGGCCACCTGCGCCATGGCCCACGCAGGAAAGCGCTGCAGCTCAGACGGCGCAAGAGCTGGCAGAACGGCGCCCAGCGCCTCGGCGACGGGTTGGTAAGGCAAGGCGCGCTCGAACTCGTAACAACGACCCCACAGCACGCGAATTCCCTGCCAACGCAATCGGTGGGCGAATTCCTCGACCAGGCGAGTCTTGCCCACGCCCGCCTCCCCGCTGATCAAGACCAGTTTTCCCCGCCCCGCCTCGGCCTCCTGCCAACAGCGACCCAGGAACGCCATCTCCCGCTCCCTGCCCACCAGCTTGGACCGGGCTACCACATCCAACGGATTGCGACCTGCAGTGAGTGCTGGTCGTACTGGCGGCATTTCAACACCGACAGCCTCAGCGACCTCCTCATGTGGAAACCGGCGCTCCAGAATCTCCCGGTACAGCCCCGTGGTCTCCGCCATCGGCTCCGCACCCAGCTCCTCCAACACGGTGTCCCGACATCGGCGGTACTGCTCCAGCGCCGAGTTCCTCTGGCCCAGCCGGCAATAGGCCCGCATCGCCACCTCGTGCGCATCCTCCCGGAGGGAATCTTGTTCCAGGAGCCGTAGCGCGGTCCCTAAGGCTGCCTGGTGCTCTCCTCTCTCCTCCTGACCGACCATCAGCCGCGTCAGCCCATCGGAGAAGAGGGATTCGAACCTGTATCGCTCATTGATGACCCACTCATCGTAGAACCCATCCATGAAATCGCCGTGGTACAGCGCCAGTCCTGCCTGCAGATGAGCTTCGTTGTCCTGGGACACCTGAGACTCGAACTCATCGACATCCACCCAGAGATCGCCCTGGGGATCGACCTGCACGGTGTGGAGATCGCTCACAAGAAGCCCTTCTTCGGGGAGGCAGCGGCGGATGTGCCATAGGGCGGTCCTGAGAGAGCGGCGCGCCTTGTTCTCTGGCCTGTCGCCCCAGAAGAGGTCGATCAGCCGGTCCCTGGATTGGGGATGCTCACGATGTAGGGCGAGATAGGCCAGCAAGGACTGGGACTTCAGCGTGGGAGGCTTCAGTAACCCCTGGTCATCCCAGCGGATGTCCAGCGGACCCAGGAGGTACAATCGCAGAGTAGGCACTGCGTGGTCTCCTCAAGAGGCTGCGGCGACTAGCAACGTCGCTGAAGGCAGAACCCTTCTCTCTCTGCACGCAATAGATTCTACCGCACCATCGCGGCCCCGCCACTCCAACACCTTTGGCGACCAGGGGTCAGTAATCGCGCCGGACGTCGAAACCTTCGGGAGGTTCGGGACCTAGCTCTGACTGGCTAGTCGAAACGTCCCCAGGTCGACCTGACTCGGAACGTCCTCGTCGAAGTACAGCCATCCGTTCTCCCACTGAGCCACGTACCCCTCGGCACCCACCACGACTCCGAAGTGTTCCCCGCGCGGTATGGGCTGCCGGAGCATGAACCTTCCGTCCCTGTCGGTCTCAGCGTAGGCGAGCATCTGCTCCTCCAGGAAGTCCTCGAAGAACTCCTCCACCGTCACGTCTGGCTGAAGGACCACGAAGAGTGCGCCCTCGATGCCCCGACCTGTGTCGGCGGAGACGATGGTCCCACTCACCGCCACACCGTCATCCTCTTCCTCGTCGGGCAGGACGATCGGAGCCCCCTCATCTCCATTGAACGAGGCCACCAGGGAGTAGGGCTCGCTGACACTATAGCCACCGTAAGTGACGATGGCGATGTAGTACGTGCCGGTTGTCCTGGGCTGGTACTCGATGCGCTCTCTGTCCGTGGTTCCCCACGAGTAGTCCAGGATCTCCCCGGCGGAGTCGACGAGGTACAGGTCGTAGTCGGACCGCCAGTTGATGTTGCCCAGGTCGACGATGATCGGGTCCCGGGTGTCCACTTCGACGTAGTAGACGTCAATGTCCTCCTCAGAACTAAGGTACGCCTCGTACACCTTTCCAGACAACAAAGGCCCAGAGGCGTCCTCAATCGTCTCGTTGGGCTCAAAGGCCTCCAGGTCCTCGGCTGGTTCCTCCGGCTCAACAAGATAAGCGACCAGGTTTACCGGCCTTAGCTCGTTTAGCTGTCCTATGGAGACAGGTGTGTCGTTCTCGTCGATCACCCCATCGCCGTTGGTGTCCACGATCCGCCGCGCTTCGGCCTCTCCCAACTGGGTGGGCACTCCAACCAGTTCGCCTTGCGCGTTGACGCCTGTCCCTCCGCTGTTTCCGCCAGCGATGGTCGTGTCGGTCCGAATCCAGGTGCGAATCACCTCTCCACTGGACAGTTCCGTGCTCTCGAACCCGCTCACTCCTCCGCTGGTGAAGGTGATGTAACCTTCGCCGATGCCCGGATAGCCAAAGATGTAGAGCTCATCCCCCAGGTGCACTTCGTCTGAATCGCCCAGCGCGACGGGACTCAGGTTCATATCATCGGCATCGACGGCCCTGCCGTTGAGATCCATGGTGATCTGGAGCAAGGCCAGGTCCAGGCCATGGTCGTAGGCCAGCACCTCTGCCACGTACATAGGAGCCGGTGGCCGGTCCTCGCGGGTGGTCAGGGCCACGACCAGGGCATCCATGGGACCTCCCTCGAGCCCCACATCGTTCCCCATGTCTGTCGCCACGTGGGCATTGGTCAGCACCAGACCGTCCTCGGACAAGATGGTGCCGGAACCACTCCACACGGGAACCAGCTCCCCTCCATCCCTCACCAGCGCGAGGATGAGCACTGCCCCTTCCATAATCTCCTGACGCTGGGTCTGAGACAGGGCCTCCTGGCCGGACACCGCTGCTGCGCCAAGAAGGAGTACGACCAGGGTTACCAAGCAGGCAAGTTTCAGCGCGTTTCGCATCTCTCAACCCCCTAGCTAAGATCAACGCTGGCGAGAATGGAGTTGAAGGCTCCCTCCTCATCCGCAAACCGGTCCGCCGCGGCGGCGAAGCTCAGGATGTAGGCCCGGCCCTCATGGAAGACCACCCAGTCGATGGCCTGGACGACGACCGGCATGCTGCTCTGAGAACCGCTGGCGGGCTCGGCCACGTAGGCATAGGTCACCTTGCTCGCCTCCAGCCCCCCAAGCTCGCCTTGATCCACGCTCAACACGCGGTAGGCGGTGAGCTCCCCGCCTCTGTCCAACGACAGGGAGGCCAGCAGGTCATTCTCCGTGAGCGGAAACTCAGGATCCATCTCCCTCATTCTCAGGGAGAAGGTGGGCTTGAACGGACCCTCTCCGCGCACGTCGCTAGCGGTCACCAGCGTCTCCTTATCCACCTGCTCCAGCCAACGATCTGGATAACTCAGACTCACAGCTCCGTCATCGCTGGTGAAGGTGACCATCTGGCCTAGCACCCAGCCCTTGAAGGCCCAGCCCAGAAGCAAGGCGACGATGACCAGGGCCACGACCAGCAACTCATCCCACCAACCTTTCAGAGGAACCGAACGCCGAATCGATGTGGTTGCTTCCATTCTCTCTCCTCATTTCCCCAGGATTACCGCTGAGACCGCGGAGTTCGCGGAGTCTCCGGGAATCCATTCACTACTCGACGGATGCCGTCTTTCAGAAGCGGCACATTGAAGTTGATCAGCAGCCCGACCTTACAGCCGGAGAGCTTCAGGTACGAAAGAAGCTGGGCCTGATGAATCGGGGCAAGTGCGTCAACAGCCTTGATCTCGACGATGACCTTGTCCTCCACAAGCAAGTCCAGGCGATAGCCGCAGTCTAGATGAACGTTCTTGTAGACCACCGGCAGTGGCTTCTGCGATGCGACTTCGAGTCCTGATCCTGTGAGTTCAAACGCCAGACATCGCTCGTCGGCGGACTCCAGAAGCCCCGGTCCCAGGAAGCGGTGCACCTCGACAGCCGCGCCAATGACGGTCTCGGTGATATGGTTGAGCTGTGTCTCTTCGTTCTTCCCCGCCATCTCTGCGTCCTCTGCGCTCTCTGCGGTGAAACCTGAACGCTCACGCCTGAGCAATGGTTGCCCGGTTGGCCCTCCGCATCAGCCAGAAGAGAGCCCCCAAGATGGCTAGTGCGACGACAGTAGCCAGGATCAGACCATTCCAGGGGTTGAACTGCAAGCCCCTCACGCTGGCCAGGTCTCGCAAGAAGACGAAGAGGCCGTTGAGTAGCGCGGCGATAGCCAGACCGCAGGGCATCCACCACACCGGCTTGCCCTCGAACTTGTCCTGGGCCAGGAAGTAGCCCACGATGCCTGCAAAGCTAGCCTGCGCCAGGGCGGTGACGACGATGCGCAAGACACCTACCGAGAGATCCACGCCGGCATTGGACACAACGTACTGGATGTTCAGCATGGTAGCATATCCCAAACCTGCCGCTGTGCCGTAGATGACGCCATCCATCCGCTCGTCGAACTCCTTGCTGCTGTACACTGTATAACGTACCGCTGCGTACTTCAGGAACTCCTGGCTGAAGCCCAATACCAGTACGCCTCCTACCAGTTGCACCATCTGACTCTCGTAGAGCCATTCCTTGATCCCGAACAGATCGTTGACCAGTGGAATGCCCACGGCGGCGGCCAGAAGCGCACCCAGTACGAAGATGCCGACGACGTACCGCTTGGGCTCGGGCTCCAACCGGTCCTGTAGATAGAAGAAGGCCAACCAGATCACAGCAGGCACCAGCGCCAGCACGATGCCCGCGACCACAAGCGCGCTCCCTTCCAGCGTGGGTTGGGCGAACCTGTCCAGTCCCACGACCAGGAGGATGAACACGATCAGCGCTGCCACCAGCACCCATCCAGTCTGCCAGAAGTGGCTCCGTCCACGGGTGACCCTGCTGTAGTGCTCGTCACAATAGCAGCGTCTACCGATGGTCTTGGCCTCTGCCTTCACCGGCGCGTGGCAGACACAGCAAATACGTTCACTCATGCTTCACAGCCTCCCTTCCGCCATTAGTTGAGAGCCCCCTGAATAGTGATGCCATTGTAGTCTGGCACCTAGTCAGAGTCAAGGCGTAACAGTGGAGTCGAGGGGCCTGTCCTCGATGCACATGATCGCGGGTACGAAGAAAGCCCCCACCCCCATGGCGACCGAGGTCACGCCCGCGATGAGGAACCAGGCCTGGACGCTCAACGCATCAGCCAGGGGGCCCGCAACGGCCAGACCCACCGGGGTCATGGCTAGTGCCCCACCACGCACCAGTGTCAGAACACGCCCCTGCATGGCTGGGGCACAGCAACCTGCATGATCGCCAGCAAGGAACCGTTGATGATCGGATTCAACAAGCCCGTGATGAAGATCGTCCCCAGGGCCAACGGGAAACCGTTGGCGGGAACCAGTCCCGTAGCGAAGATGGCCACCCCTTGCAGCGCCAGGGCGAGCATCGCGGTTGTTGTGCGCCGTCTGAAGCCGCCCCACACCCCTAGCGTGAGCCCTCCGAGGACGATGCCTACGCCCGCGCCGGACTCGAGCCAGGCGTACTCGGCGGCACCACCTCCGAAGTGGTCGGTGACCATGATCGGAAGCAGGGACAGCGCTGGAGTGCCTACCAGGTTGAGGAGCATGGCGATGATGATGATGAGCGTCATACCGCGCCAGCCCCAGACGAACCTGAACCCCCCTCTGACGTCGCGCAGCACGGAGGCCACCGCGCCCCCACCCGTCAACTCCTCCTCCCGCTCAGGTTGCGGTATGGAGACGAAGACCAGCGCTCCGATGGCGATGATGGCCGTGACCACGTCTATGGCCAGGATGCCCTGCATAGGCAGAAGTTCGAGAAGCAGCGCGCCCAGGGGCGGAGCACCGATGTTGGCAAGCCCGGCGATGGTCTCGTTCAGCCCGGCGATGCGCGAAAGGTGCCGCTCTGGGACTAGCAGCGTCGTCGAGGCTTGCATGGCGGGCCAGTGAAAGGCGGAACCGGCCGCGCGAAAAAGCATCAAAGCATAGATGTGCCAGACCTGGACCAGTCCCAGCGCGTACAACGCTGCCAACAGCAAGGTCGCCAGCGCGATGCCACCGTCCGCAACCATCAGGACTCTGCGCCGGTCCCAACGGTCTACCAGCGCCCCGGCGATAGGGCCGAGGACTATCTGGGGCAGCAGTGCCATGATGGTGGCAAAGGCCAACACCGTAGCCGAACCGGTGGTCTTGGTCAGCCACCACACTAGTGCAAACTGGACCAGTTGGCTTCCCACCAGGGAGAAGGCCTGGCCCGTCCAGATCACGAGAAACGGGGTCAGCGATGGAGGGGCTGTCTCTGGGGCGCCGCTATTGGTCTCTACGTACGATCGTTCGCCGCCTCCCATCCACCCATCTCCGGACACTTCACCGCTACCTTATGTCGAGGCATCAGTCACTCCACCACAGCGCTCCGCTCGCGCGTGTCCCTCACCTATCCGGCCATGCTCTCGCGGTACGTGAGCGCCAGAACGAGCTCATCTGTGTCGAACTTGGGTATGCCCAGCTTCTCGATCATCTCCAGGCGGCCCCTGTCATTCACCTCCCAGGAATGCACCTCGATCCCGGCCGAGCGCACCGCGCCTACCACCTCGGGCGAGAGCTGGCTAGGGTGCAGGTGTACAGCCCTCGCCTTTGCGAGTCTTGCGCCGTGCAGGGCTGAGTACGCCACCACGTCCAACCCCATCCACTCCTCAGACCGCCTCTGAAGCAGGTCAGTGGCCAGCCCGGGACAACGCCGCCCGATGTCCAGCAGCAAAGCAGGCTCGTAGGAGGTCACTTCCATCGTCTCCCACAGGTCCCTGAAAGGCTCCAGTTCCCCTGCTACGATCTCCGCCGACTCTGGCTCCGGCCCCTTGATCTCTATCTCCACTCCCAGGAGGCCTGCGAAGGTCTCCAGAACCTCCCGTAGCGTAGGGATTCGACACCGATCACCAATGTCTTCCCGAGCGCCCTGCAGCTCCAGGAGCTGGAGCTGCAGGGCGTCGTACTCGAAGACAGGTCCCGATGCACTGGTAGTCTCCTGTAGATAGAAGTTGTGAAACACCACCGGCACGCGATCCCTGCTCAGCCGTACGTCCAGCTCAAAGGCGTCAGCGCCAAGCTCCAGGGCACGCTGAAAGGCACCAATGGTGTTCTCGGGCACTCCATCCGCAACGCCCCGGTGGGCAACTATCTCAAACTCGCGCACACTGTTTCCTCACTCGTTGAATGGTCACGACCGACTTCACGCGACGCGCCGCTCGATCCATCCGCTCGCAGTCCTGGCGTTGATGGAGCCTACCCGCTCCCTCTCCGCTTGTCAAGACGCCATCTCTCCGAGACCAATCGAGCCAGGTAGTGGACACCGACCCCGGGCACAAAGCCCAGAGCCATGTTCGAGGCCACCGATACCACAACTGTGATGCCCAAGACCGCCAGGTCCACGGCCGGCCTGACGTCTGCGGCCAACCTGGCCAACTCCATGCCCACCAGTAGGCCACCTCGATGCTCGCAACCACCCGGAACCATAGAGCATTCAACGCCTTCCGGGCCACCGCGGGATCAGGAAGGGGGTCCCCCGCTTGTAGGCCAGGTACTCGGCGCCGAACCGTCTCTCGAGCTCCTGTTCCTCGATCAGCCTGGTATACACAGTGATCACGGCCGGATAGACACAGGCCAGAGCAGCGGCCGAGAGGGAGCCCACCCAGACGGCGATGCCCAGATAGACCATGGTGGTGCCTGTAGCCATGGGGTTGCGGCAATAGGCGTACGGCCCGGTGGTGACGAGCCGGCGTGTGGCAACCACCGGTATGGGGGTTCCCAGGCCTTTCGAGAACTGGAGTGTTATCGTCCATTCCACCAGCAGGGCGCCGGGTACGATCAGCAATAGAGCGGGGATGGGGCAACCCAGTCCATGAGCGAACCGGGGGAGGTGCAGCCAACGGTCTATGAGGGACGCTCCTATCACTATGAAGGCGGGGTACATAACCAGGAACAACACCTGGCCCAGGAGCAGAGCAGCGATCCTTTTGCCAGTTCCATACTCACGTTGCGTAGCCCTCGTGAACCACTCCACTGAAGCGCTGCCCGTCCGTCCGAGAACAGTGATATCAGATTCGCCAGATGGGTCTCTGCTACCCGCCTGACGCCAGAGACTCCACCTTCCGCACGTAGCCCTCGGCGTCGAACTTGCGCCGCAGGCCATTGGCGTTCATATACCGCACCTTCCCCAAGACAGGCCTCTCACCCCACGGCCTGTCGTGCTTTCCCAGACACCAGGCTACGCCGGTGAAACCGTTGGGGTCCCGTCCGTCCAGTTCGTACTTGTTGTTGAGGTAGAGGGCGACACGTTGCGCCTCCTCTGGACCCTCGGTCCACTCCAGGATCTTCTTGCCCCAGTACATCCTCATGTAGCCGTGCATCTTGCCACGAACCACCATCTCCTGTTGTGCCGCATTCCAGTAAGGGTCGTGGGTGGCGCCAGCCTCGAACTCCTCCTCACTGTACAGGTACTCCCGAGGATCGCTCCGATGCTCGTTCAGAGTCTTTCTGCACCAGTCGGGCAGGCCCTTGGCACCGCCAAAGTGGGGGTTGTAATGGACGAAGTTCATACTCAGCTCTCGGCGCACGATGAGCTCTTCCAGGTAAGCATCCTGGCCCGGGCTGCCGCTTCCAGCAACCTGCAAAGCGATGTAGAGGGGAGAGATCTGTCCGAAGTGCAGGTAGGGGCTCATGCAGGAGAGATAGTCTCTTGTGGGATCATTCCTCAGCTCGTCGTAGCCATCCAGCTTGTTCTCTATGAACTCCTGGAGCAGCCGCTTCGCTTCGCCCGTCCCACCGGTCAAACCTGCCACCCTTCCCACCGTCTGATCAACTGCGAGCGTGGAGACCACTCTGGAGACGTCACCGAGGTCTAGAGACTCGAACTCCAGACCCGGGGAATCCATGCGAGGATCGGTCTCCTCCAGCGGTAACAGGCAATCGTCGAGCTTTCGGTGTATCTTGGGCCTGATGGTGGCGGCGGAGTACTCCTGTTTGGGCGAGGCTTCCTCCACAGGGACGACCACGTCGCTCTCCACCTGGATGAGGGGGCACCTGATACCATCGGCGACGCGCTTTCGCCACTCCTTCTGGATGGGCAGATAGCCCCGGTCCAACACCACGAGGGAGGCTCGCTGGGCCAACCTGGCAACTCCTTCAGCGGGCGGCTCCTTGCGGACGACCAGCTTCATGCCCCGCTCTCGCAGAGCCGCTTCGACCTCCCTCAGACCCTCCAGCAGGAAGTGGTAGTGCCTGGCGTTGGCCTCCGGGAACTCCTCGGTGAGGCCGAAGTAGACGACGACCGGCTGGCCTAGATCGTTGGCCTCACGGATGGCGTACTCCAGGGCGTGGTTGTACTCAGCCCTCGCCGAGGCCTGCATCCAGTAGAGTACGTACTCGCCTCTCGCTGTGGCCGCCTGGTTCAGGGGCTTCACCCTCTCCTGCTGGATCACATCGCTATCTCAACTTCACGGGTTGAGCATCCAGACCGAGACGTTGAGAAGGCCCGCGAAACTCACCCACAGGATGTAGGGTATCAACAACGCTCCGGCCGCCTTGGAGATCCTCCAGAAGACCACGATGTTGACCACGATGGCGATCCAGAGCAAGACGATGGCGATCACCGCTCCGAACAGGGAATACAGGCCGAAGAAGATGATCGTCCAGGCCAGGTTGAGGAAAAGCTGGATAACGAAAACGACCAGTGCCACCCGCACGCGGCGCTCGTGGAGCCCCTTCCGCCAGACCAGGAACGCCGCAATGCCCATCAGGGTGTACAGTGTGGTCCACACAGGGAAGAAGACCGAGTTGGGGGGATTGAAAGCCGGCTTGTTGAGGCTGGCATACCAGGTAGGGATGGCCGGCGTCGTGAAGACCGCCCCCAATCCCCCAGCCAACTGGCTAACCACGATGCTCACCACCAGGCGCAATACGTCCTTTAATCTGCTGTCTGCCATACAACACCTCCTTCACGTTTGACCCCAAGTATAGTCGCTTGATCCGGACACGCCAAGACCAGCCAAACGGCAAAGACAGACTATCGATGCCCCGCCGAAGACCTCACCCGGGCGCCAATGGTACAGGTAGAGGCTCCCACGTGAGCCCCCCGTCCAGTGAGCGAGACAACTCTGGAACGCCGATCTCAGCGAGGCCTTCGTCCTCCCACTCCACGGGAGACAGGTTGGCATACAGTGCCAGGCCCTGCGGACCCCAACCGGAGGCGAGCACCTCTGCATCCACGTCTCGACCGAAGTCGTAGACGAGCGACCACTGAACCTGATCCAGGTCCGGGGCACTGGCATTGCGTGACCGCCAGAGCTGGCTGGACGGCCACTTCACCACTACGTACAGGTCTCCATTGGCTCCATCGATGGTCAAACCAACACCGATCTGGCTGTTGTCCAAAGGCGTGGACATGGTCGTCCATTGCCCGCCGGAGGTGCCCCGGCGGAGGTAGCTGCCACCATACTTGGGCATGATGATCGCATACAGAATGTTGGCATCCTGCGGAGCCAGGGCCACTGTGGCCACCCCGTTGAACTGGATAAGGCCGTCGTCGGCTCGCGCCCACGTCGCGCCGCCATCGTTGCTCCGCAAGATCGCCCCGGCCGCACCGCCCATCCCGGCGGCCCACAACATCTCTGGGCTGCCGTACACCACAGCCACCATCCGGGTCTCCACGGCAGAAAGCGGCACCCACTCATTCCCCGACCAGTGGTACAGCCCCTCACACGTACTGGCGTACAGAGAGTCCACGGCGGCGTAGTCCATGTTCACATTCAGTACGCAATCTCGTGCAGGGAGGCCGCCAGGGAAGTCAGTCCACGTCTCGCCGTAGTCGTCACTGACAAGGAGCCAGGACAGACTTGCGTCATCGAACCCCGCGGGCAACTCTCCGATCAGAGCATAGAGGCGCCCCGGCTCTCCAGGACCCACCAGAAGCGTCCGCACCTGCCGCCAAGGCTCCTGCGGGGCAGTGGGCGGCAAAGTGGGGGGCGTTTCCGCCTGAGGCGGCGGGGCCGGCTCGGTGGCTGTGGGCAGTGGGGGTGGTTGAGTAGAGGTCGGTTCAGCAGCAGAGGGCGTCGACGGCAACCGCGTGGGACTGGGCTCGCTGGTTGGGAGCCTCGTTGTTTTCTCTTTCACCATGGGAGTCTGACGCGGTGTGCCGGTGGGAGGGCTCAGGACACCCCCGACAGGACTACAAGCGAACGTCAAGACGGCAGCTAGTCCGAGCAGCGAGATCAGAGCTTTCATCTCCTCGCACCTCCCTGGCTCCCCCGTGCAAGCCGTGGTCACCGCGCACGATGTGTCACAGCGCAACCTCCGCGACCCCTTGAACGCCCCCGCCTGGGGCAAAGTCTAGCAACTCCTAGACAGAGCTACCTCCAGAACTGCCACCACTTCCTGTTCGTTGGAACTTCGCGGCCCGCATGGCCGCTCAGCACGTCGAGTGATGCCAGTAGCGCTCCAGGGTCCTCGTCGATCTGCCGATCCAACCACGCGTGTGGGATATCTATGTTGAAGTACAGTGTCGAGTCCTTCCCCGTCTGGCGGTGGTGCACGTGCATTTCGTCGAAATAGTGTCCCTCGCCCTCCACGAGAGCCTGACTCCGCAGTTCGAGCCCCAAGTAGCCCAGAACTGCATATTCCTCCGCCACGATGATGACGGTGAACGCGGTCTCAGGAGTCTGGCCATCGCCCGAGTTCAGGATCGATTCCAGGAGCCCTCCACCGAACCTGCGGTGATAGTCCGCCTTGGTCGTCTCGTCCATGCGCCCGTACACGAACGCGGCCAGCAGATGTGACTCCACATCCAGGTAGTTCTGGTCCAGCCTCCCGTCCACAGCCCTCAACGCCGCCTGTCCGTCTGTCTGGCGAATCAACTGCTCCCACGACGATTGATCCCCGGCCGGTGTGTGGTAGGGGGAGTAGTGAGAGGACCTCGCATACACTAGACGTAGCTCCTGGAAATCGACCGTCTCAGGATCGGACTTGGCTTTCGACAACAGTTCTTCGTACTCTTGATCGAACTCCATTCTTCCTCCTCGGTCGACAAGAGAATGCTGTGACGAGAGGCCTGCCGAAGACTACGCTGTGCGATGACGGCCGCATGAACCTCAGACGAAGGTCCGGTCGGTGGCCTTTGTGCGCCGCCTCCAGCCGAACGCGACCGCGGTGAACTCTTACTGTCCCACCGCGTACAGGTTGCTGCCCGCGCCCACGTAGAGAGTTCCGTCGCTGCCCACAGCAGGGCCGACCAGGATCATCCCTCCCTCTGGAAGAAGAGAACGCCAGCGCAGGGTCCCGTCGGGGTTGACGGCGAACAGCTCACCCTCCCGCGTCCCCGCGTAGAGTACGAGTGCGCCATCGATGGTAACGGGAGAACTGAAGTGCACCTCCCTCTCTTCCTCTGGCTCTGCCATAAAAGTCCAGGCCACGGTTCCGTCGGGATTGAGGGCGTAGAGCTCGTTGCTATTGGAGGTGAGATAGACCCTGCCACCGGCTCCCAGAGCAGGGGTGGAATCGGCTTGCCCGTCCACCGGGGCAAAGGCCCACATCTGACTTCCATCCGCCGGATTCAGCGCCAGATAGCCGGAGCCAGCACCCACATAGACAGTCCCATCGCTCCCTATGGCGGCGCTGCAATCGACCGAGCCCAGCGGGCTCTGCCACTTTGGGGTGCCATCGGGATTCAGGGCGTACAGGATGCCGTTCGTGGCCCCGACGTACAGCGTGCCGTCGCCTCCCAGGGCCGGTGAGGCAAGTATCCTGGACCCGGCGTCGAACCGCCACCTCTCTGCGCCGTCTCCACCTAGAGCGATCACCTGGCCCCCACCGGTCTGGGGGTTGCTGGCGGCCAGGTATACGGTCCCATCCGGACCCACGACGGGTGAGCTTTCCACGATGTGACCCTCCAGGTGGTACGTCCAGGCCACGCTGCCGTCGCGGTCAAAGGCGTAGAACATCTCTTCCACAGGGGACGATACGCCCACGTAGACCACGCCCTCCTCGCTCAGGGCCGGCACCCCGCTGACCTGGCCGTAGGAGGCTCTCCACTTCTCGACCCCACCACCGTCGAGGACGTAGAGGTTGCCGTCCAGGGACCCCAGGTAGATGTCCCCGCCCGCGCCGATGGCCGGCGAAGTGGCGAGAAGTCCAACCCGGTACATCAACCTCACATTGGGGGCCTCCGGACCCTCAGCCAGGGTGCGCCCGGTGTGCTGCGCATCGGCGGCATACATAGGCCAGGGGGCGATACCCTGCACCGGCTCCAGAGTGGCGGAAGGAGTGACCTCCACGGTGGGCTCGGGTACAGCCGTGCGCACCTCCTCCGACGGCGAGAGTACGAGGACACGCTGATGCCCGGCGTCGGCCACATACATCGCGCCCGAGCTATCCACGGCCACGCCCCACGGATCGCTCAAATGCCCCTCACCCGCCTGGCTCACGATCCGCCCCTGAGCGTCCAGGGTGTAGACAACCCTGGCAGCAGCATCGGTGACGTACATGTACCCCTGCTCGTCCACCGTGATGTCTCTTAGCTCGCCGAGGCCGAGGCCCGTGTCGAAGGCGCGCAGGAAGGTGCCTCCAGGGGCATACTTCACAATCCGTCCCTCCTGGGCATCGGCCACGTAGACGTTCGCTTCCCCATCCACGGCGATGCCTTGAGGCCGGCTCAGCAAACCCGCCTCGTCGCCCTCTTCCCCCAGCGTGAGGACGAGGCCGCTGAGCAAGCTGAGCTTCTGTACTCTGCCGTTGCCGCTATCCGCTACGTACAACTCCCCTGCCAGGGAGTCGACTGCCAGATCCGCTATGCCGGAGAACTGGCTGGGGAGCGAGCCCGGTTGCCCGAAGCTCTGGAGGGGCTCTCCTCTGCCGTTGAAGACATGCACTCTCTCCGAGGAGTCTGTGACGTAGATGCGGCCGGTATCGTCCAAGGCCACGTATCGAGGACCCTCGAAGCGGGCGTCGGCAATGGACAGAAGAAAGAGGCCTTCAGGGTCAAACACCTGGACGCGGTCGTTTCCGGTGTCGGCTACGTACAGGTTGCCCTGCGGGTCGAGGGCGACGCCATGGGGAGTCGCGAACTCACCGTCGGCGGATCCTGGACTGCCGATGACCCTCAACAGGCCCTCGCCCAGCGGCATAGGAACGGCCGTGGGACTGGCAGACAGCGTATCGCCCGCCTCAGCAGCCGGTCCGCTCGCGGTGGGAGTGGGGCTGATGGACCCTCCTCCACAGCCGCTGGTCACGAGAGTTGCCAGGAGCACCAAGACCAGGGGTTTCCAGTTCATGTGACTGCACATCCTGAAAGAGCTGCTCTAGCTCGGCTCTAGTACGAGCAAGCCCTCCATGTATTGCTCTATCGCTTCCCTGGACCAGAGTAGCGGGTGGTAGTCGACGTTCTGCCACAAGGCGATCATGTCGTCGTAGTGCGCCTGAAAGACCAGCCCTGACTGGCCCGTGGTGTGGGTGCTGAGGGAGTTGTCGAAATCGCCGAGGTCCACGATCAACCGCTGCGACACACCGTGACTCGTGGCATACGGCTCCTCGGCGTCGAAGCTGGCGGCGTTCACGGTGTACCCAGAGCCCCCAACCTCCACCGGGCCTCTGTTGAAGATCTTCTCCAGAACCGCGATGCCAGACTCGCCCAGCGGTTGGTGCACGAAGGTCACCCCGTGGAGCCGCCCCCATTCCCAGGCGTGCGGTACGTCTCCGAACCTGTTGCCCAGGTAGTCCAGGGCATCAGCGAAGCTGCGCAGGACCACGTCGTCCCTGGTCTCCCGTTCCGGTGTGCTCATGTCGTCGAACCAGGGGCTGTCGGGCTCCTGGATCATCTGCTCCAAAGCGATGTGGTGCCAGCTCCAGCTCCCAGCATAGTCGGCCAGAAGCTCCTCGCCCAGCTCGTCACCGAAGGTGTTCTCCACGAGTTGGACGTAGAAGACCTCGAAGATGGCAGCACCGGTGCTCCCGGCGTCACACCGGTAATCCCAGTCGCGCAGCTCGTTCAAGGCCCGCTCCTGAAGGAACCCCTCGGGCTGGATTCGTAGGATGTAGGGAGTGAAGATCTCGGCGGGGATGGAGTAGGTATCCCCTTGGACGCGCTGGAAGTCCTCCATGGTCAGGGACTGCTCCTCGCCAACCAGTTCCGTGATGCGCTGCGCCCGGTGGCCCACGGAGAAATCGTAGGCCAGGACGTAGGGATAATCGTCACCCACGACCTTGTTGTTGGCGGTGACCAGAACATGGGTGGAAGGGTTCAACGAGCTGGGCAGCTCGTCGAAGGGGATGTAGCCCTGCCACTCGTATTCGTCGGTCCAGCCAGGCACAGGAACCAGACCCGTGTGTCCTACCGCGCGTATGGGAATCAGGCCCGGCGCCTGGTATCCGATGTTGCCCTCTGTGTCGGCGTAGACGAAGTTCTGCGATGGAACCGCCCACAGCGCCAGGGCTGCTCTGAACTCCTCCCAGTTGCTGGCCCTGTCGAGCGACGGCACAGCCTCGAACATCCGGTTGGGCTCAAGGGCTGTCCAACGGAAGGCCAAGACTTCGGAGAGGTCCTCCACGACGCGGGTGATGACCGGACCGTGGCGCGTGACCTGCACCCGCTCGACTACCGGATCCTGGCCCGCAACCTCGATCACCTCCTCGATGATCTCCATGTCCACCCATTGGCCCTGGTACTCGTACTGATCGGGGTTCTCCGGGTTCACCTTCTCGATGTACAGGTCCTGCACATCTGGCCCCAGATTGGTGACCCCCCAGGCGATGTGCTCGTTGTGGCCCACGATGACCCCCGGCACACCGGGGAAAGAGTACCCTTCCACGTTGAGGCCGCCGCCCACCAGATGGACCTCGTACCAGATGGAGGGCATCTGGAGACCAAGGTGCATGTCATTGGCCAGGAGGGGCATCCCCGTCGCCGACTTGCTGCCGTCGACCACCCAGTTGTTGCTGCCCACACCCGGCCCGCCACCGCCTAGGAGACCCTTCAGTGCGGCGGCCTGGGCCAGAAGCCCCTCGCTCTCCAGGTAGCTGTAGTCGCCCACCTCGGGAGGGACGATGAGGGGAAAGTCTTCAGGGTACGGAGGGGCAAGCTCTGCTGCCTGCTCCTCCCCCAGGGCCTCGACCAATCGTGCACGCAGCAGCTCCGCCTCCCAGTTGCCGCCCAGGTCCCAGGCCATGACCTTGGCCCAGGCGATGCTATCGGCAGGCGTCCAGGGCTCTGGCTCGACGCCCATGAGGGTGAATTCGAGGGGCAGACTATCGCGATGGCTATCGATGAAGGCGTTCACTCCAGCAGAGTAGGCCTCCAGCATGGCCTGATATTCCCCGGTGAGTCCCTCTGCGTCCTCCTCGGCCACACGTCGCCAACCCAAGGTGCGTATGAAGCGGTCCGTGTCCAGAGTGGTCTCGCCACAGATCTCCGACAGCGTGCCGCTCGCTACGCGGCGGTTGAACTCCATCTGCCACAGGCGGTCCTGGGCCGCGACGTACCCCTGGGCGAAGAAGAGGTCTTCGGCGCTGCTGGCGTAGATGTGGGGCACACCCCACTCGTCGCGATAGATCTCCACTGTCGATTGGAGACCGGCCAGCTTCACCGTTCCGTCGATGGTGGGGAAAGTGCGGCGGACGTACAGGGAGCCACCGATCACTCCAAAAACCAGAACCACTGCCACGATGCAGGCCACGACCACACCAAGAATGCCAAGGGCTCTGCGCAGCATCTCTCCTCCTCCCTCGCCCACGGGAACGTAGCCCATTCTACCTGTTTTCCGCCACCCCTGTCAAAGCAAAGGAGAAGTGGATAAATCCGCTCTAGTATGGTATAATACTTATGACACACTTCCTTGAGTTCACTATATGAAGTTGCATGAGCATGTGAAGGGAATAGAGGAATGAAGCGTCTACTGATAGTCACCCTGCTAGCCATGGCCCTGGTGTCGTGCTCGGCACCGGCGGCCCCGGTGAGCGAGTCTCCCCAGCCTACCGTGGCTGATCCGACACCGCGTCCCGAAGCCAGCGCTACCCCCCCAAGAAGTAGCGTGGTTCCAGAGGACATCATACACATGCACCCCGCCGACGTGGACAACAGCACACTGCCCATCACACCGGTGGAGGAGTTGCACCATACGGGGCAAGCACAGGAGTACGACATCGACACCTATCGTCTGGTGGTGGATGGGTTGGTGGAGAACCCCTTGAGCCTGTCCTACGCCGAGGTGAGAGGCTTCCCGAAGGTAACCGAGACGGTGCTGCTCATTTGTGCCGGGTTCTTCTGGGACAACGCGGAGTGGACGGGTACGCCCCTCAGATTGATTCTGGAGGAAGCGGGCCTGTCGCCCGACGCGTCTAGAGTCCAGATCGTAGGCGGGGACAACTACCGAAAGACCCTGTCTCTGGAAGAAGCCATGGCCGAGGGCGTGTTCCTGGCCTACGAGGTCAATGGGGAGACCCTACCTACGGACCATGGCTATCCCTTGAGGCTGGTGGCGCGCCACCAGTACGGCTCCAACTGGGTCAAGTGGATAGAGCACATCGAGGTCTTGTAGTAGCACCGCCCGGAGCAGAGCTCTGTTCAGTATTGATCGCTGTTCATTCCCTGTCCCACCTGCGTCCCTCGAGCGTCGGAGGCCGCGTAGGGGGATACGGTAGGTACAGGGAAAAGGTCTTTCCGGTTCGCAGAGAGCCGGACCGAAGTGGCAGGCACGAGCCGCATCCCTCGCGGACGCAGCGCTTGTTGACCCAACACTTCTTTTCCTCCTGAAACCCCCCGCAGGGCCCGCGACCCGCGGGGGGTTTCCTCTTGGAGAGCATTGGGCACCCTCGCTGATCCCCCACCCCTCTCCAAACCAGCACCGAGATCTGCATCCCGAGTAGCTATGCAACAGCATAGGCAAGCATCCTGAGTAGCTGCGAAGCACCGTATCGAAGCCTGCCCTGAGCCGGGTCGAAGGGGATGCGACTAGTTGCCGACGCGCCCCTGTGCACACCCGCATGCTTCGATACGGCCTTCGGCCTATCTTTGCGTCGGACTCAGGACGTAGCTCAGTATGCTCTGCTCCTGGCGCCAAGCGAGTGGTTCGTAGTGAGGGCTTCAGCCCTTTCGCGCTGCAGGCGTTGGGCCAAGGAAGAGCACAGCTTCCGTCGCGCGCGAAGGTCGCATCAGCCGCGCGGGGATTGGCTCCCGCGCTGCGGTCAGCAAGCTCCGCAGCCACTCAGGGTGCTGTCGCGGTGGTGGCAAGGGAACGGCTAGTAGCGAGGACTCTTGCCCTTTCGCGCAGCCACCATGCGCCAGAGCCAAGCGCAGCCGGCGTGGCTCACGAAGATCACCCCACTCGCGCGGAGATGGGTCCCCGCCCTGCTGGCTGGCTGGCCCAGCCGACCCTCTGGCGGCAGCGCAGGCCTGGCATGATACCCAACTACTCCATCACCAGCGGAACGTGGCTACCAGCACCTGTGGTCAGGTCCTCCACAGGCAGAAGCAACCCTGGCGGGATAGCCTCCCTCTCCCCGCCAGGCGGCGTCCAGAAGACCTGCACGCCGCTGAACTCGCCGCCAACGTACGAGTAGCGCAGCCACAGGTCATGCCACCCGGGCTCCAGTTCCAGCTCGGCACCACCCGAAACAGACATGCCTGCCGAAGCGGTCAGCACCAACACGTCATCGACATAGAGAGTGGCCTCCCCGTTCCAGGG
>Ga0315553_10000929_pt1 | contig 25244 bp, 19 predicted proteins | sample SalMarSW160140MG_FD_203099 | JGI IMG/M metagenome (GOLD analysis project Ga0315553, IMG submission 203099) | Salt marsh sediment microbial communities from the Plum Island Ecosystem LTER, Massachusetts, United States - Salt Marsh Sediment SW1601-40 ... | reverse complement strand
TCGGCTCGGTGTACGAGACCGACCTCTTCGTCCCCCTCGTGGAGGAGGCCTGTGCGCTGGTAGGGAGGTCCTATGGTGAGGACGAGGTTGTGGATCGCTCCCTTCGTATCATCGCTGAACACGGGCGTGCGATGAGCTTCTTGGTCGCCGACGGGGTGCTGCCCAGCAATGAAGGTCGTGGCTACGTGCTGCGGCGTATTCTCCGCCGCGCCCTGCGGCACGGCAAGCTCCTGGGAAGGGAGGAACCCTTTCTGGAGCAAATGGCGGCGGTCGTGATCGCGGTCATGGGCGTGCAGTACCCCGAGTTGAGGGAACGAGAGGGCTTCGTCAAGGGCGTGCTGGCTCAAGAGGAAAGCGGCTTCCAGCAGACGCTGGCTGTGGGTTCGGCACTCCTGGAAGATGCTATGGACCGTGTAGCCTCGGGAGGGGGGACAGTCGTCCCGGGCGATGAGGTCTTCCGCCTCTACGACACCTATGGGTTCCCCGTGGAGTTGACGAGAGAGATGGCTGCTGAGCGGGGTCTTGCTCTCGACGAAGAGGATTTTGAGAAAGCGATGGTCGGGCAACGGGAGCGAGCGCGACAGGCTCAGACCTTCGGGTTGGCGACGGAAGGAGAGTTCTACCGTCCGCTGGCGTTGTCCGAGACCGACTTCGTTGGTTACGACACCATGGAAGCGGTCACTGAGATCCTCAACCTGGCCAAGGATGGACGTATCGTCGAGGAGGTAGGGCAGGGGGACCCGGTGGCGGTGGTGCTTAAGGAGACGCCCTTCTACGCTGAAGCCGGTGGGCAGGTTGGTGATACGGGCACGATCCGTGCCCCAGATGGGGAGATCGCTGTGTCGGACACCAGGAGCCCTCTTCCCGGCCTGATCGTGCACTATGGAGAGGTGAGTCAGGGTTCACTGAGATCGGGTCAGGAGGTTGTTGCCACGGTGGATGAGGACAGGCGCCTGGACATCGCGCGCAACCACACCGCCACCCATCTCTTGCACAGGGCCTTGCGCGAGACGCTCGGGGACCATGCCCAGCAATCGGGTTCCGAGGTCTCTCCCGAGAGACTGCGCTTCGACTTCACGCACTTGAAGGCCGTGGAGCCGGACGAGTTGAGCGCCATAGAGCGGCGTGTGAACGCCAAGGTCATGGAGGACATGCCGGTCGTCACCGAGGTCACGGACTATGAGACTGCGGTAGCCTCTGGAGCCTTCGCCATCTTCGGAGAGAAGTATGGCGACGAGGTCCGTATGGTGAGCTCGGGTGACTACAGTCGAGAGTTGTGCGGCGGCACGCATCTTGATGCGACGGGCAAGACAGGGTTCTTTCACATCGTGAGTGAAGGCAGCGTCGGCAGAGGGCTGAGGCGCATCGAGGCGGTCACGGGTCGTGGCGCCGAGGAATACGTGCGCGAACGGCTGCTCCTGCTGGATAGAGTGACCACTGCACTGGGAGGCACTACCGCAGAGGTGGAGAACAACCTCGACGCGCTCCTTGCCCAGGTGGAGTTCCAGAGCAAGAAGATGCGCGAGTTGCAGCGACAGATCGCCCGCGCTGCGACGGCCAGAGCCCTCGATGACGTGCGGGAGGTGAACGGAATCCAGGTCCTGGCCGTTGAGGTGGAAGCGCCCAACATGGACACGCTACGTGAGATGACCGACTGGCTAAGGGATCGTCTGGGGTCTGCGGTGATCGTACTGGGCGCCGAGATGGGGGGCAAGCCGGGCTTCGTGGCTGCGGTGACGCCTGACCTAGTCGACAAGGGCTTGAGGGCGGACAGCCTGGTGAAACAGGTGGCTGCCGTTGCGGGAGGCAGTGGCGGAGGTCGCGCGACGCTGGCTCAGGCCGGCGGAAAGGATCCTGAGCGGATGGGCGAGGCCCTCACCCTGGTTGCCGATCTGGTGGCTCAGAGCTAGACTACATTGTGTTCCACGGGTCAGGCCTTGGTATCCCCTTGTCTTCTCGAGTGGCTAGGAGTGTGTCTTGCGTGAGCTATGGGCCACCATAGTCAGGCGTCGCGCGGGCGGCCAGGAGACTCCCAACTTCCGCACCATCCTCGACTTAGGCACCGAGCAGGCCAAGGCTCTTGTGGCGGAGTCACACGGGCGAGAAAGCCTGGTGTTCGGCGCGGGGACGGCGCGGCATGAAGCTTTTCTGTCCCCTGACGGAGGTACGTCTGTCGACGTGCGGGCCATGTTGCAGGGCTGTGATCGGGCTCTCCGGCAGGCTGAGGACATGACCAAGGCCACCTACGAAGGCCAGGTGGTACCCGACTGGGTGGTGGTGTGCGTGCCGAACTGCCTGACGGTGGCCCGAACGTATAGCATCAGCACACAGCGATCGAATCCCAGGGCACGGGTCAGTGAGAGCGAGCTCAGGGACGTGCTGAAGCGCGCTCAACGCTTGGCGCTTCGCGAGTTGAGCGACGAGGTGAAGTCTCGCGCCGTGGGCCCCGACGGGAAGCTTGACCTGCTGGAGGCGTCTGTGTCTGGGACGTGGGTCGATGCGCAAAGCGTGACCAGCCCGGTTGGCCTGCAGGGTGAGAAGCTGGCTGCGGCGGTATTCAACGTAGTGGCCCCGGCTTCGTACCTGCAAACGGTCGAGGCGATCGCAGAACGGTTGGGGCTTGAGATCCTGAAGGTAACATCCGGGTGGCGAGCGCTGGCTCTGGCTGGAAGGCAGAAGGACGCAGTGTGTCTGGACGTAGGCGGGGGTTCGACCGACGTGATACTCATACGGGGAGGCAAAGCCTGGGCTACCGCCAGCCTTCCTGTGGGAGGAAGCGGGTTCACAGCACACATGGCTGAGGCTCTCGACATCTCCTCGGAGGATGCGGAGCGCTTGAAGCTTGCCTACGGCCTGGGGCGATTGGACCGACCGCTGTGTGACACCGTGCGAACGGCCGTACGGCCAGCGCTTGATGATTGGGCTGCGTCCCTGGAGAACGCGTTATACCGGATGTGTGGCAGTCGGTGGCTTCCCTGGCAGTTTGTGACTTGCGGCGGCAGCAGCGTCTTGCCGGACCTTGCAGAGGCGCTTCGCTCGCGGTCTTGGGCGAGGCTGGGCAATGGTTCGTTGCGTCCCGAGGTTACGGTGATGCGACCCTGGGAGATACCGGGTGTGCTGGACAGGACCGGATTGTTGACGGGGCAGCAGTACGTAGCTCCCATGGCGGTTGCCGGGTGCCCCGCGAGCGGCGGACAAGCGGTTTCGCCCTGGGACAGCCTCCTGCGGGGCGTGAAGAGGCCGGAGACCTTCGTTCACGAGGGAGGGAGGAGTTGAACCAAGCTGAGGTAGTTCAGTTGGAGGCGGAAGACACCTCCGCGGCAATTCGCGGGCGGATCAAGGCTGCCGATGGGCGCCGTGTGCTGCTCGTGGTTCCGAAGGACTGCCCCGGTCTGGATAGTCTCGTGGACTTGAAGGTCCTCGTACGCGAGATCGCCGCGCTGGACAAGGAAGTCGCGCTGGTGACGAGAGACCGCCGCTTGAGGGAACTGGCCCACAGCGTCGGGTTCTCAACCTACACTACTGCGGCGCGGGGACGCAACGCCGGGTGGTCGGGACCGGTGAGGCGGGGGCGAGGAACGGATCGGGGCCGTCTCACGCAGGAATCGCTACGCCGGGCCGTGGTCGCTCCGCCGGCGAGAGGAGGGGTGGGGATAGGAGCGGCGCTGGTTCTCGGTCTGGCGTTCGTGGGCATGGTGGTCTTGCTGGGTGTGCTCCTGGCGGTCTTCGTCCCGACCGCCACCGTGACTCTCCATCCCGTGATCTACCCCGTCAGCACCACATTGACGGTGACAGGAAGCCCGGACCTGGAGAGTATCGACTACATCAACCTGCGGGTTCCGGCTCGTGTGGTGGAGATGGAACTCGTGGGCAATGACCAGCTCGCCACGACGGCCCTGAGGGATGAGCCGGAAGCCAGGGCCGCGGGGGAGGTGGTGTTCACGAACAAACGAAGCGAAGCCACCACCGTCATGTCAGACACCATCGTGACCACGAGCGGTGGGACGACCATCCGCTTCCGTACCATCGATGAGGTCACGCTGCCAGGCCGCGTGGGTGGCCGGGCGCGCGCAGCCGTCGAGGCCATCGAACCGGGCCCCAGCGGCAACGTGTCGGCGTACTCCATCAACCGCGTGGAAGGAGCCATGGGTCTCCAGGTCAATGTGATCAACGATGCTCCCACGCAGGGCGGTGGCATGAGCCAGGTCACGTATGTGACCAACGCCGACAAGGACCAACTCAGGGAGTCCTCCCTGCGGCGAATGAAGGAAGAGGGGTATGAATCTCTGGTGGTGCAACTCACTGGTGAGGAGACGCTGCCCTACGAGTCGCTGATCACCATTCTGCTGTCGGAGACGTACGACAAGTTCCCGGGAGAGGTGGCGGACTCACTTGGCCTACACATGCAAGCGCTGGTCAGAGGGACCGTCATCGACAGGGATGACGTGGACCTGCTTGGCCTGCGGATGCTTCAGCTCGAGGTGCGGGAGGGGTTCCAGCTCCTGTCGGGCGAGACCGAGGTCAGCATCGAAGAGATCAGCGACGTGGACTACGATGGCACGCTCATCTTTGAAGTCTCTGCCCAGGGCCAGAGCTGGGTGGAAGTCGATGCGGGGGAGATCAGGCAAAGCGTCAGGGGGATGGAGGTGGCCGAGGTGGAGGAGCACCTGGCGCGACATCTCAGCCTAGCCACCGACCCGCTGATCGAGGTCTACCCAGAATGGTGGGGCCGGCTCCCGTGGCTTCCTTTCCGCATCACCGTCAACGTCGAATCCGAAGGAGACGGTGTGGAATGAAAGGCCCCGGAGGGGCGACTACGTGCGACTGATGTCTCTGGACGTAGGGGACAGACGCATAGGGGTTGCGCTCAGCGACCCCCAGCGGATCGTGGCGCGTGGGCTTAGGGTGATCCACAGGCGTTCGCACCAGGCAGACCTGGAGTTGATCTCGTCCCTGGTCAGGGAGCACGAGGTCGAGAAGGTCGTGGTCGGTTTTCCACTGCACTCGGATGGGACCGCGGGCGAGCAGGCGAGCAAGGTAGAGAGCTACGCTGAGGAACTACGGCAGGTGTTGGAGGTACCGGTCGTCCTGTGGGACGAGGGCTACTCCACAGTGCGGGCGCGCGAGGCCATGATCGAGGCAGGAAGGAAGAAGAGAGAGAGACGAGAGCGAATCGACGCCGTGGCGGCCGCCGCGATTCTTCAGGATTATCTCGATGCTCTGGAACGACGGGAGGAAAGGAGGACTCCTTGGGAAGAGACGACATAGCAAGGGGTCTGCTTCGGTGGGGATTGACCATCGTGGTCCTTGTACTGGCAGGTTGGGCCATCGTCGTGGGCGGAAAGCACCTGTTGGGTGGTGACGCTGGGCAGGAAGTGGATCCCGGGGTCATCCAGACGTCATCCCTGGAGAAGACGCTAATTGGGTTGTACCTGAACATGCGAAAGGGCGACATCGAGAGTGCCGCCAGCGACGACGACACGCCCATCGTTTTCACCATCAATCCCGGTGAAACGGCGGCCACGATCGCGCCTCGGTTACAGCGTGAGGGGCTGATCACAGACAGCCAGTTGTTCCTGTGGTTGGTCCGGTACGAGGGCGTCGACGCCCTGCTCGAGGCCGGCGAGTACGAACTGCGGGCCAACATGACGATGAACGAACTGATAGACAGCCTCCAGCATGGGCGGTTGCGCGAGGTCTCGGTGACCATCCCCGAGGGCAAGAGAGCAGAGGAGGTCGCCGCTCTACTGGAGGAACGGGGCATCGTGGAGAGCAGCGTGTTCTTGGGCTTGGTCCGTTCGTCTTCCCCTGCCTACGATTTCTTGCAGGATCGCCGGGCCGATGCTCGTACGTCCATGGAAGGGTTTCTGTTCCCGGAGACATACCTGATACCCGCGGACTACGATGCTCAGCAGGTTCTGGATCTCCTGGTGATGACCTTTGCCGAGAGCTTCTCGGCGGAGATGCGCCAGGCCGCAGCCGAGGCGGGCATGAGTGTCTACGAGGTGGTCACTCTGGCCTCGATCGTGGAGCGCGAGGCGGTGGTCGCCGAGGAGAGGCCGATCATCGCCAGCGTCTACCTCAACCGGTTGGAGCAAGGCATGTACCTGCAATCGGATCCCACGGTGCAGTATGCCCTGGGGTACCAGGAGGACGCCGGACAGTGGTGGAAGATCCCCATGTCGCTGGAGGAGGACGTGGTGGTCGATTCACCCTACAACACGTACATGTATCCGGGGCTGCCTCCAGGTCCGATATGCAGCCCGGGGTTGGCGTCGATGCAGGCTGTGCTGGAACCGGCCGACACTCCCTACCTGTTCTTCTTCTCCAAGTTCGATGGCTCGCACGCCTTTGCGGAGACCTACGAGGAGCATTTGCAAAATCAGGAGCTGTACCAGGGGCAGCAGTAGTCCTGGCTCATGAGCAAGCTGGCTATCGCGACGCTTCTGTTCTGTCTGCTTGGCGCCGCAGGTGGGTGTGTTCCCACGCTGTACCCACAACCGACGGTCAAGATCGGCCTGGTCGCTCCCTTCGAGGGTCTCTACCGTGCTCTGGGCTACGAGGCTCTGCACGCAGTGAAGCTGGCCATAGGGGAGCGAAACGAGCAGGGCGGTGTGGCGGGGTACTTGGTGGAACTGGTGGCCCTGAACGACGACCAGGACCCGCAGTCGGCAGCTCAGCGTGCGAGGGAGATGGCCGTTGATCCCGACGTCGTGGGGGTCATCGGCCATCTTGGCGAGAAAACAACCGTGGCGGCGATACCGGTCTACGAGGAAGAGGGGCTGGCGCTGATCGTACCTGCCACCACGGCGACGGGCGCGACTAGGACTGGCAGTGCAGGCGTCTTCCGTCTGGTAGCCGACGACTGTGTCGTTGGCGCGGCAGCAGCGCGGTATGCAATTGAGGAGATGGGTGCGCGGAGCATCGTGGCCACCGGCGGCGAAGAGGAGTTGCTGGAATGCTTCGCGGCCGATGTGGGTGGGTCTGCGGTCACCTTTCGCCCCGTAGACGAGGGTGCACTGATCTCAGTCCTCAGTGAGGAACGCCCTGACCTGCTCTTCTTCGGCGGGGACGCCCTCGAGGGGGCGCGGTTGCTGCTCGACGTGCGCGGAGTGGGGCTGGAAACTCCTGTGCTCGGCGGCAACGGGCTGAACAGCTCTCAGCTTGTCCAGATCGCCGGCGACGCAGCCCAGGGCGTGACCTACGTGGCGGTCACCCCACCCCTCGTGGAACAGGGCTTCGCCCAGGCCTACGAGGCCTTCGCGGGCCAACCTCCCGGTCCCTATGCACCTCTGGTCTACCACGCCGCAGGGCTGCTTCTCGATGCGCTGGAGAGAAACATCGCTGCGGGGGGAAGGCCATCCAGGGCAGGGGTGATCGAGGCGCTGTCTGAGACCGACGGCTACGAAGGGGTGACGGGTCCGGTGTCGTTTGACGAGAACGGCCAGGCGCAGAACACAGCGGTCTACGTCTACCAGATCGTGGACGGGCAGTACCCGGGGGAGCTGAGAGAGTGCCCGGCTTGCGGTCAGTGAAGCCGGGCTGGTTCGACGCCAGGGGCAGCGCGCAAGTCTAGTGTACGATGCGGTGGACTAGCGGAGGCGGCTCGATGGGGTGCTTCTCCCAAGCGTAGGCCTCCAGCAAGCTGGCCTCAGCGCGTTCCGCGTCTTCGCTGCTGCGGGCGTGGATGGTGCACAGCTCCTCGCCCCGCTTCACGTGGTCGCCGATCTTGCGGTGCAGCACGATGCCCACCGCGTGATCTACAGGGTCGCCCTTCCTCTTTCTCCCAGCCCCGAGGTCCGTAGCCGTCAGCCCGACAGCCAAAGCGTCCAACTGAGAGATGTACCCCTCCTCGGGTGAAACCACGGTACGAGCCACAGGAGCCTGGGGCAAGAGGGCTTGATTCGCTATGGGGGCGGGATCCCCTTCCTGCGCTCTCACCAGGACCTCCAACTGGCCCAGCGCCTCCCCCGAGTTGAGAAGCCCCTCCAGTTTGCTCCGGGCCTCCTCCTCGCTCTGGGCCTTCCCGGTGAGGAGCAGCATCTGAGAGGCGACAGTCAGGCAGTGGGATGCGAAGTCCGCCGGTCCCCGGCCCTTGAGAGTATCGATGGCTTCCTTCACCTCCAGGGCGTTGCCCACGGCTCGTCCCAGCGGTTGGTTCATGTCGCTGATCACGCCCGCCGCGTTCTTGTCGAGGCTCTTCGCCAGGTCGATCATGATGCGGGCCAGTTCCAGCGCCTCGTCGTCCGTCTTCATGAAGGCCCCTTTGCCGACTTTGACGTCCAGGACGATGACCTTCGCTCCCACGGCCAGTTTCTTGCTCATGATGCTGCTGGCGATGAGAGGGTAGGACCCTACGGTGGCCGTGACGTCTCGAAGGGCATAGAGCTTGCCATCGGCAGGGACCAGGTCTGGAGTCTGGCCAGCCACGACGATCCTGTGCTGGGCCAGGTTCTCCAGGAAGCGAGCGGCGGAGAGATCGGAGGTGAATCCAGGGAAGGACTCTAGCTTGTCGAGGGTCCCGCCGGTGAACCCCAGGCCCCGGCCCGAGATCTTGGCCACCGCCAGGCCGGCGGAGACCACGAGAGGTGCCACGACCAGCGTGGTCTTGTCACCGACGCCCCCGGTGCTGTGCTTGTCGACCGCCAGGGGGGCGATTCTTTCCACATCGAGGGTCCGGCCTGAGTGGGCCATGGCGTAGGTCAGGTGTTTGGTCTCCTCCGTGTTCATGTCACGCAGGTAGATGGCCATCAGCCAGGCGGCTGCCTGATAGTCGGGTATCTCGCCGTCCATCAAACCGTGGACGAAGAACTCGATCTCCTCCTCGGACAGGGCCAGACCGTCACGTTTCTTGGCGATGATATCCAGCGCATTCACGATCCTTGGCCTCCACAATCGACGTAAGGGCGCAGATTCTAACATACTTGCGGCCCTCGTGCAATCGGACACACCTAGGCGCCAAAACGTGTATGACGCGGCGGAGATCATGGGCACGGTCACCGGAGAACCGCTCAGTCATTTCTACAACGGTGATAGATGTGTTATACTTGACCATGAGGGCCAGGAGCGATGGGAAAAGTGACGGTCGTAGGCGGAGGACTCGCCGGGGCCGAGGCCGCGTGGCAGGCTGCCCGGTGCGGCCAAGAGGTGGTGCTTTTCGAGATGCGCCCGGCGACGAATACGCCGGCCCATTGCACCGGCCACCTCGCGGAACTGGTGTGCAGCAACTCGCTAGGCTCCAATCTGCTGGACAGGGCGCTGGGGCTGCTGAAGGAGGAGCTGCGCCGCCTGGGCTCGCTGGTGATCGCCTGCGCCGACGAAACGGTGGTGCCGGCAGGCGGGGCCTTGGCCGTGGGCCGGGAGGCCTTTGCCCGGTTGGTTACCGAGCGGGTCGAGGCCAACCCCAGGATCCGCATCCTGCGCGAGGAGGTACGGGAAATACCGGAGACCAGGCCCCTGGTCGTAGCCACCGGACCTCTCACCAGCGAGGCGCTGAGCCAGGATCTGGCGAGGTTTCTGGGGGAGCAGTATCTGCACTTCTACGATGCCATGGCCCCCATCGTCACCGCCGATTCCATCGCCATGGATGGGGCGTTCCGGGGCTCGCGCTACGGCCGCGGCGACGGGGACTACATCAACTGCCCCCTCAACGAGGAGGAGTATAGCCGCCTCGTGGATGAGCTGCTGGAGGCGGAGACCATTCCCCTCCGCGAGTTCGAGGAGCAGGATCAGAGCTTCTTCGAGGCGTGCTTGCCGGTGGAGGTCATCGCCCGGCGCGGACGTGACGCCCTGGCCTATGGGCCTCTGAAACCCGTGGGGCTGACCGACCCTCGGGCTGGAGGGCGGCCCCACGCGGTGGTACAACTGCGCCAGGACGACCTGGCAGGGACGCTGTACAACATGGTTGGCTTTCAGACCAACTTGAGGTGGGGCGAGCAGGAGAGGGTCTTTCGTTTGATACCGGGGCTGGAGCGCGCAGAGTTCGTTCGCTTTGGACAGATGCATCGCAACACCTTTCTCAATTCGCCCACGCTGCTGGACGCCACGCTGGAGTCAAGGGAGCACCTTGGTGTCTTCTTCGCCGGGCAGATCACCGGGAGCGAAGGTTACGTGTCTGCGGTGGCTGGCGGCTTGCTGGCCGGTCTGAACGCGGCGCGCCGGGTGAGGGGGGAGCCTATGGTGGTCTTTCCGCCGCCGACGATGATCGGAGCGTTGTTCAGATACGTGTCCGGGGCGGACCCGGACGATTTTCAGCCCATGAAGCCCAACTTCGGGCTGTTTCCTCCCTTGGAGCAGCGGGTTCGGGGCAAGAAGCGCAGGTATCAGGCCTACTCAGAGCGCGCCCTGGACGATCTGGAGGCCTATGTGGACCAAGCCGGCATGAAGGGAAGGAGTGACGGAGCGTAGAACATGCGGGGCGGAAGGCCGTTGAAGGCGCTGCTGCTGGCTCTGCTGGGCATCCTCGTGTTCACTTGCGGCTGCACACCGGCCACAGAACCCAGCCCCGCTCCCGGCACCGAGGTGCCGGTGGTGGAGAGGAGAAGCTTCGACGGGGAGCGGGCCTACCAGTACGCTCTGGAGCAGTGCCAGATAGGCCCGCGGCCTCCTGGCACGGAGGCGGGTTGGGCTACCGGGGACTACATCATGGGGCAGCTCGAGGAGCTGGGCTGGGAGGTGGAAGCCCAGGAGTTCCTCTACCGCGGCGTACGGCTGCGCAACCTCATTGGCAAGCGAGGGCAGGGGGCGGTGGTAGTGCTGGGTGCTCACTACGACACCAGGCCGGTAGCCGACCGGGACCCCGAGCATCCCAACGAGGCGATAGTGGGCGGAAACGACGGGGCCAGCGGTGTGGCCGTGCTTCTGGAGCTGGCGGAGGTCTTGGGGCAGTACGAGCTGGAGAACGAGGTCTGGCTGGCCTTCTTCGACGGCGAGGACAGCGGGCGCCTGGAGGGGTGGCCGTTTTGCGTGGGGTCCGCCTACATGGCTGAGCATTTGACCGTAGAACCAGCGTGGGTGATCGTGGTGGACATGGTGGGTGACGCCGATCAGCAGTTGTACTACGAGGGCAATTCGGACCAGCCGCTGAGGCAGAGGCTGTGGGACATTGCCGCGGACCTGGGATACGGGACGTTTGTGCCTGAGCTGCGATACTCCATGGTGGACGACCATGTTCCATTCATCAACGAGGGAATCCCCGCAGTTGACATAATAGACTTCGACTATCCGTACTGGCATACCATCGAGGACACCTGCGACAAGGTGAGTCCGCAGAGCCTGGAGAGTGTGGGAAGGGTGTTGGAGGAGCTGTTGGTGCGTGGAGACGAGATGGCGGACCAGGTGAATGGGCGAAGAAGCCACTAGGGAGGGCAGTGGGGGGCAGCGTCGCTGGCCTGGTGATGGGGGGCGTAGGCCGTGTGGCAGGCCGTATGGCGGGTCGGCTGCCTCTACGGGGTATGCCGATTGGTCGTGTTCCTGACCCTGGTGAGGGGCCTGCAGAGACAACCGAGACGCGTACGCAGACGGCGATGATAGGAGGGTCACCATTCCGAGAAAACTGAGGTCTGTGGAAACGCCCGCGGAGAAGGGCTTTCTCGTGGGCGTGGAGCTGAAGGGCAAGAGGCATCTCTGGCGCGTGGAGGACTCCCTGGAGGAGCTGGCCCAGCTTGCGCGTACTGCGGGCATAGACGTAGTTGGGAGCGCCATCCAGCGTCTGGACTCGCCGAACTCTGCCACCTACATCGGCACGGGTAAGGTGGAAGAGGTGTTGACCTGGAAGAGAGAGCTGGGCTACGACGTGCTCATCTTCGACGACGAGTTGCGGCCGCGCCAGCAAAGGAACCTGGAGCAGGAGGTGGACGTCAAGGTCCTGGACCGCACCGCCTTGATCCTGGACATCTTCGCCAGCCATGCCCGGACGAAGGAGGGGCGGCTCCAGGTGGAGCTGGCCCAGTACGAGTACCGTCTGCCTCGCTTGACCAGGATGTGGACGCACCTCTCGCGGCAGGGTGTGGGCGGGGTCGGGCTCCGTGGCCCTGGCGAGACGCAGTTGGAGAGCGACCGGCGGGAGATCGGCCGCCGCATGGCTGATGTGAGAAAGCAGCTAGAGGAAGTACGCGTCCATCGCCAACAGTATCGCAGCCGCCGCAAGAAGGCGGCCATCCCTGTCGTAGGTATCGTGGGCTACACGAACGCGGGCAAGTCCACGCTGTTGAACGCCCTGGCCGGCTCCGACGTGCTCGTCGAGGACAAACTGTTCGCCACGCTGGATCCCACCACCAGGCGTGTGGAGCTGCCCAACGGCAAGCCTGCGCTCTTCACCGACACAGTGGGCTTCATCAACAAGCTGCCCACGCAGCTCGTGGCCGCCTTCCGGGCCACTCTGGAGGAGATCAACGAAGCGGACCTGCTCCTGCACGTGGTGGACATAACGCATCCCAACGTTCGGGAGCAGAGCACCACTGTGGAGCAGGTGTTGCGGGAGCTAGGCGCCGAGGACAAGCCGGTGATCACCGCCTTGAACAAGGTCGATCTGTTGGTGGAGGAGACACCTGAGGACGAACAGATGGAGGCGGGGGAAGCAGAAGACACCCCCGCTTGCACGGTAGACCGCATCGGGGAGATGGTGGCGGAATACCCCAACTGCGTGGCCATCTCGGCCGCGGAGGGTATGGGGGTGAATCGTCTCCTGGAGCGGGTGCACTCGTTGCTGGAAGAGGACCTGGTTTCTCTGCACGTCCTCCTGCCGTACAGCAGCGATGGACTCCTGGGCTTGTTTCACCAGCGAGGCGTGGTGGAGCGCGAGGAGTTCGGCGAAACCGGGATCACGGTGGAGGGCAAGGTACCGCAAGGGCTGGCCGAGCGATTCGAGGCATACCTGGTGGGTGGGTCTTCTTGAGGGCGGTAATTGACCATAACTGAATAGTGCGAAGATCGATGTCATCACGATTCTTGGCGTCCGTGATTGTGGGGTCGCGATGGACAAGCGAATGGTCGGGGCATCTTGGTCTCGCAGGTGAGCAGGGCTGCGTGGAAGCCGTAGATGGTGCCGGCGTGAGCGGCGTCAGACAGGACGAGCGGTGGGTGCGTCGGGGCGTGAGACCAGATTGGGGTGATGGCACGGTGTCAGCGGCGCAGCGGCGAACTTCGGGAGCGCTGGATGGTTTGGGGCCTCGGGACTGACGACAACGGGCAGTAGGGCATCTGGTAATCAGGGAGGTCCTTCTGCCCGACAGAGAAGTACTGGAATCGGCTCGAGAGCCTGCCAGGGCCGCCCCGGAGTGGGTGCTGGCTGGGCCCGTCGGTAGAGTACGTGGAGCAGCGAGCGGATTCTGGCCTTGCAGGGGAGGGCCAGAGGAAGCCAGGCGTATATTCACACTATAGATGTTATGTAAATTGTATACACTGGGAGTCATATCTACTTTACATAAGCACCGCCACCAGGGCGGTAGGAGAGACTCGGTGGTCCATGTCACTCGTAGAGAACAAGTGAGACTATGAATCGAAGCGAAAGAACGCGCTATGCTCGCACGGTGCTGCGGTTGCTGGTGCTGGGCTACCTGCTCACGCTAGTGTGCTTGGTGGCCTACGGCGCTGGTTTCGCGGCTCAGTCGCTGGGCTACGGGCCCAGTGACCTGACGGCGATCCCTCAGCGTGTGCTGCATCCGGCCGCCGGGGAGCCTCCGGAGTTTGGCATCTTCTGGGAGGCGTGGGGCTACGTGGAGCGGGACTTCTACGGGCCGTTGCCTGCCACTGACAAGGACCTGGCCTACAGCGCCATCCGTGGCATGTTGCAGGCCGTGGGCGATCCTTACACCTATTTCATAGAGCCCAGCGACCACGAGATAGAGGAAGCTCAACTGGAAGGCCGCTACGGAGGCATAGGTGCCGAGTACGTGATGGAGAACGGCTATCTGGTGGTAGTGGCCGTTCTGGAGGATTCGCCCGCTGCGCTGGCCGGTGTCCGCACCGGCGACGTGATCGTGGCCGTCGATGGCACGGAGGTCCTGGGGTTGTCGCAGAACGAGGCCATTCTGCTCATCCGTGGCAAGGAGGTAGGGACCGAGGCAAAGCTCACCATTCTGCGCGAGGGCGAGGCGGAGCCCCTGACCATCACGGCGGTCAGACAGGAAGTGGAGGTGCCCACGGTGATCTGGGAGCTCCAGGAAGGCGGGGTCGGCTACGTTCGTATCACCTTCTTTGGGGCCAGGACGAGGGGCGAGTTGAATGCTGCGCTGAAGGAGCTCAAGTCCAGCGGCGCCAATGAGCTGATCCTGGACCTTCGGGACAACCCGGGCGGAATGGTGACTGCGGCGGTAGACGTGGCGGGAGAGTTCATCGATACAGGGGTCGTCTTCTACGAACGTGACAAGGACGGCAACGACAAGGTGTACAACGCCCGGCGAGGCGGCGAAGCCACGAGCATACCCCTGGCGGTTCTGGTCAACCGTGGTACCGCCAGCGCCTCGGAGATCGTCGGTGGTGCCATTCAGGACCACGACTGCGGGATGCTATTCGGCGAGAGGACCTACGGCAAGGGCTCTCTTCAGAGCATCCACGAGTTGAGCGACAACTCCGGCATCCACATCACTATCGCCCGGTGGCTCACGCCCAACCGCCACGAGATCGAGGGAGCGGGTTTGGTTCCAGACGTGGAGGTGATCCCGTCGGAGGAAGCCCTCGCCGAAGGCAGAGATCCCCAACTGGAGGCCGCGCTGGCCTACTTCGCAGCTCAGACCGCTGAGCTACGAGTCGACACCTTATGTAAACTCCCTACCTAGGAAAGGATCCGTATGCGTTTTCTCACGAGAGTTCTCCTCTTCGTGGTGCTGTCAGTGTTTTTGACCTGTTGTGCCTATCTGGGAGGGTACGGCACGGCCCTTGTCCTCCATCCTGCCCCACAGACGGCGGCGTCGGAGACTTCACAGGACGAGTTCAGGGTGTTCTGGGAAGCCTGGCGGATCGTGCAGGAGGAATACTATGCAGCGCCGGTCGAGCCGAGAGAACTGACCTACGGCGCCGTACGTGGAGCTGTTGCGGCTTTGGGAGACCCATACACGTGGTTTGCCGATCCTGAAGAGGCTGAGCTGATCAAGGAACAGGCTGAGGGGCGCTATGCCGGGATCGGGGCCGTGGTCAATCAGAACGAAGCCGATAACGTGGTCATCGTCCATCCCTTCCCTGGTAGTCCCGCTGCCCAGAGCGGATTGCTGCCCGGCGACGTGGTGCTGGAGGTGGAAGGGACCAAGACCCAGGGCTTGTCGCTGGAGGACTCGGTGAGTTTGATCAGGGGGCCAGCAGGCACCTCGGTCCGTCTACTGGTGCAGCGCCAAGACGTCGAGGAGCCTTTCGAGGTGGAGGTCACACGAGCGGAGATCGAGATCCCCGTGGTCGAATACGAGCTCCTCGACGATGGGATCGCGTATCTCAAGATCAACAACTTCCACGCTCCCGCCCCTGCTCAGGTGCACGAGGGCCTCGTGACGCTCCTGGCTCAGGAGCCGAAGGGCCTGGTGCTCGACCTGAGGGACGACCCCGGAGGCCTGCTGACGGCCTCGGTGGACATCGCCAGCGAGTTCATAGCCGAGGGAGTGATCGTCACGGAGAGAGGCAGCAACGACCTGGAAGAGGAGCACGTTGCCGGGGGTGGTGGCCTGGCTACGGAGATTCCGCTCGTCGTGTTGGTGAACGGAGGTAGTGCGAGCGCATCCGAGATAGTGGCCGGGGCGATCCGTGATCACGGGAGGGGTATCCTCATCGGGGAAACCACGCTTGGCAAGGGCGCGGTGCAGAGCCCGCTGGATCTGAGCGATGGCTCCCACCTGCGGCTGACCATCGCCCAGTGGTTCACCCCCAGTGGCCAGCTCATCGAGGGCGAGGGTCTTGCTCCCGACATCGAGGTCACGTTGAGCGAGGAGGACCTCGTGGAGGGGCGGGATCCCCAGTTGGACAAGGCCATCAGCTACTTGCTGAGACGATAGTCTATGGGCGAGAAGACCGTTGTCACCAATCGACGGGCCAGGCGCGAGTACTTCATCGAGGACACCTACGAAGCTGGTCTGGTGCTCACGGGGTCGGAGATCAAGTCCATACGCGCCGGGCGTGCTAACCTCCAGGATAGCTACGTGACCATCAGGGAGGGCGAGGCGTGGTTGGTGAACTCCCACGTCGCGCCCTACAGGCAGGCCAACGTACAGAATCACGAGCCCAAGCGGGATCGCAAGCTCCTCCTGCACCGACGGCAGATAGACAGGTTGGTGGGCCAGGTCCAGGCCAAGGGATACACCATCGTGCCTCTGCGTCTCTACCTCAAGAACAACCGCGCCAAGGTGGAGATAGCGCTGGCCAGGGGCAAGAAACTGTACGACAAGCGGGACGATCTGGCCAAGCGACAGGCTGAGCGAGACATAGAGCGGGCTCTACGGCGGTCGGGCTACGAGTAGCGGGGGTTTGACCCCGCGGGAGGGTCTGGCAAGGACGAGACCGTGACTACTCTGGGGCCGCCTGCCCCTTGAGCAGTGCAAGGTAGGGCAAGTTGCGGTACCTCTCTCCCTGGTCGAGCCCGTAGCCAACGACGAAGACGTCAGGAAGGTCGAAGCCGATGAAGTCGAGGGGGAGATCCACGACACGGTTCGCCGGCTTGTTGAAGAGCGTACAGACCTTGAGGCTGGCAGGTTCGCGGCTCTTCAAGTGGGCCAGGATATACTCCATGGTCAGCCCGCTGTCGATGATGTCCTCCACTAGGAGCACGTGCTGGCCGGTGATGCTCTGGTCGAGGTCCTTCAGCAGTCTCACCGGCGACCTGGTCTGTAGATTCAGTTCGTACTTGCTGATCGCCATGTAGTCGGTGGTCACCGGAATGGTGACGGCGCGCACGAGATCGGCCATGAAAGGTGTGACGCCCTTGAGGATGCCGATCAGACGCGGTTGGAGTCCCTGGTACTCCTCGGAGATGGCCCCGCCCAATTCGCGAACTCGTCCCTGGATGTCATCGGCGGAGATGAGCACCTCTCCCATGCCGTCGGATGCGGGCCAGTCTTCGGATTCCAAGCCTCTTCGTCTGTCTACCATCACGATTCCGAGCTGGTTACCTCCAGGTTCTTGGTTCCGGTTGACGCTCTCTACGGGGAGACACGGACGTTGTCTCCCTACGGTTCATTCCCGCCAAGAAAGTGTTTTTCGATGAGGTCGGCGACCCCGGATACGTCGTCCAGCTCGAACTGAGGCACGCTCAAGTCGAAGGACTGATCCGCCACGATGGCGATCAGATTCTCCAAAGGAGAGACCAGCCCCGTGCCCTCTTCCCGGCGAGACACTTCGATCTTCTGCTTCGGTCCTGACTTGTACCCCTCTGTGATCACCAGTTCAACGTCGTCCAAATACGCTTCCACTATGTCTTCCAGGTCCATCTCCTGCTCGAGGCGCTTGATAACCGCTAGCTTCCTCGCTGAGGAGATCACGACGGTGTCGCTGCCGGCCCGGGCATGGCGCCAGGAGTCCTTTCCCGGTTGGTCTATGTCGAACTCGTGGGGATGATGCTTGATGGTTCCGATCCTGAAACCTCTGCTCTTCAGTTCTGTGATCAGCTTCTCCAGAAAGACGGTCTTGCCCACACCGGACCAGCCTACCACAGACACGACGGGTGGGAGCTTCATCGTGCCGCCTTCCTGTACCAGTCGCCTACCCACCACACGGACCCCGAGCGGATGAGAGGTGCCACGCTCTCGAGCGCATCCACGGTTAGCTTCCCTGCCCCTTCTCTCGCAGCCCCGACAGGATGTGGTCAGGAGTGGCGGGCAGCGAGAAGATGCGCACTCCAGCTGCCCTGTGGATGGCGTTCGTGATCGCCGGCGCGGTAGGGATAGAGGTGATCTCCCCTGCCCCCTTGGCCCCGTAGGGTCCCTCGGCAGTTGGGTCCTCCACGATGATGGGCACCATCACGGGCATCTCCCCGATCCTTGGGATCCTGTACTTCGTCAAGGTCGTCTTCTCTGGCTTGCCCTCCTTCATAACGAAATCCTCCATGAGGGCGTAGCCCATACCCATCACGATGCCGCCCTCCACCTGCCCTTCGAGGCCGAGAGGACTCATAGCACTGCCCACGTCGTGGGCAGCGAGAACTCGCAGGACCTTGACGGTGCCGGAGGTTATGTCAACCTCTACCTCTGCCGCCTGTGTGGCGTAGCCGAAGGCGAAGTGCATATCGCCTTCCTCACCGAGAGGCACCGTTCGAGGAGGAGTATAGATCTCCCGGGCTTTGAGGGAGTGCCCTGCTTCGCGGGCCAGGCGAATCGCTTCCCCAAGGGACAGGGTCTTCCCACGGTCGGCGCGGACGGAGCCGCCGGAGAAGACCAGGTTCTCCGGATCAGTGTCCAGGCCCTCGTTGACCACTCTTTGCAGGGTGGCTCTCAGTGTGTGTGCGGCGAGCCGCGTGGCGTTGCCGGTGATGAAGGTCTGGCGAGACGCGGTGGTAGCACCACCATCTGGCGTGAGGTCGGTGTCACCCACCACCACGACTGTGTTATCGTATTCGACGCCCAGTTCCTCTGCCACGATCTGGGCCAGGACGCCGACGAGCCCCTGGCCGAGTTCTGCGGCCCCGGCCCGCACCTCTGCGTGGCCGTCGTCGAACAGCTCGATCTCGGCCCCAGCGCTGTCCGGCACGCCGCCTCCCAGGCCCACGTTCTTGTAGGCACAGGCCACGCCCCAGCCCCGGCGTTTGCCAGGAGGGGGAGACTCGGTTACCGGGAGTGCTTTCACCGCGTCGGCGACACGATCTATCGTGGCCAGGAGCCCCACGCTCTCCCGAAGCTGCTGACCGGTGACGGTCACGGAACCCACGCGCAGCGCGTTCCTGCGGCGCAGCTCGAACGGCGACAGGCCCAGTTCTTCCGCCAGCATGTCCATCTGCGTCTCCGCAGCGAAGTGGGCCTGCGGGGCGCCGAAACCCCTGAAAGCGCCGGCCGGTATGTTGTTGGTGTACATGGCGAAGCAGTCCACCTTGGCGTTGGGAACTTCGTACGGGCCCAGTGAGTGTGTTGCTGCCCGGGTCATCACGTACGGCCCCAGAGAGGCGTAAGCGCCGCTGTCGCCGACGATATGCGCCTCCACGGCCGTCAGCCTGCCATCCCGACGCGCTCCGGTCTTGAGTCTGATCACGCACTCGTGGCGCTTGGGATGCGCGATGAGCGATTCCTCGCGGGTGTAGACTAGCTTCACCGGGCGTCCAGTGATCCTGGCCAGAAGGGCGACGTGTATCTGCCCCGCGATGTCCTCTTTGCCGCCGAACGCGCCACCCACTTTGGTCTGTATGACCCGGACCTGGTCCTCGTCCAATCCCAGCGAGGCGGCGATCTGCGCTCGATCGGAGAATGGGATCTGTGAGCCGACGTACACCACGACCCTGCCGTCGTCGTCGATCAAGCCCACGGCAGCCTCTGGCTCCAAGAACGCGTGGTCGCCCCGTGGCGTCCGGTATACGTTGTCCAGGATGACGTCGGCCTCAGCGAACCCCTTCTCCAGGTCGCCCTGACGGAGCTGTATGTGTTCGAGGACGTTGCCCCCATCGTGAACCAGCGGTGCTCCCTCCGCCAGGGCCTCTTCAGCCGAAGACACCACAGGCAGCGGCTCGTAGCTGACCTTGATACGTTTGACCGCCTCCGCCGCAATGGCCCCTGACTCTGCGGCCACCACGGCGATCGCATCCCCTACGTACCGCACCTTATCGTAGGCCAAGACGGGCCAGTCCTGCCGCGCTAGGCCGTGGTTCTTGGCCCCCGGCACGTCCTTCGCGGTGATGATGGCCACGACACCTGGCAGAGTCTCCGCCGCTGAGGTGTCCACGTCGAGCAATGTGGCGTGGGGATAGTCGCTGCGAAGGACTTCGGCGTGGAGCATGTCGTCGAAGTAGAGATCCGCGGTGAAAACGGCCTGCCCGGTGACTTTGGCCCGGGCGTCCGGACGTGGTTTCACGTGACCCACCACTTCGTGTTCGGAGGTCTCTTCCGCGCGCGGTGGTCTCGGCGCACCGGCGGCTTGCTCGACCGCCTCGATGACCTTGGCGTAGCCGGTGCAGCGGCACAGATTCCCACTGAGAGCCTCAACTATCTCCCCCCTGCTCGGGTGCGGGTTGGTGTCCAGCAGGGCCTTCGCCGACATGATCATGCCCGGCGTGCAGAATCCGCACTGCACCGCACCGTTCTCGATGAAGGCTTGCTGGAGAGGATGCAGTCGATCACCCTCTGCCAGTCCCTCAATGGTCTGGACTCTCTTTCCGTCGGCGCGGGACGCTGGATAGACGCAAGACCTTACGGCCTCTCCATCCACGATGACGGTGCAGGATCCACAGGCGTTGTGTCCACAGCCCTTCTTGGTCCCGGTCAGCTTCAGTTGGTCGCGAAGTACGTCGAGGAGCATGGCCCTGGGAGGCAGGTCTACTTCCTGGAACTCGCCATTAACCCAGAATCCTAGACGTCTCAGATCCGACATGGCCTGCTAACCCCCTTTGAGGCTTTGCTTTCTACGCATTTGTGCTGAGCTGTGAGCCACGGCGCACCGGCATCGGTCGGCACTTATCAGAGACTTGTCCCTGCCACATATCCGCAGTCAGCAGTGGATGGGAACTCTCTAGCAGGGTGAGACCGCCCAAGTCAAGACTGCCTTCACCCGACAGCCAGCCGCTTCCTTCCCCCAGATCTCTCTCGCCTTCTCCAGGTCTGCCTGGCTGTTGATGTTGAAGAAGGATAGGTGATCGGGATCGAAGACCTCGATCTCCTCCTGCTCCACGTATTTCACACGGACAGCGGAGAGCAGATTGGTGATCTGGAGATCGTCGGCCTCCAGTTGCCTCTCAATGTGAGGAATACAGCTCTTGGCATAGATGGCGTGCAGTGCTTCCATGTACTGTGCGACCCGCGGGATCACCACGTCGTGCGCGGGTGCGAAGGTCTGCATATAGCGAAGGAGAGACACGTTCAGGAAGGGCATGTCGCAGCCCACGACGATGCTGTGAGTGCTACTCGCCGCTTGCAGCCCAGCGTGTATGCCACCCAGCGCCGCCTTGCCCGGGTACACATCTGCCACGACAGTGGCCTCCAGGTGCTCGTACCGATCAACGTCGTTGGCCACGATGATGATCTCGTCGCTCACCTGGGCCAGTCTATCGATGATCCTCTCTATCAGAGTCTGGCCGTTGGCCTTGAGGAGAGCTTTGTTCTGCCCGAGACGGGTGCTGCGGCCACCTGCCAGGATCACCGCACTGATGGGGCCGACACGCAGCGCCTTTTCCATGCATACAACCCTCGCCCGGTGGTGGGCCGTGACTACGGCTCAAGTATACCTCAGTCCCCTGCGTGTGTCTAGACCTGGAGCCCTACTTGCCCACAGCAGCCACTGCGAAGGCACGGAGAAACCCCTGGGTGCTCCGGTCGGCAGCATTGAAACGGGTCCTCAGGCGGGCGCTACGCTCCATCTTTCGCCCTCTATCCTCCTGCCATCGCCTCTCGTACTCTCCGAGGCTTCTCGACGTGGCGTCTCCCTTTGCCACGGCTTCTGCGGCTACCTCGGCGGCCAGCCGCCCGGCGATCATGGCGTTGGCGATCCCTCCGCCAGTGAGGGGGTCGGCCTGCCTTGCGGCATCTCCCACCAGCATCAGCCCGTCGCTCACGATGTGGTCAGCGGCCACTCCCACCGGCACGTTCCCTGTGATCAGGGTGACAGGGCTACCCTGCTCGAGCCAACGCTGCTGACTGATGAAACGGACCAGATACTCCAGCGCCGATGTCTCCGCCAGGTCGGCTTGTACACCCACGCCCACGTTTGCACAGTGGTCGCCCTTGGGGAAGACCCAGGCGTAGCCGCCCGGGGCGAGGCCCGCACCCAGATAGTAGTAACAGCAATGTGGATCGAGGTCGATACCCATCAACATGTACTGGGCACACGTCAGGCAGTCACTTAGCCTCAAGCGGCAGTCGAGGCCCGCCCACTGCCCCACTCTGGACTCCACTCCGTCGGCACCAATGACTACGCTCGCCTCAACGTCCATCCGGGTGCGGCCATCGAACGCTTTCACGCCCGTGATCCCGCCCTGCTGCTCCAGCAGCCCCACGGCGCTGGTCTTGACCAGGGAGAGGGCTCCGGCGGCCACCGCTCGCCCCGCCAGCGCTCTGTCGAAGACCCGACGCTCCAGAACGTACCCCACCTCCTCGCCTTCGAGCGTGCGGGTCTCGCCCGTCTCCACCATCGTGATCTGAGACTTACTGACCCGTGCCGATATCCACCGCTCCTCCGGCTCCAAAAACTGCGAGAGCATCTCGCTGTTGATGCCCTCAGCACACCGCACGGGGCTGCCTATCTCCTGTCGCTTCTCGAGAAGGAGCACTGACAAGCCTTGCTGGGCCGCGAAACGGGCAGCGGTGGCGCCGGCAGGGCCTGCCCCCACGACCACGACGTCATAGGCGGATCGGACCTGCGTCGGAGCAGTGGGTGTCTTTGGTTCCGGCGTGAGGGCGCCCACAGAGCAGCCACCGATGCACAAGCCGCACTCTGTGCAGAGTTCGTGGTCGATCACGAGCTGAGTCTCTGCAAGCACTAGTGCCCCCGAGGGGCAGATACTCACGCACCCCCCGCAGTAAGTGCAGAGCTCCCGTCGCAGCAGTGGCATCGAATCGGGCCTCCTTCAGCGTGCAGGCCAGGAACGAAGAAAGGGATGCCTATGGGCATCCCTGCTCGTGGTCGGAGACATGAGGGTACGCTACGCCAGACCTTCCTCTGCGATGCGCTTCTCGATGTAAGCTACCGCCTGACCCACGGTGGTTATCTCTTGTGCCTCTTCGTCGGAGATCTCCACTGTCCGGCCGAATTTGTCCTCGAAGTACTCTTCGAAGGCCATGATCAGTTCGACTAGGTCAAGGGAGTCGGCCTCGAGGTCCTCCTTGAAGCTGGCCTTTGGTACCACCTTGTCCTCTGGCACACCCAACTGCTCGATAATGATCGCCTTGATCACAGAGAAGACGTCCCCCTCAAGCGCTTCGCCCATTACTTTCACCCCCTTCTTGCTCTGCGTTACTCTGCCTAGTGCCATCTAGTATAGCAACGTTCGACGCGGTAGTCAAGCTTGACAACAGACTTCAGACCGCTGATAATTGGCCACACTACCTCGAAATCTAGGAACACCACGGGGTCTTGGAAGTTACGAAAGAGCGCTCATGCATCAGCAGAGAAAACTCGAGCATCTGCGCATCTGTCTGGACAAGGCTCCTCAATCCAGCCAGCTCACGAGTGGCCTGGAGAAGTACAGATTCCTCCACCAAGCACTCCCCGAGATCGACCTCCAAGACGTGGACACTTCTTGCACGCTCTTGGGGAAGAGCCTCCGCGCCCCACTGATTATCTCTTCTATGACGGGCGGGACCGCCGAAGCCGAGCAGATCAATCTGAGTCTGGCTGAGGCCGCTCAGGAGGCTGGCGCGGCCATGGGTGTGGGATCCCTGCGCGCAGCGCTCGAGGAGCCGGAGGTTGCCCACACCTACCAGGTTAGACGCGTCGCTCCAGACATTCTGCTGTTCGCCAACCTGGGTGCGGTCCAGCTCAACAGTGGCTATGGCGCTGAGGATTGCCAGAGGGCAGTGGAGATGATCGCTGCAGACGCGCTCATCCTCCACCTGAACCCGTTGCAGGAGTGCCTCCAACGCGGCGGTAACACCAACTTCAGCTCTCTGCTGAGGAAGATCGAGGAGGTTTGTCACCACCTGTCCGTTCCAGTCGTGGTCAAGGAGGTCGGTTGGGGGATCTCATCTAGAGTGGCGGAGCTGCTGCGGGAGACGGGGATTGCTGCCATAGACGTGGCGGGCGCGGGGGGCACGTCTTGGAGCGCCGTGGAGGAGCAGAGAGCTCCGGACGAGAAGACCAGCAACGTGGCGCAGGCCTTTGCGGAGTGGGGCATCCCCACCGCGGAGTCCATCGTCATGGTACGAGAGGCTGCGCCTGGAATGACCATCATTGCCAGCGGGGGCATACGTACCGGTATCGACGTAGCCAAGGCTATCGCCCTCGGTGCCCTCGCTGCCGGCCTGGCCACACCTTTTCTGACCCCCGCAACAGAGGGTGGCGCAGCGGTGGTGACCAAGCTGGAGGAGATCATCGAAGAACTACGCATAGCCATGTTCTGCGTGGCTGCCCAGAACCTGGATTCGCTGCGCCATACACCGCTGTTACAGCGCGTCGATCGGACCTAGAGGGTAATGGTTTTCGAGAACGCTGAGCCGTATCTGGCGGCCATCGAGACAGAGATGAGAGACTCTATGGCCGTCCACGATGGGGCGCTGGCCCCATACTACGGCATGATATCTTACCACCTGGGTTGGGTAGACGACGACTTCTCCCCGACCGAAGGAGGATCCGGCAAGCGGCTGCGTCCTCTGTTGTGCCTGCTTTCCTGCGAGGCGAGCGGCGGTGACTGGCACCAAGCACTCCCAGCCGCAGCGGCCATTGAGTTCATCCACAACTTCTCCCTCATTCACGACGACATTGAGGACAACAGTGTCCAGCGACGTCACCGGCCGACTTTGTGGAGCCTGTGGGGTCAGGCCCAGGCTATCAATGCGGGGGACGGGCTCTTTGCCATCAGCCGGCTGGCGTTGCAGCGCCTCGCGCAGAGAGGTGTCGCTCCAGACAAGATCGTGCGCGCCTTCCGACTCGTCGATGAGACCTGCCTGGATCTCACCGAGGGGCAATACCTCGATCTGGCCTTCGAAGCGGAGGACTCGGTGACGGTCGAGATGTACATGGAGATGATCGGCAAGAAGACCGCCGTGCTGATGGGTTGCGCCACGCAACTGGGGGCTGTCCTGGCCACGGACGATGAGTCCATCATCGAAGCCTATGGATCCTTCGGGTGTCAGCTAGGGTTGCTCTTCCAGATCGTGGACGACATCCTAGGTATCTGGGGCGTGGGAGAGACCACGGGGAAGGCTGTCGGCGAGGACATCGTCAACAAGAAGAAATCTCTGCCCATAGTCTATGCTCTGCAGACGGGAGACGGAGAGTTGGGCAAGATCTACAGCCAGGAGAGCACCACGCTACCTGACGTACAGAGGGTGATCAAGAGACTAGATGACTTGGGAGCTCGGGATTACGCACACAACACGGCGACTCAGCACTGGCGACTGGCCATCGATACCCTGGAGAAGATCGGAATCGCCAACCCGGCGCAGAGAGAACTTCGAGAGTTGGCCCACTTCTTGATCGAC
>Ga0315553_10000928_pt1 | contig 25251 bp, 24 predicted proteins | sample SalMarSW160140MG_FD_203099 | JGI IMG/M metagenome (GOLD analysis project Ga0315553, IMG submission 203099) | Salt marsh sediment microbial communities from the Plum Island Ecosystem LTER, Massachusetts, United States - Salt Marsh Sediment SW1601-40 ... | reverse complement strand
GAATGGATTCGCCTGCTCCTTGTACTTCACGTCCAGGGTCCCGTCGTCCATGAAGCGGAGGGTGGCGCTGAAATCCCCCTCCGCGGCCCTTTGGATCGGGTTGCCTTCCAGTTCCAGCGGCGGCCGGCCGGTGAAAAGACAGCCGGACAGAAAAAGCGCCACCGCACACAGAGCGCCCGCCAAATAGAGAACTCGTCTTATTTTCATCTCGATAACCTCCCAAAATCCATCTGCGCTGAATCTTAGAGAGTACGCCGTCCCTTGTCAACGAAGGAGCGATCTCCCGGATTCAGGATACGGCCCTCTCCGCCCGGATGATCAAGGTGAGGCCTCCTCCGGGTGGTGAAACGGCCTCGATGCTCCACCCGTGGGCCGTGAATATCGAGCGTACGGTAGACAGCCCCAGGCCGGATCCGGCCTCCCGGCGGGAGCCGCTGCTGGGGTAGAAAGGCTCGAAGTTCCTCTCCAGCTCTTCCTCCGCCACTCCTGTCCCGCTGTCCTGGAAGATAATCACTACCTTTCCGTTTTCCTGTTTGGCTGCAAGACGTATCGTATCCCCATTACGGGTGTAGCGCAGGGCATTGTGGAACAGGTTGTCCAGGGCGCGGGTGAGCAGCCGCTCGTCTCCGGCAGCTCGTGTTTTTCGGAAAGTTCGATGCCGCATTCAAAGAGCCTGAGGAAGACCCTGGCGTCCGAGGCGAAGACCTTACCTGCTTCCGTGAGGAACCGGTGCATTCGGATCAAAGATAGCAGTTGCCGGGACCGAGAAAAACAAAACAACTCATTAACAACGGCAAAACAATAGATGGCCGGTCGATCCGGAAAATTTTTCCCGGATTGAAGCAATTTCGTGATCCTGACTGTTAGATATCGTGAGGGCTCTTTGAGAGTCCAAAAACACACGAGGAGGACGATATGATGAACAACCTCAACTCAATCTTACTCGAGGGCAACCTCGTAGCCGACCCGGAGCTGCGCTACACACCGAAAGGTGCAGCGGTTTGCTCCTTCCGCGTAGCCAGTAACCGGTTCTACAAGCAGGAAGACGAGCTGCAGAAGGAGGTGTCCTACTTCGACATTACCGCCTGGAATCGGCAGGCAGAGGTCTGCAACGAGTACCTCACCAAAGGGCGGGGCGTCCGGGTGGTGGGCCGGCTCAAGCAGGACCGGTGGGAGGATCAGGAAGGTAAGACCCGTTCCAAGGTGCACATAGTAGCCGAGCATGTGGAGTTCAAGCCCAAGTTTCAAAATCGAGGGACGGAGGCGACTGAAGAGCAGGCGGAGGCTACCGATCCCGGGGAAGCAGACGAGACCGAAGAGGTCGTTGATTTCCCCGATGAGGCGCTGGAAGCTGCCTCCTGAATCGATGGAGCGGCGATCCGCAAGACCGCTGACTGATTATTACTCACAATTTACATTCCCCAATGATTGGAGGCGACAACCTGATCTTCCCGGGTTTCGCCTCCAATCAACAGCACCCGGCCATCGGCAAGCATATCCAGAATGCAAGAATGCATATCCCACTTGACATGCTGTCATTTTGACAGCAATCTGTTGGATAGAGGAGGGTGCCAGGCAGATGGCCACGATAACAGTCCGAAATATCCCCGATGAGGTGATCGAGATGATCAAGAGCCGAGCCAAGCGCAACAGACGATCGATGGAACAGGAGATTCGGTCCATTTTATCGGGTGTCGTTCACGACAGGGAGCGAGCAAGGAAGCGGATCGAATCACTTCGTAGGAAGCAGAACAGACCGATTCCTCGGGAGGAGATCGATGAATGGCTAAAGAGAGCACGGAACAGAGAAGATACGTAGTCGATACCAATGTATTAGCCTACTATGCTCTTGCCACAACTCCGTTTAGTGAAGAATTGTCCGTCCTTTTCTCGCAACCTTTCGAGCTGATCGCCCCGGACTCATGGTACCCGGAGTTTCTAAACGTGGTATGGCAGGCAACACGCGTCCAAGACATCGCTCTCGATCATGGATTAGAATTGTTGGAAGAAGTGGAGGGTCTTCTCAATGGATCTGTGCCGGTATACTCCTTGTGGAGGGAAGCGCTGGTTGTTGCTGAGGAACACGGCTGCAGCACCTACGACACCCTCTTCATTGTTTTGGCGGAGCGGGAGCGCTGCAATCTGTTGACCTATAATCGGAAGCTGTTGGCAGCGTTTCCCCAGATTGCGAATACACCCGATGAGGCACTGTCGGCCTGATTTGCTCTGTTGAATTTTCCCCGATTTGATTCTACTCTGGGATGATGCGTTGACGATGCTTGCGCCAGTCGGGTGCTGAGGTTGTCGCGGTGGTACTTGCGCCTCGGACCGGCACGGAAGCCGCACAGCGCAGCAGAATAGAGAGCCTGTATGCCCGTGGACAAACTGAACCCGGAAGAGATCACCAAGGTCGTGGCCAAGATCCGTCAGCGCTACGACGAATACATCTTCAAATACTTCAAGCCCAAGACGGTGAAATTCGCCTTCGAAGAGCGCTATGCCGAAGTGCTTCAGAAGCGCATGGATATATCCAACTTCCTCATAGCCGAGATTGAAGCAATTCAGGAGCTGATCAAACGGGAGGAGGCCAAGGTTGCGGCCGGGCCGCAGGCGCAGCAGGGTAAAGAATCCCTGGCCGACCGGGTGGAACGCATTTACCAGGAAAATCTGGAGAAGATCCGCAAGTACCCGGTGATCGACATTCATCCTACGGCAAATGAGGAGATCAAGCGTCTGGTCGGCGCCCTGAACACTCTGGACAGCGAGCATTGGCCGCGGCTGACACAGATCCTGCGGGACACGACCTACTCCCCCGGCTCAATGACCATGGTAAACATGGAGAGTCAGCTGCGCTATTTGGGCAGTCCGGGGGCAGATCGGGTGCCCGGAGCGCTGTCCCGCTATCTCTACCAGCTAAACCGTTTCCCCAGAGACTACCCTGCTATTGACAGGGAGGAGAAGGAGTATATACTGGAAAGCGCCTTCTTTCTGCACGATCTGGAGGAAATCCTGGAACGGGCTCTGGCCAACTACCCGCGACTGCGGGAAGAGCAGAAGCAGGGTCTGCGGGAGATCCAGCAGTATGTGGACGGCATGATCCGAGATTTCCGGGTCAGGGATTTGAAGCGGCAGAAATAAGGGCAGATTGGGTTGAATTCTGCTGGCCCGAAATCTTACTGAAAAGATTTCGGACAGGCATCATAATAGTTTTTAAGATCAAACACGGAGGCTGTATGGGAGCAGAAGTAACGGTCACGAACGAAAATTTCAAGACCGAAGTATTGGATTCGGATATCCCAGTCCTGGCGGACTTCTGGGCCGAATGGTGCGTGCCCTGCAAGATGGTGGGACCGATCCTCGAGCAGATGGCAGAGGAATACGACGGCAAGATAAAAATTGCCAAGATAAATGTCGACGAGGAGGGGGAACTCGCCTCCAACTACAATATCGTGAGCATCCCCACGATACTCCTGTTCCACAACGGCGAAGTGGCCAAACAGCAGATCGGTGCGGTTCCGAAAAAGGTGCTCGAGGAGCTGGTCAAGGAGTACCTCTAGCAACAATCCGTAGCAACCCCGCCCACCCGCTGTGATCGAGTACGGCCTCGGCATCCTTGATTCGTGCGTATCACCTTCTCCCCCCAAAAAAAGAACAAGCCACGGCCCGGAGGCAGCGGAATAGAGCCGCAGGGATGATGATTATGGAAGAAGCCTTGAGACGGATACTTTCGGTTGCCGGCGTATGTGCTCTGGTAGCCGCATTGTCGTCGTGTGCGGGGTTTCCCGAGCCGCAAGGAGAAGGGGATTCTCTAGTGATCGGGTCCTTGGTGCTCGATTTTCCAAATGGTCTTTACGACGACATGCCGCAAGTAGTGGATATGAACGTCCGGGTGACGTTCAGGAATATCACTCGGAATCAGAGATTTCACGTTTACACCAAACGGGGGTATTTCTACTTTCGGACAAACGGGACCGACGACTATCTATTGGAGGGTTTCCGGATACTGAAAACGGAAGTCGACGACACGGTTCATTCTTTTTCCGATCAATCGGTCGATTTGAAGATCGTAAATTCTCCGCACAGGATAATCTACCTGGGCCACGTTACCGCTACATACTCCGCACCCCGCCTGATACGAAGAAGGGGGCCGCGCGGAGGAATTAGGTATTACCGCTACGAGACCTCAGTAGCCGTCGAGTGGGATCAGGATCTCCTGCGGCGCCATATGACAAATAAACGTCCGGACAGCCCCTGGTTGGAACTGGAGATAACCGAGGGCGGGAGCAACAGCCAAGCCCAATGGCGACAACAGGCATTTATGGAACGTAGATCTCATCCGAGTTTTCTGCCCCAAATGTGAAACCCCGGGTCGGCACGATGTGCCAGTCCGATGCGGTATCTGTATCCACCGAGGCAGCCCCCGTACCCGCAGAGGTGCTGTCCGTATCCCCCGAGGCTGCCGCCGAGGGGGTGTCTGCTGAAACCCGGCTGCGGCAGATCGAACGGGTGCCGGTGGAGCCTTCCGGACTGACCGCATCCTCCGGGCGCACCTGTTCCCCGGAAATGGACCAGCCACCGTCGGCTGCCAGCTCTTGAGCCCGCTCCCAGCTGTCCAGCGTACCGAAACCCCCGTATTCCACATCCGAATCGGAGGTGCGGTTGGAGTACAGCACTCCGTCCTGGATCGCCCCTCCCGGGCGGTCGTAGAGGCTCAAAACCCCATTGTTTCCCGATATCCCCGCACCTTCCCGGATCCAGAAGTCGTAGGCCTGGTCCGAGGCGTCCAGCCCTCCGGATAGATCCTTGGCCGAAGTCTCGTCGATCTCCTCGGGTATGTTTTCCGGCTTGAAGTGGATGACCAGAAAATCTCCTGTGGACACCACGAAAGGAGGAAAGATCAGCCGGTCGTCGTGGTTGTCCGAAGTACCCTCATACAGCACCACCCCGCCCATGTTTCCCCCCTTCATCACCTTGAGCTCCACAGCGTCGGGATGGTTGCCAGTGCCTCGGGTGGTGAACTCGTTGATCAGCAGCGCCGGGATTTCCCCGTTGAAGCCGTAGAAACGGGTGAGCAGGTGCAGGCCGTTGCCCGCCTCATCCTCCACCACCGCTTCCAGCCGATAGGGCAGGCCGGGGGTCTGGGGGGCAAGCTGGACCAGCAGGCGGCACCCCTGGTTGTGCACTCCGCGCACCTCCAGGAGCGGGTCGACCCTCAGGTTTTCCAGCCGGCAGAACGGCGGCTCATCGAAGGTGAGCTCCAGCTGCTCGACATCCAGGGTGCGCAGGCCCAGTAGCAGCGGGGGAATCAGGTCCGGATCGAATCGTTCCCGTATATCGGTGATCGGGCCGCAGCAGGTGCAGAGGCATAGCGCCAGCAGCGTGCAGGTTTTCAGGACAGGCGTTGAAACCATGATGTCCTCCATGGATTCTTAACGGGTAAAAACGATCTCTTGCTTTTCATTTTTTCTTCCGGTAAGGTGAAATTGCATACAGGAAAACCTGAAAGCCCACCAATGGAACAACGAGATAGTTTGGAGAAAGAAGGGGGAGAGAGCGATGGCTGTTGAAGCGTCCGATCTTTATGCGCGATTCGGCCGGAACGTGGATGCCGGCAAGGTCATATTCCAGGAGGGGGAAGAGGGAGACCAGATGTTCGTCATCCAGGCCGGAAGGGTCAAGGTCTCCCGCAATATCGGCGGCAAGGAACAGATCCTGGCTATTCTCGAGAAGGGGGATTTCTTCGGGGAGATGGCCATCGTCAGCCGCATCAAGCGTTCGGCCACGGTCAGTGCTCTGGAGCCGGTGAAGCTGCTGGCCTTCAATCGGGAAGGTTTCCTCGACATGATCAACAAGAACGCCAAGATCGCCCTGAACGTGATCGACAAGCTCTGCCGCAGGCTGCAGAACGCCAACCTGCACATCCAGCATCTGGCCCGCAAGGATCCCAAAGGCCTGATCGCGATGAACCTCAGATTCGCCTTTCAAAGCGCCGAAGCCAGTCGGGGCAGCCTGTTTCTGGACCGCACTGTGGATGAGTTCTCTCAAAACCTCGAGCTGACCCGGGATCAGGTCAAAGCGGTGCTGGCCGCCTTCGCCAAGAATGGCATCGTGTCCATCAGCGCCAACACACTCGCTCTGACCGACGGCAAGAAGCTGGAAGCCCTGTCTGAACAACTCGGTGCCTAGGCCCTTATCGCTGCGGCAGCTGCGGCTGCGCCTGATTTCCCTCCTCGATCAGAAAGTGGGCAGGGAGAAGAGTGTACTGCGCAGGAACATCGCGGCTCTGGATCGGCTGATCCGGGCAAAAGAGGGTAAAAAAGAAGGCGCAAAAGTACGTACAGAAGAAGATGAAAAAAGCCCGGAGGGGGGATACCCTGATAATCAGTACGATTCGTGTTCGAAATAGGGTTCAATCATGTGTGGAATCATCGGCTACTGCGGACCTAAAAATGCGGTAAAGGTGCTGATCGAAGGTCTGAAGCGCCTGGAGTACAGGGGCTACGACTCCGCCGGGATCTGCGTGATCCTGGACGGGGAGCTGGTCCTGGCCAAACGAAAGGGCAAAGTCCGGGATCTTCAGGCCCACATTCCCCGGAGTCTTGCGGGCACCTGCGGCATCGGCCATACCCGCTGGGCCACCCACGGGGAGGTCAATGACCTCAATGCCCACCCCCATGCCGACTGCACGGGGCGGATCGCCGTGGTGCACAACGGCATCATCGAAAACTTCGCGACCCTCAAGGATAGGTTGATCGCCGAAGGTCACAGCTTCCGTTCTGAAACCGACTCCGAGGTCATCGCCCATCTGGTGGAGAAGTACTACACGGGGGATTTGGAGGAAGCGGTCAAGAACGCTCTGAACCTGATCAAGGGTACCTACGGCATCGTCTGCACCCATGCCGACCATCCGGATCTGCTGGTCGGCGCCCGGCAGGGCTCACCCCTGGTGCTGGGCATCGGCGATGGGGAGATGTTCCTGGCCTCGGATGTGACCGCCATCATCAGCCACACCAAGCAGGTGGTGTACCTGGAAGACGGGGAGGTGGTGAGCATCAGTCCCAGAGAGTACCGGACCACGGATCTCCACGATCAGGAGATCGAGAAGCAGGTCGAGCACATCTCCTGGGAGCTGGAGGAGATCGAGAAGGCCGGCTTCGCCCACTTCATGGAGAAGGAGATCTTCGAGCAGCCCGAGTCGATCAAGAGGGCCATGAGTGGGCGGGTCGACTTCGAGGAGGCCACGGCGCACCTGGGCGGACTGAACATGAGCACTCGGGATCTGCTCAACGTGGAGCGGGTGCGCATCGTGGCCGCCGGCACTTCCCTGCATGCGGGCATGGTGGGCATGTACCTGCTGGAGTCCGTGGCCCGCATCCCCTGTACCGTAGAGATCTCCTCCGAGCTGCGCTACCGCAATCCGATCGTGGAGCGCAACACCCTGCACTTCGTGGTCTCTCAGTCCGGAGAGACCGCCGACACCCTCTACGCCATGCGGGAGCTGCAGCGCAAAGGGGCCACCGTGCTGGGCATCTGCAATGTGGTGGGCAGCACCATCCCCCGGGAGTCGAGCGGCGGGGTCTACATCCACTCCGGACCGGAGATCGCCGTGGCCTCCACCAAGGCCTTCACCTCTCAGATCACGGTCTTCTACCTGTTCACCCTGCTGCTGAGCCGCATGCGGGACATGTCCTTCGAAGCGGGGCAGGATTTCATCCAGAACCTGCAGAGCATCCCCGCCAAGATCGAGACAGTGCTCTCCAGATCCAAGGGGATCGCAGAGCTGGCCCGGAAGTACTGCGGGTACAGGGATTTCCTCTTTCTAGGCCGGGGGATCAACTACCCTGTGGCCCTGGAGGGGGCGTTGAAGCTCAAGGAGATTTCCTACATCCACGCTGAAGGCTACAGCGCCGCGGAGCTGAAGCACGGGCCGATCGCCCTGATCGGGGAGGACACCCCCAGCGTGTTCCTGGTCTCAGACGACGGGCTGCGGGACAAGGTGATCAGCAACATGAAGGAAGTCAAATCCCGGGGCGGCCGGGTGATCGCGGTGGCCGTGGAGGGAGACGAGGCTATCGGAGAAATTGCCGATGATGTAATCGAGGTCCCGCGGGTGAAAGAGTGCTTCTACCCGCTGGTGATGGTGGTTCCCCTGCAGCTGCTGGCCTACTACAGCGCCGTCGAGCTGAGGCGGGACGTGGATCAGCCGAGAAACCTGGCGAAAAGTGTTACCGTGGAGTAGGGTTCACAGATTCCGACTCTTTTTTACTGCTGCGCTTGCTGCGGCCGTTCTGGGCGGGCTATCCGCCCCGGCGCCGGCGGCAGCTCAGGAACAGCCGTCCAAGGCTGTGCTGTTGAGCGGACCCACGCCGGTAAAGGGCATCCCCGTCTACGGACCGAACAGAATTCCCGCCTACCGGGGCGTGTACCAGATAGACAGCGGGGAGAAACCGGGCGGGGAGGAAGCGGCAGAGGATAGCTCAGGTGCCCGGATGCTCTCGGTCCTCTACACCCGGCAGGATCTGTTGGTCCTCCAAACCTGGAGCCGCCGGTCCTGCGGCGGCCGGAGGCTTTTTCAGATTCCCGACTATGAAACCTTTGCCCTCTGCTATAGGGATGAGCGGGGTTTCTTCCTGTTCTTCTTTTTCCCCGATTTCCAGGAACCCGACTACTGGTGCGGCTTCACAGATCCGTTCATTCAGAGGTTCTTGTTTCTGTCCAACTTCGTGAGCAGCCAGGCTGACGTGCCCTTCCCCGCGATCCTAGAGATTCAACGGTGAGGCTGTTTCCGGGGATTGTGCGGTTCGGGACGCCGCTACTGCCCTGAGGGCTCTTCCAGGGGTTGTTCCGCAGCCAGCTGCTCCTCGATACGGCTCTTCACCTTCTCAGCCAGGATCCTCGGTCCTTCAGGCAGATCCGGCTCTCCCGACTCGTAGCGCGCCAGCAGCGCTTCGAAGCGCTCCAGGGCGACCTTGTTCTTGTCCATCTTGTGGTACAGCAGGGCGATCTCGTACTCCGCCCAGACATTGCGGTCCCGTTCCTCGGGATACTGCTCCTGAAACTTCTCGTAATACGCCATGGACAGAGCGTAGCGGCCCGCATCGGAGGCCTCCTGAGCCCTCTGGAAGTACTCCATAGGGGAGAGTCCCTCCTCGATCTCATCCGGCACCGAGGAGCATGCCGCCAATAGAGAAACAGCGGCTGCAATCACGAAAATCTCGAAGAGTCTATGGGATTTCATCAATAGGTATAGATCTCGTCCTTGATAGGTAGGTTCTTCTTGAGCTCTTTGAGGTAATCTTTCGCGTCCCCCATGGGCTCGTAGTACTCGCACTCCTCGAAAGTTCTGCGAGCCACGGTGAAGTACTTGTAGACTTTTTCTTCACCGAGTTTCTTACGCCACTGACCGGCATCGCAGCGTACGCGCAGGAAGTACTGGCTTCCGTTGCCTGCTGAAACCCGGACCAACTTGCAGTGCGTACAGTTGGCACAGTAGATTCTGTCTCTTGAATTGGAGAGGCTTTCGTCTACGGAGCTTACTGCCTTATGGCCGTTTGCCATTCATACCCCCCTCATCATTTCTGACGGCTTACATTATCATATTCGACTTTCCGCAGTCAATAGTTTAGGCTCAGGCGATCGATTCCCGGGACGATCCCGGCCCTCTCAGGGTGCGCAGCGCTGCGGTTCTAGGGGGCGCTGCGGGTTTGCAGGGATTTTTCGATGCTCTGCAGCTGTACCCGGAGGGCTGTATTGTTCGGATCCAGAGTGATGGCCTGCTTGAGATAGAGGCTCGCCTTGCGCAGTTCCCGCTGCTCCACGTACAATTCCGCGGTCTTGACCAGGGCCAGGTAGTTCTGCGGGTGCTCTATCAGCGCCTGCTGCACCAACGCCAGAGCCTCTTGCGGGTCCTCAACCAGAGACGCCTGCAGGGTGAGCAGCGCGCTGTGCTGAGCCGGAGTATCCGCCCGCTCGAGTCCCTGCTGGATCAGGACAGCGGCCTGTTCCGGTTGGTTCCCCGAGAGCAGAGCCTGTGCGTAGACCACGAGATTTTCCACGGAGGGGTGTCCCTGATAAAGCTGTTCGGCGAAGTACAGCACCTGGGCGGGATCCCCCAGGCTTCGAAAGATCTCTATCGCCTGCAGCAGATCCTCTTCGGACTGTTCCTGCTCGAGGATCTCGGAGAGGTATACGGCCGCCTGCAGCCAGCGCTGCATATCTATGGCGTTGGACAACAGCAGCCGCAGCGTGGATACCCGGCCCGGCTCCAGTCCCAGTGCCCTCTGCAGTTTGCTCTTTCCCTCCCCATTTCTTCCCGTATCCAGATAGATCCGTCCGGCCAGCTCGGAAAACTCCGCTGCCTCGGGGAACTGGTTTTCAGCCTCTTTGAGCAGCTCCAGAGCTGCTTCGGGATTTAGCGCTTCCTCGTACTGGAGCCGGGCCGCCAGCAGGTAGCCCTGCCGGCTGTCAGGGTGCTGGTAGAGCAGCAGATTAAGCACCCGGAGAGCCTGGTCCCAGTTACCCTCGGCTGCCAGTATCCGGGCGCGGAGCAGCAGCGCATCCGGGTGATCCGGGTCTTCCTGCAGGATCCGGGCTGCAGCCGCAGAGGCCTCCTCCAGCTGTCCGGAGCTGTAGTAGGCTTCGGCCAGAGGGTAGAGGATCGAATCACCCTGGGGCAGGAGCTCCGTGTATCGCTCCAGGAGCGCGGCCGCTTCGGCCGCTTGCCCCTGCAGCAGCAGCAGGACTGCCAGGCGCTGTGCCCCCGGATAGAAGGAGGCAGCCTGGTCCAGGCTGCTGCGATAGAGGCGAGCGGCCCGGTCGAGCTCGCCCTGAAGCTCGAAAATCCTTCCCTGAAGGTAGGGGGGAAGCACCGAGGAACGGTTGCGCCGCCGGGCCTGTTCCAGCAGATCGAGATATTCTGATAAATCCGAGGGTTGCGCCGCGTCGTCGGTCAGGCGGGCTACAAACAGGGCCGGAACAACCAGGTCGAAAAAACTCTCGCCGTCGGCAGGGCCGCAGGTAGTGGGTCCTGCAAGCGGCGGCCGGCCGTTTTCAGCCCGCTCCAGGGTCCGGCTGTAGGCTCCGGTGTAGGCGGAAGTTGATTCATCTGCGCTCAGATAATCTGACTCAGCAAGCTCCGGGTATAGAAGGTCGAACAGGGTCAGGGCGAAGGCGGCCTGTTCCTCGGCCTCCGGGAAAAACCGGGCGGGATCCCGCAGCATCACCAGGGCCTCCCGGAGGTGTTCCGGTGATCCCCGTTCGATCAGCTCCCCGGCGGCTTTCAGCGCAGCCGGGTCGGGACCGGGGGCAGATTCCTCTATCGGCTCCGGCGCCGCGGAGCAGCCGATCGTAAGCGCAGCTGCTGTCAGCAGGGCAGCTGAAAGCACGGCGGCCGGCAAGCTTTTGAGAATTTCGATACCTTTCATGTTCCACTCCAATAACTGTAATGGACTGTACCACGTCCGCGGGAAAAAAAGAAGTTTTACCGACCGCTGAAGTAGGGGGTCAGGGGTTCGATCACCATGTAGTAGCGGTTGGATGCGTTCCAGAGGGTCAAGCCCGAGGAGGGGGCGGCCAGGGTGCCCTCGATCTGGTTGGTCAGGTACTGCGAGTATTCCTGCGGTCCCATGGCCAGCTCACCTCCGATCAGGAAAGCCTGAACGTAGGGCCGAACGATGGAGCGGGATCCGACCATGAGGGCGGACCGGGCGGTGCCCTCTTCGTAGATCTTGCGCCCCCGCTCCAGATACGGCTCGTCCTTCATGAAGTCTCTGGGGAAGTGGGATGGGTAGAACATCGGGCAGATCACGTCCACGTAGTCCGCCAGCACATCGATGCTCTGGCCGATCCAGTTGCCCATCCGGTGCCAGGAGTTGAATCCGTACAGATCCGTGCTGATGGGGATGTGGATAACTTCCCGGGCCTGGGTCAGGAAGGATTCCAGTGCATCGATGGGGCTCATACCCTCCCGGCGGTAGCGGTAGCGGATCCGGGAGAGATTGCCGTCGGAGGGGAAGCGTATGTAATCGAACTGGATTTCGTCCACCCCCCGTTCCTGCAGCTCCGCGGCGACGGCCAGGTTGTAGCTCCACACATCGGGATTGTAGGGATCGACCCAGTATTCGTTCTGCACATACTTGTAGACAGGTTCCGGAGGTGATTCTTCGGTCTCAGCTGCTGCGGCTTGCCCGGCCTCCGGCTCCCGCCCGACTTCGGCCCCCGCAGCGCCCCGGGTTTGCCCTGCATCGCTGTTCGTGCCGGTGCTTTCCACGGCCTCTTCGGGCTCGGGTTCGGGGGGGATCTCCACCTTGACGATGTAGCGCCAGGGCTGGTCGGTCACCCCGTTCCAAACGGCGTACTCGTGGTTGTTGTGGTTGTACAGCTGCCGATCCTTGAACACCACCATCCGGGCGATCACGTAGATGCCCTGCTGGTGAGCCTTGTCCAACAGCTCCTCCAGGGCGAAGCGCTGGTTGACGGCGCCGATCTGTTTGGGGAACTCCAGGTGAGTATCGTAGGCGATCCAGCCGAAATCGTCCTTGCAGTCGACCACGAGGGAGTTCATCCCATTTTCCTTGATGAACTTCAGGTGGTTGTCCAGATACTCCCCCTGGGCGCGGTAGGAGGATACGTAGATCCCGAAGCGGTCCGAAGCCCGGCGGATCCGCTCCCGCCGGAAGATATCCTCCGGCTTGTCGGCAGCCGCGGCAGCCGCGGCTGCCGACAGGGAGCCTGCCCGGTTGTCGATGCGGATCCACCTGCGGTTTGCCAGCGGGTAGCTCCAGCGGTTCGAATGGGTCTGCGCGGCCAGATGCCAGGTGCTGCCGGTGTAGACGAGTTCCAACCGGTAGATCGCCTCCGCGGCCCGATCCCCCGGGAAATCCAGGCGGGTCCAGCTCTTGTGGTCCGGGCTTCCCTCGTATATCCCGTGACCGAATCCGCAGGAGAAGAAGATCACCCCTTGTTCTTCGGGATGGTAGCTGAGGCCGGATACTTCCTCATAGAAACCGGCGCCCCGGTACAGGAAGCGAGCCGAGAGGGAGGGGTCCCGCCAGCTGGCGCCCCGATCCGTGGTCTCGAAGAAGCCGTTGAAGGATGTTCCCACCAGAAGGGTGTCCGGATCCCGCGGGGAGAGGGCGACCGCGGTGAGGTAGGAGGTCGACCGAAGGGGTTTGCCGATCGGGACCTGAGCCCAGCTGCTTCCGTAATCTTCGGACAGGTACAGCTGGTCGGCCGTTGTGACCGCCACCCTGCCTTCGTTCAGCGGATCGATATTCAATGCCGTCAGGTGGCGCACGCGCCCCTCAGCCTCGTCGAAGGGATAAATCACGCGGCGGGGAAGTCCCTGATTATGCTCCAGCCAGTTCTTGCCTTCGTCGAAAGAAACCAGAAATCCCCTCTGTTTGGAGATTGCGTACATTATACCCGAGGATGTCTCCAGAATCTGTTCGATGGTGAACTGCTCGGCCGGGGAGTAGCCGGGATTGAGAGCGGGAAGAGGATCTGCCGGTTCGACTCGCTTCTGAGCGATCAACTCCTCGGCAGTGCGCTCCTGGGCGCCCAGGAGGAAGAGCATGCCTCCGGCGAACAGAAGCAGCATGAAGAACGATCCGAGGAAGAGAAACCCTTTTCTCATGGTTTTGAGTCTTGATATTATGAACCGCATTTGTTGTATCGGCGCTGCTGTGCTTAATCTGTACTACTTCCCCAGGTGTAGCATGATTGCAGCTTTCTTGCCAAGGCTTCCCGCTCCATGATACACTGCTGATCCGTATGAGACCTTCCATTTGGCGGCATGGGGCAGTCCGCGCACGGCGAACGGGGCGCCTCGCGTTTCTGGCATTGATCGTTTTTATCTCCCTCCCGGCCTGCCGCCGGGATTACGCCCCCTTCCTGGTAGGCAACGTGGAGGAAAATCGGGATCTCCATACCCTCTTCAATCTGTTGGAACAGGAAAAGGATGTGGGAGAGAATCGCTTCATCATCATCCAGCAGATTACAAACTGTCTTCACGGAGCCGGTGAACTGGAAAAACTCATCCTCTTTCTCACCAGTTACGTGGAGAACAACCAGAACGACCCCTACAACGCCTACTATCTGGACATCGTGGCCACGGCCTATCGGGACATGGGAGCACAGCCCATGGCCGTGCATTACTACGAACGGATCTTGATGAACTATCCCGACCTGCGGGTCGCAGGGACTACGGTCCACTATCAGTGCCTCCAGGAGCTGCTGAGCATAGTAGAGGATCCAGACGTGCGCATCGACTATTACAAGGAGCTGATCTCCCGTTTCAGCGAGTATGTCGATCCCGGAGTCACCTATTTCTATCTGGCCGAGGCCTATGAGAAGGTGGGCGAGTGGGAGCAGGCCATCCGAGCGTATCAAAAATTCCTCAAGTACCCGGAAACCGAGATCCCCGGTTTTCCCCGGGCTCATGCAAAGGTCCGGGAGAAGGTGGAGTTCTACTTCTCCGACAAAAAATGGACGGTGGAAAACCTCGATCAGCTGGTGGAGGAAATCAAACGCTCCATCCGGACCCGCAACGCCCGGCGCCTGCTCAGCTACAAGGCCAAAGTGAATTTTTTCACCATGTCCTGGTCTCAGGCCGATGCGGATGAAGTCATCTCCATGGCTTTCGATATCGGAGCTTTCCTTCAATCTTCCCGGGTGTATACCGATGATAAACTGGACATCGATTCCAACGCCGGGGAAGCTTTCTTGCGCACCACCCGGTGGTCGTACAGGATCCCCACCTGGTACCTCTACTTCCGGAAAGTAGAGTTCCTGCCGGATCCGGAGATCAACGGACGATGGGAATGGGCCGGCATTTATTTCGGCGAAAAACTTTAATTCTCCCCCTCCGTCCCCTGCTGTTCGGAATTTTCCTGCTCCTGAACGTATCCCCCCTCACCCGGGCTGAGCCCGGCGCCGAGGATCAGCGGCCTCTTCCGATCAGACCCGGGCATGTCGGGCGACACAGCGGGCCGGGCAAAGGCCCGGTAGGGAGCGAGGGAGCGGGAGCGTCGGCTACGGCACCGGCCCGCAGGCCGGCCGCGGCTGTTCACGACCGCGGCTGTGCCGCCCTGATCGAGCTGGATTTTGCCGATCAACCGGCGGTCCGGCAGTGGCGGGAGCACTTTCTGGTCGGAGGGGGGCGGGCGCTTCAGGAGGCCCTGGATCGCGGGCGGACCTTCCGCCGTTTCATCGCCGCCCGGCTGGCCGAGCGGGGATTGCCCCAGGAGCTGATCTACCTCCCGGTTCTCGAATCCCACTACCGGGTGCGGGCCGTATCCCGCTCCGGAGCAACCGGCCTATGGCAGATCATGGACAATACATCGGCTCCACTGGGATTGGTGACGGATCGCTGGGTGGATGAGCGCAGGGATTTCTGGCGATCCACGGAAGGGGCACTGCGAAAGCTGGAGGAAAATTATGCGACCTTCGGCGACTGGGATCTGGCTCTAGCGGCCTACAACTGCGGTACCGGGCTGCTGAGCCGGACGGTCCGTTCCAGCGGCGTCCGGGATTTCTGGGCTCTCCGGGAGATGGGCGTTCTTCCTCCGGAAACCGCGGCCTACGTTCCCAAGTTCCACGCCCTGGTGTCGATCTTCAGCGATCCGACGGCCTACGGGCTGGAGGTTAGCTGGCAGCAGGCACCGAACTGGCAGCGGGTGCCGCTGGAGCGCAGCGTGGAGCTGGCCCTTCTGGCCGAGAAGGCGGGCCTGCCCCTCTCTCTGATGGAGGAGGCTCACGCCGAGCTGCAGACCCCGATCACCCCTCCGGCCTCCGGCCGCCCCTATTACCTGAAGGTCCCCGGGGAATACGGCCAGCGGGTCGCGGAGCTGCTGGCGGATCCGGAACTCCAGCTGCTGCGCTACACCTTTCACCGCATCCGCTCGGGAGACACCTACTACGCCCTGGCCGAGTACTACGAGCTGAGCGCGGCGCTGCTGATGGAGGCCAACCCGGCGCTGCCCCCCCGCTCCCTGCGGATCGGGGAGCAGCTGCGCATCCCCGTTTTTTCAGGCCGTCCGGTCAAGGCGGAACCGATCGTGAGCCTTTCGGAGCAACAGGCGGCCTCCTTCACAGCCCTGCACACGGTTGCCGCCGGGGACACGCTCTGGGGCATCTCCAGGATCTACGGGACCACGGCGGAGAACCTGGCCTGGGTCAACGGACGTAGCCTTGACGCACTGCTGAAACCCGGGGAAACTCTAAAAGTGCCTCCGCCTGCACGCCTGTCGGAGCCCGGAGCGGAGCCCGGGCCTGTGCCGGGACCTGCGCCCAATCAGCCGGGGGCGGAGCAAGGAGAATCGTGGTGAAAAGGATCTGTATCTTCCTCCTGCTTTTCGGTACTCTGGGCGCATCGCTCTGTGCCCAGCAGAACCAGGACGAGCAAATAACCGTTTCGGAACGGGAGGTGGATTGGATCCAGGGAGTCCTGAACCTGGAGGTGGCCGTGCCTATCGATGCCGGACAGTTCAATCCGCGCAGCCGCTTCGATGCGGAGCGGGAGATCCGGCGGCTCCTGCCGGATCTTTTCATGTCCGCCATTGTGGACATCCCCTTCGATTCCTACCGCACCATCGGGGAGCGGCTCAAGGAGGACCAGCTGCTCTTTCAGCAACTGGAGGCTAACGCCCTGGATTCGGTCTCCAAGCTCTACTCCCGGGTCAGGGAAGATCTGCAGGAGATCCACGTGAAGTACCGCTTCCCCTTCTACGGCGAGGGCGGTTTCGTGGAACCTCTGATCACCCACAGCCGGCCTTATCCGATAGAGCGCAAGCTCGGCTTCTTCCCTTCCCGGAACTTCACGGGCCTGGTAATCTACGTCGGCGGGGAGCTTCCCGCCCACGGGAAGGAAGAACGCCAGAAGGTTCAGCGCGCTGTCTTCCCCACCCTCTACGATGAGGATATGAACAAGATTCTCTCCGTAGAGATGTGTGATCCCCTCTTTCTGAAGCGATGGGGGATGGTCGCCTACTCGGATGCTGAAAGCGATCCCGCCCTCCTGGAGCGCATCGGTGCAGCTCCCCTGCGCACGGCAGCACGGGGGGTGTTCGGCAACAACGCCACGGATCTGCTGCTTCCCAACGACGCGGTGAACCGTCTTCTGGTGAGGGAAGCCAACCGGGAGATGCTGAGCCAGGGCAGGGTGTTGATCGTAATCACGAAGATTGACTCGGAATAACCTTTTTGGTTATTCTATTCGCCGGTTCATGAGTCAAAGGCCACGCACCCACAATCTGAAATCCCTCCTTCCCCTGCTGCTTCTGGGCATCGCCCTCGCCTTCAGCTCGTGCGCGAGAAACATAGGTTATGGATTGGTGTTGTGGGCCGGAGAGGGCAGCCCGGTTCAAACCGGCGACATCCTGCCCGTGCAGCAGGAGTCTCAGGTCCAGGGCACCTATCTGATCCGATTACCCGACACCAAAGAGCTGGCCGAGCTTCCCACCTGGAGGATGCGCCTGTTTGACGACAAGGAGCAGGCCCTGCGGGGAGCCGAAGAGTATGCCCCCTACCTGAACATGTACGCCTACTCACAGCGGGACGGTCTGCCCCTGCGGGAGGAGGCGGATCAGGAGGCCCGGCGGGTGTACAAGCTGGCCGAAGCACAGCTGGTGAAGGTCCTGTCCCGGGGGGAGCAGAAAGTCACGATCGGGAACTACGAAGATTACTGGTATCTGGTTCTGACAGAGGACGGATCCCAGGGGTACTGTTTCGGTTACTATCTGCCGGTATTTACGTCCACCGCAGACCCCAAGGCGGAGGTAGAGGTGTTGATGGCCCGGGATCCGATGCTCGAAGCCCTGCTCGAGACGGACTGGAGGCCGGAGTACTTCCGGGAGATGGTGGAAGAGGGGCGAATCGATCTGACCAGCTTCGGTCCCGGCTTCGGATTTTTCGTGGATCCGGAGAAGAGGCTGATCCGTCTGATCACGGGCAGACGCTCCTACAGCTGGCCCTATGAGCGGCTGGAAAAGGTGGGAGCCAACCGCTATGTATTCGAGGGCCCGGAAACCGGCAGCGGCGGCATCCGGATCAACATGCAGTCCGACCAGCGCATCGTGTGCACCTATTCGATCGGGGATCAGGTGCTCGGTTCGATATTCATCGCATTTGAAGAAGATATCGAAGAGATCGTCACACAGGAGATGGAGCGGCGGGAGAGGTTGGCGCAGATCTTCAGCTCCAGGAGCCGGGTCCTGCGCAGCAGCGCCTACGGGAACATCTATCTGGAAGAGCAGATGCGTTTCCGCTGGGAGGATTTCGGCAGGCTTGGCGAGCAGGTCGTCCTCAAACCGGTCCGGGGATCGGGAACCGTCGATTTCCCCTACTATCTGTCCGACGGCCTCAGCGGATCTTTCGACGGGGTCATCACCTTTCGCTTCGATGAATACGCGAAGGACCAGGGGACGAGTTTTCTGTACTCCTTCGAATCCGCCGGAGTGCGGTTCGAGTATGTACAGCCGCAGGGCATCGAAAATCTAGAGGTGGTACGCCGCGACAATTCGCCGCTGGTGATCTTCTTCAGCTACGGCGGTTCCTGATGCCTTCGGTCATCCTCTCGGAGGCGAGCCTCGCCTTCGGGGAACGCAATATTCTGAAATCCGTCAATCTCAACCTCCCCAAGAACCGGAAGCTTGCCCTGGCCGGGGCCAACGGAAGCGGCAAGACCACGCTGCTGCGCATCCTCTTCGGCGAGATCAAGCCCGATCTGGGTACCCTGGTCCGGGAGAAGAACACCCGCATATCCTATATGCCCCAGTCGGGAAGCGGCGGTTCGTCGCCCCGAAGCTCCGCCCTGAGTCTGGATCCCCGCCGCACCGTCTACGAGCACGTGGAAAAGGCCTTTGCCGCCGAAGCCGAGCTGGAGCAGCAGCTGCGGGCCGCGGAGGTCGAGCTGGGCGAGCATCGGGAGAACTCTCCGGAGCTGACCCGGCTGCTGGAGCGGCATCACGATCTCCAGGAGCAGTTGGAGATCTCGGGCTACCACCGCCGAGCCGGGGTGATCCAGAGGGTCCTTCAGGGCCTGGGTTTCAGCGGGGAGGAGTCCGAGCAGCCTGTCGGAAATTTTTCCCAGGGCTGGCAGATGCGGATCGCTCTGGCCAGGGTGCTCTGCGAGGGGGCGGACCTGCTTCTGCTGGACGAACCGACGAACTTCCTCGATCTGGAGGCCCGGGTCTGGCTGGAGGGTTTCCTCCAGGAAACCGCAGCGGGGGTGCTCGTCGTTTCCCACGACCGCTACTTCCTCGATACCACCGTAAATGAGGTGGCCGAGCTGTATCAGGGCAGCCTGAACATCTACCCGGGCAGCTTCAGCAGCTATGAGAGGCGGCGGATCCAGGAACTGCAGCAGATCGCAGAGGCCTATGAACAGCAGCAGGAGGAGATAGCCCGCATCGAGCTGTTCATCCGGCGCTTCCGCTACAAGGCGACCAAGGCCCGTCAGGTACAGAGCCGTGTCAAAACCCTCGAGCGGATGGAGCGGATCGAGGCGCCCCCGGTGCACAAGACCCTGCACTTCTCCTTCCCCGAGGCACCCCGCAGCGGCAGGCTGAGCGCCCAGATCGAGGGTCTGGTCAAGTCCTACGGCGGCAAGAGGGTGTTTGCCGGGGCAGGGCTCACCCTCTCCAGAGGTGAAAAATGGGCCCTGCTGGGTCCTAACGGCGTGGGTAAATCCACCCTGATGCGGTTGATGGTCGGAAGGGAGGAGGCGGATTCCGGTCTGATCCGCTACGGCAGCGGGGTGCAGGCGGGCTACTACAGCCCCGAAGAGGTGGAAAATCTGGAGCAGGCCAAGACAGTAGAGGAGCTGGTGAGCGACTGGGCGCCGACGGAGATGGTTCCCCATGTGCGGTCCCTGCTGGGCGCCTTCCTGTTTCGGGGGGATGAGGTGCACAAGCCGGTGGCTGTTCTGAGCGGGGGGGAGCGCAGCCGTTTGGCCCTGCTGCGTCTGCTGCTGCAGCCGAGCAACCTGTTGTTCCTGGACGAACCGACCAACCATCTGGACCTCCAGTCCAAGGACATTCTGCTGGACGCCCTGAAGAGCTACAGCGGAACGGTGGTTTTCGTCTCCCACGACCGGAACTTCATCGAAGCCCTGGCAGACCATGTAGCCGAGGTCGGAGACGGGCAGATCCGCCCCTATGCAGGGGACTACGCCTACTACCTGTGGAGGAAGAATCAGGTCGAACAGCCGTCAATCCTCACCGAAGCGCCCGAAACCCCCGAACCCTCCAAGCCCCAGGGATCCTTTCGCGAGCTGCGGGAGCAGAGCAAAGCTCAGAAGCGGGAGCTGCGCCGTCTGGAACGGGAAGAGGAACAGCTGCTGGCCACGATGGAGGAGCTGGAGGAGGAAGGGTCGCGGCTGGAGCATCTCCTGACCCAGGAGGCCGTGTATCGGGACGGACAGCGGGTCAGAGAGATCAAAGAACAGCTGGAGGCGATCACAAGCCGCAGAGAAAGGCTGATGAGCCGCTGGGAATCAGTCGATAAACAACGAGAAGAGACCTAGCTGAGGGAGTGGGCAGGATGAAAAACAAGAACTTCAATAAAGAACGTACCGTAGGATTCATATCCTTTCGCTTCGCCGGAACCGACGGTGTCAGCCTGGAGACCGAGAAGATGGCCGACGTGTTCCGCCGCTGGGGATACCGCTGCGTGTTCATGGGCGGGGAGCTGGACACGCCCCCGGAGGATTCCTTTCTGGTCGAAGAGACCCATTTCCAGCACCCGGACATTCGCGAAATCTATGACGACTGTTTCAGCCAGACGAGCCGTCCCCCGACGGTGACCAAGAGGATCCACGAGTACCGGAAGATATTCAAGCAAAAACTCTACGAGTTCATCCGCAAGTTCGACGTGGATATCTTGGTTCCGGAAAATGCCCTCACCATTCCTTTGAACATTCCCCTGGGTCTGGCCATCACCGAGGTCATCGCGGAAACCAGTATCAACACGATCGCCCACCACCACGATTTCTTTTGGGAGCGCAAGCGCTTTCTCAACAACTGCGTGTGGGATTACCTGAACTCCTGCTTTCCCCCTCACCTGAATACGATCCAGCACGTGGTGATCAACTCCTCGGCTCAGAACCAGCTGGCTCTGCGGACCGGGATTGGCGCCACCCTGATCCCCAATGTCATGGACTTCGAGCATCCACCGGGGCCGCCGGATGAGTACATCAAGGATGTGCGCAAGGATCTGGAGGTCGGACCGGATACGCTTCTCGTACTACAGCCGACCCGGGTGGTGCAGCGCAAGGGGATCGAGCACGCCATCGAGCTGGTCGCTCGTCTTGGCAGGAAGGCGACCCTGGTCATCTCCCACGCCTCCGGAGACGAGGGCTACGAGTACCAGCAGCGGGTCCGGGAGTACGCGGAGATGCTCAAGGTGGACGCCCGCTTCGTTCAGGAGATCATCTCCGATGAGCGGGGAACCACCAAGGACGGCCGCAAGATCTACTCGCTCCAGGATATCTATCCCTACGCCGATCTGGTGACCTATCCGTCCCTGTCCGAAGGGTTCGGCAATGCTTTCCTGGAGACGATCTATTTCAAACGCCCGATTCTGGTGAACAACTACTCGATCTACTTCTTCGATATCAAACCCAAGGGTTTCGACGTGATCGAGATGGACGATTTCATTACCGAGGAGACGGTACGAATGACTCTGGAGATCCTGGGCAATCCGCAGCGGGTCCGGGAGATGACCGAGAAAAACTACGCTCTCTGTCTGAAGCACTATTCCTACCGGATCCTCGAGGTGAAGCTGCGCCACATCCTGAGTTCCTTCTGGGGCCAGCGGTAGAGGTCAGCTTCGCTGCTCTTCACCCGCCTCGAGGATGCGCTCGACCAGTGTCCGTCGGTCCTCCTTCCGGGTAGCGTCGTAGACCGGAAAACCTTCGAAGCTTTCCTCCCCGCCGTCGCGGAGGTAAGAACCCGACACGCCCAGGATCTTATCCCCGGGAATGCGCCGAACCCGCAGAGTTTCATTCCAGTCTGAAGCATCACCGAGGCAGACGATCACGCTGTCTGCTGTCCGGGGATCCCCCCCTTCGGAGACTATGAAATCCACACCCTCGGGAACGCGTTCGAGCATCTGCCGGAAAGATCTGCCCGTTCTTTCCAGGATCAGGCTCTCCTGCGGCCCCTGCACCAGGACGAAGCGCGCCCCGGATTCGGCCAGGGCGTAGGAGTCCCCGGAGCGGTGGTCCAGGGTCAAGCGGGCCACGTGGCTCGATTTGAGAGCCCCTACCGTGAGGCCCCGTGCGGTCAGCTCTTCGATCAGCGCGGTACAGACGGTGGTCTTGCCGCTGTTTTTCAGACCCGTTGCACAGACCAGATAGGGGTGGTGCTCCAGCTGCTTCACGACCTCCCGATCTTAGCCTGCCCGCCCGAGCAGCGTATACCCCCGCAGGCGGGAGCAACCCCGCCCCCGCTTGCCGGCCCGGAGCAGAATCGGGTACATTGCTTTGAAAGCCATCGGCAGCGAACGCCACAGGGCGGGAAAAAAGATTGATCGGAGGTACAGCAATGGAGCGGGATTTAGAGGTGCGTGTCGGGGACAAGCGGATCGCCACGAACGAATTCGCAAGGCAGATCATCATCAGCACCCTGACGGGGCTGCTCAAGCCCCTCAAGCACGTAGATACGGGGGAAAAGATCCAGATCATCATCGGGCCGCTCAAGGGCTAACCCGAGAGTCAATGGGATCGGCGAACCCTCTGGAGCCCCTTCTGTCCGTCGCTCTGCGGGCCACGGCCAGGGCTTTTCCGGAAATACTATCGGTTTACGGAGGATCTTTCAAAGTAGACACCAAGGCGGATCGCTCCCCGGTTACCGAGGCGGATCGACGCTCGAACCAGGTCATCACAGACGAGTTGTCGCGGGGCAGCCCCTATCCGATCCTCAGCGAGGAGGGCAGGAGTATCCCCTTCTCCGAGCGCCGCGACTGGCAGCGCTTCTGGGTGGTGGATCCCCTGGATGGAACAAAGGAATTCGTGAAGCGAAACGGGGAGTTCACCATAAATATCGCCCTGGTGGAGGGGACCGTTCCTGTGCTTGGCGCGGTGTACGCGCCCCTGCCCGACATACTGTACTTCGCCTGGGAGGACGGCAGCCCACGCGGCGGGTCGTACAGGCTCGAGGGATTTTCCGAGCTTGCCGGGCAGTTACCGGAAGATCTGGGCGAGCGGGCGGTCGAACGGGCGGTCAAGCTGCCTCCCCGAGAGCCTTTCGGCTTCGACGAAACGCATAAAAACGAGTCGATCACCGTGATCGGCAGCCGCTCCCACCGGGGGCCCCGCTTCACCGATTATGTTCGCGAGCTCGAGCAGCGCTACGCCGAACGGGTACGGATCAGGACCAGCGGCAGTGCGCTCAAGCCCTGCCTGGTTGCCGATGGAACGGCGGATATCTATCCCCGCTTCGGACCCACCATGGAGTGGGACACGGCGGCGCCCCACGCCGTGGTCAGGGGGGTGGGCAAGTGCATGGTCGCCTTCGAGAGCGGCCGGGAGCTGGTGTACAACAAGGAGCAGCTGGTTAATCCCTCGTTTCTCGTGTATTAGCGTGAAAACGAGATTTCTGCACTACCAAAAAATCTGACAAAAATACTATTCAATCAGCCCATATAGTCCTTGACAGATGCCCTATCACCCCTTAAGCTTTGCAGGGCAGAAGTGAAGATATTCACGATATAGCCGCAATAATAACCGCTACATCAAAAATAGAAGAAGCTTTACAGAGCTTGAGGAGGTGAGAAAAGGCATGTCTAAACAAGATACTGCGGTGATCACAAAAGTTGTGGAGGAGTACGGCAAGGACCCTCATCGCCTGATGGACATCGTTCGGGATGTTCACGAGCAGGCCGGCTACCTGTCGGATGACGCTGTAGAGGAAATCGCCAAGGCACTGGGTGTGCATCGGGTGCAGGTGGCGGACATGGCCAGTTTCTACACGTTTTTCGACCGCGAACCCGCCGGCAAGTGCACGATCCGGTTGAGCAACTGTGTGGTGGATCAGATGCACGGCATGGAGGCGGTCGCAAAGGCTTTCGAGAAAGAGCTTGGGATCAGCTTCGGTGAAACCACGCCTGACGGGATGATCTCCCTGAAGTACACCTCCTGCACCGGTATGTGCGACCAGGCTCCGGGCGGTCTGATCAACGGCATGGTCGTTACGGGGTTGAAACCCAAGGATGTACCGGCCATCGTAGCGGCGATCAAGAAAGAGGGGGGAAGGGTCAGCAAGGGCGAGTTGTTCCCCAACGCCGAGGTTCAGCCGAACCTGCGCCAGGGCGGCCCGGTGGTGATGGCCCCCTTCGCGAGCGGGGCGGCCCTCCGCAAAGCCCTGAACATGAGCCCGGAGGATGTGATCGAAGAGGTCAACAAGAGCAAGCTTCGCGGCCGGGGTGGGGCGGGTTTTCCGACCGGTATGAAATGGAGCTTCTGCCGCAAAGCCGAGGGGACCCACTACATCGTCTGCAACGCCGATGAGGGAGAGCCGGGAACCTTCAAGGACCGTTTGATCCTCACCGAACAGGCGGATCTGCTGTTCGAGGGCATGACCATCGGCGGCTACGCCATCGGTGCCACCGAAGGTCTGCTGTACCTGCGGGCCGAATACAATTATCTATGGCCCCACCTGGAGCAGGTTCTGGCCCGTCGACGCCGCAACGGCCTGTTGGGGCAGTCGATCTGCGGCCGGGAAGATTTCAACTTCGACATCCGCATCCAACTGGGTGCCGGGGCCTACGTCTGCGGGGAGGAATCCTCCCTGATCGAGAGCCTGGAGGGTAAACGGGGCGCTCCCAGGGATCGCCCGCCCTATCCGGTGCAGAAGGGCTACATGGATCAGCCCACCGCTGTGAACAACGTGGAAACCCTCTGCGCCGCAGCCAGAGTGTTGGAAAAAGGCGGTGAGTGGTTCACCAAGATCGGTACCCCGGAATCCACCGGCACCAAGCTGCTCAGCGTTTCCGGGGACTGCAAGCACCCGGGAGTTTACGAGGTGGACTACGGCATCACCGTTGATCAACTGCTGGATCTGGTCGGCGGCGGGGACGCCCAGGCGGTACAGGTCGGCGGACCATCGGGTCAGTGTCTGGCCCCCAGAGATTACGGCCGCAAGATCAGCTTCGAGGATATCCCGACCGGGGGATCGATCATCGTGTTCGGACCCAAACGGGATCTGCTGAAGCAGGTTTTGAGCTTCGCCGAGTTCTTCGCCGAAGAGTCCTGCG
>Ga0315553_10000927_pt1 | contig 25257 bp, 21 predicted proteins | sample SalMarSW160140MG_FD_203099 | JGI IMG/M metagenome (GOLD analysis project Ga0315553, IMG submission 203099) | Salt marsh sediment microbial communities from the Plum Island Ecosystem LTER, Massachusetts, United States - Salt Marsh Sediment SW1601-40 ... | reverse complement strand
GTTGACTATTTCGGGCCTAGTAACTCCAATTCTGACATGGTCCACATAGACATCATTGGCCTCATCGATGTTATTCGACACTAGATAGACTCTCAAGGTATTGACTTCAGCCTGCGAATGAGGGCCTAGACTAATATTGTCGTAGGAATAGCTTGTATGCTGCCCAACAATTCCTACTAGGGAACCTGCTCCAGTCCCAGTGTAGTCCACATAAATCTCAACCGAGTCATCTGCGACACCATCGATGTTCATGCAGTAGACAGAGATATTTACACTGACAGTTCCTGTTATGGCTGTGTCTCCGAATTCAAACCAACCAATCTGATCACCACCCTGTTGTGAATGGATGATGTTCGTTGGCTCATCTTGGGCATCGAGATAGGGGGCAGTTCCAATCACCGTCCAATCTACCCAAGTGGAATCGTTACTATTGACATTTAACCACTCAGACGCATAGGATACTCCAGTATCACTTTCTGTAAGTATATCATAGGTAGAATCAGGTGCTGACTGCTGGTCCGCGAAGCTACTATGGACTCCTTTGTTGGGTGAGCTGTCTACATCACTTGTATTAAAGTCCACAAAGTCCTCGGTGTTCCCTGCAGGGACTGCTTGACTGTGTGGTAAGGATTGATTAGTAGCGAGGAGTAACTCGTAAGGATTTCCTACTTGCGAGGAGAAAGTCATGAGTAAAAGAAACGCACACATAAGAAAGATGAAGCTTCTCCGTTTTCTCATTTCATTACCCCCTCCCACTGCAAGCAAAAAACAACCATCACTTGAGAGTCTTCCTTCTGCGGGCTCAATCTTGTTGACTGATTCTTTTGACTATCGCTGGCTGGAATCGCTTACACCCCTCAAGCGGCGCTAGAGCATCGATAAATGTGGGACTACTAACTCACCCTTGTTGCATATGGAGCCTTATTTGATTATTCATAAAATAACCAACTAATCATTATACAAGCAGACACATTATCACTTTACGAATCATGGTCACCCTCGTCACTGAAACGACCACATTGACGAAAAAACGAACTCACAACGACAAGAACTTCTTGCGAGTTGTTCCACCAGCTCATTACTCTTTATCAGTTTCTGTACGTGACTCTGCTAGCCATGAAGGAATTACGAGACTGCGTCCAATGCCAAGTGAAACAAGAATGACACTAAGAGCGAGAGAAACCAGCAGAAGCACCACTGGGCTGTGGAAAGGTCTGCCATACCAACCCGTAAAGTTGAATGGGACCTCCAAGCCGAAATACTTCCAAAAATGATCCAAGTCAAGCAGAGCACTACTAATGCCACAAATCCCGAAGACAAGAAATGCACGATAAAGAAACTCATCCCTACTCACCCCATGTGAGGTATCATTGGTAGTCATTGCTAGCACCTACCATCATGACTCCGAAATATCACATAGCTAGTTGCCAATTTAAAGGCTAGTCTGCCAGTTTCGTGATACCAAAGCCATTTCCTGCAATTCTACTCTCAACTTAAGGCCTTTTTGTTACAACTTACAATCTCTTTGCCTCAGACCTAAGTCTGAGCATCCCCATAAAATCGATTAATGCGAGAATACAAAATAGAACTGAGAGTGCAAACAGAGCTGAAATGATTAGGCGATTTGATGGTGAGATATATCGTGCAAGCATAGCCATCTGGAATATGGTTGCTCCCAATGTTAGAAAGATGAGAAAACGAATCAATAAAAGACATCGGTCTGGGTTGAATCTATTTGAGGATGTTGAAAAGCTCGACTGACGACTGATGTTTGAACGGAAAATGTTGTAGATTGGTTCTCTTGGTTCCTGGTCACCCACAGGTTGGCGATCCCTTCTTATGAACTCCATCCAAGTGACTCCATCAACATTCTCGGGGCTATTCACAGAAAAGGATTACCCATGTAGATAGACTCCGAAGAAATGCGGAGCCATCACATTATCAAAACTAGGAGATGTTATCTTGAGCCTTCATCAGACCATTCTTCACACCTGTGAAGTGTCGATCAAACAGCCTATCCATTTATGACTCGGTATGAAAGAGGAATAACCTAGTGCATTCATGACATTCTCAGCTCTGGGATTATTTCCTTTGCAATCTTTTCAAACATCGGAATCTGGTCAGGTGCGAAGAATGGATAGAAGAACACTAACTCATTGATTCCTAATGATGTGTACCTGTTTACAATCTCCATGAATTTTTCTTCGGAAGCAAATGCAGTGTTTGCTTCTGCCCCAAACACAAGCAGTGACCGCCTGAGAGACACCGGATCGCGACCAATCTTCTCGCAGTGCTTATCGAGGTATTTAACGCGTTTCTGAGTCTTTTCGACAACGATGTCTGGTGGAGATCCAAAATCAGCACCGAAGGAAACCCATGTGTCTGCATATTCTGCAACAACTTTTAGTGATTCATTTGCATGGGCTGCTACTACAATTGGAGGCCTTGGCTTCTGGACTGGACCTGGAGCCATTATTGCATCCTTGAGTTGATAGTACTTACCTTCATAGCTTGATGTGTTATTGCGAAGTAGCATATCTATTATTTCCACCTGCTCCTTTAATCGCTCAGCCCTCTCCTTGAAAGGCCAATCATCAATACCAGTCATTGAATAGGACGGATCTATCCTTCCAGGAACTCCAGCACCTATTCCAATCTCCAAACGGCCATTTGAGATATGGTCCACTGTCATTGCTTGCCGTGCAAGAACTGCAGGATGTCGAAATGGAATTGATGTCACTAATGTGCCAATCCTGATTTGCGACGTGTAGTTTGCCAGCGCAGCAAGTGTAGTCCATCCATCCAACCAAGGACTCGTCGGGTTTGCATAGTTCACGAAGTGATCTGCAATCCACGTGGAATCAAAGCCTAATGCTTCAAACGTCTGCCAGAGTTTTACCAATTTCTGCCACGGAAAATCTTGCAATACTACTGCTCCAAAACGGAGTGATTGTTTGTCTTTATTTTCTTTCATTACTCTAGCATCCTGTTGTTCTTAAAATAGTCCCATTTGATATTCCTGCTTCCTTCGAACAATCGGGACGTTACCTTTGATTCAATGGTATAGATATACCTTTCAACATCGAAGGTATTTGTATTCAGATTTGGGACTCCCTTGAGGGATATGCTTTTAGAACAATCAGGGGTAACAAGGAGATTGCTTCCAAAAAACAGTAATGTTGTCATGTCTTTGATAGTCGGGTGCTTTTTTCTTTTGGTCATCTTACCTGTCCCTCTTCTATAGAATTTCACAGATTCCAGTAAGTTTTCTGAAAAAATAGGTAATAATATTCAGTCACAAAGCGAGTACACATCTTGGGAACACTACACGTGTCTTTTAGCATCGATATTCTACCAATCAAATTCTTACCAGTCGAGCTTTTATCCTGAGATCGATTGGCTCTGAGGAATCATCCTTGTGGAGGAATTGTGCTTAGCATTGTGTATCTTGACTCTTTTCAATGCCCACCAAGCTAGAATCGCAAAAGCCACAGCAAGGCTTCCTGATATTATCCACAAGAATCGTAGATTGCCTGAGATGGACCATACAAGAGCTCCTAATGGAGCTGCAAATAGACCCGTTGCAGATGTCGTAGATGAGAAGACACCAAGTGCAGTCCCCTTCATATCAGCTGGTACACCATTCACAATAAGCACTCCTTCTGTTGCAGTCCAGACTACTAAAGGTGCAGCCCATAAACCGTTCAGAAATATTAGTAGCCATACCCCAGAACCTATTCCAATAGCAATCATAATGAATGAATTTCCAACCAGACTGATGACCAATCCTAATTTTGTTCGATGGCCAGCCATCCCACTTAGCGTGTACATCACCAAAACTGTCACGATTGAAAAGACGCTGGTGATTATACCATAGATATCCAGACTTACACCCCATTCGTTGACACTTAGTATTCCGATATATGGAATTGCCATTCCCCATGCAGAATAATATCCCAACATCGCAATTGTGAATATCCAAAAAGGTTTCCCAAGTTCTTTGAGTGGATTCTCAGAAACCTCTTCCTCATTAATTGATATCGCTGGATCATACTCGTCCTCCACAAATACTGCACTTAGACTCATAGCCGCAATTGCAGCTAATATACCCACCAGAAGTAATGAGTGAATCTGCATACCTATTTGTAATAGAAGAACCGCTAAGATAGGACTGACCGCGTCAACGGCATATGCTGGCATCAGAACCATAGTTATCTTTCTAGTTGCAGTTGGTCCGCTATCTTGTGAGATATCATCAGCTGGTATTGCTCGAGCAATTACAAGGACAAAACTCCATCCAAAATATTGGAGCGAGTATGAAAAGGCGATAAATGGCCAAACAGGTACAACATAGAGGAGGAAAAGCCCTATTACCTGAGGGATAAACGAAATTACAAGGGTCATCTTTCTTCCGATTGTGTCCGCAAGTGCACCTGATAGTGTGTACCCAACAAGTCCAGCAAGGATTCCAGCAGCGAATACTTCTCCAATCTGCCAAGAACTAAGAAATGAGTCGAGAGAGATTGCAAATTGCCATGTCCAGACACTCGCTGATAACTGAGCAATGCCAGCTACTAGAGCAATACGCCAGAGTGAATTATTGAGGCTTAGGAAGGTTCGTCGTGTAGAGAGTCCACTTGATAGCATGGCCTCTTCTAATCGAACTTCTTCCTGTGAAAGAGTCAAAACTGTCAAGCCTCATCATTGCGATTAACAACGCCTCGAGCTGAGCCCCCAACTGGTTTGCTTATAGCCTTGTCTAAGGCGGAAAAATGCAGTATATGGGCGTTAGACACATGTATGCTTTTTGGTGATAAATATTGTGCATATTCACGATATTACATGATGATTGGTACAAAAATGAACTCTGTTGATAGGAAAGATTCAAGCACTTTTCTTCTGAAATATCTTTGAGGATAGTAGAAATGGAATATCGATATTGCACACGTTGCGGGGGTAAATTAACTTCCTGTGATGCTGAGGAATGGGACTACAAATGTTCAGAGTGTGATAAGAAATTCTATAGCAACCCTGTACCAGTAGTAGCAGCTCTTGTATTTAGAAGCAAGGAACTTGTGATTGTCAGCTCTAAGAATAAGGCCCTCTGGGGACTACCTGGCGGGTATGTTACGGTGAGAGAATCGCTTGAAGATGCCATTATTCGAGAAGTACTAGAAGAAACCGGGTTGCACATCAAAATCACTGATTTCTTGAAATCATATCCACTGACAAAGAATGAAACAGAAATGGTATTCATTGTTTTTGTTGCTATGGTTGAGAGCGGAACACCCCTAGCTGGTGATGATGTGAAGGAGATAAAGATTCTAGAACCAAAGGATGCGTACGAACAGCTAACTGGAAAGTTCGCTAAGAAGGCATTAGAATATTGGATGAACACCCAGAAGTAGATGGGGCCCGAGGGGGGAATCGAACCCCCTTCAAGGGAGCCACAATCCCTTATGCTGCCGGTACACCACTCGGGCCATAGATAGTGTGGCAAACTCACGCACTATGATTTTCTCTTATCAATTTATCTCCAAGTACATAGCAATCTGTTTGTGGACAAATAGACATCGATTAATAGTGGATTTGTGACCCCTTGTTGGAGCTTCTGAGTATGAAACCGCTTGCTGATGGACTTTACTGAGTTATAAAAGACGACATATCAAGATAAGAAGTTCAGAGATTCAGGAGGAAGGTGTACTGATCATCTTCTAAGCTCAGTTTGCTCTCAATCAACTTGCCTGTCCTGTGTATGAAATCAATCATAGGTATATTCTTTGGATGCACATAAGCAATGAAGGCATTCACTCCCTTGCTCTTTGCTATTCGCATCATCTGACTCAGGAGGAATGTTCCAATACCCATGTTTTGATACTCGTCCTGCACGAGTAGTGCGAATTCAGCCTGGTTTGTACTTCTATTAAGCAGGTATCTTCCAGCTGCGATTATTTTCTCACACTCTTCATTATTTTCCAGCACACCGACAAGCGAGATATCCGATTCTTGGTCTACATAGTAGAACTCTTGAAGTGTCTGTCTGCGAAGACTTCGCAGAGGTGTAAGGAATCTAAAGAATATTGATTCTTCACTAAGCCCATAGAAGAGACCTTTGATTCTATCTGCATCATCTGGACGGATAAGTCTGACATGAATTGTGATTGGTCCTTCAGGTCCCTCAAACTCCTGTTGTGCCTCATATTCAGTTGGGAAGTAGGTCCCTCTTGATAGGAATGGGACTTGGTCCTCGAAGACGTAGTGCATTTCTTTAGCTGCTTCTAAGAGGCCATCTCTGTAAGCTGGATGTGCAATTGCGATAAGAGATAGCACTCGTTCACGAATTGTTCTTCCTCGAAGCATCGCTAATCCATATTCTGTGATGATGAAATCAACATCTCCTCGTGTCGTGACAACTCCTGCTCCCTCGCTCAATCGAGGTACAATCTTTGAAACCGTGCTATTAAGTGCTGTAGATTTAAGGCAAATGATTGATTTGCCGCCTTCAGATCTAGATGCGCCTCGGATGAAATCTACTTGGCCACCAATGCCACTGTAGAATGCGTGACCAATTGAGTCGGAGCATACCTGTCCTGTTAGATCAACTTCAAGAGCTGAATTGATTGCCACCATCTTCCTATTCTGACTGATGACAAAAGGGTCATTCACATAGGAGGTTTCTCTAAATTCGAATAATGGGTTGTTGTTCACGTAATCATAGAGCTTCCTTGTTCCCATTGCAAAACTAGCAACAACCTTGCCTCTATTGATGCTCTTCTTCATATTGGTGACAATCCCACTCTCAATTAAGTCAATTATACAGTCACCGAATGTTTCAGTATGAATCCCCAAGTCCTTAATCCCAGAGTTGATGAGGTTCGTTGTGACTGCCTTGGCAATTGTGCCTATTCCTAATTCAATCGTTGACTCGTTTTCCACAAGTCTTGCTGCATATTCCCCAATGCGTTTTTTTCTCTCGCTGACTTCCGGTGATTCGAACTCTCTCAAAGGCTCAGTAAACTGAACCAAGTAATCTAGATCTTTCACATGAATAAAGGAATCCCCATGAGTTACAGGCATTCGTTCATTGACCTGTGCTATCACCATGTCTGCATTTTCAGCTCCGGTCTTTGTGATATCCACAGAAATCCCAAGCGAGCAGTAACCAAATTCATCGGGGGGACTCACTTGAATCAAAGCTACATCCAATGGGATTCTCTTAGTCCGAAAGAAGAATGGGATATCTGATAGGGGTGCTGGTGTGTAGTCTGCACGTCCTTCTGAAACTGCATTTCGTATATTATCTGAAACAAAGAATGTGTTATGCCTGAACTGGGATTGGAACTTTTCGTCTGCTGATGGCGTGTTACCTATCGTTAAAAGATGAACAATTTCGTTATCTGCCATCTTGTCAGCGTTCTTTCCTAATTCCTGTACAAGATGATAGGGAACACCACATCCTGTACCAAGAAAGATACGAGTGCCTCTTCTGATCTTCGAGATAGCCTGTGCAGCTGTGACTATCTTGTCCTTATACTTCTGAGTCCAATCTCCTTTGGCATTCATATACATTCGCCTCAGGTCAAAGTATCGTATTCAATCGAATAGATTTGAGCGTTTCGAGCTGACTCCTAGGAGTCTTTTCCAAGCAGTTTTAGGAGTGTAACTTCACTGAGCAGTCCTAGCTTCTCAGCAATAGTTTCCACAGCCTTTACTGAAGGTGATTCCTCATCTAGCTCGAATAATGACTCTCCGCGATAGTTGGCTTTCCAGAGTTCATCATCACTTGGAATCATCCCAATAAGTTGCATGCCTTCTGCTTCCAACTGTCTTCTGAGATCCTCCTCCATTTCTGGAGGAAATCTGTTCCCAATCACTACAATCTTTTTGAACTCGATATGGACCTCCTTTGCAAGGTCTCTTATCCTCAAGGCTGCCTCATAAGCAGCTCTTGATGGGTCAACAACAATGATGAGAATGTCTACGTTTCGATTTGTACGCCTACTAAGGTGTTCGAGACCCGCGGTCATGTCGAGCAATGTAATCTCGTAATTCTTGCTCAGAGTGTCTAGAATCTGTGTGAGGAGTCTATTGACATAGCAATAGCATCCCTCACCTTCAGTTCTTCCCATAGCCAAGAAATCAAACTTTGGATTTTCGATGAGTGATTCAAAGATCTCTCCTTCCAAAACATCTTGTTTAGTAACTTCTCCAGAATAGGTGCCTTCATCGATGTCTTGTCGAAGCCTAGTTGCTATGGATCCAACAGTCTTTGGCACCTCAATTCCTAGTGCTCTAGGGAGGTTCAGTACAGGGTCTGCATCAACCACGAGAAGGTCTCTCTTAGTCTTCTCGGTGACAATACGGGTGAGAAGCGCTGCTGCTGTCGTCTTCCCCACACCGCCCTTGCCTGACACCGAAATTACAAGACGTTCTCTCATACTAGTAGGTTTCACTCCTCTTTCCATTTACCCTCTTGAAGGTACTTAGGAATCCCACTTGAGTCGCGTGGACCGACTTTCAAAGTCCATCCACTAACCTCCTCAGTTTCGCCACTGATTCTGGCAGCCATTCCTGGACTTATCAGAATCTTGTGTTTCACCTTATCCGCGACTTTGTATTCCTCGAGAGTTTCTGCAACTTTCTCAGCTGTGAGCTTTCGGCCTGCAACAGCGGACTGAACACTCATTCCCTCTGTATCAACTACAAGTAAGTATGCATTGACACCCGCCTGTTTGATGTCACTCTCGACAGTGAAGTATGTCAGAGCAAAATTCGTTGTATACATTACTGGTGAGTCAGGTCCCACATCTCCAAATTCCATCAGTCCCGCTTCAACCGCCACTGGTTTTACCGGGTCTGTATAGAGATTGCTTCGGAGGAATGTTAATGGGAGATTAGTCCACATGTCTATGCTGTGCAAGACAAGGATGTCGGCATACCTTACAATCTGAGCTGATGCCGTGAGGACTTCATCCCATTTTGTTAGTTCAGGAGCCTCATCCTCTTTATGATCAGCCCAGACTGCGATTGGAGTGCCAAGTATCGGATAGCCAAGTAGCTCGTTTTCTTCAAGTATTGCTGAACGTCTCAGTTGAGTGAAATCATCCACAGTAGTTCCAAGACCCGTTCTAGAAGCGGTACCTGGGTCGAGGACAATTTCTTCTACACCAAGAGCACGAAGTGTGTTCACAAGCGTGGATAGATTGTCAAGACTTCCTGGAGCAAATGCGACAAGTGGGAGGTCATGTTTTGTAGCAATCTCCCCAACCTGTGCCCATGTGTCCATAGTGGCAGCATAGAGAAGGGGTCGTTTGTTTGCGATGGTTTTAGCTGCAGCAGCAAGCATCTCTGGATTGAGAGAACAAAGCATTATGGGCCAGTCAGTCAATTCGGTGAGTTTCTTTGCGGTAGTTGCAAAGGTCTTTGGGTCTTGAGAAACCCCTCGAAGAGCGATTCCATCCAAGCGGAGGTCTGTTCCAATATAGACATACGTCCATTCTTCTATAGCTTTAATCCTTGCAGCTAGTGCCTCTGCATCAAGATTGTCTGGTACATCTAAAAAGAATGCGGTTGGATTACTGTATCTCAGGTCATGTCTGTAGAGGACTAGTTTTCCTCCAATACTCACGGCATTCTCCCCCACGCCAACTACAATCTCTCTCACTGGTGGTCGAACTAGTTCTTGGATTTTCTCCAGTTTCTTTGCATATTTTGTTTCTTCAAACAGCGGAGTACAAGCCTTGAGTTTGACTGTGTGCTCAGCCATCTTCGTAGCAAACGCCATACAGTTTGCTTCACCACAGTCTTGGCAGTTTGTACCAGGAAGCAAGGGATAGATATCTAGTGGGCCAGGTAGTTTTGCCATTAGGCTCCCTCCGGTATCGTCATTGTAGTCCAATCCGGATATTCTTCCGGTTTGATCTTTTGCCTTTCCTTCATCCAGTCAATCAAGTCATGTACAGTCTTGATAGCTGCAGGATGCATCATCATGAAGAGGTCGCTTCCTGCAAGCAATAAGGCTAGAGCAGTAACACTCTCCCAAATCGGACCTCGAAGTTCTCTCGGACCTAACTCGGGTTTGTTCATCCATGCCTCTCTTGCAGCCCAAGCATTGGTTGTGCCTGAACTGATTGGGAATCGTAGCTCCTTGTCTCCTAGCAAACCTGCGAGTCGCATCCGTTGCATTATAGTAAAGGCATATTCTAGACCATATCCTAGAGCTGCAGTTGTTGGGTCGATGACAATCTGCTCAGGAGTCAGCCATTCGAAGAGTCTTCTATTGAGTTCCTTCTGCTGATTAATATCAATTGAAGTCCATGACAAAACGATTTGGTCATGTTTCTTTGCAGCAATAGCAATATCCTCAAAAACATCTACAGTTGCTGAACACAAAAGGGTCCTCTCTCCCTCACAGACCTCTGCCGCTTTTACCAAGACCGGTCCATCCTTCTCGGGGTCGCCAGCCGATCCAATGAGAATTGGAACCTTAACTGCTTGAAGAACCTCTTCGATAACTTTTGCAGCATCGTTTGGTGACGTATCACCAAGTTGACGGTCAGTACTGATCAGGTGAATTGTGACCACATCTGCTCCATATTTATCTACAACGAGTTTTGCCCACTCTGCCGGGTCATCAAGAACTTCTTTGTAGTGCATCTTGACCATTTTTGCTAAAGAAATGGGCATATCAAACACATCTGCTGCAATGATTGGTGGTCTCGCAGGAGGCGACTGAAACAAATCCCATGCTGGTGCAGTGTGACCTCCAATGGTCACAGTATTGCCTCTTGTTCCTCCTTGACCCTTTGTGGCTCCAAGAGTGATTTCTTGGATTGCCTGTGTATACTCACCAAGGGGAGTTTTGAAGGATGCCGGGATGAGCGACTTTGGCATCTCCAGAGCTGGACGTGCTACAGCTTTCGCCATTTGTTGAACCATCGGTCGAAGAGCTAGTTTGAGCTCATCTAGTTCTATTGTAACATTCTCAAGGACAAGTTCAGCAAAATCGCCGAACATATCATCCAGCGAAGTAGTCCTTTCCTTGTCAGTTGTCATTTCTTCTTGTCACCCTTTCCTGTCTTTCGAATGATTACCTTCTCAGCGTAGATCTTGGCATTCTTGAATATGATTTCAAGGCCGCCACCAACCCCTCCAACTAAGGCTGTCATCTCCCCAGGAACTGCCACATAGTCAGATCCTGCAGCATCTGCCGCTACAGCAACTTCATCCTCATCCTCGAGTTCGATCCACCGTTCAACAACTGGATGATTCTTCTCCTTGAGGTAAGCTTTGAGGTCGCCAATACTCATAGCATCTTTCTCGGTTGATATCTTATCCCTCACATCTTCAGGTATGAACTCCACGACTCTCTCTCTAATAGCTTCGGGGAGCCAGACTATTCGATTCCAACCATCATCAACCTGTAGAAATTTCGGAGAACGCATGTACTCGATAGATATACCATGGAATCCAGGAACTTGTCGACCACCTGCTGTTGAGTCAGCCATGCTTGAGAATGGCAAACCGTTGACTGTATCGCCCTTGAAGTCCCTGTGTACAATTCCTAATCCATCAACCTCTGGAATGACAAAAGCAATTGCCTCGAAACACCCACAGCTCGTATGTGGTTTCTCAAAAGCACTATAGAGTGCAACCGAATTTATCTTCCCGAGTGACTTCTCTGTGTACGCTTGATTGACACCTGTATACTCACCACGAAACTCGTCAATAGTATCACCTTTTGGAACTGCATAGAGTGGACCTTTTGGATCAACTCGAGCAGCAGCTCTACCATCAAACCAGCTGATTGCACCACAGTTTGCATATCTTTGCGGCGTGATTGTACAGACGTGAGTAGGAGCAAATGATGTACAGAGTGAACATCCATAGAATGTATCAACTTCTGCATCACTAAGTCCTCGCGCACGTTCATCACGTTGGTTATACCTGTTTATCGCATCATCGTAGCGTTCAGAAACAACTTTAGGATCTGTGATGAAGGTAACCTGAATTCTCTCGATGATATTCATCTCACTCTTGAAGAGCCGCATCAAGACCTTGCCAAGATACTCAAATGAGTTAAAGCCCTTCTCAAAGGACTTCTTACTCAATCGAATCCAGATGTCATAACGTTGATTGAGATGCATCAGTCCCTCAACGAAGTTGACGTATTCATGGACACGTCTTTCAATAACTCCCTCAAGGTCTGTTTCAATCTCTTTTCCAGCTACTTCAACGACGATTCCAAAAGGATGGTAACTTCCTTCCTCCATATCTTTCAGGTCCGGACCAATTATGGTTACTTTTCCATCCTCGATTTCATCCATTTCTCGGGCAATCGCAAGTTCGAATTTGTGTTCCATCTTTGGTCCACCGAGTTCAACAAACATATCTTTGCCTCTGACTCGCTCACCTTCGTACACTACGCCAATATCTACAGGAATATCTTCGTATGACACTTTACTTACCTCCTCCTACTAGTTCTAGTATTTCATCGAGAACAGTATGATACTGTTTCTCCTTCATGTTCGGGAACGACCATTTTGCATGTGGTTGAAAATACCGCCCCAAGGCTATTGCAGTTAGATGAGTCCCAAAGTTCATCACAGCGGAAAGTAAAGTCCACTGCATGTAATATGGGATTCCATAGATCATGATCATATCGTAAGGTCCTTTCCCAGATGGTCCCAGCCAGTCCGGATCTTGAAGACGATAGGCAACTTCCATTGCCCCCATTGATTTAGCACCATCAAAGCCCCTCTCCAAGAATGCTTTGATTGCTCCTCCAGTGGCAATGACAGGCATCTTCATTGCTTTTGAAAGAGCGATTGCATAGTCAATCATGTTTCCTTTTCCATGCTTTTCTGTCACAGCTTCAGAACCTACAATAAGAAGTGGGCTTTTAGCCTTGGTGAGGTCTCTTTTCAGAACTGCAGCTTTTGTTAGGGATTTCGCGCTTTCAGGTCCACAAATCTCCCCAGTCTGCCAAGGTACTGGACGCATCACCATTACTTACCACCTCCCATTACTTGCTCCTTCAGGATCGTTGGGTCTATAATCGGACGTTCCTTCCACTTGTTCTCCTTCATTTGGGCGAGAATCTTGTCTTTCAGAGTGATTGGAATGTCGGCGTCCCGCCTAATATACTTCCAAACATCATCTGGGAAGAACCCATAGTATGTTTCATGGATATCGATATAATGGCTAAGTTTAATGGATCGACCCTTGTTTGTGTCATTCGGACGAATAACCAGTTTGGCAGTCATTACATTTGCTTCCGCAACTGTTTCTGCTGCATAGAAGAGATGTTCTGGTCCTGGAGCGACTACTACACGGTCACCTGTGCGTGCATCATAAACTGTCCAATCTCTCTCCTCCTCAGCCTTTCCAAGCAACATTCTTCGGTATTTCGAACCATGTGGTCCCACAATCACAGGAACACCGAGTCTCCAGAAGCCAGATGCAATTGATGCAGCCTTCTGAGACATAGCACCCCAAGAGATACCTACTGCACCCACGCGGTTAAGGATGTAATCAGCTATCTCTGCGTAATTTCCACGAAGGTTCCTCTTAGCGAAGATTGCTGCGATTTTTATTGCAGCACCAGCGATGTGCGGATTGGACACACATGAGCCGACGTTGAGCACGCCGCCTGCATTGAATTCACCACTATGTCTCTCGTATATTGACTCTCCGTTCTCATCTCTCACATGACCAGCTGATATTGCTGCACATCCCGAGGTAACGATGATGTATCGTCGTTTAGCAAACTCTTCTGCCATATCATGAACATCTTTACCACCTTGAGGGTAATTGGCACAGCCAACATGGGCTATTACTCCAGGTATCTCGCCAAAGACAATTGGTTGCCCAACATTTCTGATCTCAATATCTTGGATTGCACCTCTACCTGTCCGAACCATATAGGTTTCATCTTTGCAATCAGCTTCTGCAGCTACAACCATCCAACTATGCAAGTCAAAATCATTAGGACAAGCGGACTCGCAGCGTGCGCAACCGATACAGCTTTGATAGACATCCCGGAGTGGTTCAAAATTCCCTAACTGAGCTGCCAGAACAGCTTCCATTACTGGCTGATCATTTGGACATGCCCTTATACACTCACTACACTTTTTACAGTCTTGTGCCATCTTCTGAATCTGTTTCTTTGATGGGAAGAACTTCATCTTCCTTCTCTTTGGCTTGAGAGCAAGAGCTACCTTTGTGGCAACTTCTCCAACTTTATGATGGTCATGAATGAATGCACCATCTATCTTGCCTGAAACAAGTTCATCTACGATTGAGTCAACAGAGTCATCTGACCTGTCTGGTAATCCCATCACAGCTTTGTCGCTAGTTGAGATGACCGGTGCTTTGACCTTCTTTGCCTCTCTGACAACATCCGTCCGAATACACTGTTCATCCACAACAATGACATCTGCTTTGCCACTTCGAATGTATCTAAGCTGCCACGAGATTGGTCCGATCACCTTTGCGCTTGGATCCCGCCGTGTGATGTCCCATGCAGTACAACACATTCCTCCTACCTCAACTTGGTTGCCAACTTTCTTTTCGGTAATATAATCCGTAATTGAGGCAGCAGGCACAATGTTATGACCAATGGTCAAGATAATGGCCTTATTCGTATCCATCATGCCTATTCCTGACTGGACAAGTGGTGCTTCGGGGTCTGCCTGCGGAAAACCCATAGTTGAAATCTGTACAAGGTCTGCAATCTCCATCCCAACTTGGTCTATCATCCCCGCATGGAGAACCTTGCTCTCAAAGTCCAACCAGCTTCCTTCTTGACCTGTGTGTGTAGCCGAGAGTGTATGAGCTAGTTGGGTTTCACAGTAGTCAACAATGAGGCTGGCATCTTCCAGAGTTATTGGTCGCATACCTGTCACTAAACGAGAAACTGGAGCGTGTATCTCAGTGCCAGGTCCCTGCATAAGGGCTGTTCGAGGACCAAACTCTTCAATCAAATGATCAACGAGATGTCTAGCATGTGCAAGATGTGCTGCACAACCTATATTGGCTGCTACTAACACTATCCTTGCTTGCTGAGCTTTGATGTCAATTCCACAAGCTCCCCTTTTGTCACCAGACAAATCACACTTGCCAAAAGTACAGAGACAACAAACCTGACAATAAGGCATGTATGATGGCTGATAACGAGATAGTAGCTTATGGTCCCATGAGCGGAGATCAGTTGGATTTGGCATTGGTGTTGGACCCATAGGTTCATCCCATTCATCGTCAACTACCGTACCGATGCGGACCTCTAGGCCTTTGAATCTGCCAAGGCTGGTTTCTGCTTCATCCGCTTTGAAGTAAGCTTTCTTCTTCATGACGTGTTCAGTTCCTGTGCGTGGTTTATAGCCCGAAAACAGCGCACCATAATAAGGTTGCGAATCCTTCACCTAGTTGTGGGCATATGTTTCTAATCAAAAATTCACTGTGTTAAGTAGTTCACTTAATAAAGTTCATAGATTTTCATCGATACTTTCAATCCGTAAATATATCAACTAATTGCCAGTTTCTTCGATTAAGCGTTGTTTTATCTCATTGATTGCCAGCATTCCAGGTGAGTTCGGGTCTAAATCTAAAGGTGCTACTCCTTTTCGATCAGCTTGTTTTATCGTATCATCAAGAGGAACGATTCCCAATAGAGGAATTTCCTCACTCTTCACCCATTCCTGAATCATCTCTTCATCCTCAGGAGCTGCCACCTTATTTCCAACAGCAAAGACTCTTCCAACATCGATATCCTGTGCTAGACTCCTAATTTTTCCAAGAATATCAAGTGAACGGCGACCCGGTTCTGTAACAACTAACAACGCATCCATCCCCCTCGTAGTTCCCCTTCCTAGATTCTCAATACCTGCATCCATATCCATCACAAAGGCTTCGTCTGTCCCAAGAATGAGATGGCGCATGAGCGTCTTGAGAAGCGTTGCTGATGGGCACATACATCCAGAACCTCCAATATCCACAGTGCCAGCTACTAAGAGACTCACGTTGTCCGGACCTTCAATTGCAAATTTCTCTGCAAGATCATCAACTCGGGGATTGAGTTTGAAAAAACCACTGTAACCTTTAGCACCATCAATTTTCAATCTTTCTTCTATCAGAGTCTCATTCTCTGTTAGTGGAATAATCTTCTTTGCTTCGTCTGGAGGTATACCTAACGCCGACCAAAGGGTGTAACTTGGATCCGCATCAACAGCGAGAATCCTGAGTCCATCTCTGCCAAGTAGTCTTGCCAATGTTCCGGCAATGGTTGTCTTACCAACGCCTCCCTTACCAGCAACTGCGACTTTCATATTTTTTCCTCCAATCTATGCCTTCTTTTTACGGACTAGTTCATGTAGTTTCAATATTATGTCAGTGGTTGTGCCAACGTCTTTACTAGCTTTCCATTTCTTGAACTTAATTTCGCGCATGTCCACTCGTGTCATGGTTCCAGTTCCTGCACTAATTGTATCTAAAGTATGGACTGAAGCTGTAGCTCGTTTATCAGTCAAACCCCCTGGTGGTCCAATGTAGACAATCTTTGTTTTTGCAAGTGCTTTAGCGGCTGGTCCAGGTAGATTTGCTAGCACATCATCGCCCACAATCAGAGTAGTATCATAATCTCCTGAAATTATTCTCTGGAGCGAGTTGATTCTTGTTTTTTCTTTGGATAGAGTCTTGACAACCCCCATCGTATTCGATTGAACAAACATGGGAAGAGAATACGCTTCTTTCCCAGAACTCCTTAGAACTTCCAGAAGCTTTGCGATTCCTGAGAGGTTGGCTTCCTGATTTCCAGAGTTAATCATTCCACTCCCATAGAAAATTACTGTACAATCGGATTTCTGAAGGCCTCTAACAAAACCTACTAGTTCACTTCCGGGAATTCCAAGAACCTTATCTTTGATTAATGATTTACCTTCAAGTTCTGATATAATAATATCCAGAAGTTCCGCATCTGATCCAGGCGGTAGAATGAGTCTATGATTCGCCATCTTCATGGTTTCAGTCTGGCGAACATCAATAACACCGATTGTACGACTCTCTATGCCTTCTGGTATCTTCTCTCCTCGGGGAAGGACTGCAAATCTACTGGGATGACGATGCAAACTCTCTGATGGGTCAGATCCCCAGTAAATGATAAACTCACCATTGTTTCGAACATATTCTAAATCGATATCGAGACCATTCGAATGGATATTATGGGACATTACTTGCATCGCTCCGAAATCCACAGTTGAAGCAAAATGTCCACCGAGAGAAGATGCTAGTGCAAGTCCCTCTTTGATAGATTCGTCAGTGGCATGAGTCCATCCATAAAGAAGGAGGCTATCTGCATTCACAAGGATGTCTGCGGCCTTTTCCAGTTCCTTTTCGTATGAACCAACCTTGTGAGTGACAGCTGTTTCAAGATGTGCATGTCCCAATCTGCAAAGTCCTAGCGAATTAACACTCTTGCCAGACATCTCAGCTGACACGTCATCGCAGAGTAAAGAGCACCCATTACAAACAATATTTTCCATGCACGATCACCTACCAAATTTCGATTGCATCAGTGCAACAATATTGTTCGCAGACTCGACAGTTCAACTTATCCGGGGGAAATCTCCGACATTTCTCCAGATTAATTATCTTTGATATTCCATTCTCAACCCTGAAGACAGTATCTTTGCTCATGGCTGCTTTTCCCTCACTTGTTGGAGGTTCTGCAGCAACATCTACTGGGCACACTACTACACAGTTGTTGCAACCTGTACATTTACTCTCGTCGAGTTTAATCCCAGTTGCTTCTGCAGAAAGCATAGGAGCCACCATGTTTCTGATCTTCTCTAAGTTCTTCTCAAATCCAGACTCGAGAAGTGGAGGACAATCATCAGGTGAAATATCACCCAGAGCAAGCTTCGTTGCAAAAGCCATACATGTTTTGGGTTCACAAAGCCTGCAGTTCGTCTTAGGGAGCAAGTTGTATAGTTCCATTGGGTTGAGTTTCACTGTCTTATCTCCGTAATATCTGAACATTTGTTTCTTTGAAGAGTGTGTTTCTGTGTGTTTCGGTATAAAGCACAAGATATTTCCGGTATGACACAAGTCGTAACAAGTTGACCTATACAACTTTCCATATGGAATATTGAACAATACGGTGTAGTTCGTGAGCCGCAGTAAGAAACCATCAAAGACGAATGCAAAGAGGGACAAACTAGCTGTATTCCTATGTCGTTGCGGATCAAACATAGCTGACACTATTGACATTGACTCTCTACGGAAGAAATACGAGTCCGATGGTATTCCCCTCGTCGAAGTAGATGACCATCTCTGTTCCGAACAGGGTGTGTATGACCTCATTGAGAAGGTCAAGAAAAGCAAAGCAAAACGAGTTGTCATCGCTGGATGTTCACCACTTCTTCATCGAGAACTTTTCTCAGATGCCATGAGAGAAGCTGGAATTGATCCTGGCCACTTGCACATGGCCAACATTCGTGAACAGTGTAGCTGGGTTCACTATGACGATCCTGCATCAGCAACAAGAAAAGCTGCAGCAATCATTGATACTGGAATTGCCCAAGTTCGAGACTCAAATCCAATTCCTACTCATGTAAGACCAATCAATCATCGTGCAATGATTATTGGTGGTGGGGTCGCAGGAATAAGCAGTGCATTAGAGCTCGCAGACTCAGGGATTGACACAATAATTGTTGAGAGAGAAGGTTTCCTCGGTGGTCACATGGCGAAGTGGGATAAACTCTTTCCCACCTTTGATTGCAGTATTTGCATTCTAGGGCCAATGATGACGAGGCTATCTCGACATCCCAATATCAGAATCATTACCCTTGCTGAGGTGACTGAGGTCCAGGGCAATGTAGGTCATTATAGAGTCACAGTGAGGCAAAAACCCAGATACGTGGACATTGAATCCTGCACAGGTTGCAACCGATGTCTTGAGGTGTGCCCCGTTGAGGTAGCTGATGAGTATAATAATGGGCTCGGGATGCGGAAAGCAATGGTACGCCCCTCGGTTGATGCAGTACCAATTGCTCCTTACATAAACCCGTCAGATTGTATAGGATGTCAGTCCTGCTCAGGAGTCTGTGAGCCAAAATCGCTCAGATATGACGAGGTTGAACAAACCGAGATTATTGAAGTGGGAGCAGTCATTCTTGCGACCGGCTTTGAGCCATTTGACCCAACTATTGTTGAGGAGTTCGGTTACGGACAGATTCCAGATGTCATTACATCGCTTGAGCTCGAGCGACTTGTCAATCCTGAGGGTCCAAGCGGAGGTAAACTTGTACGTCCTTCTACTGGAAAACCACCACGAAACATAGTCTTTGTGCCTTGTGTTGGAAGTCGTTCTCACAGATTTAACAGGCCATATTGTAGTAGAGTCTGTTGCACTGCAGCAGTTAAAGAAGTGATGCAGGTTAAGCAGCAATTACCTGATTGTGACGCATATGTCTTTTACACCGACATGCGTGCGTTTGGCAAGGGGCAAGAGGAGCTATATGTACGAGCTGCTGATGAGTATAAAATCAACTTTATCAGAGGGACAATTGGAGAGGTTGTTCATGATCCAGTTTCAGACAAAATCACTGTTAGAGCTGAGGATACACTAGTTAGAAGGATGCTTGAGTTCGAGGTTGATTTAGTTGTTCTAATGATAGGCATGGATGCAGAACCTAGCAACGTAGAACTCTCGCGGATGTTCAAAACACCACTCGATGAAAATGGATTCTTCTTAGAACAACACCCTAAGCTTGGACCGAGTACTACTACCTCCAAGGGTGTTTTTCTTGCTGGAGTATCACAAGGTCCAAAGGACATCGCAGATACTGTAGCTCATGCAGGACTCGCCGCCTCGAAGGTGAAAACCCTCTTCACCGCGGGTGATATCATTGCTGAGGTTTGCACTCCCTCTTTCAATGAGGAGATGTGTATCAACTGCCGGTTATGTGAACAAATCTGTACCCCAAAGGCAATCACTTTCAACGACCATAATTATCCAGAGGTCGATCTAGCTGCTTGCCGTGGGTGTGGTGCATGTGTAGCCGCCTGCCCCTCCGGTGCACTAGACCTGCCTTGCATGTCGAATGAACAACTTGAGAATGCAACAAAAGCAGCAATCAAGTTCAACTCATTAAAGCCTGCTATTGTGGGGTATCTCTGCCGATGGTGTGCCTACACAGCCGCTGATAGAGCTGGAACCGCACGTATGAAATATCCCCCCAATATGATTCCTATACAAGTGCCCTGCACAGGTCGTCTCAATGTTGACACCTTACTCACCGCATTCGCAGAAGGTGCAGATGGTGTTGCTGTAATGGGTTGTCATGTTCAGGACTGCCACTATCGTTCTGGTGCCCGTTATGCGAAGGACCGGACTGAGAATATGAAGGAGATTCTCGAGGCCGTAGGGATAGATAGTCATCGGTTGTATTTTGGAAGCGCATCAGCATCTGAGGCAGATAGTTTTGCTGAACAGATAACACGATTTGTTAACGATATTGTTAAACTAGGTCCACTTGGTAGGGAATCCCCTCGAAACCTGCTAGGGAAACAAGACTCTGAAGGAGTGACGGGGAGGTGATTGCGTGGACAAGCCTGGTGTACTAATTGGTGAGAAACCCGTCATATCTATGGATGTAGTTGATGGGAAAATCAAACTAACGTGGAAGACATCACTTCTCACCAGAACCCTCGATTATGAGATTTCCAAGTGTGTCGGGTGTAGTCTCTGTCTGCCTTGTCCTTGGGAAGCTATCACTCTAGGTCCAGTTCAAGAAACTGCATCTGGCCGTATTGAAGGTGCCCCTCTAGTCAATGTGGATCCAGATATCTGTACATTCTGTGGTCTATGTGACTCTTCGTGCATCTATGGCGCTTTTGAGGCAAAGTATGAAGCTGAAGGAGCAGTGAATGAGTTCCTCCGAATTCAAGGAACTCATGAAATTGACGAGGAAAAATGTGCTCCCTGTCTGCTCTGTGCCAAGGTTTGCCCAACTGATTCTCTTGAGGTTGAGGTCAAGGTCGATCACAAGAAGGCTCTTGTCACTTACAAGGGTGAAGAACACGCAGAGGGCACAATAAAGGTTGATGAGGACAAATGCTCCTATTGCGGTCTCTGTGAAATATTGTGCCCTGAAGCCATCAAGATATTTTGGACAGAAGAGGTAAAACCTCCTGACTTTAGACCCGCTGTCGGTATAAGGGTGGATGAGGATTACTGCGATTATTGTGGTCTGTGCCAAGACATCTGTCCTGATGATGCGATTGAGGTAAGATGCACTGAAGCAAGTGCTCGTGAGATAAAACAGCCAACTATTACAGGTAAACTCACTCACATTGATGAGACCTGTGTGAAGTGTGGGCTTTGTGCCATAGTATGTCCATACGAGGCTCTGAAGGTGGAAAAACCGTTCACAGGAGAAGTCAAAATACCCCATCTTGAGAAATGCGACCCAACCGGATGCAACAACTGTTTCAACATCTGTCCAGTGGATGCTATTTACCCCACAGGCACAGCTGACAAGATTGCAATACTTGATCATTGTGTATATTGTGGTGCCTGCGAGCATTCTTGTCCTTATGATGTTCTCGATGTTCAAAGAGAAGGTTACTTGTTAGACGAGCTTGAACGTGAGAGAGAATGGGAACGAGCACGGAAACTCTTTTTCGATGCTGTGATTGGCAAGGAACCACCCCCAAGTGGTCTCTTTGAGCGGGAGATATCCGTTGAACCAGTTCAGAGGCTACAGGTCAAGACCTCAACCCAAAAGAGCTGGGACTCTGAAGATGGCGAACGCTCACGCGCTATGATGTCCGCTCAACGAGTCAGAGAAATGTTGAAGAAGAACCCTCGTTTGCATCTTCAGTTTGAGCGGGGAAACACCAAGAAAGTTGCTGAAGAAATCAAGAACTCTCAAGAAGTTTCTCAAGAGGAGTGACTTCATCTTCACTCCGTGTGACAGTCACAGAAACCCCATGCAATTGTGGTGGAGTGTCGTCCTTTGGGACTGAAATAAGGCTGAGTGCCCAAGGCCCATAAGGAATGACAGCTGTGCCTACCGGGACTTTCTCATCATTATAGGCGGCGAGCACGACATTTCCCGCCTTTGATTTGATACTGACATGTCCTCCCTCTTTGAGTCCTAATCGCTGCAAATCTCCTTTGTTCAACCGAACGCGTGCCGCGCTTTCGAGAAACTCCTTTGAGAATATGTCTTTTGTAGATTCAACATCAGCTTCAAAGGAACGAGCTATTACAATCTTCAAATCCGCATGGGGAAACAGAAAATCACCTAATGCCATTTCACGACATCCCGATTTTGATTCGACTTGTGATGCATATTATGTTTCTGCTATCACGTTTTTTTCCTCTGAGCCGCTATCAGCACCCTTTTTTAATATTAGAAATGTAGGTTGGTAATTCATAGGTGATTTTTTTGCGAATAGGTGCAATATACGGCGACGTGTTTGCAGAACGCGTCATTGGAAATCTCATCAATTTCAAGACATTCTGTGAAGGTTGTGAACCAGTATGTTCTGAGTGTAGGAGTAGCTACGGATCACATGTTGGTGATATTGTGGGGATTTTTCCTACTAACCCTCCTTCTCCAACAATGATAGAGGACCCTGAAGAATTCATCAAGAAGATGAGTCTGACTCCCTGCGACCTTCTTCTAATTGTGGCTATCCATCACGACATTCTTTCGGCTGTTGACCTACTAGTGGACGCAACAGGGGCGAAGGCTGTGATTGTGCCTATTGAAGATCCCACCTGGGTGCCACCAGGCTTGAGAGCACAAGTGAAAGAAACATTGGACAATATTGGTATTGAAAATGCATTCCCTAAACCATTCTGCACCCTTGAACCTGGTGAGGGAAAACTGATTGATGAATTCATCGAGACCTACAAGGTTGGAAGTCCCATTCATTATGTAGATATGAATGGTGATGTGATTCAAGAAATTGGTCCAGTGAGATCTGCCCCATGCGGCTGCACTTGGTACGTCAGCCAGAAGGTTAGAGGTAAGTCAATCGCTGACACATACACATTGTTCGATGAAATTGCAAAGGCACACCATTCCTACCCCTGTACAGCCTCAATGACTAAAGACCGAGAATACGGCGATGCCCTCCTTCATATTGCAGGTTACAATGCAAGACATGCTGTGTGTAATGCTACAGGGATTACAGACTGCGAGTTCTCCACCGACAAATATTGATGGCGACGAAGGTCGGAAATGTAATTCTTCATCTTGCAGAACAAACAGCTTGTTATGCAGTTTACGAAGCAGTAGGAATCAATAATTGCTGTATAAAAAAAGGGGCCTTGAGAAACACTCAAAATAGTCCACAGGCATCACTAACTGAACTGCAATGGTTGACGCGATTATTGAATATTGGGCGAGTCTTGCACGAGAACTAGCAGCTCGTTTCAATATACATGACGATTTCGATAAGAGTTCGGAATTCTGGAATTGGGAGAATTTCAGCCAAGAAATTCGTACTCTGAGGAATAAATTTGGTATTGGGAATGACTATGTAGATATCATGGGGCTTCGGGTTGATTTTGAAACAGGTGAAACCACAGATTTACTAACAAACACCAAGACCAATACTAGTCGTGTAATTCCCCATCTTTACTATCACTCAAAATCACAGGACAAGGGTATCGCAAATGAGTGGGTCAAATATAACGCACTGAGTGGATCTTGGGCGTGCCGGTACAGTTTCGATGAGAAAGACGTGAATATACTGGCAGCTGCTTTCGTGAACAACAAGGAGAAACTCTTCGATGCATTGAAGAAATTCGGAGCGAAGGAAGCAGATTACGGAGATGCCGCCTTCGAGATACCATTCCTTCCAATGATCAAGGTTCTCCTTGTGTTTGAGGACGCTGATGAGGAGTTTCCAGCCAGTGTCAGACTTCTCTATGATAAGAATTCCATCTATTATATGCCACATGAGCAACTTGGAGATATCAGCTGGTTCATCGCAGGACGAGTTATGAAAGCTATGTAAAACGTTGGAAAAAGTGCATTTTGTATCGCATATCCGTTTGAAAACGAAATATGAATTTTCAAATTCGCCCTAGTGCTTTTAAGGTGGATGTTGTTCAATTTACAGTGCTAAGTAAACCAGAGTCATGTTTCTGTTAGTCATTCTTCAGACACATCATTCTGGTGAGCGTGGAAAGTTACAGAGGCGAGGAACAAAATGACTGAAAAAGTTTTGAAGACTGTCTGTGCTGGAGTAGGTTTTGTCGGAGGCGCAGCTCACGTTCCATCATTCCGCAAGGTACCCAACTCTCAATTATATGGTCTATTGGCCAGAAAGGGTAGGGAAAGTGAGAAGTATGCCCTGAAATTAAAGGAAAAAATGGCGAAGAAAGATAATTTCGATCTCAAAATCTACTATGACTGGAGTGACGTCTGTAAAGACCCTGAAGTTGATGCTGTGTGTGTAGCTACACCTACACCATTCCATTATCCAATGGGTAAAGAAGCACTTGAGGGTGGTAAGCATGTCTACTTGGAGATGCCAATAGCACCAAAACTCAAGGATGCTGAAGAATTGGGTAAAATTGCTGAGAAGAAGGGTGTGGTTCTCATGCCTATTCTGAACTTCAGACGCTGTCCTGGTTATGTGAAGGCAAAGGAACTCGTTGATACTGGTGCGATTGGAAAACCTATTGCAATCACATTTAGAGAGTTTATTGCTGCAGAGGATTTAGCCGACCAGTGGCCCCTAAGTGGATGGGCTTGGAATATTGAAAAAGCTGGAGGGTATCCAGATTATACGTTATCAGTATGGAGTCTTGATATGCTTCAGTGGTTCTTTAACAACCCCATCGAAAACGTCGAGTGGACTGCAAACTACAAGCCTATAGAGGGGATTGATGATTTCAAGGGTTACCAAACTGTAGGAATAATGAAGTTCGCTAATGGCATAGTTGGTACGACAATGCTTGGATCATCTGTTGCAAAGGGCCTAGATCTCAGTAGGTTTGAGATTTTTGGTAACAATGGTAAGACCATTCTCGTAGACTGGATCCCAAGCAAAAACCGAGAGGTCTTTGATGTGACCCTATTTGGAAAAGATGGCGATGATAAGAATTGGCAGGTAGAAGGACCTGGTCCAGAAATTTGGGGGCACAAACAGATGATAGCCCACTTCGTTCAAGCATGTCTCGGTAATGAGAAACCCACGTGTGACTACAAATCAGCCATTGCAGCACAGAAGTGG
>Ga0315553_10000926_pt1 | contig 25273 bp, 24 predicted proteins | sample SalMarSW160140MG_FD_203099 | JGI IMG/M metagenome (GOLD analysis project Ga0315553, IMG submission 203099) | Salt marsh sediment microbial communities from the Plum Island Ecosystem LTER, Massachusetts, United States - Salt Marsh Sediment SW1601-40 ... | reverse complement strand
ACCGCCTACTGCGAGCACGCCGAGTGTTTGGAGGACTCTCTCAACACCTACCGGTACTATCTGGTGGACGGGCAGGAGTGCCCGGCGCTGTACTTCGATCCCCTGATCATCGTGGGGGGGGATCAGGAAAAAGCGGATCCCCGGGAGCCCAACTACTGCACCCGCTGTGACCTCCATCACTACCTGCCGGGCAAGGAGTACACCTACCTGATCCTCAAACCCCTGGGAGAGATAGCCGCCGCCGGGGATCTCGAGGCCCTGCGCACCGAGCTGGCGCTGATCCGGGGTGACAGGCAACGATCCGAACTGCACCGGTATATGCGGGAACGCTACCTCGAGGCGGATGAACCGAAACCGGTCATGATGAATGCACTGAAGGTTGACTGCATCGCGGAAAAGGCACTGAGTTTTCTCTATGCCGAGCAGAACCTGGTGTCCCGGCAGCAGGTAATCGAGCTGATCGAAACCCTCGGGCTGGACCGGGAGTACCTGGAGAGGCGCCTGAGAGACAACGGGCGGGTCCTGTAGGAACAATGGCGATTCGAAAGGTTCGCAACCAGCATAAAACTCCAAGCACCTCCGCACCGGGGCGGGCCGTTTCGCTCATCCCGGCACTCTGCTTGATTGTACTGTTCGTGCTCAGCTGTACGGGGGAACCCCCGGAGATCATGCAGGTGTTTTGGCAGCTGAACATGGTCGAGGATCTCGAACAGAACCTCACCTATCAATCCCTGAGCCTGTTCGTGAGACCCAACGATCCGGACGGATTCGAGGACATCGAGGAGCTGTACCTGATCAATGACGAACAGGAGCTGTTCTGGCGACTGGACGGCGAGAGCTGGGCGCAATCCGGAACCGAAGGGGAGATATGGATCGGCAGCAATTCCCTGAAAATGCCCGACGGTGCTTCATTCCCCGCCGGAGAGTACCGCATTCTCCTGCGGGACGTCGGCGGGGATTCTGCGGAACAGACGATCCGCCTTCTGTTTGTTTCACCGAAACAAGCTAGGATGTACCTGCCGAAGGTTACTGTCGGAAACGGGGAGATACAGGTGAGCGGTGAAGCAGGGGATTACCAATTGTGGGTCTACGATACCAGCGGGCGCTACATCGCCTCTTTTCCCGTTTCGGGAAAACCGCTAAGCCTGAAGACCATCACCAACTCTCAACCTGCTCTTCGCAGTGGGTTCAGCTTCAAGGTATACGGACTGGCAGAAGACCGAAACCTGGGTATAAACTCGGGCCCCTACTACGTCAAACCCTGAAACAGCTGAGCCCTCGACAATCAACGATCCTCAGAATCGCCGTCAGGATGATTGCCGCGCGGTTTTTTCCTTCACTTCCAGGGTATGGATCTCTGCGTCTAATTTTTTAACCTCTGCGACCAAAGCGTCCAGAGCATCCTGGTCGATCTTCGAGGGTGTTTTTTTCTTCTGCACCTGGAAGTACTTTTCCCCGATGTCAGCCAGGAGTTTCTGCCTTTTCCGCGTCTCCGCGGCGATGCTGGCCTTGATCCCGAGGATACGGGCGGACCTGCGGGTGGCCCGGGCCGTGAACTTGAAAATCGCACTCAGTCCCCTGCCCGCCTTTTCAGCTGCCGGCCCTATCTCTTCCCGCACCTTATTGGTCGTGTCGGCCAATCCCTGCTTCGCCTTTTCAGCGGCCGGCCCTACCTCTTCCCGCACCTTCTTGGTTGCCTCAGTCACCGTCCGTTTGACCCGCTTCGCAGCCGGGGCGATATCCTCCTCGATTATTTCCTGTATTCCTTCACCGACTTCCTGAGCGGCCTTGCCGATCTTGGCGACACCGCTGTTGGCCCGCTCGGCAACCTCCTTCGCCTTTTGAGCGGTTTTTTCTGTCGTTGCCTTCAGCTTGGATTCACCCGAGGTTTTTGCTTTTGTGCTTTTGCTTTTCCCTGTCTGACCCTGCCCGCCGGTCTGCTTGGAAGACTCCGTTTTTTTCTCCGCTTTTTTCTCGGCCATGCTCACTCCTCCCTTGGACTCATACTAGTGGATAAAGACCAAACCGCGTCTTGAACCCAACGCGATCATCGTACTCCTTATAAGATACAAAGACTGAGGTTATCCGTCCAACCGATATTTTTCTCAAGGCCGGCCGGGATCTGCTCCACCCGCGCTGAACCCCTCGACCGCTTCGGCCACTGCCGCCTGCCATCTTTTCGGGTGCCGGTGTGGGATGCAGCGGTGCAGCAGGTCGTCGGGAAAATGGGCGCCGAAGCGGGAGAAGGTCAACAGCAGCAGGTATCGCTTATCCCCCAGATGCATGAGCACGCTCAACACGGAACGTTTTCTGCTTGGAACATCGACCCCCAGGCGGCGGGCATATTCGGCCACAAGGGTTCTCCACGGCACGTGGGCGTCACAGCAGTTGAAAGCCCGATTGGCGGGCCCGGCCAGCAAAATCCTGTGGATGACCGCACCTAGATTGTCGGCAAGCATCAGGGAAACCTTCCTCCCCCCGTCTCCGCAGCTGAAAAAGGTCCCTTTCTGCAGCGCGGAGAGGACCGTGGGAGAGAGGTAGGAGTCCCCCCTTCCCATCACCGCGGGAAGACGCAGCAGGGTGTAGCCCAAAACGCCCTCCTCGACCGCGCGTTCGCCCCGGACCTTGGAGGCCATGTAGGGGACAACGGGGATGCCCCGAGCGCGGCGGGTACTCGCTTCGCTCCGATCCTGTCCCAGGGTCTTCCAGCCATATACCGAAATCGAGCTTAGATAGATGAAGTGGGATACACCCTTGGCCTCGGCCCAGAGGACCAGGCGTTTGGTACCCTCGGTGTTCACCGCGAACATGCGTTTACGCCGGATGCGCTGGTCCACGATCCCCGCCGCGTGAACCACGGCATCGAAGCGAATTGACGGAAGACGAGCGAATGTTTGCGGCTCCGTGAGGTCCAGAAAGATCTCATTCGGGCCGGGGGCGCGCTGGTAGCAGGTGCCCACCACCTCGTGTCCCGACCGTCGCAGATCCCGGGTGACGGCGGCGCCTATGAAGCCGTCGCAACCGGTTACCAGTACCCGCATGCGGGGAGTATACAGTCAATCCCCGCATTTGCAAAAGACAGTTGAAAAGCGCGCCTTGACCAGACCGGGTGGGAGAAGCTACGTTTGTACCAATCGCTATGGTTGCTCTGACTATCCTTGGATTCATAGTTCTAGCCGCCGGCATCGTCGGCTGCGTGCTGCCTATCGTGCCCGGACCACCCCTGGCCTACGCCGCCCTGATCCTCCTGTCCATCGCCCGCAAGTGGGAGGCCTTCAGCCCGACCGTGCTGATCGTGCTCGGGGTGGTTGCAGCGGCCGTGACCGTGATTGAAAACCTGATGCCCATCATCATTTCCAAGTGGAAGGGCGCCGGCAAGGCGGGAATCTGGGGCTCGGTCGCCGGGATGATCTTGGGCATGGTTTTCTTTCCGCCCTTCGGCGTGATCATCGGCACCTTCGTGGGCGCGGTCCTGGGAGAGCTGTTGTTCAGCAACCGCCCGGAGGGTGCGCTCAAAGCCGGCTGGGGCGTGTTTCTGGGCACCATGCTGGGCATCGCCTTGAAGCTGGCGGTGAGCGGAGTGATCGCCGTGTACTTCCTCCGCGCCGTGCTGCGGGGGTAGCTGCAGTGCCGGCCGGCGAGGCCGGCTGCCGAGTCCCCTTGCCCTGTGCTGAAGTACCCGACCTGCGCACCCGTACCAAAACCATACTTTCGACCGGTCCCACCCATACTCCCGAACGAGTACTCTTTGCCTGAGCAGGGAACACCTGCAATGGGAGTTTATGAATGACCAATGATGACAATCTGCTGCTCCTGTACCTCAGAGAGATAAACCGCTATCCCCTGCTCAGCCGGGAGGAGGAGGAGATCCTGGCCAAACGGGCGGTGAGCGGGGACCGGGAGGCCAAGGAGGAGCTGATCCGCGGGAACCTTCGATTCGTGGTTGCGGTGGCCAGGAGATACCGCAACAGAGATATCCCGCTTCTGGATCTGATCAACGAGGGAAATATCGGACTGATCAAGGCTGTCGAACATTTCGACGTGGACAGGGGCTATCACTTCATCTCCTATGCAGCCTGGTGGGTGCGCCAGGCGATCCTCAAGGCCCTGTCCGAAAAGTCCAGAATGATCCGACTGCCCTGGAATCGGGCCAACGAGCTCGTCCATATCGAGCGCAAACGCCGGGAGCAGCTGACTGAGAGCACCGGGGCGGCGGATCTGGGAAGGATCGCCGAGGAACTGGGCATGACAGAGAACCATGTGCACAACCTCATCAGCCTGGCCCGGGCGCCCCTGTCACTGGATTCTCCGGTGCAGGGGGATGCGGATTTCTCCCTGTTGGGAGACCTGATCTACGACTCAGCGGGAAAGGGTCCCGAGGAAGCCGCGGTCAACCAATCCCTGATCGAACACATCCGGGATCTGCTGGGAACCCTCACGCCCAAGGAGGCGAAGATCCTCTGTCTGCGTTTCGGGCTGAACGGCGAAAAGCGTCTGTCCCTTCGGGAGATCGGAAGGCAATACCGGCTTTCCCGGGAACGGGTCCGCCAGATCGAGAAGAAGGCGATAATCAAGCTCAGAGCCCCCTGCTGCCGGCGGCTCCTGGAGGCCTACGTAGCCTGAAGGTCAATGATCGTGGCTGTGGGGATGCTCCGCGGGTCCCCCCAACAGATCGAGGGCGGAGGAAAGCTCCAGGTTGACCGCCTTCATCTTGTCGGCCGCCCCCCGCACCGCTGCCGCCGCCGGACCGGCTTTGTCGCTCCATCTCAGGAACTCGAGGGCATGCTCCTCATTGTGCTCGATCCAGTGCTGCAGAAGCACCCGCAGCTTGTCCGTTTCGGTCATCGTTTCCTCTCCGTTTCCCGCAAACTCTCCAGGTGCACCGTATGCTTGAGCAGATCGATATCCCTGATCGAGGCCTTCACCGTACGGGGTTCTTCGAAAAGGGTCGACAGTTCCACACCCTGCTCGGTCGGCCTGACCTCGATCACATCTTCCAGAATCTTATCGCCGTCCAAAAAAACGGTAGCCTGACACATGAATCACTCCTAAAGATTTTTCTGCTACATAATAGTATACTACGAATCCCGCGGATACGCTCGGGTTGCGGTTAGTCGCCGGAATTGCCCGTCATGGCGCGGACGCTTCCCGCCCCTTGCCGGACGGCTTTTCTCGAGAGAAACAGGGCGGCGACGCGGCAGGCTTCCAGCGGATAGGCGCCGACCGCGGTCTCATCGGAAAGCACGAAGCCCCGGAATCCCCTCTGCAGCGACTCGTAGAGGCAGCTGATCTCCGAGCGGGTCGGCGTGGGGTTTGCGCTCAGGTGCTCCAGCACCTGGCCGGCCAGTAAGACCGGTTTGGGGATTTCGGGGATACGAGGAAAAAATCGGAACAACTGCTCGGCCATGGCCGCCAAACCCATCTCCGCTCCCAAGTCTCCCCTGCAGATCCACAGCTCGTCGGCACTCCGGGCTATCTGTTCGGCCTCCTCGAGTGCCGAAGCCCGCTCCACCTTGGCGATCAGGTAGGTCGAGTCGGGGATAAGGCGCCTGTAGTTGTTCATCTCTGCGGCATCCTTCACGTAGGACAGGGCGTAACGAACGAACGGATAGGAACTGGCGAGCTCCACGATCCGTCTATCCTTGCCGCTGAGCTGTTCCTTGCGGTACCCGGAACCGACCAGGGTGATCCCTTTTCCCGTGGAAATCTCTCCGCCCCTGATGACCCGGGCGTCGATCCGCTTCTTCTCCAGCCTCTCGATCCGAAGCATCACCTTGGCGTCGTTGACGGCGATCTCCCCGCCTCCGGCAGCCTGCGCAGCTGTGAAGAAATCGGGATGGGGGATCGGCAGGATCCCCGACCCGGAGCCGGCGCCCTCCGGTCCCGCTTCCTGCCCCTGCGCCGGGATCAACCCGACAGAGGCGCCCTCCTTCAGCTCAGCGGTTTTCACGGCTCCGATGCGCCACTTGCTGGCCTGCAGGTCCAGGATCACCGGAAACGGCACCTCCCGGGCTGAGCCGTCACGCTCCGGGGATGCACTGCTTCCCGAACCGGCTTGTTCGAGAAAGCCGGCGATCCTCTCCAGCCAGGCCTGCAGCACCTCCAGCCGGAAGTGGGCTGTATTCAGGCGAAAGGCCGTGACCCCCGCCTCCAGCAGGCTCCGCCAGATCTTTTCCCCGCCGGTAGCCGGACCCAGGGTAGCGACGATCCGGTAGTTCATGGCTGGGGGACCCCGCTGCCCACGGCCGCTGGATTGCGGAGCAGAGAGGTCTGGGAAACGATCATCCCCGCCAGCATCAGGGCACATCCGATCAAACCGCGGGAGGAAAGAACCTCTGCGAGGATCAGCCATCCCCCCAGCACGGCGAAGGCTCCTTCCAGGCTCAGGATGATGGCGGCGTGGGCCGGATGCGCCGTTTTCTGCACCACCACCTGGAGGGTGTAGGCGATCCCGACGGAACACAGTCCTCCGTACAGGATCGGGACCGCGGCCCGGAGGATCCCCTCCACGACCACGGTTTCCGCGGCAGCCGCCACGATCAGGCTGAACAGGGCGCAAACGGCGAACTGGATGCCCGCCAGGACGAGGGAGTTCGTCTTGGGGGAAAACCAGCCGATCAGCTGTACGTGGGCGGTCCAGAACAGGGCGCTTAGAAGGACCAGGAAATCCCCCCTGGCGATGCTGAAGCCTCGGGTTACGCTCAGCAGGTACAAACCCGCCAGAGCCAGCCCGGCGCCGGCCCACCGGCTCCAGCCCGCCCTCTGGCGCCAGATCAGGCCGGACAGCGGAACCAGGACCACGTACAAGCCGGTGATGAATCCGGCCTTCCCCGCCGTTGTGTAGACGATCCCCACCTGCTGCAGGGATGCGGCGGCAAACAGAACCAGGCCGCAGAGCAGGCCGTACAGCCACACCCTGCCGTCCCTGCCCTCTCGGGCAGATATCATCCCGCCGGTACCAGCGGCGCCGCTCAGGCGGTTTTCCCGGACCTTGCGCCGGGCCCGCCGCGCGAGGAGGAAGATGGCCGGCAGCAGAGAAAGGGAGCCCAGGGCGAAGCGCACGCCGTTGTAGGTGAACGGCTGGATGTACTCCATCCCGGCCCGCTGGGCCACGAAGGCGAAGCCCCAGATGGCCGCCGTCAAGAGGAGAAGAGAGTCGTCTTTGTAGGTGCGCGGATTCATTCCCGTAGGCAGCACTATAGCCTCACGAACCGGGGAGTTCAACCTCCCTGCCTACAGCGAGGAGAGCAGCAGCGAGTAGGCGGCGGTGATCTCCTGGCAGCGCCGCAGCCCTTTGGGATTGATGTCCGGGTGGTAGATCTTCATCAGCCGCTTGTACTGGCTCTTGAGCAGCGGCCGGGACAGGGCTCGGCCCTCCAGATTCATCGTTTTGCGGGCTCCTTGCAGAGGCGCCGAAAGATCCGAGATCCCCGCATCCCCGCGCTCCCGCCCGTCCCTCATCGGCTCATCCTCCGCGGCGTACCCTTCGGCAGCGGCCTGCCGCAGCAGCCGATCGATCAGAACGGCGAAGATGCTCCGCCTCTGGATAACGTGTTTCTGGAAGAAGAACCGCAGCAGCCGTTTCACGTTGGCCTGCGCCAGCCGGGGAAGCGTGAAGGTCCGTTCCGCGCAGTAAACCGCCGAGGCCTTCTCGATGAGCTCATCCAGGGGGAAATATTCCCGGATATAGACATCCCGGGCCCGCTCGAAGCGCTCGAAGGTCCGCAGCATCGCGGAGAACTGCTCGGCGTCCACTTCGTGCCGGCGGATAGCGCCGGCGGTTTCGGTGAGGAAAACGCCCAGGATCTCCATCTGCTCCGGATGGCTGAAAAAGATCCCCGCCTGCTGCAGACTCGCTTCGGTTTCCGGGCCGCAGAACAGCTCGAGCAGGGCGACGAACTCCCAGATGTTCTCCTGGCTGTAGCTCCCGGCGGCCGCGGTCAGGGAGACGAGGGGATGGTCCCGGCTATCGGCCGCGTACACGCGCCTGTAGAACTCCTCACTGCTCAGTCCCAGCAGGTCCCGGACCTCCCCGGCCTCCATAGTCCAGGGATCTCCGTACTCTTGGAGCTCGGCAATGCGCCGGATTACAGGATCGGGTGAAACATGTCTGTCCGTATACTCACGCACTCCCTCAATGTGATTACCAGATCGTCAAATGTCAAATACCCGGTCTCATGCCCCGGCGCGTAAAAACTATTCTCACATTTTTCCTTGAACGAAAAAATTTTATCTCATAGAATGTATATTGAACAAAAATTTGCAAGGAGGTTCTATATGAAGCCACTATCAGTGTTGCTCGCCTGCGTTCTGTTGTTGGCCGGGGCCACCCTGGCCTTGGCAGGGGCCGGGCAAGAAGAAGCCGCCGGACCGGTTAATCTGGTCTACTGGACCCATGAGGACCCCAACCGCACCCAGCTGGAGGAAAAGCTCATCGCCGAGTTCCAGAGTCAGAACCCGAATATCACCGTAGAGCGGGAGACGAGCCCTTCCGGACCGATACGCGAGAAGATCCTCACCGCCTTTGCAGTGCAAAAAGCACCGGACATCTTCAACATCGGTGCTGAGGAGGAATGGCAGTATATCACCGGCGAAAGGGTAGCCCCCGTGGACCTGGAGGCTATCGGCTATTCCAGCTACAAGGCCCTGCAGAACGACTACCTGCCCGTGACCTTCAATGGCGCTTCGTACGATGGCAAGATCTACGGACTGCCCCTGGAGATCACCAACTGGTGCATCTATATCAACAACAAGTACTACCGGGAAGTGGGCCTGGACCCGGCCACGGACTACCCCAGGACCTGGGAGCAGATGGTTGCCGTGGCTGAGAAACTCACCATCCGGGAGGGGGAGGTGATCAAGCGGCGCGGTTTCGATTTCCGCTATCCCTACTACCTGATCTTCTGGGTCCCCATGGCCAACCAGCTGGGAGGCACGGTGCTCAGCTCAGACGGCAAGAGTGCAGTTGTGGACTCCGCAGCTTGGATAAAGCTCCTGCAGTACATGGCGGACTTCGGCCCCAACGGACGCAACCTCGGCGCGCCGACCTACACCAATGCCCGTAAGACCTTCAACAGGGATGACAACTCCATAGCCATGTGCATCTCCGGGCTTTACCAGTACGACCGCATCAAGGCGGAAAACGAGGCCTTCCTGCCGGACGTCTCCATAGTGCCCTATCCGCGCTTCAAGGACGCGGTCAGCGACAACGGTGCCGCTGTGTACGGTCACTACTACATGGTCAATGCCTCCTCTTCGCCGGCGGCGCAGAAGGCGGCCTGGAAGCTCAACATGTACTTTTGCAGCCACGTGGAGGAATTCCTCGACCAGATCGGTCTGACCATCCCGAGCAAGAAGCTGCTGAAGACCGCGGTCTACAAAAACAAGAAGTTCGCCGACGTGTTCATCGACGACATGGCCACAGCGAACTTCGTAATGACCCACGAGAGCGGACCCCAGATCCAGGACGTACTCAGCGAGATGGTGCAAGGCGTCATGCTCACCAAGGTGCCTCCCGCCGAAGCGGCCCGGAGGGGCAAGGAGAAGATCGACGACATCCTGCGCCAGTAGAGGTTCTCCCCGGGTGCATCCTCCGACGAGAGGGTGCACCCGTTTTTCTAATAGCTTTTCCCGGCTGCATGGGCTAAAATAGCGACAAATGGGAATCCGACGCCGTCAGTACTGGGGCTGGATCTTCGTGCTCCCGGCTGTTCTGTTCTTCGCGCTGTTCAGCTACTTCCCCATGATCAGCTCCTTCGTAGCCAGCTTCCACGCCAAGGATATCCTCTCCCTCAAAGCGCCCAAGTTCATCGGCCTTCAAAACTACATCTACATCTTCACCAGCCAGGATTTCCTCAACTCGATCAAAGCCACCCTGATCTTCGCTGTGGGCTGCTTCATCCCCCTGGTCTCGGTTTCCCTGGTCATCGCCACGATCGTGGTCAGCCTCAGGCGTTTCCCAAAGATCCAGAACGTGTTCAAGATGATCTACTACTCCCCCGCGATCGTCTCCGGAGTTGTTTCGGCCACCATCTGGCTGCTGATCTTCGATCCCCGCGGTCTGGCCAATCAGTTTATAAATTTCCTGGCCAACAACCCCACGCCGGTCGACTTCAAGTGGCTGGCTCTGCCGGCCATGGCCAGGCTGTCCACGATCATCATCTACTTCTGGAAATATGTGGGCTACTTCGTGATCATCTACTTCGCCGGCCTGGTCAGCATACCCACCAGCCTCTACGAGGTGGCCGAGATCGACGGGGCGTCAGCCTGGAAGAAGTTCTGGCGCATTACCATCCCCCTGCTCATGCCGACCATCGAGTTCGTGCTCATCGTGGCCTTTGTCCAGTGTGTCCGAACCTTCTCCATCCAGTATGTGTTCGTCCAGTCCGGTTCCCCGAGAGAGGCGATCAATGTCGTGTCCCTGAACATCTACACCACGGCCTTGCAGTACCACTCCCTGGGAAGGGCCACGGCCATGAGCGTGAGCCTGTTCTGCTTCATCCTGATCTTCACCGTCGTGCAGCTGAGGATCTACCGTTCCGAGCGGGTGTCGTATGTGTGAGAGGGTTCCGGCATGCGGCTGAGCTCCGGGCTTCTGGGAAAAAGGATACGGTTGATGGTCACGGTGGCTGTATTGATCCTCTTCGCCGTGGCCATCCTGGTGCCTATCGCCTTCATGCTCATCTCCTCGGTCAAGCATCCCCTGGACGTGTTCGAGTTTCCCTTCCGCTGGATCCCCAGGCGCCTGCATTTCTACAACTACCTCCAGGCCGTGGCCGGCAACGACCAGAAGTACTACTTTTTCCGCAACACCTTCAACTCGCTGTTCATGGCCGGTTCCATCATGTGCCTGAACGTTCTGATGGCCTCCGCCGCCGGCTACGGCCTGACCAAGTTCCGCTTCAAGGGCCGTCAGGTGGTCTTCGTTCTGATCCTGACCACCATGATGATCCCCTTCGAGACGATCATGATCCCCCTGCTGATGCTGACCATCCGCTTGAGGATCCAGGACACCTACATGGGACTGATCTTTCCCATCATGCTCACCGCCTTCGCCGTGTTCCTCATGCGCCAGAGCATCCTCACCGTGCCTGACGACTACATCGATTCGGCCCGCATCGACGGAGCGGGAGAGCTGCGCATCTTCTTCAGAATCATCTTTCCCAGCGTGCGGCCGACGGCGGTAACCCTGGCCATCCTCGTGTTCCGGGAAGCCTGGGACAACCTGATCTGGCCGCTGATCGTGGTGCAGAGTGAAAAGTACAAGACCCTGCCCCTCTACATCATCCGCTTCCTCGATGAGAAGTACACCAACGAGGCGGCCCTGATGGCCGTGGCCGTGCTGGCCACGATCCCCATGTTCGTTCTGTTCTTCACCTTCTCCCGCTACTTCATCGGGGAGGGGATTCTAACCGGCGCCAAAGGATAGCGTATCGCCCACGGGGGGTGAGGAATCTCCGAGCGGGGGGGAAAACCGCAAAGATCAGGACGCGGAGCTCTGTTTCCCCCTCAGGGTGTCCAGCTCCCTCTTCAGCTTGACGGCCTCCGTGTACAGGAGAGCGTGGATGCCGAGCTCGCCGGCCGCCGCGACATTTTCCGGGAAGTCGTCGACGAACACGGTCCGCTCCGGCGAACAGCCCTCTTTTTCGAGGATATAATTGTAGAAGGCGGGATCTGGCTTGACCAGCCCGATGCGCTGGGAGGCGTATACCCCGTCGAAGATGTCATAGTCTCCGTTTCGCTCGTGCACCTGGTAGTGAGACTCGATGGTATTGGTCCCCGCCACCACCCGGGCTTCCGCTTTCAGCTCACGGATCGTGCTGATCACCTCGTGATTGGGTACGGGGTGAAAGAAATGAGCCCAGAGATCTTCCTCAACCCGATGTCCGGTTACGACGAAGACTCGCCGCCAGAACTGCTCGGTGGTGATCGAGCCGGCCATGAGGCCGATGAACTCCTCGTGAAGCAGGTCCCGCCATTGGTCCGCGGCTATCTCGAGGCGCTTCGCGATCCGCTCGCTGACATCCGTGTTCAGGCTGACCACCCCGCCCATGTCGAATATGTACAACTCGATCATCTGCAACAACTTACCCTAATCGGCGCAGAGTGTTGACCCCCCGCGCCGGTGGCGCGACCTGCGTCAATATAGCAGATATACTGGAAAGTGAAAAACTAGTTTTGAAAACCTGTATAGGAGACAGACATGAGGAAGCTGCATCTGGTGTGCAATGCCCACCTCGATCCGGTGTGGCTCTGGCGGTGGGAGGAGGGGGCCGCCGAAGCCTTATCGACCTTCAGAACCGCCGCCGATTTCTGTGATGCCTTCGAGGGATTCGTTTTCAACCACAACGAGGCTCTCCTCTACGAATACATCGAAGAGTACGACCCCGATCTTTTCCACCGGATAGAATCGCTCGTTGCCCGGGGCAAGTGGCACATTATGGGGGGATGGTACCTGCAGCCGGACTGCAACATGCCCGCCGGGGAGTCGTTCGTGCGGCAGATCCTGCACGGGCGCTCCTATTTTCTGGAAAAGTTTCATGCCGTTGCCGCAACAGCGGTGAATTTCGACTCTTTCGGTCACAGCCGCGGCCTGGTGCAGATCCTGGCGAAATCCGGATATCACTCTTACCTGTTCTGCCGCCCCCCGCAGGCCGACTGCCCCCTGCCCGATGACGACTTCGTGTGGGTCGGATTCGACGGTTCCCGAGTCACCGCCCACCGCAGCAGCGGGCACTACCTTTCAAAACGCGGGGCCGCGGCGGACAAGGTCAAACAGTGGATGGACGCCAACCCCGGCAGGATCACGGGCATGGTGTTGTGGGGCGTGGGCAACCACGGCGGCGGTCCTTCCCGGGTCGATCTGGACAGCCTGGAGGTCCTGCGGCGGGAAACCCGGGATTGGCAGATCCTTCACTCCCTGCCCGAGGGCTATTTTGAAGATCTGCGGAAAAACAGCCCTTCCCTGCCCGAGGTGAAGAAATCCCTCAATCCCTTCGCCGTGGGCTGCTACACATCCCAGATCCGGATGAAACAGAAACACCGGCGCCTGGAGAGCGAGCTCTACGCGGCGGAGAAGATGTGCTCCAGCGCCGCTGTGCAGGGACTGCTGCCCTATCCCCGGGAGCAGCTGCTGGAAGCCGCACGGGACCTGCTGTTTTCCGAGTTCCACGACATCCTTCCCGGCTCCGCGATCGAACCGGCCGAAGAGGACGCCCTGCGCCGGCTCGATCACGGCCTGGAGATCCTCTCGCGGGTGAAGCTCAAGGCCTTCTTTGCCCTTGCCGCCGGGCAGCCCCCAGCCCGGGAGGGGGAAATCCCGATCCTGGTCTACAACCCTCACCCCCACCGGGTCCGCGGCGACTTCACCTGCGAGCTGCAGCTGCCCGATCAGGACCGCAGCGGCAAACGCAGTGAGATCGATGTGTTTCACTCGGGAAAAAGATTGCCCGCCCAAGGGGAGAAGGAGCTGAGCCATCTGGCCATGGACTGGAGAAAAAGGATCGTGTTCCACGCCGAGCTGGAACCGGGCACGATGAACCGCTTCGACTGCCGGGTAGGTGCGCCCTCGGCACCGGTATCAGCGGCCAGGGGTTTGGTAGAGGATTATCTGTTCGAAACTCGAGATATCACAGTCCGCATCAACGGAAGCAGCGGGCTGGTCGATCACTACCGCGTCGGCGCAGTGGACTTCCTCGGGCCCGACTCGTTTTCCCCGATCGTGCTGGAGGACACGCCGGACCCGTGGGGCATGACGGTAAATAGCTTCGGCCCTCCAGCCGGCTGTTTTCAGCTCCTGGCACCGGAGCAGGCGGCAGAACTGTCCGGCATCCCCGGCTCGAAACTGCCCTCTGTGCGTCTTATCGAGGACGGGGAGGTCCGCACCGTGGTGGAGGCTTTGTTCGGCTACGGCCGCTCTTTCCTGTACCAACGCTACTACCTGCCGAAGCACGGCAGGGAGCTCAAAATCGAAATCAGGGTGATCTGGAACGAGAAAGACAGGATGCTCAAGTGGACCCTGCCCTGCCCCTGGCCGTCCCCGCGCTGCATCCGGCAGGTCGCTTTCGGCTCCGAAGAGCTGCCCGAATCCGGAGAGGAGGGGGTGTTTCAGAAGTGGGTCCTCCTTGCCGCCGAGCGGGAGGACATGGCTCTGAGCTGCATCAATAACGGCATCTACGGACTCGATTTCGACCGGGGCGCGCTGCGCCTCTCCCTGCTCCGATCCCCCGCCTATTCCGCCCTGCCCTCCGCGGGCAAGCTGCAGATGCCGGAAGACCGTTTTCTGCCCAGGATCGACCAGGGGCAGCGCAGGTTCACCTTCTGGGTAAGTGGAGGCGGGTTACAGGAACGGCTGCGGCAGGTCGGCCGGGAAGCAGCCGTACACAACGAACCGCCATTCCTTCTGTCCTTTCACCCCGCCGGCGCAGGCAGAAGAGCGCAACCCCTGATAGAGCTTCATGACCAGGTCATCGAGCTGTCGGCGTTCAAGCAGGCTCACGCCGGCCGGGACTACATCCTGCGTCTGTTCGAACCCACGGGAAAAAACCGGTCCACGGTAATCGAGATCCCCTCGGCGGGTATCAGGCAGAAGCTGCGATTCGAGGGATTCGAGATAAAAACTTACAGGCTCGATGCGGAACGCCGGGTCCTGTCGGAGGTGAGTATGACCGAACAGGATCTGTGACCGGGTCGCCGGGTCACTTCCCGTCCAACCCGGTCCCTACCGCCTCCCGCGCAGGTAATCCTGGAGCAGGGACCAGAGCTCGCGATAGCTTTCGTAGCGTTCTTCGTACAGCGAGACCTTCGCCGCTTCGGGCTCGAAGCGATCCCGGGTGCGCACCGCGGCCGCGGTTCCCTCCTCCAGGGAAGAATAGATGCCCGTGCCGGTGCCGGCCAGAATCGCCGCGCCCAGGGCCCCGGCTTCGGTTACGTCGGTCCTCTCGAAGGGGCAGTCCAGGATATCCGCACACAGCTGGACCCAGGCAGCGGAGCGGCTCCCCCCGCCTGCGGCGCGATATCGCCGGGGACGGATGCCCGCTCCGGGGAGCGTGGCCACGCTCTCCTTGAGAGCAAAGATCGAGCCCTCCAGGATCCCCTTCAGCACCTCCCCCCGCCGGGTGTCCAGGCGCAGCCCCGCGATCACTCCGGAGGCGTCGGAGATGAACTCCGGCGGTCCCATGAAGGCAAAATGGGGAAGCACCACCACACCGCCGGGACCCTCGGGAAGCTCGGCGAACAGGCGGTCATACACGTCGGTCCCCTCGGCCTGGGCCCGGCGGTGCTCCTTGGCTGCAAAGGTGTCCCGGTACCACTTCACCACCGATCCGCATTGATTGTAGATGAAGCTGACGAACCGGTCGGGCCGGGCGTGGTGCTCGGTATTCAATCCCCGTTCGATCATCACCCGGGCAGCGGGCCGCTCGGCGAACACAGGTACGATACAGAGGTAGGTTCCCATCCCGAACATGGCGTCCCCCGCCTCGGTCACTCCGCTTCCCAGGGCATTGGCGCACTGGTCGTGCGCTCCGGCGCAGATCGCCGCCCCCTCCGGCAGGCCGAGCTCCTCGGCGGCCTGCCCGGATACCCGGCCGATCACCGTGCCTGAAGGCGCCGTATCGGGAAGCTTGTCCCGGTCCAGTCCGCTCCACCCCAGCAGCCTCTCGGACCAATCGGTCCGGTCGATGTCGAACAGCAGGCTGCGGTTGGCCAGGGAGTAGTCCGCCGCCGGCTCGGCTCCCAGCATGAAGGCCACAAAGCCGCTCCAGAACAGGAACACATCCGCCTGCTCATACGCTTCGGCCCAGTTGCGCTTGATCCACATCAGCTTGCTCAGGCTGAAGGGGCTTCCCAGGGTATTGCCGTTGATCCGGTAAAGGGTCTCATCGTCCAGGCGGCTGCCCAGCTCCTCCAGAAACTCATCCCCTCTAGGGTCGAACAGCAGGAGGGAGTCTGCCAGGACCTCCCGTTTCCGGGTAACCGGAACCAGGGACTCCCCCAGGGAGGTGACGGCCAGGGCGGTTAGCCCTTCGCTGCAGCCCGCCGCCGCCTCGGCGATCGCCTCCTTGATCTTCCCCCATACCGCCAGGCTTTCCAGCTGGCCCCAGCCCGGTTCGGGGCTCACAAAGGCGTACTCCCGGTAGGCGGAGGAGAGGATCTGTCCTTCTCGAGAAAAAATCACCGCCTTGCAGCCGCTGGTTCCGACGTCGATGCCCATGAGGCTCATAACAAACTGCCCCTGCTTCCGCTCAGTCGAAGATGTTCGGCGAGCAGCCAGCGGGCGCGCCGGTACACCGCTTCCCGGGCGTCCTCCGGCTGTCCCCCCTCCCGCAGCGCCCGTTCGTACGACTGCCGGATATCTGCGCCGATATTCATCTTGGCGATTCCATGCTTCATCGCCTCCAGCACGTAGCGCTGCTGGATCCCCGAACCGCCGTGAAGCACCAGGGGGGCCCCCGCCGCCTCCCTGATCGTATCGAGGTGCCCGATGTCCAGGCGCGCCGCCACTTTCTGCTCGTCCCGGGCCGCCTGGCTGATCCGCCCGTGGATGTTGCCGAAGGCCACCGAGAGCCAATCGCAGCCGCTCTCAGCGACAAAGCGGGCGGCTTCCTGCGGATCGGTGAAACCCCGGCCGGAACGGAACAGCTCCTCGTAGGGGGGCAGAGGCCCCTCCTCATGGCCGAGCACCGCCCCCAATTCAGCTTCGCAGGGGATTTCCGCCGCGTGAGCCAGCTCCACCACCCGGCGGGTTTCCCGGATATTCTCCTCCAGATCCAGCCGGGATCCGTCGACCATCACCGAGTCGAATCCCAGCTCTATGGCTTCCCGGATGATGTCGAGGGTATCGACCCGCTGTCCGTCCTCGTCGATCACGGGGATGTGATCCAGATGCAGACGCACGTAGGCCGGGTCGGCATGTTTGTGGAACTCCTCGTAGACCGCCGCCATGCTGCGGCTCTGGAATTTCCGCCACTCCGCCCGGGCCACCTCCAGGAGGGCAAACACATCCTCCTCCACGACGGCCCGGATCACCGGTTCCACCATGGGCAAATAGGGAATGTTGAAGGCCGGGACCAGGAGTCCGGCTTTCCAGGCATTGTCGACGATCTGTGCCGTTGGATTCATTTTCGTGTTCCTTTCTATCTTTCGAGCTGCTTTTTCGATCGGCTCCCCGCTCTGTTACGCTTCGCGAGAAGCCGCTGCAGGGTCCCTTCCAGCATTCCCGCCTTCTCGGCCAACTCGGCGAGCATCCGGCGGCTGATTCCCTTGTGTATCGTGTGCGGCGAGCTCACCGAGGCGGCGGCCAGCAGCACCCCGAGACGGTGGGCCTCAGCCAGGGGCAGGCCGGCGGCAAGAGCGGCGATGATGCCGGCCAGGTGGGCGTCTCCGGCGCCGCCGGTGGTTGCCACGGGAACCTCGATCGCCGGCAGGCGGCACAGGCTCCGGCCGTCCCAGCTCCAGCTGCCGGCGGCCCCGGCGGTCACCGACACCATCAGCCGCGGGTAGTTGCGGCTGAGCCGCTCGATCGCGCGTTCCGCTATGACACCTGGGTCGGCCGCCCCGTCCCGGATTCCCCCCAGCCTGCGTGCTTCATCCTGGTTCAAACCCACCAGATCCACCCGCTCCAGGAGCCTTTCGCGTCTGACCCGCTGCATCTCACCGCCGGCAAATGCGGCCACCCGGAACAGTCCGTGCTCCGTGGCCAGTTCGAGCAGCTTGCACCGCGCCTCCAGAGGCACCTCCGGCACGGCCAGGGCGACGCCGCTGTCCCCCGCCCGGCGAAACTCCCCCTGCGCTTCGGCCACCACGGCGGCGCTCACCGCCGCGCTGGCCGAGTCCTCCGTGGTCATGTTCCCCCCGGCTCCGTCCGGATAGAGGAAGCAGAACGAGTAGAGGGTCGGCGCGCCCGGGAGTTTGTCCACGAAGCGCAGGTCCAGCCGCGCCTGGCTCATCTCATCGAGCAGGCGCGTCCCAGCTTCGTCCTCCCCGACCCTGCCGATCGGCAGGACCTGCATCCCCTCGCCCAGAAGCGCTTTTACGTAGTGGCAGAGGATATGCAGCTTGCAGTAGTCCCTCCGATCCAGGAAGCGCCCGCTGCGGCTCTCCTCCCGGCCCAGGGTGTGGGCACCGCGAAGACGGAAGAAGCTTCCCGTACCGATCCCCCCCGTGCCGATGAGGGTATGGAAGCGCAGTTCCATCCCCGCGATGTCCAGCAGGCCCTCCCGGGTGCTTTCCCCCATCTGTTCGAGCTGTCCTCCCACCTCAACGGCGGCTTTCGCGCCCCGCGCAGAGCGCCGGCGGCCTTCCCGATCCCAAAGCCTCAGCCCTCCAATCCAAAATCCCACTCCGGATGCAGGCTGATCGGGTGTGAGGCTGTTTCCACGGTGGCGGTGATCAGGGCGTCCGGATGTTCCTGCAGCAGGGTCAGGGGATACTCCGGGTCGGGCCGGCTGAACAGGGCCACCCGCAGGGCGGTCTGCTTCCAGGCTCCGGTGTCGGAGAACAACCGCACCCTGGCTGCGGACAGGCACTCTTTCAGGCCGAGGGTGACCGACATGGGCGGGACGAACTGGTAGGCGGTTCCGAAAGTGCGCTGGGCAAGGGCGAGGATCGTATCCCAGTTGTTCTCTTGGATACGGACCGTGCTGGCCCGCAGCTGCTCGAGGGATATCGAGCTGTAGGGATGACGCCGTGCCTGGTTGTAGGCGATATGCCCGTCCTGACCCCAGCCGCCGTAGGTCAGCTGGATCGGCGCCGAGGCGATCTCCCTGCGGATTTCCTCTACGTTGTCGGGGCCGAGCCAGCGGCGCCCAGCCTCCGGCACGCCGAGCTGTCCATCCACCGGTCCGTAGAACTGCCGTTCCATGGCGCCGCGGAAGCTGTAGGGGTGATCCCGGGGAAGCTCCCGTGCCTGCCAGTCCAGGCATTCATCCATGTGGAACACGGTGAAACCCTTCAACGACACCCTCTCCCGGTTCACCAGCTCGGTGAAGGGCCGGTACCAGCAGCTCGGCCCGCAGGGGATGATGGCCCGGAACTCCTCCCCCCGGTCTGCGGCTGCTCTGATCTGCTCTACCAGCTCCCGGGCCATCAGCCGGCCCATGCCGGCGGAATCTTCGACCAGCCGGAAGGGCACCTTCAGATCCGGGTGTCCCTCCAGCTCCTGACATGGTACCCTGCACCACTGATACAGCTGTTTCGGATCGATCGACATTGTGCTACCCGCTCCTTGAACCGTCGTTATATATTTCCGCCAAGCCCGGGATCAGGCGGAGGGCGTTTTCGGAATAGATTTTCTTCAAAACCTCGTCGGAAAGGCCCAGGCCGTAGATCCGCCAGCGGGTGTGACCCCAGCGGCCGATGTAATCGGGGTACTCGAAGTACTCATCCCGGGTCTCGAGGAAGCGGAAGTAGCAGCGGTAGATATCGGGCCGGGACGGCATGTCGGTTCCGAAGAGGATGCGGTCCTGGTATTTGATCATGAACTCCCGGGCCGTGTAGGGCTGGCGTCCCAGCTCGTCGATACGCGCCGAGATGTCGATCCAGGCGTTGGGATGCCGGTCGAGGAAGCTGGACACGTAGTCCAGGTCCTCCGGGAAGTTGGCCACGTGGGGGCAGAGGAAGCGCGTATCCGGGTGCTCGGCGACCAGCCGGTCCCTCTGCTCGAGGAGCTGCTGCTTGGAAAACTCCGCATCGTGGAAGCTCCAGTCCACGAACTCCTGAAGCGACTGGTAGTGCTCGTTGCCCGCATCCACGGGAAGGAAAAAGCCCAGCGGATCCGAGGTGTGGATCAGGACGGGGATGTTCAGCTGTCCCGCCCGCCGCCAGATCGGAAACAGCCGCCGATCATCCACCGGCAGCAGCGACCCGTCGGTGTCCCTGAACTGCAGACCCAGCTCTTTCGTGACCTTGAGTCCCAGGGCGCCCCGATCGACATCCTCCTCCAGGTGGCGGATGCATAGATCCACCCATCTCTCCGGCGATCCCTCCGGGTTCTCGGGGCTGCGAAACAGGGTAAACTCATCCCAGCGGGCGAAATCGCTCATGGTGAAGGCGGCAAAGCGTCCCGGGTAGGCCCGGCAGTACTTGTCCAGGTACATCCCCAGATCACGCGGCTCGATCTTGTAGCCCGACTCGTCGTAGGGCAGCCTGACGTTTCCCGTGACGTTGAGAAAGACCCTCACCCCCGCCTCATCCATCCCCTGTACCAGCTTGCCGGCCGGGAGGTCTCCGAACAGATGGTTGTGGGCGTCGATCACAGGAAAGCGCGCCTGCTGCGGCGTGTTGTCCCCGAGATTCAGAAGGGACTTCGGTTGGAACTCTTTGACCAGCAGATCTTTCATCGGCGATCCGTCCTGATCTACAGGGTTACGGCGCGGATGCCGGTGAGCTCGCAGAAATCCGCCAGAGTGTCATACAGATGCTCCCCGTAGCCCAGACAGGCGTATTCGTTGCCCCAATTCTGCACCAGCTGCTCGACATCGCAGCGGGCGGTGACAAACCCATGGGGCCAGAAGGGGATCCCGCACTCGTTCAGCCGCTTTTCGATCTGCTCAGCCGGAGGCTCGAAGATCGAGCAGCGGGTGACTACCAGGCGGAACTCACCGCTCGCCCTGCCCAGACGGGCCAGCACACCTTCTCCGATCTTGCAGATCAGCTTCACCGCCAATCCGCCGGCTTCGCCCTCGGTGGGAATACCGTGCTCGGAGAATCCCGCCGGCCCGAGTTTTCCGGCCAGGGAGGGGGGAACGGCGCCGTCGCCGATGATCTTGATCTCTCCGGAGCCCTTGTCGATGTGCTGCAGATCCCCGTAGTACACCGGATCCGGGCTCAGCTTCGTGAGAAGAAACACGCTGAGGGCGGTGTTGAAATCTCCCAGTGTAGAGGTGGGAACCCCGTCTTCCAGCATCATGCTCTGGGCAAAGCAGGTGGCCGAATAGTCATCACCGAGTCCGGGGAAGGACTGGATCGTGTAGAAATCGAAGCCCTCCTCCTCCACGATGGCTTTCAGCGCCAAGTACAGACGGATCGAGCGCTCATTGACGAGGCTCTGAGGCGGTTTCTTGCCGAACAGCTTGGCCAGCCTCGGGCCCAGCGCCTCGATCTCAGCGGCGGGCAGCTTTTCAGCCCTGCGGATCAGCTGGGTGGTGTCGCGGGAATCGATGTCCACGCCGAACATCCGCATCCACTGAGACGGATCGGCCACCCCGCAGGTCTGCCCCATGCCGCGCCCGCCAAAGGCACCAATGGTGGCCATGTTCAGCAGATTCTTGAGATGGGAGGCCCGGCAGTAGCTGGCGATCCCCTCGATGCCCTGGGCATCCTCTGCGGCGGCGTACACGAAGCGGTGGCCGATCCCCACCTCCATCAGCGCCCCGTGCATCACCAGTCCGCCCACCGGCCGCCAGCCCTGGGAGCCCGGATGCGTCCAGAGAACGATTGCCTTGCCGGACAGGGCGAAATCCCGAACCGCGGCGACCAGGTGGGCCGCCCAGACCCAGGTTCCGGAGAACAGGATCAGGCAATCCACGCGATCGTCCCTCTTCATCGACCCCAGGGCGGCGACAGCCTCCGCCTTGCTGGCGACAACCGTGTCATGGCAGATCAGCTCTACGCCCCTGCGCTGCAGGGCGGCCTTGGATCGGTCGATGAGGGATTGATCGATGAAGGGGGTCCCCATGGGATCTTTCAGACCGTCCTTGTGAACCCCAAAAACGATGAATCCGGCGGTTGGTTTGATCATATCTTCCTCCTCAAATCGGATCGATGGACTGCTCGCGAGAGATCAGATCCAGGTTCCACATGTTGACGTGCTCCGCCGTCTCGATGAGGCACTGCGCGGCCCGGGCGACATCTTCGGGTGCGAGAAAGCGGATATCCTTGGAAAGGGTGATTCCAGCCTTTTCCGCCCAGGGGGTATCGATGGCAGCGGGAGCCAGGATGCTCACCTTGATCCCGTATTTGTTGACCTCGTTCATCAGCGATCTCGAGAAGCCCTCCACCCCGTGCTTGCAGGCCGTGTACACAGCCAGCCCGGAGCGGGAGCGCTTGCCCAGAATCGACGAGACATTGATGAGGTGCCCGGATTTCTGCCGCTTCATCACCGGCAGGGCCGCCTTGCAGCCGTAGAGCACGGCCGTCAGGTTGACCGCCAAACCCTGGCTCACCTCTTCGAGGGTCAGCTGGTCAAATTCGGCGGAACGGATCCCCCAGCCGGCGTTGTTGATCAACACGTCCAGACGCCCGTACTCCTCTACGGTCCGCTCCACGAACCCCCGGGCCTGATCCCAGATCCCCATGTCCGCCGCTACAGCCACGGCCCTGCCCCCGGCCTTGGTGATGGAAGCGGCGATCTCCTTCAGCAGAGCCTCCCTCCGGGCCGCCAGGGCGACCGGATAGCCGGCGGCGGCCAGAATTTCGGCCATGGCCTTGCCGCTTCCCGACGAGGCACCTGCTATGGCGACGACTTTCTTTTCAGCCATGCTTCACTCCTTTCAGTTCGATCATGACGGCACGAGTACCGCCTTGAGGATCGGCGCCTCCCCCCTGTCGCTGGCCAGAAAAACCTCCCGCAGCTCTTCGAATGAAAAGGTCCTGTTCACCATCAGAGATGCGTCGAAGCGCCCGCTCTGGAGGATGCGGATGGTATCTGGGAAATTCTGGGCCGGCTCGGCAAAGGTCGGGATCAGCGAGATCTTGCCGAATACCAGCTGGTTCACATCGATGGTCACGGTATTGCGCCCGCCCAGGTCGATCCCGATGAAGGACACGGTACCGCCGAAGCGCACCATGTCCAGACTCTGCGGCAGGGTCCGGGGAGAGGAGGTCACCAGCACGCTGTCCGCCCCGTCGGGAAATACCTTCTTCACCGCCTCCGCGGCATCGACCTCCAGGGCTTCCACCACCTCATCGGCACCCAGTTTCACTCCCGCCTCGAGCCGGGCCCGCCCCCGGGCGCGCTTGCGGGAGGAGCCGACCAGCAGCACCTTGCCCGCCCCCCTCATCCTGGCCAGGTACACGCACATCAGACCGATGGGTCCGTGGCCGGTAACCACCACGCTGCCGCCCAGTGGGATCCGGCCGTTCAGCACCGTATTGTAGGCCACGGCCATGGGCTCGACCAGGCTGGCGTGAGCCCACTCGATCCCGTCGAAGGGCTCGAGCAGGTGGTAGTTCACCGTCATCATCTCCGCCATACCCGGCTGGCCGCCCAGATCGTACATGTTGCGGCAGAGGTAGGGTTTTCCCGATTTGCAGTCTCCGCAGATGCCGCACTGGGCCACGTCTTCCACGATCACCTTGTCACCCGATTTGTAGGGGATGTTCCCGCTTCCCACCTCCGCGACTTCAGCGGCGATTTCGTGCCCCAGCGGCTGGTACTCTCCCTGCCAGTCCCGGGCGAAGTGCAGATCCGTTCCGCATACCCCGCAGGCCTTCACCCGGATAAGCACCTCGTCCGTGCCGGGTCTGCGGGGCTCGAGATCACGGATCTGGATGTCGAAGGGGGAACGGGCAAAAGCAGCTTTCATCGATAATACTCTCCTTCCGTCGCTGATAGATCCCGGGCCGACGATTCAACCACCGCCGAGTCCAGCATCGTCATCATCATCTGGCCCGGAACAGCGAACCGCGATAGTGAGCGGTAACCGGATCCTGCCAGTGCCGGCGCACCGCATCCAGGTCGGAGAAGACCTTGTGGAAAGCCTCGGCGTATTTTTCCGCAACATCCTTCCCATTGGGCGGATGATACCCCACCACCGCGGTATATCGCCGGCAGAGATCCACCGCGTTGGGATAGTCTTCGGGGCGATACACCATGCGCTTCCCGGCTTGCGAGTACTTCCACGGATAGCCGCTTCCGGAGAAGCCCAACTTGGTCTGGAACAGATCCTGGGCCGGCACGGGCATGGTCTGCCATTGTCCCAGCTGCACCCCCTCCATGAACAGGGCCTTCTCCATCCCGATCCGGAACTGCTCGGTACTGAGATCCTCCACTCCGATCTCTTCGGGGTAGAACTCCACTATGTACATCCAGTACACGCACTTACAGTCATCCGGCACGTAGGGAGGGTGGACGCCCTTGATCCCTTCCAGCTGTTCGGTGAGGTAGCTGCAGTGCCGGATCCTGACTTGGTTGTACTCGTCCAGTCGCTGCAGCTGTGCCCGGGTCAGGGCCGCGGGCAGCTCCTGGGTGCGGTACATGTAGCCGAGGATCGAGGCGTTGTAGACCCGAAGCTGGGTCTCGTCGTCGATCTCGTCTCCGAACATCCGCAGCATCCCCGCCCGCATATGCAGATCTTCCTCATCGGTAACCAGCAGTCCCCCTTCACCGCAGGCCAGGTTCTTCGAGCTGTTCAGACTGAAGGCGGCCAGATCTCCGAATTGTCCCACCTTCCTGCCCCGATACTCGGCGCCGTGGGCCTGGCAGGCGTCCTCGATGATGTGTAGGTCATGCTTTTTGGCCACCTCCATGATCCGGTCCATGTCGGCCGGAAGTCCGTGGAGGTGCACCGGGATGATCGCTTTGGTACATTCGCTTATCTTCTCCTCGATCAGCGCCGGATCGATCGTGTAGGTCCGGCGATCGATATCCACGAACACGGGGATTGCACCGGCGTGCAGGATACAGGAAGCCGAAGCCAAAAAGGTGTAGGAGGGAACGATCACCTCATCCCCGGGGCCTATGTTCAGGGCGGCCAGAGCCATGTGCAGGGCTGCGGTGCCGCTGGACGTGGCCAGGCAATGCTTGCGCCCGACGTAGCGGGCCCACTCCTCCTCCAGGGCCAGAGCCTCCGGCGCCTCCCCTCCGCAGAGAAACTCCCCGTCCAGGACCCGCAGCACCGCCTGCCGGTCCCTTTCATCCAGAACCGGCCAGGGCTTGATCGTTTTCGCGTCGAGTACCGGTTTCCCTCCGTCTATTGCCAGCTTATCTGCCATTATCTATCCCTCCTGATTCGTACTCTGTTCCTTGACTTCCGCGTTGGCAAATGGGTAACCCCCCGAGAGAGGGGATGATGCAAGTTGCCCCCGCCCCGTGTTGCCTGGACTCCGCTGTACAGGAACCTGATCAGCCAATACAGTCCGGCCTTGGAAGCCAAGTATACCGCGAAAGCGGGCCAAGCTTCCACCACACGAAACAAATCCGCCGCACCGATTCGCCTCCAGCTGCGGATTATTGGGGTGGGAATTCGAAAACCGGCAGCACCCGCTTGACAAGCATCCATCAGGCAGCCCTTCGGAGCGGCGAAAAGGTGTAGGTCTGGGGTTTCGGGGGGTA
>Ga0315553_10000925_pt1 | contig 25289 bp, 25 predicted proteins | sample SalMarSW160140MG_FD_203099 | JGI IMG/M metagenome (GOLD analysis project Ga0315553, IMG submission 203099) | Salt marsh sediment microbial communities from the Plum Island Ecosystem LTER, Massachusetts, United States - Salt Marsh Sediment SW1601-40 ... | reverse complement strand
TGGCCAATACTATTCCCTCTGTCTGTCTTTGTTCCCGATAAAAGACTAAGAGATCCAGTTGGAACCTGACGATCCTTTGCAACTCCAAAAGAAATTTCACACATTTATCTGCATCTTGTATTTAATCAGTTAATGCATCTTAGCGCTCGGAACGAGCTCCTGTAACTAAAGTGTATTTCAACGGATTTAGTTATGTAAAAGAATTAGTGATCAGTCCAATCTTTAGTTTCAACGCTTACCTTGTGATTTATTTATTCTTTGCCAATATCATTTTCCACCACCAAACATGTTTGATATTGCATCACCTAGTTGCCCAAATGGATTTTGCTGTTCTTGTTGCTGTTCTACCGGGCTATCGTTGGACAGCGCTGGCGCAGCCGATGGTGGTGCTACGTCTACTGTTTGATTTTGCTCCTGCGGCTGTTGTTCTGTTAGGCTATTGTTGGACGGTGGTGCCGGTGGTGCCGGTGGTGCGGCCGCTGTTTGATTTTGCTCCTGCGGCTGTTGTTCTGTTAGGCTATTGTTGGACGGTGGTGCCGGTGGTGCGGCCGCTGTTTGATCTGTCTGACCTGATACGACTACAGTTCCCCTGGCGATACCATTCCTCGTATTATCAATAGGAGGAGTTTCCGATTTCTGATCAGCTGGAGTTTGTTGAATGCCTTTGATGGTTAGAACTATCTGATAAATTCCTGCAGCTGGGAACTTGATTGCCTGTGTGTCTTGTGAATTCTTTGCAGTCAATCCCGTCTTTTCAAAGGCTTGTGCGCCATTACTATCAAGTGCCGAGAGGTCATACAGTACGTCTGCATTCAGATCTCCTCCTGAGAATGCGTCAGTAAAGTTGAATTTGGCAGATGACTCAGCATTCATGGGAATAGGAGTTGGTGACCAATCCACGTTGACATGGATCCCACCAGTGTCTGAGAGTAGATCGGTAGAAGTCGCATTCACTGAAGAAGTAGGAGCAGCAGTTGCTGCCTGGCCCGGGGAGGCGGTGCCAACGACAGTCGGGACCCCAGGCTGAGTGGTCGTAAGCGCAAATTCCATTACGCCACTTGCAGTATCTCCTGCTTCAAGTGACACTGGCCGAGTACTAGGTGCTGCAGCAGTGGTGGAATTACTCTGTTGCTGCCATTCTTTGGCAATCTTGACGACATCATTCTTATTAATCAGGTAATGTAAAATCACAGCATCTGGCGAAGTAAATGGATCAATTGCGAGAGTTCTACCAGATATTGGCTGTCCATTAACAGTTGCGTTAAATATGCTACTACCAAACAGTGCCTTAGGCAGCTTTAACTCTTCGTGAACAAATATTGGGTTCTCTTCCAACCTCTGAACATTATAATAGAATGGCATAGACCAAGAGAACTTACCGGTAGTTGAATTAAAGTTGAAATCATCTATTTTATCGTAGTAAGATATAAGTGTAGAGTTGAATAGCGTTCCTTGATACGTCAAATTATCAAAATTGAAGACATCACCTACACTCAAGAAGGTTTCGAATTTGGGCGCGTCTTCTGGGACAAAGAGATTTCGATCATTGTCAACTGCAAATATTTGGATATCAAGCTTGTACAGTCCTCCTTCCTGTAAAACAGGTCCTCTCAAGTTTATAGTCCCACCTGGATCTGCTACATATGCGGCTTGAAATGGGTCCCTATCTCCAAAAATGGTCATTGAACCATTTGTTGGTTCAACCTTCAAAGTCAACAATCCATTATGTGCATGGAAGAAGTCACGTACAAGAGGTTTCTCGCCCGCAGCGGGGTTAGCACCTTTACTAACCTCAATGTCATACGTTACATGTTGGACTGTTTCATTTGTTTTCGCGTCGAACAACCTAAATTGCATATATGCATTTCCCTCTGTTTGGGTCGTGTAAATTGGAGGGCTAATCTTTACGAAAAGGCTTCCTTCTCTATCTCCAAGGCTTGCTGGGGGTAGATTTTCCTGTGTCAGGCCGTCAGCGAATGCCTTTTGGTAGGCACCGGCAAGGTTTACCAGAGACACAGTTAATATGAGCAGGACTATAGATGTCCACAAGGAAAGTGTACCACTTATTTTAGACAATTAGACAGATATAATGGTTATAACAATCTATATAAATCTATAAACTTGAATTTAATCCAAATCCCCCTATGACTACGTAGACCAGTGTTGGCGGACATGAATATCTAATTCCTGGAAAGAACCAGATCTATGGATTTCTTATAAATTTCGTAAGCAACTTTCTCTTCACCATATCTTACTTCTCTTCTTTCATAACGCCTGGCAGTTTTTACTATTGATTTAGATAGATCCTGGGCCATCTTATTAAATAGTTCGCATAGGTATGGACTATCGAATTTCCAATTCTGACTCTTTGAGCTAGCAGAGATCACGCATCTTGCTCTCTCGAGGCTGATGGGGTAAAAATATCTTGCAATATTTTTGGGAAGCGATTCTAAATCGTATACGAACATATAGGCTACGCTTGCAAAAAATATTTGCATTATTCTATGCTTTTCGACCTCTCTCCTAGCTACAATGACAAGCTTCCTAGAACGAAGTTTCTTGATATGAAAATTTAAAGAGGGTGCACTCAGACCCAATTCACTAGCGAGTTGCGCCTGCGTCATGGGTTTTTGACTTAAAAGTTCCAATATCGCTCTTCTCATAGGGTCAATAAGTATTGACGCATCCTTTTTATCATTTACTATATAAGCTGCTTTCAACTTTCTACAAACGTTGTTGATACTTATAACTTTTTTGATCATAAAAGATATTATAGAAGCCGACACGTTTAGTTTCCTATTTGCGTTTAGGCGAGTTGAATAGTATAGGTCCTTGAAAGTCTTAGAGCTCCAAAATACTCTGACCTTTGAACAAACGATTTCATTAATTCCCATTCAATAGAGTCCAAAATTCTATGCAGGTTTAGGAAAACGTGCTTATACATTGTGCAAAAAATTCTATAGCCAGTCAAAGCATCTTTGTCATTATGTTTTCATTTAGAAGATATTACAGAAACAGACCATTTAGTTCGGTTCAATGTATCGAACAGTAATACTTATCTAATATATCGTCGTTACAATACTTAGTAAGAGTATGCTTGATTCAGATATTTTAGTAAGAATAAATGGGGTATTACCGGAGATATCAGAAATAGGGTCACCGGATTCTTCAAAACGTGCTGCAGAAATTTATCAAACAAAATTTAAGGTCAATACCTCGTGTTCGCTATTTGCACGCAGAAAACAAGCTAAAAATGGTGAACCGTATTTTCATCTCCTCGTTGATGTCGGAGCGGGTGTTGTGGAAAGTCTGCACAGAGGTTATACACAAATCTATGATCTCAAGACAGATAAGGATTTGTCTAGCCATAATATTAGTAATTTGGAGCAGGCAATAAAATCTGGATCACCAATAGGGGCTTCATCTGCTGCGACTAGTGTATTAATGAATTCGAGCAATGTTACTCCTACTCCAGCGTATCCAGATGTACTCTTTCTCACTCATGCACATGATGATCATGTAATAGAGTTGCCTCATTTGATTAAACATTTTGATTCATCAAGGCCATTAAGTGTATATTGCACAAAAACATGCTTTGAGCAACTCCAAAAGAAATTTCCAGAATTGTTTACAGCGGATAGTCAGATGGCTACAGCTAATAACGTCAAATCTAATACTAAATATGTTCTAAATTTGATTGAACCTGAATCAATTTATGAGATCGGGCCGTTCTCGGTTGTTCCTGTTCGAGCTTTTCACAGCCATGATTCTGAAGGCTCCGTAGTCTATGTTATCAAGTCTAGCCATGATGGTCTCGAGAGGAAAGTCGTAATAGGGTGGGATTTTCTTGAGCTTTATCCGTCGGACAAGAATCTACTTTGGAACCCAGATCTCTTGATACTTGGTACTCAAAGTTATAATCCTCATCCTGAGACGGGTATGATATCCGTAAGCGATGCCTTTGGGTTGATGAAGGAATGGAATGCTAGAGAATGCTATCTCGTTCACTATAGAGGCCTTCTCGATACTAAAGAAGCCCAAAATCAGTGGTTTAGAGGCCCAACCAATCCCATGACGGCTAAGGAGTTACAACAGATAATAGATGCTAATCTAAAGATAATTTCATCTGATGGCGCATTTAAAATGAAAGTTGCAGAGGAGGGTCTACTTTGGAAAGCCAAAGCAGATGATATCGAAAAAGAAGTCATAGAAAAGTTCATCGAAATTGAGTCGCTCGACAGATATATTTTGATAATCGAAAAAGATTATGAAAACGAGGTTCTCAAACTTGTTATTGAAGATAAAATTAACAGGTACGATCTTCGATTCTTGAATCCGCATCTAGACTGGGATAACAAGAATATCCTTCGTGCTGAAGGGGAAAAAGGGATGCTTGCAAGAGGGCCTGAATTGAGGCTAGAAATAATACCGGGGGATCACACATGGGATGTTGACATCGATGTCTTTAAAGGTAGGAAAAATGTTTTCAAAAATAGAATATCTTTAACTAATTCGGATGGCAAGAAACTACAAAATTTTTTGGTAGATAAATATTTATCCTAATAGTCATTAATAAAGTATAACAAAGTGAGATACTTGCTTCACACTGTTTTAATGTGATATTAAATGCCGCTATAAGGTTTGGATGTATCTTTGTATGTAATATTGTCAACTGTAGATCAAAGCTGATAAATGAAGGGGGCATGTAACGGTTTTATTTTTTCATTCATTTGAAATCATTCATTTGAAAGGAAACTTACCCCTAGACAACTTAGACATTTGTTCCTCTAGGGTTTCGCCAGTCAATTTCGATTCAAATTCTTTAGCCACAACTATCACTCTAAAGATTTTAGAAGAGTGTTTTGAGATCGTATCTAGAAATTTCTTTAGTTCATCTGATGTCACAGTTTGATTTTTGAAATCTTTTATTATAAAATAACCTTTGTTTGTTTTATGCACAACATCTAAATTTTGTGAGTCGATCCTGTGTTCAAATGTTGGCTCGGCTTCAGAATCTTTACCACCTCGTAATTTATTCCATAATGATCTTGTAAATATCTGAGCACTTGGTTTGTCAAGCAATGCTGAATAGTAAACTTCCGGCCTTAATTCAGGGAACACCATTCTGGCAAGATTGAGAAGCCTAGGAAGAGTTGTATCGAATATCAAAATGTAGGCGCTATGTAGGTAATCCTCATTCCATTCAGATAATCTCCTATACACATGAGATGCTTTTATGATGAACCACATAATGACATACACGGCTAGAACGAAAGATATTACAACACTAACAAGAACTAGAATATTCTGAGACATACTAAATAACAACGCTCCCAAGGCCAAGGCGCTGAAGAATGTTATACATGAGACCAAGATCAGTAACCATTTACTTGCAGCTCTTAGGAATTGAGAATTGACATATGCTCTCTGCGAAAGACTTAAAGAAGAATATGGCTCTGACATAAATAATCTAATTAACTACAGTTTTATTTCAATATAAGCCACTCTCACAATTTGTGAGGAATACACCACTTTTTCTATAAATGGATATACAAGTTCTTTGAGTACTACCACGAGTTCTGCGGATTTCATGTAAAGCAAAAAATGTAATGAAGAGTGATGTCTAAACGACAAAAAACTCTGGTAAGATTCCAGAATGGGAAACTCATACCAACAAAGACACAGATCGTAGTTAGCTGTGTGAAAAATGAGTCAGTTGAAGAAACTGAAAAACTACAGAACAAAAGCATAACGTACACATTGAAGAGAACGAACCGATCAGAAATCGGACCACAAAATGTGTTCACCAGAATGAATGACTTCAGACACGTCAATGGAGGGAATTCGACATGACAATGGAACAGACACCGAAAGTCAAAGAACATTTCATAGAGGCCAACTTCCTAAAGACCTTTTATGAATGTGAAGAGCGGCTGATACGTAGACAAGATGAAACAATAGAAGCACTAGAAATACAGATCGCTGATGCAGAGCAAGAACTGTACGAAAAAGATAGACGAATAGTACAACTTGAAAATGACCTCGATGAAATTTGCGAGATGTTATTGCCGGGGATGAACCTTCAATGATGGAGCTGCATGACAGAACAAGTAAGGAATTGAACCGAAAAGGTTGCATCGTTGCACCAATGAATTCGAAATCGCAAATGGAGGGGATATTAGCAAAATGACTATAGAAATAGCAGAATATAGATGCCCTACTTGTGGTCACATACTGGGTGAAGAAGAATATAGAAATGCATGCAGCAACCACGATAAGGCCAGACAAGAGATTCGTGGAGAACTTAGTGAAGAACTGGCGAACAAACATCAAGAAGAAATGCAGCAGGAGAGAGCAAAGTATCAGAGAGAAAAGCAGCAACTAGAGATGCCACGCATGGCATCGTCACAAAAAATAGAGACTGAAGCGGCATGTCACGGTTTTTTAGGTTTTCTCGCTCCTTTTTGCTCAAAAAGCCATTTTCGCCTGTATTCCTCTTGTCGCAATTTAAATCCTTTAAAGATATTAAAATAGGCTTGCTTTGCATGGCTGTGCTTCTCGAGCTCTGACCGGATCCATAAAGTGTCAAATACAGAAATTGCAGCTGTGATCTTCGACTCATTATTAGAGACTGCCATCTCACCGACTACCTCCGCAAACGCCTTCTTTGTGCTATCTGCTATTGCTATCAAGAGCGAGGTAACTTGGTCTACAATTAGGAACATATTCCTATCTCCCAAATCCTTAGTTAAGAAAGAGATACTTGCATAAAGATCATTACTCTTGCTTCTTAAAGCCTGTTTAATCCTCTCTTTTACAATCTCTGGTTCCCCCTCACCCCTGTCTATATGAACTACTGCCTTGACAACGACGTTGTGCTTGATCTTATTCCCTAGGGAAGCTACTATCCCTGCGCTCTCTGCAGACCAAAATATATTCACACAGGGGAAGACGATCAATATTTCACTTCTTGATAACTGTATAACTTCTGTTATGGCGTCAATTATTTCCAATGGATTGTTAATTGTCTCCTTTATAATTTTATCACGGGATATCACCCTCTCGATTTCAGCGATCTTCTGCATTGCCGGAACGGCTACACTCCAAACCCTCTCAAAAAAGTAGCCCTGCATCTGAATAAAGGACTGGTTAGTGGAGAGGATCAAATCAAACTCTGGATTGACGACTTTGATTGGTTCAGTAGCAAGATTTTCTACTGCCGTCGAGACATAAATGAATTGTTCATCAAGATCTCTTATGCCGAGGTATCCAGTAACATTATCGATATGCCTCAATTCTGCGAACTTCATGAGTTTCGTGCATTGGTCTAAATTTTCCTGACCGATTCTTGTTATGACACGTGAACCAAGATGCCTGAACTTCAGTTGGACCTGCTCATTCCAAAGGAGTGCATTGTCGATGAGAACTACCAACCAACAGTCGTCTAATATGCAATCATAACTTTTCGCTACGGAAGAGATTATTTCGGAAATTGCTGCAGTAATCTCCTCTGAATGGCCTCCCTTGCCTAAACCAGCATGACTAGTATCCGATTCGTTAGAAGGCAGAGATATTTGACCCTCTTCAATAGATCAACATATCGATATAAAGGCTTGTAATATTGGTAAACAGCCAGAATCCCAGAATTTTGGAACTAGCATTTAGATTCACCTGCAATCGAAACCTAATTATAACTACTTGCGTACCCCTTAAGTTTAGTTGCCTATCTATTTGGATGTTCACAGTGTACCATTCAAGGAAGATCAGCTGAAGGAATTGGTGCATGCTCCAAGGGATGAATTTGGTGTTAGCCACGTCAATCTCTTTTACAATCATGAAGCAAATGTCTGCTTCTGCCTGCTGGATGCTCCAGATGAAGAGGCGGTTGTAAAACACCACAATAAGGTTGGAATAAATTGTGAGTGGATAACCAGAGTAACAATGGCTACGGCCAAGGAATTCCTTCCTCAAGGTCATGTCAATTCTCTGCCTGCATAGTTAATACTAGGTACTAGTTAGTTCAATTAACTCGTAATTTGATAAGAAGATAATTCTAACAGAGTGTGTGTGGTGTCTTCCCCTTCCACTTACAAAAGATGTGCTGAGCAAAGGTAGCTCAGATCTACGGCAGCGATTTAACTAGCCGGCAGATGCGAACGCTCCTCCAGCTCGAGCAGATGCGCTGCTACGACCACCCCTGTCATTATCATTATTATCACTGTCACTAACACTGGTCCAGAAAATCCAGCAATAAGTATTGCGTTATTCGACTTTGTACTGTCATGCTTATTGAATTCATGTACATATCTAATTTAAGCACTGGAATCTTTATAATATTCAGATTTTTCTGATGGTTCATTACCGATTATCTTTGCATTATTTTCAGACATGGTGTACATTATTATTGACAATACTTTAGGAAGAGTTCATCAATCATCATATCTATCGTTTACTAAACGTGATAAAGGTGAAGATTCGAATAACTACTTGTTATGTTTTTACAAACAGTTTTTTGTTTTCGGTTCCATCACGAGTGGATAGTAAGACTACATCTTTTTCTAATTTTTTGTCGTCGGTCATTTACGTTAACACCTTAATTATATCGCATTTCAAACTTATTAGTTCTATCTCGCTATTTACCATACGCTCACCCAATTCTGATCGGTTATGAGTACAATTCAAAATGGGAAAGTGATCTATGTGTGGCAGCTGACCCCTTCCAGTCATTGATGACCATTAAAGAATGAAAAGGGCTACTGGACTAAATCTTTCCAGTCATCGCCATACTTGTACCCACATGAATCACAACGTGCCTTATTCAAATCGAAGGTATTACCTACGTTGCTAGGTAGTATTGTAATTATCCGGACATTATTGCATTGTGGGCACTTTGATCTTAAATCCATTCTCTGCTTACTTTGGGCTACATAACTAATAAATATTGAATTTAGGCTAAAATTTAATTCTCAAGTACTCCTTCTTTCTTCATACCTGCATATACATTAGTTCCTATCGGAACAAATTTTACTTGGACAAATCAAGATTACGTAGCTCATACTGCCACATCTGCTGACTGTTCATTTGATACAGAGGCTATTCTACCAGGATAATCAAGTTAAATCGTAATCTTGGAACCATATCATACTGCTGTAGATTCATCCTTGGATGCAAACAACAATTGAAGGAACTCCTATCTCTAATTTCCTTGGCAAAAACTAAGCGGAACCTGTGATCATGGGCAAGACGATTTTATAATATGCACTCAATACTTTGGTCAACATTTGGCATGGTTTCACATTCATGAACCCGATCCCTCACTCGTTCAAGTCCTTCTACGCTGGCTTTTGCATGCTTTAACCGTAATGCGTTAATACCAGTTTGATGGACTTGTTCTAATTTACGATTGCATAGTACAAGGAAGTCATTGAACATTTTGAACGAATCCCGCAATGCAAATATCTGGAGAACATTCAATATAATTCTGTTCAATCACTATCGTTCAGGTGATTTGAGCGTAACATGCTATTGAACGATCTACTAAACGCGTTAACATTAACAATTTTCCAACAGATATTGGAGTTTTGTAAACAACCTTCATTAACTGTTTACAGTTACAGTTAACACCATTAGGTAGGATCGATCGAACAGGGAAACCTGTAACTGCATGCCGAATGCGCCTTATTATTTCGTGAATCTATCCATAGTATACCCTCTGAGGACCAAAATTATCTTCACCAGTTTAACTCGCACATGTAAGTCCATATCTCACTTTAAATTTGTCGACTCAGTCACGAACCTAAGGCGTTACCATACGTCACGTTTTTAACTGTCTGAGTCACTTGACTGACTCAAGGGTGATATGATTTGCAACAAAAGAATGTATAACAGGTGATTACTATTTGTCTGACCCTGTGTCTACAAATTTACATCACAACGTTACCTGTGCGTCTTTATATTGTTTGTAGCCCATCTGTTTGTGACTGATCTGCTCAGCTCAAAGATGAAGCAGGCAGGCTCCGATCTCGACTACAGGAGCTTGATAATTATCTGTCTCCGTCAACCACAAGTTGATGATACTTCTATTGATTGACGTTCGCCACCATCAGTCTAAAAATACTAAAGCACTCACTTTCTATCAATGTAGTATAAACAACTTCTAACTATGACATTAATATAATCCTACATAGATGGTCTTGGTGAAATGAGATTTTTCCTAATTGTCTCTTTAAGGTTAAAGGATTCTATGATCGATTGTCTCTCCGCATCAGGTACGGTTGGCTATCCTTACTGCAATTTGGGAATTCAGTAACTAAAATGGTTAACGAATTATATGATAGAAAATATATAGTGGTTAGCAGCAGAATTGGTATTCAAACGAATAACTACATTTTTGATAGTCGTTATTATGCCTGAGGTATTTATCTATTTACTACTGTTTACAAATGAAGGTAACCTTGATACCTTCACTAGCATTTTTCATCCCTCCTATGCGCACCTTGAGCACTTGCCTCATTACAATAGTGGTGGAAGCAGGTATTCTTGGGGCAATTATTCTTCATTTATAGCTTTGGAACCGGAATATGGAGTGGCCAAACAGCAGCCAACTACAATTGAATTCAGTATACAGGATCGGAATAATAATGATGTGTATAATATAACAACAATGGTCGAGATATATGAAACGGCTACGGGTAATAGAGTTCACGTGTTTCCATGGACTTATCACAACGTGGGTGATTTTATGTTATTTTATGTCTTTCCTCGAACAGGGAACTATCAAATTGTGCTAAGTGTACTTGGCAGCAATACGGGAAACCTTGATTACGAAGGTAATATGTCAAGTTTGATCGGGTACGCGGATCCTCCTAGAACCTTGCTTAGTAACATAAAAGAATGCAATTGCGAGCGCACAATATTCAACATATCCATATCCCCTTCCTATGGAATAGTCCAAGACATCATGTATGCAGTTATCATTATTTTGCCTCTTTCAGTGTTAGGAAGTATTTTAGTATGGAAATTCAGAAAATATCGATATGATATTAGAAAGAAAGTAGGCCCAAGAGCAACGACAATTAGGAGAGATGCTGTCAGATATCTAGTTATGCTTCTTGCAATTGGAGGAGGGGTGGTGCATCTAGCAGTGTTTCAGGATCATGCCACATTACATGTTTATTACAGTTTATTCTTATTAGCGGCTGCAGCAGGCCAGATCGCTTACGGGATATTATTTGTCCTTGTTACCTTGTCCAGGGATGGAGATTTGCAGAGACATGAGAAGGATGAAGTATATAGTCAAATTGACAATTACAACTGTATGAAACAGAAAACCCTGGATGATCATAGGAAAAAAATGACTATTAACCTGTTTGGACTTTTTGGGACGTGCGTTTTGATAGGATTGTACTTATATTCAATCATACTGCCTCCTCCATTATCACCCACCGGTACTGCTGAAGAGATTGATATCGAAGGGATTTCTGCAAAGCTACTAGAAATATTCCTTGTAACAGGAATAATACTGATAATTAAATGGGACCGGGAAGAAATAAAAAATAAACTTATGCATATTAGTAACAGGTAAGCCGGTATGTACTACTTCAGAATGTGTTCAATATTCGATGGGACTCCAATAAAAGCCCTATAATACATTCATTGGCTAAGTGTTTCAGAACTGGGCTTACCTTCTGCATGATCTTGTGAAGTTTCTATTTTTGCTTCAGCATCTTGGGCCACATTCTTTACTTTTTTTGCTGGATCAGTCATTAGTATAAACTATTGCCGAACCTTTTTCTTCAAGCAATCGCAATAGTTAAATCTGTTTAGTAGAGTAATCCTCTATTTGGGGAGAATTTGCAGACTGATACAAAGAATGTGCTGAAAACCTAATTCGACATGATCTGAATATGCATTCCATAAAGAAATGATCCCGTTGACCAATACGCCGCCGCCGCCACCGCCTCTACTAGAATATATACTATGAAACCTATTGACTTCCGAGGTTTTGGGGAGACCGTTTTGGGATTTCCTAAATACGTTTAGATAACCTTAAACGTCAAGGCTGAATGCATGCTATCTGTAGAATAACATAAATATCTCTAAAACTCAGATCGAATATTGAGGTGTATAAGACCGTTATACTTCAGCATTTTTTCGTTGATACTACTTGCTGTTGCTTCCTTATTATATCCTCTATCGCATGACTCATTGCTAAGCGCTCAAGAGATCAATAATAGCAAAGGTACAACAAATGGTAGAAGTTTAGATGTACTTCTTGAACCGATCCCTTATCCAGCTAAAGTTGATTTAAGTCCTATGAAATTTAAAGTATCATTTTTGAAACCAAATACCACGCAATTACAGGAACATATTGACTTTAATCTTAGGATATCAAAAAATGGCAAACCACTGTTTCAGGCTACCAATCAGACAGGGCAGCCTCTCGTTCCTCTACATGCGACGTACGGATATATGACAATACCAATGATCAATTACGAATTCAATCAAACAGGAAAATATATTGTTGAAATTCCTGTCTACGGAATCGTATTTAATCCGATTAGGCCAGAATTTGTAAACTTTACAATAGATGTTTTATCCTGAAGCTTTCGAAAAAACAGCGCTGTTTAATCATCGAACTTAGGTACAGTGGTAAGAAGTCCACAGTTGTAGATACAATGGCAAACTCTAATCTTTAGATCTTGCCTTTGCGATAAAGGATCACTATCGCAGCAACAGCGGCAGGTATTCCAGCAATGACAGCATAAGTTATATAGACAAGTGTTAGTGGAGATATGAACTTTGTTTGTTCGCTGACTATTCCCGTATTAGTAGCTGAGACTCCTCCTTCCTCCTGTGACTCTAAAGGATTTTCATATACCAATGTGTTAAATTCTGTATATGCCGGAGTATTTCCAACATTTTCAATTCTTATTGTTACTGGCCCTAGTTCGTCAAAAACGACCTTCTGAACATCTGCACCCACTTCGAAAATGTCCGAAATTCTATCTACCTCTGTCCCGTTTCTTATTACAACAAAATCATAAGGAACAAGATGCGATTTTTTATTGCTAGGCCAGTCAAAGGAATTTATCAGAAAATTAACTGGTTCTCCCAAAACTATTACACTTGGATTCCATGACATACCTATCTCATATTTATCATCATTCGTGAACGTATAAACAGGAAATCTATCAATTCTGCTGCCAGATGCATTAACAGGATAGGTCGGAATTTCAACCTGTTTCTTCTGTTGTGGTTGAGCTACTCCCTGTTCTAAAGCAACTGATACTACTCCCTCCATCCAAGGATGAATTGTACAAAAATAGGTGTATCTGCCAGGCTCCGTGAAACTGTAGGACCATGACTCACCTGGACCAAATAGGCCGCTATCAAAAATACCATTTGGTTTTCCTTGTTTGTTTGTTAAAAGGCTTTCAATACCTGCTCCAGTACCACTGGTAACGGTATGAGATTCAGTATCTTTATTTATCCATGTTACTGCATTACCCTGATTGATAGCTGCCATTTTTGGCACATACCATTGTCTTGGAGATAGATTGGTGATGTCTACCTCAGGGTTAGCAGCGCCTCTGGGTATTGTAACTTCAAATGACCCCTGTTGATTTTCATCTTGAGTAGTTTGTGCGTAAATTTCGTTGATATTGTTCCCAAATTTATGATTAATAGTATTATATGATACAGAGATCAAAATTACCGTAATCGCTACGGTCATAATTCTTGATATCATGCTTCCTAGATCTAGTTTATTCTACAGCAATATGTATGTATAAGCAATTTATCAAATTTTAGAGCCACATACTCGGAATGTTTTAGTTCGTACTTCATATAGTTAAGATTAGATCCCCAATCTTTACAAGTAACAAAATGTTCTACATCTCTTCCCACAAGCCGAAACGATACTACCACTCTTCCTTATTGGAATATTGCATTAGATGATAAGATCTGGTTCAATGAACATGAGGGAAATGCAATAGCATATTTTGACACGGATAGTTCTACTCTCGTCGAATACCAGGTTCCAAATATGGGCAGATTATGGGGCAATACGTCTAATCCACTAAACTTTGCAATCGATGGCATAGGATCTGTACGGTTTACAGAATGGAGTGAAAATAAGAGTGGAGTTTTGCAATCTGATGAAATTACCAACTTACCCTTTTGGATGACTGTTTCAAAAGACCAATTAATTCTTGATGCTAGCTCTGGAGAAATAAGAAGAGATATGGTTCGAATCACCATTTATCCAAATAGTTCCTTTGTAGGAGAACTAGCCAGTCAAAACCAGCCAGAAATTACCGTGGCCACATCTATTACTCCTTCTGGAAAGTTATGGAATTTAACTACTGGCTGGTTCCAAGGCAACAGATCTAGTTATCACTTAGTACTGACTACCGAAATGGGATGGAATGAACATGTTCAATACATCTCTGAAAAACGGATAAACTACAAATCACTCTTAATAGTTAATGAATCGTATTGTATTATCAACACATTGCACATGTACCAATGGGCATATTGTACGTTTATATTCCATTTTTTGCCACTTTAATGTCTCTAACGAATTCTTCAAGTCTTCTTAATGTCTCTGTATGCAAGTTATGTTCTATACCTTCTGCATCTTTATTGGCGACGTCGTCTTGAACACCAAGAATTTTAAAAAGTTCAGCCAGAACCCTATGTCTCTTGCTAATGGCTTTGGCTACTTCAATTCCCTTATCAGTCAGACTCATTCCTCTGTACCTCTCATATTTAAGAAACTCAGTCTCATGAAGCTTCTTCACCATACTTGTGACACTTGGGGAAGAAACATTCAAATTTTCAGAGATATCTACAGTTGTGGCATATCCCTTCTGAAGAACTAATTCATAAATTACTTCAAGGTAATCTTCCATTCTATCTGTGCGATTCTCCTTTACTGTTCTCTTCGCTTCACGAATTGAATTGAGTCTACTTACATGTTTTTGATTGTTCTCATATGACATATTTTCATGATGATCAATTTGGTGCGGTTGCCATTCTTTTTTACTACTAGGGGTTGAGAAGCCGCTTGGATTTTTCTGATGGCTGTCCATCAATGGCGAGGAGCATCCTTTACTCTTCATCATATCAACAGCCCCGTAAGATACATTATTAGTAAGCCCGCAATAAAGCCAGCTATAACTGATCCTGAAAAATAGGATGCAGATTTAGGTTTCTGATGATGGAATATCCATAAAGCCAGAGAGTACACTACTTGAAATATCGCCCCAGCACCCACTGACAAGAATATTATTGCGGCTATTGGAGAATAAAGAAAACCTCCGATCCAGGTGCCAATGATGGTAGGAATTCCTGCAACCAATCCCATTATGATTAACCTTTTGATTATTTTGCTTCTACTCGCCTCGCTTTTTGCGATAGGAGCGACTATGGCTAATCCCTCAGTAGTATTGTGTAATGTAAATCCAACTATAAGAAATGTGCTTAAGGCAATTTCCCCCAATATCATGGCTGCACCTATTGCAAGTCCTTCACCAAAATTGTGTAATCCTATTCCAATAGCGATCATCATCGATATAGTCAAGGGCCTTAATATTTGCGGGTACATTTGCACCTTAACCTGGGGTTCTGGCGACGAAGGTGAAGGAAGAGGTGCTGTTGTAGTTCCATCTACACCTACTACTTCTTTGTTCCCGGGCAGAAGTGCTCTTGATGTTGGCGAGGAGGAGGATAGATCAGCATCCTTCCTCAATACGGACTTCTCCAAAGCTCTTCGCATTAAGCGTTCAGAGGTATACATTAATAGTAAGAAAGAGGAGACTGCTACAAGAATGATTAACAGTTGCCCATTGAATGCCGCAGATAAATTCTGGGCAACAATTTCATTTCCTTCCAGTAGCGCGTCGATTCCTAAAAAGGTAAGTAGTCCCGCAGTGAGACTAAGAAAGAAGTCATACTTGCCAACACTGAGCCGTCTTATGTACGGATACCATAAAAGGCCTATCATGATGGGAATTACCCCCACGTATATCCCTAGTGATGCAAATAGTAAAGCTTGCTCTGGATCTGGAGTAGGTGCCAACGCGGCCGCTTCAACATTCTTACTAAATCTAGTTCCATCAGACGTAGTAACTCCTATCTCATATGGTTCACCAGGATTCCATGGGAATGGCATTATCACGGTAGCTTCATCCAGCCTAGATAATGTGCTGGAGGGTTCTATGGCAGCAGATTGAATTCGATCATTCACATCAGCATGAGATATAACTACCTCCAGTGGTCCAGTATTGCGTATAAATGCTACGATCTGGCTATCACGAAATTCTACCTTTTCGATACTGATTTCTGGAAGTGGGATTCCAGTATTTAGGAGAGATTGACCGAAAGGACTAAGTAGAAACATAACCATTCCTGACAAGATAACAATAGGTACAATTGCAAGCAAAATTGCCCAGTTGCCATTAAACGTACTAGTATTTCGGTTGCGTTCATTGGATCTTTTAATTCCAGGCAATCTTATATCGATATTTTTCATTTACTACCTACTCGACCTCTGTTAAAGATTGACCCTTGTTCTGCTCTAAGGAATTAATAGGCACATTGAAATTATTGTTGATACCTTCTGCTGATCTGCTCTCCTTCTCAGGGGCATTATAGTAATCGTTCTCGGCCTGACTACTGTTAAAAGAATTAGTTAGTACATTATAGAAATTAGCTGACGTACTATTGGTAGTGTCGATACTGTTTTCATCATCCTTTACCAAGAATGTTCCCATCCATCCTTTTTCTGCGAATTCTGCCTTGTGAGCATGAAACATATATTTTCCTGGAAATTTGTACTTAAATTCTATAATCCCCCTGTCGGCCTGATTTAAACTAACTATATCTGTCAATACATCTGGCTGCAAACTTGTACCGCTGGGATAGTAATTGAACATATTTGCATGAAGATGGAAATTATTGAGTGGATCATATTCTAGCATATTCACTAGATATATTCTCACAAGTTTATCTTTCTCTATCTGAATAGGATGATGCATGTAATAATAAGGCACTCCATTAACAGTATAGAAGTTATTTTCTGTATCAAAATCAGTATCGTATCCATTCATGGTCATGACCATCTCATCTGCAGGAGGACGTGGAGTTTTGGGATCAACTATATAGACTCCATACAAGCCATGAGCAATGTGTTCTTCCAATGGAGTCATATGACAGTGATATGGAAAGACACCAAAGGGCTCTGCAACAAACTCATAGGTGAATGTTCCCCCTGGTGAGATCATTTCAAATACCCCATCCATTTCAGCGGCATGAATTCCATGAAAATGAACGGAATGTGGTTTTGAACCATCATTTATGAAATTTATTCGTACTATATCTCCTTCAGTAGCTCTTATCGTGGGACCAGGGACTGTTCCGTTGAATGTCCACACATTGTAAAATACACCAGGAGATATCTCTTTAATTTGATCGTCTGAGGATACTAGTGTAAATTCCCTTAATATTGTACCGTTAGGTAGCTTTGATACTCTTCCATAATTGAATTCGCGGAGATATTTGTCAGGATCAATGACCCGACTTTGCGGGTTCCCTTCAGAATCTATCGGGTCTATGATTGTTCCTGATGTCGTCCCAATGGGATAGCCTGGCGTATGACCACCAACTGAGTGCTCTGATTTTACCGTGTCACTTGTACCAGGCTTGCTAACATTCTCACTAAATAGTGAAAAACCCTCGTAAACACCTGAAATCATACCCACAGCGACTATAACTGAGATGATAAAGGTCAAAACCCCGATAACAAGCAAATACTTCGGCATATAACAATGATAGGTGTATCAATTAATAAATGTTAGTCCACTCTAACATAAATAGTGGTAATTAAATTTATTAGTTCACGATAAAACCTAAGAGCAGGAATCTTATAACGTACTAAAAACTTGCGAGGATGCACAATCTAAACTTTTGGGGCCTATGTGTAATCCATTAGATTTAACCTATAAACGTCTAATTGCACACGGATCACCGTCCAGTGCTGATCAAACTTCTGCACTTTTTATTTTATTTGAACTAATTCTCATCTCTTATTCAGTATAAACACTCACAATTACAAAACTAAGGCTCATCCTCACGACATTAGTAGTCGAATAAAACAAAAATGCCAGCAATTAGTATTCCGGAATCAGTATTCAAATATATAAAGATCTAGCTCTAATTAATATGGACCATGGATCTTGACAGACTATGCAAGGATGTCATCGGACTGGATTCAAAGATAAGGTTCGCGGGTGTGTGTGATGATGTGGGTGAAATAGTCTATGGTGGGCAACGTGAAGGGATCACAGATCTCCTCTCCAAAGAGGAAAGTAGGAGATCAAATTTGCAGGCTATAGCCAGATGGGCTTTAAGGGAATCCCTCTCCTTAAAAGTTGGTAAAGGAGCATACGCAATAGCAGAGTATGAGAAAATAAAAAGAATAACGTTTCCGATAGAGGAAAACCAATTGCTTTTAGTTACCACAGAAGTAGATTCTGATCACAACAGGATAATACGAGATATTCTAAATCTACTTAGAAAATAATAGTTGAAAAAAAGTGTTATTCAAACGAGTATACCTAATTACCGTTAGTAATCTGCTACATGGTAATGGAAGTGCATAACTTGGCTAGAATGGTTTAGTGATCTTAGTTTTTTGGCAATCTTACAAGGAAAAGTGTGTTGGACGGTGGAGATAGTCGACAAGGGTCATTGGGAAGTACAAGGCGAACACTATGATGAGGAAGGCCCTTTTGCTAGCTTTAGATGGTATGATGCAGATAGAGTGGATATCAAAAATTTCAGTGTAAGTGAAATAAAACCTCTATTATCTAACGAAGATATATAGGTGGAGTTGCGTCTCGACCGGGTGAAGTCAGGTTCAAAAGTCGTCTTCGAGCACTTACGTACGTACGGAGTGAATATGAATATCCATAATGAATAACATACATTTAGAATTCTAATCGTTGGAGAAATGTTATCATACGGGAGTTATACAATACCAAGATTAGTTTAAAGCAGAAATTCCTTGAGTCTCTAAAGTTAGATTGCAGATTCTCCACGATTTCTGGTAGACAAATCCACTGCAACATTCACGTCTGTGACAAATATTTTACCACCTAGTGAATCACCTAATTTTTCAGCTAACCTTTCAATCAATGTCTCGACTTGGTCGTCTCTAATTACTACTTCAACTTTAGTCCGAGGAATGAATTCTGGAGTGTATTTACCTGTGCCCCTAGCAATTTCAACAGGCTCTGCCTTCACCTTTCCTCTTCCCTGAATTCTATAATGACTCATTCCACCAGTATTAGCATTTTTTAGAATATCGCTAACATCGTTTAATCTTCTATCTGGAATTATTATTTCCATTTTTTTCATATCAGAAATTAGCCTATATTATGATCTTCTGATACATACAGCTTAAAAAGTTGCCGAACGCAGTGCGCTGATCTGCAGCCATCGTCCTAGATATGTCGCTCGAACTAGTAGTAATTGCTCTTACCTTTCTCTTCGCCCTTTCTTGACTTTAATTCTCTTACTTGGGTTGTTTTTTCTAATCTTATTCATTCTTTTACTGCTACGCTTAAGAGTAGTCAAAGATAGATTTTTAGATCTGGTTTTTGCTTCAGAAGGGGCTATTTTTATCCTCTTAATATCATTTTGGATCTGTGCCACTTGCTTTTGTAGATGACTAACTTGAGATTGAATCTGTTTAAATGATTGTAATTGCAACTCGCCTGTTCCTGCTCTTGCCATCGACTTGGTCGGCCTCTGCTTCTGTAAGGATTGAACCATTATTATTGCTTTATTAATCCGGTTTTCATTTTTCGCCTCTTGCTTCGATATCTTTGTTAGATAGGAAGTTATTCGTCTCCTCTTCTGCTTATTTGCACTAGTTCCGGATTCCTCTTCACGAACTTGTTTTAATACTGCGGTTCCTCTGTTTTGTTCCCGCAGTGTTTCTTCTTGAGGGTTAGTGGGTGCTTCTCCTATCGAAATCGGGCTATTTGTCACTTCAATTGAGGTAGGGCCTTCTTCTCTTTCCTCCTCCTGAGTATTCAACCTTGCAGACGCAAGAGGCCCTTCTTCTCTTTCCTCCACCATCAGCTATTCATTACCCTCACCATATTTATCTTAAACGTGTCACAGAACACAGAATTTACGTACGTAACCCTTTGATTCTCCTTAATTATCGTATGACGTCTCCTGATACCTCTAGTTCAGAGTATTTTTATGCGCACTGCTGAATCATTGTATTTCACATCACACGATTAGTTGCTTGAAGTGCCGTATGAACCCGATAGTTAAAGTTATCGAAAATACCTCTGTGCGCCTAACCTATAGCCACACTTGCTGCAGTATGTTGTTTCACTCAGATTAATGTGTCCGCAAACGCGACAACGCCGGCCGCTTCTGATGCTGCTTGTGCCCTTACGACGACGGTAGGCCATGGCGGCAGCAGTCGGGGGCCCATCATGAGACATCTAGAATATTTCACGTTTACTGACGTATTCCAAACTATAAGTTTGACTTAACAACATTCATCTATTGTATCTTTTGTTGTAAGTGAACCCAAAAAAATTGAAGTCAAACATCCCTGTCAATGAGAGTGGTGTTTTCTAAGCATATCTTTTGCAAATGAATTTTTTGAAAGGTAGGTGAAGATATTTACTATCCTTCGGATTTCCACCCCCGTACCAAGGCAGTAACGGTGCATTGGGTCTTCCCAACTTCCCTTCCGGCACATTATGGTTCTAACTTAAACAGAATATAGAGGATTGATGTAATAGGAGAATCCTTGAGTTTACTCAGTATAGCCTAACAATGAACCAAGTAGCCGGCCTCCACATTTCTGTCTTATAATGGGAAGAAGATTAGCGTAAAGAGATGAAGCAAGCTGAAGAACAAGCAGGAGAGCACAAGCTATTACTGAATGGAAGTACATCTGAGATTGGCGGGTGGTTTCCCGTATTTTGATTGGATAGAACAACGACCCGAAATTAAATGATGACCAATTAGATGTTTATTGAGGAGCAACTGCTTCACAGAAACTCTAAATGGCTAATCTCCCTTGCGAGGCTTGAGAATATCAGCGAGTTCTAACTAGTGCTGCAGCTGCTATAAATATTCCAGCTGCTCCTACACCAATTGCAGTTATAGCTAGCATATACGATCTATCTGCGATGTCTTTAACATCTTGAATCCCTTCTTGCATGTTTGAATTGCTTTCAGCTAAGGTCCCAATATCATCTCTAATATTGTTTACATCATTTGTGATCTGGTTTAGAATGTTAGATATCTGATTATTAAGAAGATTGGTATTGGTAGAACTACTGCCACCACCACTGTTAGCTTCTGGAAATGATACCTTCTGTGTACTTTCGACATCTTCAATCTGTACTTCATCGCTTATTGGCTGACCTAGAATCGTACCGTTTAGCGTTAGACTGTAAGAACCAATTCTTGTTGGGAGAATTTTTGTTTCATACCATCCTGCTTGGTCTTGCGAAGGGACAAAATCAAGAGATTTTATCGCTCCACCGTATTTGACCAAGATATTCATATCGGTCAAAGCATTTCTTACTGGAATAGCACTACTACCATTTCCAAGGTCAGACTCCCTGGTTACTCCTATAACGATGTCATTTATTTCGTCTACCAATGGTGGTTCTTGATCCCAGCCAGTTTGAACTGTGATATTACCATATTCGTTTGAAATGTGTCCTAATACTTTTTGGGAGGGATTATATATAACAACATTAGATATGATTGAGGATGCAACTATCATTATAAATAACAAATGGGATCTATGATTTGTTTTATCGCAATTCACGTACTGCACTAATTTCATATACCTCTACATGCTAATATGATAAGCGAGTCTATAAATATCTTATAGGAAACATTTTTTAGGACACTGCTCTCGAATAAAGCAATACTTACAGACAATTACTATCGACAGGTTAGTTATATATATGTAATAAATAAAGCGTAATTTATAATTTGATGCATATAAACGGTTAGATTTGACTTAGTCAATATTGTCAGCTAACCTCTTTAACCTTTAAATGTGTAGTCCAACATTGAGCTATACGGATATTGCCTACAGGTTGCAATGGAATTTGTACTTTCTACCAATTCGTAGGTGGAGGGAATCATTCTGTATATCAAGCAGGATTTAAGAGGTGTACCGAGTGTGGGATCTACATAAGGTACCATGGAATTAGATGTCCTTGCTGTGGTTGTGTGCTGAGAACTAGAGGAAGAAAGCATAATGGAAAACTGGAAAACTGAAGTCCTAAAACACTTCCTTGAACTAATAAAAAATCAAAATTATGATTCATGATTCCTTCAATTTTTTTATCTGCATATATGAACACAATTGTACTTGTCATCTTTTTTTCGAACCCAGATACTTTTTGGAAATGCCAGAAAATTTGGAAAGCCGCTGGATCATGAAGGTCTAGACACTAAACACAAAGATCTCAATTGTGGAATAAATGGCGATGCACTTGCAATGAAAGAAATTTGGCGTGTGCTAAAAGATAAAGGATGTTTAATCCTTACAGTTCCATACGGTAGATTAATTATCAAGCTGGTTATAGAGTCTATCATCAGCAATCACTTTCAATATTGACCAATGTGTTCTTCGCTGTCAAGAAAGAGTTTTTTTGGTTTAAAAAAAAGTAAATGGACTTAGTGCAGTGAACTGGAAGCAAACAATTCAACATTGCTAGAAGTATTCAAATCGGAGATTTCGCAGCGACATAATAGCATACTTACTTTTGGAGGAAAGAAGAGGTTAGCTTGAATTATGTGAAATTGAGAGAAGTATAAGGGAGTTTTCTTCGGATCTTCAATATGCTCTTTGTAGAGTTTTGTCAAGTACTATTCACCTTGCCATATAGCATTAAAAATATGACTTGGCAATCATAAAGATGAATATGTCAAATCTAATAATACACAAATATTCACAATTTATTTCGTCATGTTCGACAATAGGGAATCTATAGGATTATTAACTTATCGAAGACGTTCGGTACTAACAGTAATTGGGGTATTTGGAATCCTTGCACAGTTGGCACTATTTGGTGCATACGAGAATGTAGTAGCGACTTCTAACAATGATAATGATCGAAAATTAGATATCCAATGCGAGACCGGCAACGAAGATGTATGTTTAATAGCTGCATGCATGGGCCATCCTTGTGTCTGGTATCAAAATAGTAGCGGTGGCGTAGAAAGAAACTTTGATGTCGCCATTACTAAATACAGTCTGGACACTTTCGATGAAGGCGTTACATCCAGTGTGACGCAGGTTGATGATGGTTGTATGGAGTCAACTTCTAACATCCAGGTGATTAGCACTAGCAGCAGAATGGGTAATGCTAGGAGTGTTAATAATGACAACAATGAAGATGATGACAGAATATTTACGAAACTTTTAGATAACGACCTTGATACAAAATGGGAGGAAGAAGGATTCGGATCTTTCATACAAGCTGATTTAGGTTCATTAGAATCGGTGTGTAATGTAGGGATCGCCTGGGACAAAGGAGATGAAAGATCATACAACTTTGTAATATCTACTTCTGATGACGGAACCACCTTTACTGATGTTCTAAGGGGGACAAGCAGCGGATCTACCGAAGCATTAGAGACATATGACTTGACCGATGTGGATAGCAGGTTTATCAGAGTTACAGTTTTTGGCAATAATGACTCTAATAATGATGACCATGATATCGCTGCAATAAATGAAATTAGAGTAGGAACTTCCACGACGACTGGTTCTCAATCAAATAACAACTCATCGAATGGACCATCAGAGCTGGCTGAAGACAATACAGCTTCTTCGTCGACTAAATCAACTGAGATCACTCCTGACAGCTACATTTCTGAACTAACCAATTTGATGGTTACCGATGGCTATAAAGATAGGGTACAAAAGCGGTTCGCGGACACCAATCTTCCACCATCAGTCGAGGACTTGAACATTAGTGCAGCTTCCGTATCTTCCTTAGAGATCGAGCTAAAAGGTTCAGATATCAATAGTTCTGACGAATTGGACTACTCTGTTGTGGACCTTCCAAGACATGGTGTTCTAAAAGCCGGAACCGATCAAGATCGTGTTCTATACTATCCAAATCCTGGCTACGTAGGCTCAGATAGTTTCACATACAGAGCGATTGACGATCAGGGCCTAGAAAGCGTCCTAGGAACAGTAGATATTGCTATCGAAGATTCCTAAACGCACGGAGGAATTGTGATAGCCCCCGCCTATTTGTTTTTGAAAAGTAGTTCTCAAAAGTAATAACCGTCATATTTTCAAGTTAGATTGCAAGTTCGTTCTCCCAAGAAAGCTCAAAAATTTTTACATCAAATATGCTGGTGAATTAACTAGAACACAATATGATTAATGATTTCTAAAAAATGCCTTATATGCCCTTAAGCCGTGATTCTTTCTATGTCCTCTGGAGAGGGATGCTACTTTTTATTAATATATACTAAACTCAATAATATTAATTCGCTAACTCATACTCCTGGAGATATTTAGCTATGTCTAGTTTGAAACGTCTTGTTCTGCAGTAGTTGGCTATAACATGTCTGAAATCATCAAATTTTGTATAATATCTGGATACAAGCAGATCATATTTTCCCTGTCTCCAGCATTCTTATATAGCATTAGATTCAGGAGATCCTTTAGGAAAATATATTACTTTTAGAATATCTCTGCTTTGTTTCATGTACTCCTTTACCATAGTAGAACCATGGTGTTGACGTGCTCTATCTACGAACAACATCAGTTTTCCAAACCTTCTTTGCATTTGCATGAGGTAATCCAGAAAGATGTGCTGGTTAAAGTATTCATACTGACGAAAGAACTGCCTTGTTCTTTATCTCCAGTCCACATCTTTTTTCGAGCCAAAGAAACATGGATAAAGATGGATTCATCCATAACTGCGACGGTAAAGCCTTCAGGTATATGTAAGATTATCCTTCTTGTCTTTTTCGAAGCTTATTTTTTATCCTGCTTTGATGCATTAACAAATCTCATTCTGGGTACTTTAAGCCTGAAACCCCATCTATGCGTGCAAATATGAACTTCATGATACTTGACTCCTGTTCTTTCATGTATCAAATTCATAACTTCTTTAGCCATCCATCCTGATTGATTTTCTGATAACTCTCTTCTTATCATACCAGATGTTTCTTCTGACATTTCTGGAGGCCTACCACTTCTA
>Ga0315553_10000924_pt1 | contig 25297 bp, 21 predicted proteins | sample SalMarSW160140MG_FD_203099 | JGI IMG/M metagenome (GOLD analysis project Ga0315553, IMG submission 203099) | Salt marsh sediment microbial communities from the Plum Island Ecosystem LTER, Massachusetts, United States - Salt Marsh Sediment SW1601-40 ... | reverse complement strand
AGAGCTGCCGCGTGCTCAGGCTGGACTTTCCGTACAGCATTGACGAGCTGTGCGATATCACCGTGCGGCTGGTGGAGATGTGCGGCTATCAGGAGGACGTGTACATTCGGCCCGTCGTTTACAAGAGCGCGGAGGCGCTGGGCGTGCGCCTGCACGATCTGGAGGATGACTTCCTGATCTTCGTCATCCCCTTCGGCCCCTATCTGGACATCGAGAAGGGGGCCCGCTGCGGCACCTCTTCCTGGCGGCGGATAGAGGATACGAGCATCCCGGCCCGGGCCAAGGTCAACGGCATCTACGTCAACTCGGCCCTGGCCAAGACGGAAGCGGTGGAGCACGGCTACGACGAGGCGATCATGCTCAACGAGGACGGCCACGTCTCGGAGGGCAGCGGCGAGAACATCTTCATCCTCGAGAGCGGCCGCCTCATCACTCCGCCGGTGTGGTCCAACATTCTGGTGGGCATAACCCGCGACACCGCAATCACCCTGGCCCGCGAGGAGCTAGGCATCGAGACCATCGAGCGGCCCATCGACCGCAGCGAGCTGTACCTAGCCGACGAGTGCTTTATGACGGGCACAGCCGCCCACGTGACGCCGGTGATCGAGGTTGACCGCCGGCCCGTCGGCGACGGCAAGCGGGGGCCGATCACCACCGAGCTCCAGCGCCTCTACTTCGACGTGATGCGTGGCAAGAACGGCAAATACGCCCACTGGTGCACAGCCTGCCACATCGCCAGATAGCAGATGGAGGCGTCGTCGCCGCGGTGATCTACCATCCTGCCCGTCTGATCGGCATGGCCACCGGCGCCGCCATGGTAGCGCTGGCACTCCTCCTGGCGGCGCTCCTGATGGCTTTCGGCAGCCCCTGGGCTATCTCGGCGGCCAAATTCCTTGCTTTCGGGAGCGCCTTCCTCCTCCTCGCCCTGGCGGCCATCTTCGCCTACTGGACCTACGCCTGCTTGGCCATGAGCTACAGCCTGGACGAGAAGGGCCTATCGATACGCTGGGGGCTCATTCGCCAGTTCATCCCGTTGAATCGAATCGAGCGCATTGTTCCAGGTCGAGAGGCGCGCTTCTCGGAGATCCAGGGGGTCAACTGGTGGGCTTATCACGTCGGGCGAGGCAGCGTGCCGGGCATCGGCGAGGTGCTCTTCTACTCCTGTCATCAGTCGCCCTGGGAGTTGATCTACATCGTCACGTCATCTGGCTCCTATGCCATCTCGCCCGAGAACAGCGTCCGCTTCACCAAGGAGCTGCAGCGCCTTCAGCACTCTGAAGCAGCCGCAGCGGAGGAGACGCCGGAGCAAAGGGCTAAGCACCCCCTAGTGGCGATCCACCCGTTCTGGCTAGACCGCTACGGCCAGGCGCTGGCCCTCATCGCGGTGCTGGCCAACGTGGCCCTCTTCGGCTTCGTCTTCGCCGTCTACCCCGGCCTCGCCGACGAGCTGAACCTGGCCTTCCCACCCCTGGGTCAGACCGACCTCAGACCCAAGCAGGAGGTGCTGCAGATTCCTGCCACCGCCCTCGCCCTGCTGGCGGTCAGCCTGGCGGCTGGCCTGGCCGTCCACAAGTGGGAGCGAGCCGCCTCCTACCTACTGCTGGCGGGAGCGACCTTGCTCCAGTGCCTCTTCTGGATTGCGGCCGCCATCGCCGTCACCTAACCTGGGAGACTGTTGAAAGACGCTCCGTTTGCCCTTCTGGATGTTCCACTTGCGGACGGCAGTCTGAGCTGGCTGGTGGACGCCTGGGAGATCGCCGCGCGCAGAAGCCGATGCCGTTTGCCTACCGAGAAGCTCAGGAAGGACATGGAACGGTGAGAATTGGACAATCTTGCTTGACACTGGCAATTTTCGTTGCTAGAATGGCGCTCACAACCAAAGTGGAAAAGGCGACGAAGGGGAGTAGTAGAGGCTCCTTCCTGCTCAAGAGAGCCGGGAGAAGGTGAGAGCCTGGTAGCGAAGGCGCCTCGAACTCGCCCCAGAGCCACCAGGCTGAACGTCTTGCAGACACGGTAGGTCTGGTCGGGAGCGCCCGTTAGAGCGCTTGGAGCGCTCCGACAGGTCGGAGCAGAAGGGTGGCACCGTCCCGCCCCAGCGGGATCCCTTTGGGGCGGGATTTGCATTTTAGGGTGCCGCCAGAGTGCTGACTTGGCGGAGAAGAAGGGTGGTACCGCGAGGATTCTTGTATGATCCCGTCCCTTTTGGGGGCGGGATCGCTTGTTTCGGTCGGGGCACGTCCCCGGCCTGGAGGAGAATATAAGCCATGGCGGCTGCTGGTCCTGTCCTGATAAGCAATAAGGTGAAGAAGGGCGTGGAGCGCGCGCCCCACAGGTCGCTGCTGCGAGCCCTGGGCCTCACCGACAAGGAGATGGATCAGCCCTTCGTCGGCGTTGTCAACAGCTACAACGAGATCATCCCCGGCCACACCCACCTGCGCCAGATCGCCGAAGCGGCCAAGGCCGGCGTGCGCAGCGCTGGCGGCACTCCCTTCGAGGTGAACGTGCCCAGCGTGGGCGATGGGATCGCCATGGGACACATCGGCATGCGCTACAGCCTGCCCAGCCGCGAGGTTATCGCCGATGCCGTGGAGTGCATGGCCGTAGCCCACGCCTTCGACGCCCTGGTATTCGTCACTAATTGCGACAAGATTGTGCCGGGGATGCTCATGGCAGCAGTGCGGCTGAACCTGCCCTGCATCTTCGTCTCCGGCGGGCCGATGCTGGCCGGCCACTGGCAGGGCCGGGCGGTGGACCTGGCCACCGTCTTTGAGGCGGTGGGCCTGGTGAGCAAGGGGGACATGTCGGAGGAGGAGCTGCAGCGGCTGGAGTTGGTGGCTTGTCCCACCTGCGGCTCCTGCGCTGGCATGTTCACCGCCAACACAATGAACTGCGCTACCGAGGCGCTGGGGCTGGCCCTGCCCGGCAACGGCACCATCCCCGCCGTGGACGCTGCCCGTCTTCGCCTGGCAAAAGAGGCCGGGGCGAAGGTGATGGAGGTCCTTGAGGATCGCCTGCGGCCGCGCCAGATTGTGACCAGCGATGGCATCTGGAATGCCCTGGCAGTGGACACGGCCCTGGGGGGGAGCACGAACTCCATACTTCACCTGTTGGCCATCGCTCATGAGGCGGGGGCGGATTTCCCCCTGGACATGGTGAACGAGATCAGCGCCCGTACGCCGCAACTGTGTCGCCTGAGCCCAGCGGGGTCTTACCACGTGGAGGACCTCCATCGAGCGGGCGGCATTGCGGCCGTCATGAAGGAGATAGAGTCGGTCTTGCACACGGAGGTGCCTACGGTCACGGGCGGGACGGTGGGCGAGAACATCGCCGACGCCGAGGTGCGTGACCGCGCCGTGGTCCGCCCCTTAGCCGAGCCTCACTCGCCCCACGGCGGGCTGACCGTTCTTTTCGGCAGCCTGGCGCCGGAGGGGGCGGTGGTCAAGTCGGCGGCGGTGGCTCCCGCGATGATGAGCCACCGTGGCCCAGCCCGCTGCTTCGACTCCGAGGACGAGTGCGTCGAGGCGATCATGCACCGGCATTTCAAGGAAGGCGATGTCCTGGTGTTGCGCTACGAGGGACCCAGGGGCGGCCCCGGCATGCCGGAGATGCTCTCCCCTACCTCCATCATCTCGGGCATGGGGCTAGACGACAAGGTGGCTCTGATTACCGATGGCCGCTTCTCGGGCGCCACTCGCGGCGCTGCCATCGGCCACGTGTCGCCGGAGGCGGCGGCTGGCGGCCCCATCGCCGTTCTCCAAGACGGCGATGAGGTGATCATCGATATAGCCGACCAGCGCCTGGATACCGCCGTCAGCCAGGTGGAGATCGAGACGCGCCTGGCGGCTCTGCCGCCCTTCCAGCCCAAGATCGAGAGCGGTTATCTAAAACGCTACGCCCAGTCTGTAACGAGCGCCAGCAAGGGCGCCGTCTTAAAGGATTAAAGAAGAGATGGCCCTGCGATTGGGAGACGAATTGGCCGCGGTCACAGCAGGAGCCGGCCGCTAGAGGGGAGGAGAAGAGATGGAGCTTACGGGAGCGCAGATGATCTGCGAATGCCTGGTGCGGGAAGGTGTGGAGCACTTCTTCGGCATCCCCGGCGGGGCGACCATACCTTTCTACGACATCCTGCCGCAGTACCCCCAGCTGAAGCACATCCTGGTACGGCACGAGCAGGTGGCTGCCCACGCCGCCGACGGCTATGCCAGGGCCTCGGGCAGGGTGGGCGTATGCTGCGCTACCTCCGGCCCCGGGGCGACGAACCTCGTCACCGGCATCGCCAACGCCTACCTGGACTCCGTACCCATCGTGGCCCTCACCGGCGAGGTGGTAAGAGGGCTCATCGGCCGCGACGGCTTCCAAGAGGCAGATATCACCGGCATCACCCTGCCCATCACAAAGCACAACTACCTGGCTCTGGACGCAGCAGACCTGCCGCGGATCATTCGCGAGGCATTCCACATCGCTGGCACAGGGCGGCCGGGGCCGGTGCTCATCGACTTCCCCCGCGATGTCTTCCAGCAAAAGGCGGAGTTCGTCTACCCGGAGAAACTGGAGATGCGGGGCTACCGGCCCGTGCCTCCCCCTGACCAGGAGCACGTCGACCGGGCGGCGGAGCTGATCAACGAGTCGAAGCAGCCGCTGATTCTCGCCGGCCACGGGGTGATCATCTCCCAGGCTTACAAAGAGCTCAAAGAGCTAGCCGAGAAAGGAAACATACCCGTCATCACCACCCTCCTGGGCATCAGCAGCTTCCCCGGCTCCCACCCCTTGTGCCTGGGCATGCCCGGTATGCACGGCATGTACTGGAACAACGTGGCCATCGGCGAATGCGACCTGCTGATAGCGATCGGCATGCGCTTCGACGACCGAGTGACGGGCCGCCTGCGCGACTTTGCCCCGAACGCCAAGGTCATCCACGTGGACATCGACCCGGCGGAGATCGGCAAGAATGTGCGGCCGACAGTGGCCCTCCAGAGCGACGCCAAGAGCGTCCTCAAGGAGCTGAATCGCCGGGTGAAGAGCCGCTCGCGAGACGACTGGTTGGCTCACCTGGACGAGCTCAAGCGGGAGCATCCGTCGATCACTATCCGCGAGACGGACAAGCTGTTGCCCCAGTACGTCATCAAGACAATATACGACGCCACCAAGGGCGACTGCTCGGTGGTCACTGGAGTGGGGCAGCACCAGATGTGGGCGGCTCAGCTCTTCTGGTTCGACAAGCCCAACTCGCTGTTCACCGCCGGCGGGCTGGGCCCCATGGGGTTCGAGGTGCCGGCGGCCATCGGGGTGCAGGTAGCCCGGCCGGACGAGCTGGTGTGGTCGATATGCGGCGACGGCGGCTTCCAGATGACCCTGCAGGACCTGATCACCGTCTCCGCCAACGACCTGCCCATCAAGTTCGCCATCCTCAACAACGCTCATCTAGGGATGGTGCGCCAGTGGCAGACCCTCTTCTACCAGGACAACCTGGTGGCCACGCCCTTGCAGAATCCCGACTTCGTGAAGATCGCCGAGGCCTACGACATTCTGGGGATAAGGGTCACTGACAAGCAAATGGTGGAATCGGCCATCTACAGGGCCATGGAGCACCCCGGGCCGGTGATCATCGACTTCCAGGTGGAGGAGCAAGAGAACATCTTCCCGATGGTGCCGCCGGGGGCAGCTCTGCAGGAGACACTGGACCTACCTAAATCCGAGGAAGAAAGGGTGGTGGCGCACACATGAGAGAGCTACGCAAGCACATCATCATCGCCCTGGTGGAGGACAAGCCGGGCGTGCTCAACCGCATAGCCAGCAAGTGGCGACAGCGGAGCTTCAACATCGAGAGCCTGGCGGTAGGCCACTCGGAGACGGCAGGCCTGTCCCGCATGACCTTCGTGGTCGATGCCAACACCGACGCCGACCAAGTGGTCAAGCAGTTGGACAAGGTGGTGGACGTGGTGGAGATCCGCGACATCTCCGACGAAACCATCGTCTCCCGTGAGATGGCCCTGATCAAGGTGAAGGCCACCGCCGAGAACCGCAGCCTGATCATCGAGATCGTGCACATCTTCCGGGCTGAGATCATCGATGTCGGGCCGGAATCGCTGATCGTCGAGGTCACGGGACCTGACGACAAGATCGACGCCATGTTCGACCTGCTTGAGAACTACGGCGTGGTTGAGATGGTGCGGACTGGGCGAGTGGCGCTTGTGCGTGGGCCCGCCAGCTCTACCCCCGACATTCACGAGCTGGGCGAGGAGCCGTTCGAGCGCTATCCAGAGGGCGAAACGCCATATTCGTCTGAGTAGTCTGATCGGCTGAGTTCCAAGAAGAGAGCGGGCACCGACGCCCGCACCAAGCCAGGAAAGGAGCGATGGCATGGCCAAGATCTATTACGACCAAGACGCCGACCTATCGCTGCTAGAGGACCGCACCATCGGCATCATCGGCTTCGGCAGCCAGGGACACGCCCACGCCCAGAACCTCAGGGACAGCGGCTGCAAGGTGCTGGTCGCCGAACTGCCTGGCACCCCCATGCGAGAGCAGGCCGAGAAGGCTGGCTTCAAGGTAGCGACCGCCGCCGAGGTGGCCAAGGAGTCGGACATCATCGTCATGCTGGTTCCTGATGTGGTGCAGCCCACCGTCTATCACTCAGGCATCGAGCAAGGGCTGACGGCGGGCAAGATGCTCATGTTCGCCCACGGCTTCAACATTCACTTCAACCAGATCCTGCCGCCGGCGGACATCGACGTGACCATGATCGCCCCCAAGGCGCCTGGCCACCGCGTGCGCGAGCTGTTCAGCGAGGGCAGCGGCGTGCCCGCCCTGGTGGCCGTCCATCAGGACGTCAGCAAGAGAGCCCAGCAGGTGGCCCTGGCCTACGCCAAGGGCCTGGGCTGCACCCGCATCGGCGTGCTGGAGACGACCTTCACCGAGGAGACGGAGACTGACCTCTTCGGCGAGCAGGTGATCCTCTGCGGAGGAGTAACGGCGCTTATGAAGGCCGCCTTCGGAACCCTGGTGGAGGCCGGCTATCAGCCGGAGAGCGCCTACTTCGAGTGCATGCATGAGCTGAAGCTGATCGTGGACCTGATCTACGAGGGGGGCATGAACTACATGCGCTACTCGGTGAGCGACACTGCCGAGTACGGCGATTACACCCGCGGGCCGCGGGTCATCGACGAGCACGTCCGCCAGACCATGCGCCAAATCCTCAAGGAGGTTCAGGACGGTAGCTTCGCGCGCGAGTGGATCCTGGAGAATCAGGCGGGACGGCCCAACTTCCTGGCGCTGCGCAAGCAGAACGCCGAGCACCAGGTCGAGCAGGTGGGCAAGAAGCTGCGGGCGCTGATGAAGGGGCTGAAGGGGGAGGAGGCTTCCTAGCCGATGAGGAAGGTAATCGCCACCCAGTCTTCAGGCTGGGCTGCAGAGAGAAGAGCCCTCATCCTTAACCGGCCCTCCTCGCCATAGGCGAGAGAGGGCCCCAGAGAAGCGCTATCAAGGATGAGGAGGTAATAGCAAAATGGCTGAAGAGAAGGTACTGATTTTCGATACCACCCTGCGCGATGGCGAGCAGTCGCCGGGGGTGGCCCTGAACGCTAAGGATAAGCTGGAGATCGCCCGCGCCTTAGAGCGCCTGCGGGTGGACATCATCGAGGCGGGCTTTCCCGCCTCCTCGCCAGGCGACCTGGAGGCGGTGAGCACCATCGCCAAGGAGGTGCGCGGCTCAGTCATCGCCGGCCTGGCGCGCGCCGTGCCTGGCGACGTGGACGCCTGCTGGGAGGCGGTTCGCCACGCCGCCGAGCCGCGCATCCACGTCTTCCTTTCCTCCTCCGACATCCACCTCATGCACCAACTGGTGAAAGACAAGGAGGAGGTGCGGGAGATGGGCCGCACCATGGTGGCCAGGGCGGCGAAGTACTGCTCCAACGTGGAGTTCTCCCCCATGGATGCTACCCGCTCCGACCCCAACTACGTCTACCAGTTGCTGGAGGAGTGCATCGACGCCGGCGCTACCACCGTCAACATCCCCGACACCGTTGGCTACGCCATCCCTTACGAGTTCGAGGCCTTCATCCGCAGCATCCTGGAAAACGTGCCAAACATCCACAAGGCCGTGATCGCTGTGCACTGCCACAACGACCTGGGCCTAGCGGTGGCCAACAGTCTAGCGGCCGTCAGGGCCGGGGCCCGTCAGGTGGAGTGCACCATCAACGGCATCGGCGAGCGGGCAGGCAACGCCTCCCTGGAGGAGATCGTGATGGCCATCAGGACCCGCAACGACCTGATCGGGCTGTCCACTAACATCGATACGACCCAGATCGTGCGGACCAGCCGTCTCGTATCCGATCTCACGGGTCTGGGGGTGCAGCCCAACAAGGCCATCGTGGGCGCCAATGCCTTCCGCCACCAGTCGGGCGTTCACCAGCATGGCATCCTCAAGCTGCTGGAGACCTACGAGATCATGGACGCCCGCGACATCGGCCTGTCGCGCGGCGGCATTCTGGTGCTCAACAAGAACTCCGGCCGCCACGGCGTCAAGGCCCGCCTGGAGCAACTGGGCTTCGATCTCAGCAAAGAGGAGCTGAACCGCGTCTTCGAGGCATTCAAGGAGCTGGCCGACAAGAAGGGCGAGATCGACGACCGCGACCTGGAAGCGCTGGTGGCCGACGAACGGCGCACCTTCGAGGAACTGTACCACCTCGACCTGCTCCAGGTCTCCTGCGGCAACCACCTGGTGCCCACGGCCACCGTCCGCATCATCGGCCCCAACGGCGAGATGCTGGTGGACACAGCCACCGGCACCGGCCCCGTCGATGCCACCTACAAGGCCATCAACCGCCTGGTGGGGGTGCCCAACGTCCTGACCGAATTCGCCGTGAAGGCCGTGACTGAGGGCATCGACGCCCTCGGCGAGGTGACAGTGCGCATCGAGAGCGGCGAGCGGACCTTCATGGGCCGCAGCGGCGACACCGACATCGTGGTCGCTTCGGCCAAGGCGCTGTTGCACGCCCTCAACCGTCTCCTCTCGACCCAGGGACGAGGGGAGTCGGCGCGGACGCCGTCCTAGAGCGCGGCCTCCGCCCGAGAAAGACGGCCGACTAGAAAGGATTTCGCCATGGGAATGACCCTGGCTGAGAAGATCCTGGCTGCCCACTGCGACCGCCAGGAGGTGCGGCCCGGCGAGCTTATCAACTGCCGGGTGGACTTCGTGCTGTCCAACGACGTGACGGCTCCGCTGGCCATCGAGCAGTTCCGCAAGCTGGGCGTGGCCAGCGTCTTCGACCCGCAGCGGGTAGCCATGATCCCCGACCATTTCACACCCAACAAGGACATCAAGAGCGCTGAGAACGCCAAGATGATGAAAGAGTTCGCCCTTGAGCAAGGGCTCGTCTACTACGAGCAGGGGCGAGGGGGCGTCGAGCACGCCCTCCTGCCCGACCACGGCTGGGTTCTCCCCGGCGAGGTGGTGGTGGGCGCCGACTCCCACACCTGCACCTACGGCGCTCTCGGTTGCTTCGCCACAGGCATGGGCTCAACCGACATCGCCTGCCCGATGGCCACCGGCGACATCTGGATGCGGGTGCCGCCATCGCTCAAGCTTGTCTATCAAGGCCAGCTCAAGCCCTGGGTGGGAGGCAAGGACATCATCCTCCACACCATCGGCGATATCGGCACCGACGGCGCCCTGTACTCGGCGATTGAGTTCCATGGCGAGACCATCTCCCAGCTTCCGATGGAGGGGCGCTTCACCATGTCGAACATGGCTATCGAGGCGGGCGCCAAGGCAGGCCTGATGGTGCCCGATGCCACGACGCTGGGCTACGTGAGAGCGCGCGCCCGCCGCGAGTGGCAGGTCCAGCAGCCCGACCCCGACGCCGAGTACGCCGAGGTGCGCCAGTACGACGTGGGAGCGCTGGAACCGACGGTCGCCCTGCCGCATTCGCCGGGGAACACTGTGCCCCTGAGCCAGGCGCCAAGGGTGGAGATCGATCAGGTCTTCATCGGCTCCTGCACAAACGGCAGGCTGTCCGACCTGCGCCTGGCCGCCCAGGTCCTGGCGGGCCGTCAGGTCCACCCCCGCGTACGCTGCATCGTTATCCCCTGCACCAACGACATCTACATTGCCGCGCTCAAGGAGGGACTGCTGGCCACCTTCGCCGAGGCGGGCTGCGCCGTCTCCACCCCCACCTGCGGGCCCTGCCTGGGCGGCTACATGGGCATCCTGGCCGAGGGCGAGCGCTGCGTGGCCACGAGCAATCGCAACTTCCCCGGGCGCATGGGCCACCCCAAGGCAGAGGTGTACCTGGCCAACCCGGCGGTGGCGGCGGCGAGCGCCGTTGCCGGAAGGCTGGCGGGGCCCGAGGAGGTACTGGGGAGCGCCCCCAAATAGCTGGGAAGGAGTCGAGGATGCAAGCCAACAGCATCGGCCTAGCGGAAGTGGATAGCGTAGAGATCACCATCCTCATGGACAACTACGTCGATCTGCTGATGACCAGCAGCGAGGTCGCCAAGCAGCCGAGGCTGGAGGATACCCTGGGGGAGAAGCAGAGCAGGCTCATCGCCGAGCACGGCTTCTCCGCGCTGGTAACGGTGATAGCCGACGGTCGGCGGGAATCGATCCTGTTCGACGCCGGCCTCAGCCCTGATGGCGTGCTTCACAACATAGACATATTGGATGTCCCTTTGGCCGACGTGCGAGCCATCGTTCTTAGCCACGGCCACGCCGACCATACGGGTGCCCTAATCGGCCTCGTGCGACGGCTGGGCAAGCGAGGGCTGCCTTTGATCGCCCATCCGGACGCCTTCCTCCAGCGGAAGGTCGTTATTCCCGACGGACGGGAGGTGAAGTTGCCCCCGCCCGACCGAGAGGCATTGCTCCAGGAGGGCGTGAACATTATCGAGGACAAGGAGCCATCGCTACTGCTGGACAAACGGGCGCTGGTGACAGGCCAGGTAGCCAGGACCACCGATTTCGAGAAGGGCTTTCCTGTCCACCACTCCCTGATCGACGGGCGCTGGCAGCCCGACCCCTGGATCTACGACGACCAGTCCCTAGTCTTCCACGTGCGCGGCAAGGGCCTGGCAATTCTGACCGGCTGCGGGCACGCGGGGGTCATCAACATCATCAGGCACGCTCGAAATGTGACAGGGGTAGAAAACGTGTACGCCCTGATAGGCGGCTTCCACCTCAGCGGCCCGCTGTTCGAGGCCATCATCCCTCAGACGATAGAGCAGCTGAAGGCGGCCGCCCTGCAGGTGGTGGTTCCAGGGCACTGCACCGGCTGGAAGGCTGCACACGAAATCGCCCGGGCGATGCCGGGCGCCTTCATCCAGAACAGTGCAGGCACGCGGTACGTGCTATGACAGAATGTACGGTGGAGGCAGCCAGCGCGATTGCCGGAAGGCTGACGCGGCCGGAGGACGTGCTGGGGAAGGTAGACATGGGCACTAACGTGGCTCGACAGGGGCATCCGCCATGGCGCGAGTGACCGAAGAGCTGAAGCGAGAGATGAGGGAGTTGAGAGCTCGCGGTCTGGGTGTGCGGGAGATAGCGAAGCTCACGGGCTTTAGCCAAAGCACCGTTTCAACTGCTGTTAAGAACGTGAGCATGCCTGTGGGGCGTTATTCCAAGACCCTACTGGTCGCCTTGTGCGAGGGGAGCGTAGTTGATATTGAGACGACCGGAGTAGAGCCAGCGACAAGTGAGCTAGTGACGCTGGGTTCTTTGGCCGGTAACCAGGTAAAAGTGCTCCAGCGGGTGGACGCTTCTGAGGGGGAGTTCTGCGACCTTGTCCGAAACGAGTTGGCGTCCCTGCCAAGGCCGTTCTACGCCTACAACGCTAGCTTCGAGGCGACATTCTTGAACGCCAAGCTGGGCGAAAACTTCGAATGGATAGATATTATGAGCCCGTGGCGGGAAAGGGCTGAAAGGGAGGGGTGGAAGTGGCCCTCCCTCGATGAGCTGGCTCCTGTGGCTCGGGAGTATTACGGAGAGAGGCAGACGAATTGGCGCGGGGTCTGGTCTGCTTGGCAGACCTATCTGACAAAGGGGGACAAGCGCGCCTTAAGCCTAATTGTGCGGCACAATATGGAGGACTTGATACAAGCGCTATATCTGCTGGCCCAGGTGGGTGTTGAAAGCTAGGAGGCAGCCACAACCGTTGCCGGATGGGAGCGACGAGCGATGACCCTACGCGGCAGAGTCCACAAGTACGGCGCCAACGTCGACACCGACGTCATCATCCCGGCGCGTCACCTTAACCTGAACACGGCTGAGGAGCTGGCCCCCCACTGCATGGAGGACATCGACGCCGAGTTCGTCCAGCGGGTACAGCCGGGCGACATGATCGTGGCCGACACCAACTTCGGCTGTGGCTCCTCGCGGGAGCACGCGCCGCTGGCCCTCAAGGGGGCAGGCGTGAGCTGCGTGATCGCCAAGAGCTTCGCCCGCATCTTCTATCGCAACTCCATCAACCTGGGCCTGCCCATCCTGGAGTGCGCCGAAGCCGTCGACGGCAGCGAGGCGGGCGACGAGCTGGCGGTGGAGCTGGAAACGGGCACGATTCGCAACCTGACCAAGGGCAGCGAGTTCAAGGCCAAGCCCTACCCAGAGTTCATGCTGGAGCTGATGCGAGCGGGCGGGCTGGTAGAACATACGAAGCGCAGGCTGGCGAGCGAGAAACGCTGAGCAAGGCCAGCAGGAGTGAACCGCCATGAGCATGTTCAAGGAAGCACTCGATAAGCTGAGGAAGATGGGCACGGAGGTGGAGGACGAGCTGTACGAATGGGCAGACCAGGAAAACGACGACGAGGAACGGGTGCGAGGCACGCTGTTCACCTCGCTTCAGGGCTTCCTAACCTTGTGGAAAACCAGCGAGGCAACGGTGTACGAGAGGGTGCTGGGTCTGCTGGGCTTTGGTGGCCTGCTCTGGTTGCTCATCGGCGACCTCGGCTTCGGCATCAAAAATAGGCTAGCGCGAGGGGTAGCCGCGGCCTCCGCGGCTATCTGGTTCGTTCCAGGGCTGATAGCGGCCGTGGCCACCTTGGCCTACAGCCTGGGGCTGGTGCACGCCAAGCAGTGGCGCACCTATCCACTGCTTCTGGCCTTCGCTTCCGGCGGTCTGATCGCCTTCAGGGCAGTGTTCGGAGAGGTGGCCAGAGAGCAAGCCCAGCTTGTCCGACGCGACCGTCAGCGCACCAAGGCCACGTAAGTCATATCCTTTGGCATCGCGGCCGTTCGGCGGCGTCGCTCTACAGGCAACGTATATGCTAAACTTTCGAGCAGATCGAGTTCACGTTCAGTAGAAAGAGCGAATCGACGAAGGGAAGGAATGAATGTACCGAATAGCTGTAATCCCCGGCGACGGAACAGGTGGTGAGGTGGTGCGCGAGGGCCTGAAGGTGCTGGAAGCGGCCGCCCAGGCCACCGGCTTCCGCTACGACACCACTACGTACGACTTCGGCGGCGAGCGCTACCTGCGAACGGGCGAAGCCTTGCCTGACTCCGCCATCGAGGAGCTGCGGGGCTTCGACGCCATCTACCTGGGCGCCGTCGGCCATCCGGACGTGCCGCCGGGCCCTCTGGAGAAGGGCATCCTGCTGCGCATCCGCTTTGAACTGGACCAGTACATCAACCTTCGCCCGGTGAAGCTCTACCCTGGCGTGGACTGCCCTCTCAAGAACAAGGGCCCGGAAGACATTGACTTCGCCATCGTTCGCGAGAACACCGAGGGGCTCTACACGGGCATGGGCGGCGTCCAGTACAAGGGCACGCCCCAGGAGGTCTCCACCCAGATCCACTGCACCACCCGCTTCGGTGCCGAGCGGGCTATCCGCTATGCCTTTGAACTGACCCGCAAGCGCAACAAGCGGAAGCAGCTTCACCTGGTGGCCAAGACCAACGTCCTGACCAACGTCCACGATACCTGGTGGCGGGCCTTCTGTGAGGTGGGCGACGCCGACTATCCCGACATCAAGCGAGAGTATGCCCACGTCGACGCCTGCTGCATGTGGTTCGTCAAGAACCCGGAGTGGTTCGATGTGATCGTGGTCGACAACATGTTCGGCGATATCATCACGGACCTGGGAGCAATGATTCAGGGTGGTATGGGCGTGGCGGCGGGAGGCAACATCAACCCGCAGGGCGTCTCCATGTTCGAGCCCATTGGCGGCAGCGCGCCCAAGTACACAGGCCAGAACGTCATCTGCCCGCTGGCGGCCATCGCCGCCGGCCAGATGATGCTGGAAGTGCTCGGCGAAGAGAAAGCGGCCGATCGGGTCGAGCAGGCGATCATCAAGGCCCTGAGCAGCGGCAAGATCAAGTCGCTGAACGCCGGCCGAATGGGCCTGAGCACGTCTGAGGTAGGGGATTTGGTGGCGTCGCTGGTGTAGATCGCTGCCGCGAAAAGAGAAACGGGTGGCGGAGAAGACTGGAGCTGAGCGGACATGACTAGCGTTGAACTATACGACACCACACTCCGAGACGGCACGCAGATGGAGGGCATATCGCTCTCCGCCGAGGACAAGCTGAAGATCGCCCGCAAGCTGGACGAGCTGGGCGTGCACTACATCGAGGGGGGCTGGCCGGGCTCCAACCCCAAAGACGCCGAGTTCTTCGTGCGGGCCCAATCGCTCAAGCTGTCCAACGCCAAGCTGGTCGCCTTCGGCTCCACCCGTCGCGCCGGCGGCAAAGCGGACAAAGACCCCAACATCCGCGCGCTGATCGACGCCCGCACGCCGGTGGTCACCCTTGTGGGCAAGGCCAGCGACATGCAGGTGCGCGAGATCCTCGAGACCACCCTGGAAGAGAACCTAGAGATGATCTCCGACTCCATCCGCTACCTCAAGTCGCACGGCCTCACCGTCTTCCTGGACGCCGAGCACTACTTCGACGGCTTCTACTCCGACCACCGCTACACGATTCAGTGCCTCCAGTCGGCGGCCAAGGCCGGGGTGGACTGCATCATCATGTGCGACACCAACGGCGGCACCATCACCTCCCGCCTGAGGGAGCCGATCAAGGCGGCAATGGAGGCCGTCGACACGCCCCTGGGCATCCACGCCCACAACGCCTCCGACGTGGCGGTGGCCAACAGCCTGACGGCCGTGGAGATGGGGGTAGCCCAGGTGCAGGGGTGCATCAACGGCTACGGCGACGGCTGCGGCAACGCCGACATGATCAGCGTCATCGCCAACCTCAAGCTCAAGATGAGCATCGACTGCATAAGCGATGAGCAGCTAGCCAAGCTCACCGAGGTCTCCCGCTACGTCAGCGAGACCGCCAACCTTACGCCCGGCCCGCGCCAGCCGTACGTGGGCACGGCCGCCTTCGCCCACAAAGCGGGCCTGCACGTGGCTGCCCTCATCAAGCACGAGGAGTCATATCAGCACATCGACCCCGTTCTGGTGGGCAACGACCCTCGCATCCTGGTGTCAGAACTGTCCGGCCAGCGCAACATTCAGGCCAAGCTCAAGGAGCAAGGCGTCGACATCTCTTTGAGCAAGGAAGAGGCGCGCCATCTCCTGGATGTGGTCAAGCTGATGGAGAGCCGCGGCTACCAGTACGAGGGGGCGGAGGCCTCATTTGAGCTGCTGGCCAGACGCAGCCGGCCAGGATACCAGGCTCCCTTCGAGATGGACGACTTCATGGTGGTGGAACGCCGCCACCCTCGCCCTGGCAAGGAGGATGAGAGGGAGATGCTGTCGGAGGCGATGGTCAAGGTGCGGGTGGGCGACGAGAGCATCCATACCGCCGCCGAAGGGAACGGGCCGGTGAATGCCCTGGACACCGCCGTCCGCAAGGCACTGGTCCAATTCTACCCCACCCTGGAGGCAATCAAGCTCGTGGACTACAAGGTGCGGATCATCGATAGCGCCGGCGGCACCGCTGCCTACGTGCGGGTGCTCATCGAGTCCACCGATGGCGAGCACCACTGGACGACGGTGGGCAGCTCCACCGACATCATCGAGGCCTCCTGGCTGGCCCTAGCCGACAGCCTAGAGTGGTGGCTGGTAAGACGGGAGGCAAGCCTCTAGCCTGGCAGAAAGGGAGAGGCTGATCTGCCGTACGGCAGGCCAGCCTCTCATAGGGGAGGAGCCTCTCTAGAAGGCGTTAGTATTGGCCGCTATACAATCCCGCGACCAGAAGCCATCGAATCACCATCATCACTATCGTTCGCAGCCAACAGTGTCGGATCGATGACTTCCATATTCAATAACGCTTACGGCTTGGCTCAGATTCGGGGTGAGACCACTCTGACAAAATTTTCGGCCAGTTGCCAATAAGCTCCCCTCTGCCGCTTGCCAGGGCAGCGGTGCTCTGCTATACTGCCTGGCGATTACGTCTGGTTGGGAGGAGTCTCGTGGTAGTGGTGAACGGTTTTCCCAAATGTCAAAAGTGCCAAACCGGTGACCTGGTTCCCTTATCCGATTTTGGGAGCCAGGGGGCGCCCATCCATTACAAGGCGTGGGCGTGCACTAACCCCAACTGTGGGTTCAACATCAAGATCCGGAATGGCGATCTGTACATCGATGAGCCGATCAGCGACGGGGCTCTTCATACCCCCCGGGTCCGCTAAGCAGCCATTATCCATTTCCCCACATCCCCAAAAATAGCCACAAAGGCCTGGCAGGCTTTGCTTTGGCTTTCTTTTTCCCTATCGCCCTCCCCCAGACGGTTCATTCAGCAGGCCTCCACTTCATCACCCCTAGCCCACCAGCGCCGCATGTTTTAGATCTCGACACCTTGAACCGCATTTGCTAGAATGAGAATCTGCCAGTTTGGTGGGTTGGAGGAGGTTTGGCGGGGTGTAGCTCAGTCAGGTTAGAGCGCACGGTTCGGGACCGTGAGGTCGGCAGTTCGAATCTGCCCACCCCGACCAGGTACCGGACGGTGAACAGAGGCAGCCAAGAGCGTCTCTGAAATCCCCTTTCGTCTGACGATCGTATCTTCCCAGGACGAGGCAATCTTCCAGCGACCTGTAGGCGTTCACGCATGATTAAGTGCCAACTCTTCGCCGAGGTCAGGTAACTATCTGGCCAGATGAGCGTTCTTAGGTAAGCCAGTTGGCTACAGCATGAGGGAAGCTTGAACAACTTGAGAGGCTTTCTTGGAGAATGGCGTAACGCCTGGCTTGCCCTGACGTCTTTAAAGGAGACGCGCGGCGGCAATGGTCACCAGTTCTCTCCAAAACTGTACAAAGGCGGACTTGCAAAAGACTAGAGAAACCTCTAAAATGCGCGGCACTGTGAGGTGATTTGACGAATATGGTATTCACAGCAGACGACCGGACGAGGTTGTTTCGGCGGCAGCGGACGCAGCAGGCCATCCAACTGGCCATGCAGGGCCAGTGGCAAGAAGCTGCGGCCGTCAACCGAGCGATCATCGCTGTCTTTCCTAACGATGTGGATGCCTACAATCGGTTGGGGAAGGCCCTGACGGAACTCGGCCAGTACTCAGAAGCGCGGCAAGCCTACGCCAGGACCCTGGAGCTTGACTCCCTCAACTCCATCGCCCAGAAGAACCTGGCGCGTCTGGCCACCCTGGACGAGGGGGCAGCTGTCCAAACAGAGCGAGGCCAGAAGCTCGCTCCTCAGATGTTCATATCGGAGATGGGCAAGACTGGCATAACTGTTCTGACACGAGCGGCCGCGAAGGCTGCCGCCCGCATGACAGCAGGGGATCAGGTGTTTCTGCGCCGTCAGAACAACACGCTGGTGGTAGAGAGCAGCCAGGGAGAGTACCTGGGAGAGGTAGAGCCCAAGCTAGGCATGCGCTTGATCAAGCTGATGGAGGGTGGCAACGAATACGCGGCGGCCATCGCTACCCTCAACCAGGACGATGTTCGGGTAATCATCAAAGAAACCTTCCAGGACCCCAGCCAGGCGGGCAAGCTCTCCTTCCCACCGACGGCCGGAGACGCCTTCCGCGCCTACACGAAAGAGGGCTTGGTGCGGCGCGATGTGGAAGAAGATGTGGACAGCTTCGAGGAGGGAGACGACGCAGAGGACTGGGACAGCCGTCGCAAGGGTCCGGAGGTGGATGTCACCCTCTACGAGTTCGCCGCCGGCGGGGAGGAGGAGGAAGAAGAGTAGGCGAAGCCACACTGACACAGAAGCTTTGGCGGCCGAGGCGCAGGCGAGAGAAAAGCCTCGGCCCTTTTCTTGCCACTGCCAAGCTGGCCTTGCTATCATCGCCTGGGCTTAACTGAACCAAGGCGGCTGCTATTCCATCCTGAGCCATGCCGGCGATAATTCGCGCTCGCAACCTGGTTAAACGCTATGACGGCTTCACCGCCGTGGACGGCATCGACTTCTCGGTGCGCAGGGGGGAGTGCTTTGGCTTCCTGGGGCCGAACGGCGCCGGCAAGACCACCACCGTACGCATGATCTCCTGCGTATCGCCCGTGACCGAGGGCGAGCTGGCGGTGGACGGTTTGGACGTTCGGCGAGAACAACGTCGGATCAAGTCGATCCTGGGCGTAGTGCCTCAGGAGGACAACCTTGACCCGGACCTCTCCGTGCGCCAGAACCTGGCGGTCTATGCCCGCTATTTCGACATGCCGAAGGAGTTGGCCAATCAGCGCATAGACGAGAGCCTGGCCCTGTTCCAGCTGGAGGAGAAGCAGCGCGAGCCCATCTGGGCTCTGTCCACGGGCCTCAAACGGCGGCTCACCATTGCCCGCGGTCTGATCAATCAGCCGAAGATCCTGGTGCTGGACGAGCCGACCACCGGCCTCGACCCGCAGGCGCGCCACCTGGTTTGGCAGAAGCTGCGCTACCTCAAGGAGCAAGGGGTAACCATGCTGCTGTGCACGCACTACATGGAGGAAGCCTCTCACCTCTGCGACCGCCTGGTCATCATGTATCAGGGGCGCATCCTGGTGGAGGGCTCGCCGGCGGGACTGGTAGAGGAGCACGCCGGACGGGAGGTGGCGGAGGTGCACGTCAGCAGCCCACAGCGAGAGAGAATTCTGGCCGAGATGGCGTCCCGGCCCGGCCTGACGGTGGAGGAGGTGGAGGATGTCCTCTACGTCTATGCGCGCACCCCCGACGGCCGAGCGCAGATGGCCGACCTGATCCTGGACGCGGAGAGCGTGGCCTACCACCAGGCCAACCTGGAGGATGTCTTCCTGCGCCTGACGGGGAGAGGGCTCATAGAATGAGTATCGCCCTCCCTGGTCTGGGCATTCGTCTCCCCGATGTGTCCTATCGGGCGTATCGGGTGTGGCAACGTAACCGCGACGTTTACCTGCGCCTGTGGAAAGCGGAGGCCATATGGCCGCTGGCAGAGCCGCTCATCACCCTTCTTGCCCTGGGTCTAGGCCTAGGAGGACTGGTAACTCGCTCGGAGTTGCCCGGCGACCAGCGCTATATCGAATTCATCGCCCCCGGCATTCTGGCGGTATTCCCCATGTGGGCGGCCGCAGGCGAGTGCGGCTGGGGCTCCTTCTTCCGCATGGAGAACCAAAGAACCTACCACGCCATCATCGCCACGCCGGTGAGCATCGAAGACGTGATTACGGGCGAGATCCTGTGGGGGGCCACTCGGGGCTTCATCAGCACTGTGTACATACTGGCGGTAACGGCCGCCTTCCTGCTGCTGGACTCGCCGATGGTTTTGCTGGCGCTTCCCATGGCCTACGTCTCCGGCTTCATGTTCGCCAGCGTCTCTCTGTCCTATACCTCCGTCGCCCGCTCCATCAGCTCCCTCAACTACTTTTTCGCCCTATTCGTAACGCCTCAGTTCTGGCTGGGCGGCGTCTTCTTCCCGCTGGAGAACCTGCCAGAGGAACTACAGGTTGTCTCCTGGTTTGTGCCGGCCACACACGTAGTGAACATCTACCGCGGCCTGGTGCAAGGCCATCTCGGTTGGGGCCATCTGGGCGACCTGGCCTGGATAGCGGTAGTGGCCGCTATCTTCTACAGCATCGCCCTCTACTCCATGCGGCGCCGGCTCATTCAGTAAGGCACGTAGGCGTCTTTCCCCTTTCTCAGATAGATGGTATTCTTGGGAGTGTAAACACGGGCAAATGTTTGCCGTGTGTTGGCCCGTCTGGCTGGCAAGGGCCTCGCTCTGAGAGAGAGAAGGTTCGAGTCGCCTTGAAGGGATTCTGGGAGCAGTTCAGGCTGCGTGAGGTAGTCCAGTAGCAAAGTGTGGCGATAGGCTGCCGCGACTTCAAGAAGGGGGTTCGACGATGGGCAACGAACAGATGCTGGCGAATGCTCCCCTGTTTGCCGGGTTCGACTCGGCGGAGCTCAAACGCCTCGCCAGGAACCTCTATCCCAGGCAGTACCAGGCGGGCGACGTAATCCTGAAAGAGGGGGAGGAGGCAGCGGGCTTCTACGTCGTCTCTTCGGGCCAAGTGGAGGTGGTGAAGGACCTGGGCGGCTCGAAGGAGACCGTCATCTGCACTCTGGGCCCGGGAGACTTCTTCGGGGAGACGGCCCTGCTGGACGGCTATCCCCGTACCGCCAGCATCCGCGGCCTGGAGGACGGCGAAGTTCTGGTCATGACCCGCTGGGACTTCCTCGCCGGGCTGAAGAGTACCCCCGACATGGCGGTGCAGATCCTGCGCACGCTGGCCCGCCGCCTGCGCCAGACCGATGCTCGCCTGAGCGAGTAGGGAGACCATGGTTATAGAGACACCGTCCGGCAACGTCCGCCTCACAAAGATCGAGGATGAGATGCGATCCTCCTACCTCGACTACGCCATGAGCGTTATCGTGGCGCGGGCGCTGCCCGACATCCGCGACGGTCTCAAGCCAGTGCAGCGGCGCATTCTCTACGCCATGTCCGAGCTGAGCCTGCGTCCAGGCTCTTCGTACAAGAAGAGCGCCCGCATTGTGGGCGAGGTGCTGGGCAAGTACCACCCTCACGGCGACGCCCCGGTGTACGAAGCGATGGTGCGCCTGGCCCAGGACTTCTCCATGCGCTACCCCCTGGTCGACGGCCAGGGCAACTTCGGCAGCGTGGACAACGACCCGCCGGCGGCCATGCGCTACACCGAGGCCCGTCTGGCTCCCATTGCCGAGGAGGTGCTGGCAGATATCGACCGCGACACGGTGGACTTCGTCCCCAACTTCGATGACTCCCTTCAGGAGCCGAAGGTACTGCCCTCACGGCTGCCCAACCTGCTGGTCAACGGCGCGGCAGGTATCGCAGTGGGCATGGCCACCAACATCCCGCCCCACAACCTGGGCGAGGTGTGCGACGCCATCGCCTATCTCATCGACAAGCCGGAGGCCTCGACCAGCGACCTGACACAGATCGTCAAGGGGCCCGATTTCCCCACCGGCGGTATCATCTTCCGCTACGAGCGGGTGAGGAAGCAGCCCAGCGACGGCGAGCGCGGCCAAGGCATTCTGTACGAGAAGCAAGACGCCATCAAAGCTGCCTACGACGGCAAGGGGCGCATCATCATGCGGGCGCGCACCCACATAGAGGAGATGGCCAAGGGCGGCCGGCAGCAAATCATCATCACGGAGCTGCCCTATCAGGTCAACAAGGCCGCCCTGGTGGAGAAGATCGCCACGCTGACCAAGGGGCGCCGCATCGACGGCATCGCCGACCTGCGAGACGAGTCGGACCGCCACGGCATCCGCGTCGTCATCGAGCTCAAGCGTGAGGGGCAGGCCCGCCAGATACTGAATAGCCTCTACAAGCACACGGCGATGCAGTCGACCTTCGCCGTCAACATGCTAGCCCTGGTGGACGGCCAACCCAGAACCGTCGGCCTCAAGAGGATTCTGGACTGTTTCATCAACCACCGGCGGGACGTGATTCGCCGCCGCTCCCTGTTCGAGCTGAAGAAGGCCCAGGAGCGAGAGCACATCCTCCAGGGGCTACTGGTGGCCCTGGATCACCTGGACCAGATCATTCAGGCCATCCGCCGCTCGCAATCGGCGGAAAAGGCCAAGGAGCGGCTGATGCGGGCTCCCTTCCGCCTGAGCGACCGCCAGGCCCAGGCAGTGCTGGACATGCAGCTGCGCCGCCTGGCTCGCCTGGAGCGCCAGAAGATCCAGGACGAGTACGCTGAGATCATCAAGCAGATCGCCTACCTGGAAGACCTGCTGGCCAATCCCCGCAAGATCGACTACCTGATCAATGAGGAGACGCTACAGGTCAAGAAGAAGTACGGCAACGAACGGCGCACGCAGATCGTCGGGCAGGAAGCGGTTGATTTCAGCGAAGAGGACCTCATACCCCACCAGGAGATGGTGGTAACCCTATCGACTCGCGGCTACATCAAGCGCGTGCCTCTGGAGATCTACCGGGCGCAGGGGCGAGGCGGCCGCGGCAAGATCGGCGCGGCCAAGCGGGAGGGCGATCCCGTACGTCACATCATGGTGGCCGACACTCATCAGAGCCTCCTGTTCTTCACGGACCGCGGCCGTGTATATCAGGTCAAGACCTATGAGCTACCTGATGAATCGCGTCAGGCGAGGGGCATCCCCCTCATCAATATTATCTACCTGGAGCAAGATGAGCGGGTGACGGCAGTGGTGGTCACTGACGGCAGCGATCACGAGTTCCTGGTGCTGGCCACCGAACAGGGCGAGGTGAAGAAGACGGCCCTGAGCGAGTTCGCCACGGTACGCCGCAACGGCCTCATTACCATGGACCTGGAGCCGAGTGACGCCCTGGTAGCTGCCCAGCAAGCGCACGCCGATGATCATGCCATTCTAGTCACCGCCACCGGTCAGGCCTTGCGCTTTCCGGTGAAGCAGTTGCGCTCGGCCTCCCGCCAGAGCGGCGGCGTGCGGGGCATTCGCCTGGCGAAGGGCGACCGGGTAGTGGGGATGGAGGTCGCTCGTCCAGACCAGCAACTGCTGGTGGTGAGCAGCAAGGGCTACGGGAAGCGCACGACCTTCGAAGAGTACCCTACCCAGGGACGAGGCGGCCTCGGCGTCAGGACGTTCACGGTCAACGAGAAGAGAGGGCGGTTGGTGGCAGCCCGCACCATCAACGCGAAGCAGCAACTGATAATCATCTCCGAGGACGGAATCGTCATCCGCACCGACGTGGACAGCATTGCCGTGCAGGGGCGGGCCACCATGGGCGTGACCCTTATGGGGGTAGGCCCCAGGGATACGGTGGCTTCCATCGCCAGCATCGAGCTGGCCAAGGGAGCGGAGGAGAAAGCAGCGACCAAGGACGAGAAGGCCACGAAGGCGGACCCACCTGGCGCCAGAGCGAAAGCCAAGCCCAGTACCCCTGCCAAGGGGAAGGCGACCGCCGAGAAGAAGCCCACCGCCAAGGGAAAAACGACGGCTAAGCCCCCAGCGGCAGCCAAGGGAAAGGCCCCCGCCAAGAAAGGAATCACCAAGCCCCCTAAGCTCACGAAGGGGGAGGGCTAAGACATGATGGCCTCAATGGACGACATCTTCTCCGAACTCGAGGGCGTGCGCCAGCGCATGGAAAAAACCTGGCAACAGATGCTGGGCCCGCCCGGCTCGCCGCGCTTCCGCCGACCGGTCATTGAGCCGCCGGCCGATGTCTACGAGACGGCTGAGAGCGTGGTAGTGGTGGTGGAGATAGCCGGCATCAACGACCAAGAGGTGGAGATATCCGTTGATGACAACACCCTCACCATTCGAGGCCTGCGGGAGGACCGGCAGCGCCACTCCAAGCGCCTCTACACTCAGATGGAGATCAACTGCGGGCCCTTCGAGCGCATTCTCAGCCTTCCCTCCGAAGTGGATGCTAGTAGGGCCACCGCTGCCTACGACGACGGCTTCCTGGAGATCGTCCTGCCCAAGGTGAAGCGCCAGGTCAATCGCTACGTGCGCATTACCATCCACGGGGTCTGAACCCACCGTGGGCCCTCGAAGCACGGGAGGGAACGCCGATGAGCCAAGCGCCGGAAACAGAAGCGAAGGTTAGACCTAGCATCCGGGTGCCTGATGTCCTGCCCGCCCTGGCCAGCGGCGGCACTGTAGTCTACCCCTCTCAGCTAGTTCCCGTGTTTGCCAACCAGGAAAAGGATATCCGCGCCATCGATGAGGCAGCGGCCAGCACCGTCAAGATGATGGGCATCTTCGCTCAAAAAGCGGCTGAGGAAGGGCGCTACGAGAGTGATCTGCATAGCATAGGCACAGCGGCCGCCATCATGCGCATGGTCAAGGCCCCCGATGGCACCACCCATGCCATCCTTCAGGGTGTCACCCGCATTCGCCTCGTTTCCCTGGAGCAGGAGGAGCCGTGGATGAAGGCGCGGGTGGAGACGGTGGAAGAGACAGTTGAGGAGAATCTGGAACTGGAGGCCCTAAGCCGCAATGCCCTTTCCCTGTTCCAGAAGATCGTCCAGATGGGGGAGAGCATCCCCAACGAACTGGCTCTGGCTGCTGCCAACATCCCTCAGCCCGGCGCCTTGGCCGATTTCATCGCTGCTAACCTGGTTCATGCCAAGCCCGAGGAACGTCAAACCATCCTTGAGGCTACCGATGTCAACAAACGCCTGCGTCTGCTCACCGACCTCCTTACCCGCGAATCGGAAGTCCTGGAAGTGGAGACCAAGATCCGCTCCGACGTCAAGGGTGAGCTGGACAAGCACCAGCGCGAATTCATCCTGCGGGAGCAACTCAAGGCTATCCAGAAGGAACTGGGGGAGGAACCCAGCGCCGAGACGACCGAACTCAAGAAGCGCCTGGAGGAGGCCCACCTATCGCCCGAGGCCCAGCGCGAGGCCGATCGCGAGCTGGAGCGGCTCTCCACCACACCGCCGGCATCGGCAGAATACCAGGTGATCCGCACCTACTTGGAATGGCTGGCCGATCTCCCCTGGGACAAGAGCACGGAGGACAATCTGGACCTGGCCCGCGCCGAGGAGATCCTGGACGATGACCACTACGGGCTGGACAAGGTGAAGCAGCGCATCCTGGACTTTCTAGCGGTTCGTAAGCTACGGGCGGAGGCCAGGGGGGCCATCCTCTGCTTCGTGGGCCCGCCAGGCACGGGCAAGACGTCGCTGGGCCAGTCCATCGCCCGCGCCCTGGGGCGCAAGTTCCTGCGCATGTCCCTGGGCGGCATCCGCGACGAGGCGGAGATTCGCGGCCACCGTCGCACCTACGTGGGCGCCCTGCCGGGTCGGATCATCCAGGAGATTCGGCGGGCAGGCTCTAACAACCCCCTGGTAATGCTGGACGAGGTGGATAAGCTGGGAATGGACTTCCGCGGCGACCCCGCCTCGGCCCTGCTGGAGGTGCTGGACCCGGAGCAGAACTTCAGCTTCACTGACCACTACCTGGATGTGCCATTCGATCTGTCCAAGATCATGTTCATCACCACCGCCAACCTCATCGACCCGGTGCC
>Ga0315553_10000923_pt1 | contig 25304 bp, 19 predicted proteins | sample SalMarSW160140MG_FD_203099 | JGI IMG/M metagenome (GOLD analysis project Ga0315553, IMG submission 203099) | Salt marsh sediment microbial communities from the Plum Island Ecosystem LTER, Massachusetts, United States - Salt Marsh Sediment SW1601-40 ... | reverse complement strand
CAGAGCCATCAGCACCGCATGGGGGATGGTCAAGTGGCATCGCTGGTCATGGTCATCTTTCCACTCCAGGTGCACCGTCCCGCTCTGGTAGTCAAACTCCAACCGCGCCTGGGTCTCCCGCCCATCCTCCGCGTGAGCGACCAGCCCTGGTCTGAGTGCTTCCGTCAGTTCCTGCTGCCACTCACTCATCCACCAACCCCCACCAGGGATACTTGCTCTTTTGTTCTGCTTCCGTCTTCGTCATCTCTGCCGTCGCCATGCGGTCCAGATACTATCGTGGCTCAGTGCTTACTTGCGCATCCAGGCTCAGGTCGCCCAGCCAACCTTCCAAGCCCCTAGCTTGACTCTCGTGGCATCGGCCCACTCACCAGGGCCCAGCCTGCTGTTGAGGCTCGGTGAAGAGTCGGTGCAGCCGGACTGAACGGCAGCTTGGGAGAGGGCCGTTGTGGGTGCTGCGGGAAGCGCCAGGAGGGCGACACACAGTAGTTCGGTGCCCAGTCTCCTCATCGCTCTTCCTCCTGGACTCGTCCGAGACTGCTGTCATTCCTCCCGCACCAAGCATATCATAGTCTGTTGTGGCTGTCGAGGTAGGCAGTATCCAATAGAGACGTTGCACAGCGACGCGGCCCCTTGCACCACGCCTCGCTCACGCCGCAACATAGCCACGCTAGAGCAGGTTCCGTGCATAAGCAAAGGGGCATGGGATAGCCTCCCATGCCCCTCTATTCTCATCAGGCGTGTCAGTGCGCAGAGGCGCTACTCTCTTCGCCTTGACCGCCAGCGCAGGGTCGCATAGCCGCCAAGACCGGCCAGACCGGCCCCTAGCAGGGCCATGGTCCCAGGCTCGGGGACGAACTCCTCTTCCTCGACTGGTGCCTCGGCGAGGCACACCTGCTGCAAGACGTCAGGCAGGTCCTCCTCCTGCCAGTTCTCAGGCCAGACCGCGGCGCCGTATCCATTCCATTCCTCTGTGAAGTAGTATTCAGAGGTTTGGATGCGGATGCCGGCGTTGAAGCAATCGCCCGGCGCGACGTCCAACGCAGAGTCTCTCATATCGAACCGTACCTCGAAGTTGGTGGAACCCCATCCGAAAGCTCTCCTGTACCCCGGCGGGTCGTACAGCCAGGGCGGGCATGGGGCCGCCTCTGAGAACGGTGCGAAGTAGTCATCGTCGTAGTCAGGCAGTGGGCCGCGCATGCTACCAGATACGAAAGCGCCTTCGTCCGGGTTCTGCGTGCAGAGGTTGGCGGCCCACCTCCCGTCGCCCATGGGTGGTTCGTCCTCGAAGACGAAGTACAACCAGTCGCTCCACCAATCGGGCTCTCCCACAGGCGCACCGATGTCCAGCGAGACGGCCAGATAGAGATAGCGGCTGTCGTTCATGAAGCGAGCCCAGCCGCTGACCTGCTGGGGTGAGACTTCCTCGCCCAGCGCGAGACCGTTTCCGGCGCCTCCCAGGGGTGCGCCCTTCAAGCTCTTGAGGGGGCGGAGGTCGACTCTGGTGGCGTCGGACCATTCTCCAGCGCCGATAGTGCCGTCGAGAGCGGGCGGGGAATCGGTCCAGCCCGACTGGACACCACCCTGAGATAGCGCGGTTCCGGGGATGGATAGCAGCGCCAACAGGCTGACACACAGCAGTACATAGCTCGCTCTTCTCATGGCTGTTCCTCCTTGATCCGTCCGAGACAGTGCCATAACCGGTGTCCTTTGGCTACACCCAGTATATCAGAATCCGTCTCGGCTGTCCACAGTTAGGTGCCTATGCGACCACGTTGGACAACGGCTCGGTCCCTTGTGCACGCGGCGCAGCATGACCACGCTGGGACACGCTCGGGTGGACAAGCAAAGGGGCATGGGAGACTTTCCCATGCCCCTCGATTCCTAAGAGATGGACCGGCTGTTTGGTGAGCGTGCTACTCCCTGCGCCTTGAGCGCCAACGCAAAGCGGCGTAGCCGCCAAGACCAGCCAGGCCAGTTCCCAACAGGACTACGCTCCCCGGTTCGGGGACGAACTCCTCAGGCGCGGCTAGACACACTTGCCCGAAGACGTCGGGGGAATCCGGATCCCCCTCGGCCAAACTGGCCGGCCACAAGGCCTGACCCCATCCATCCCATTGGTCATCGAAGTACAACTCCTCGGACCCGAGGAGGAGACCAAGGTTGAAACAATCGCCGGGCGCAACGTCCAGCGCCGACCTCGTCAAGTCGAACCGCACCTCCCAGTTGATGGAACCCCAGCCGTAGGCCCTGCTGTAGCCCACGGGGTCGAGCTCAGGGGGCGCACACCATTCGTCCTCCGAGATTGGGATGAAGTAGTCGTTGTCGTATTCCTCGCGAGGGACGTGGAGGCCCTCCGAAACGAAAGCTCCCTCGTCGGGGTCTTGATTGCAAAGACTGGCGGCCCATTTTCCGTCACCAATCGTTGGCTCATCCTCGAAGAAGAAGAATAGATCGGTGTAGTAGTAGTCTGGATCCCCCCCAGGAGCGCCAATGTCCAGGGAGGCCGCCAGGTAGAGGTAGCGGGCATCGTTCATGAAGCGAGCCCAGCCCGAGACCTGCTCGGTCCTGACTTCCTCACCGAGGGTGAGGTCACCCAGGTTGTGCCCAAGGCCCAGGACTCCGTTCTCCTTGATGGGGTAGAGATTTACTCTTGTGGCGTCGGACCATTCCCCAGCACTAATCTTGCCGTTGATGGTCGGCGGGGAGTCGGTCCAGCCCGACTGGACACCTCCCTGGGAAAAGGCCGTGGCGGGGATGGCCATGAGGGCCAAGAGGCCGACACACAGTAGTGCGCTGCTTAGTCTTCTCATCGCTCTTCCTCCTTGACTCATTCGAGACTGTGCCATGAGCGCCATCGTTTCGCTTGCACCCAGTATAGCAGAACCTGCCACTTCTGTCAAGGCGCGGGTGCCTACGTTGCGGGACGGGGCGGCTTGTTCCGCGCGCGGCGTAGCATGGACCCGCTGTGTCTCGTTCCGGTGGACAAGAGAAAGGGCACGGGAGACTATCCCGTGCCCCTGGATTCTCATCACGTTTTCGGTGCGCCGTGGCGCTATTGCTTCCTCCTGGAGCGCCACCGCAGTGTTGCGTAGCCGCCAAGACTGGCCAGACCGGTGCCGAGCAGAGCCAGGGTTCCAGCTTCGGGGACGAACTCCTCCTCCTCCACAACTGGTGCCTCAGCGAGGCAGACCTCCCCAAAGGTGTACGGCCAGTCTGACTCCTGGTCGTACTCGTGCAATCCTGCGGGCCACCAGCCATCTGCTGCATATTCGACCGGCTGGCGACCGATGTAGACCTCTAGATCAATGATCCACAAACCGGCATTGAAGCAATCGCCCGGTGTTACGTCCAGCGCCGAGGTTTGGAGATCGAACCGTAGCTCGAAGGTGGCCGGACTCCAGTCCAAGGCTCTCTTGTACCCGGGCGGGTCCTTCTGGTAGGGCCGACACCAATCGTCCTCTGAAGCCGGCAGGAAGTAGTCGTAGTCGAAGTCCGTCCCAGGGTGGTAAGCCGTGGCCGAGCGGAAAGCCCCCTCGTCGGGGTTTCCGGTGCAGAGGTTGGCGGCCCACTTGCCATCTCCGACGACAGGCTCGTCCTCGAAGACGAAGTAGAACTGGGTCCTGTAGTAGTCCGGATCTCCGGCCGGGGCGCCGATGTCCAGGGTAGCAGCCAGGTAGAGATAGCGGGCATCGTTCATGAAGCGCGCCCACCCGGTGACCTGCTGGGCGCTGACTTCCTCACCCAGCGGCAGGTCACCCAAGCTACCTCCCAGGACTGAGGCTCCGTCAAACCAGTCCATGGTGTGGAGCGTGACTCTGGTGGCATCGGCCCACTCGCCGGAGCCGAGCTTGCCATTGAGGTTCGGCGGGGAGGAAGCCCAGCCTGATTGAACACTGCCTTGGGATAGGGCTGTGGCGGGGACTGCGAGGAGCGCCAAGAGGGCGACACACAGCAGTACGTTGCTCAGTCTTCTCATCGCGGTTCCTCCTTGACTCGTTCGAGACTGTGCCATGAGCGTTGCCACTCGGTCTCCACCCACTATACCAGGGTCTGGCTTCTCTGTCAAAGCGCTTACTCGGTATGTCGCGCCCTTGCGCAAGGGCGTGGCGTTCCATACTGCGTGCCGGGCATCCGTACGCTGGAGGTGCTTTGCCCGTCCTGAGGGCCATGCTATAATACCCTGGACCTGGACGGAGAAGGGTTTGATTGCCTTTGGTGGCTGCGGTGCTGCGTAGGGAAGGAGGCGCCCCGGGTCACGCGGAGTTGCGGCGGCTAGGAGGACCATTGAGTCATTCTGAGACGCGGGAGACTAGATCACGCAGGCGCCGGGGCCGTGGGCAGGAGCCCGGTCGTCACACCTGGGTCGAGGCAGGCCAGAGTAAGTGGGTAGTGCGAGTGGTGCTCGTGGCCGTCTTGTTGCTCGGCTTCGGGCTGCGGCTGCACCAGTTGGATGGCAAGGGCCTGTGGTACGACGAGCTGGGCACCGCTCTGTACACCTCACCTGACAGGTCGCCGCTGGAGGTGATCAGTGGGCCGCTGGAGGTTCCCATCATCCCCGCTCCACCCCTCTACTTCCTTAGTACCTACCTGTTCCGCCTGCTGAGCCAGAGCGATTTCGTCCTTCGCCTACCATCGGTGTTCTTTGGAGTGTTAGCCATCGCTGCCATGTACGTGGTGGGCAAGGGGCTGCTGGGTCCACGGCAAGGGCTGGTAGTGGCATTCCTGCTTTGTATCTCCAGCTTCCACGTCCGGTACTCTCAGGAGGCCCGGTACTACGCGCTGCTCATGCTGCTGGGCAGCCTATCGTTGTACTTCTTCTACCGGGGCCTGCGTCGCAACGACGTCCGGTCCTGGGCCGGCTACGTGGTGAGCTCGACGCTGGGGGTGTATACCCACCTCTTTGCCTTCCTCTTCCTGGCGGTGCAGGGGGTGTATGCGCTGTCGCTTTTTGTGTACGGTCGTCTCACCGCTAGATCCGCTGCCGCGTCCCGGGCCTGGAAGAAGGAGCCTTTCTTCGCTTTCCTGGCCTCGGCTTTGTTGATGGCCATACTCTACCTGCCCATGCTGCCTTTCACCCTCAGCGGGGTTTTGGGTCAGAAGGGCTTGGGAGGACAAGTGGCCACAGCGGTGACCCGAACGAGCCTCAGCTATCTCGCTGGTATTGTCGATCTGTTCGGTGCCGGCCCGGGTCTGGCTTTCCTCTGCTATGTGGCGGCTCTCTCTCTGGGTCTCTACTTCCTCGTACGGCAGGCGCCACGGCAATTGGTGCTCGCTGCCTTGTGGATGGTGTTGCCGTTTGCAGTGGTCCTTTTGGTCCCGGCCGGTCACAGCTTCAGGCTGCGGTACGTGATCTTCGTTCTGCCCGTCTTCCTTGTTGTGGTTTCAGCGGGGTTGGTGGGCCTCGGAGAGCTGGTCTCGCGCCTGGTCGCGAGGAGGTGGGCCGGTGCGAAGAAACAGGCGTTGGCTGTGCCTATCACTCTGGTGATCCTCTGCTCGATCATGGGCATACTGAGTCTGGAGGCTCTGGGGAAGCTCTGGGACGAGGGGAAGCAGCCCTGGGACAAGGTGTCCTCCTATCTTCAGGCGGTGGTCGGGCCCTCCGAGGTGGTAGTGGCTACGGGAGAGGATTACGCGGACCGCCTGTTGTACTATGGCTACGACGCGAGCGACGCGAGATATCTGGCTTCCTGTCCCTGCCCGTCGAGGGTTGTGCTGGAGGACTGGCACAGGTTTCCGGATGTGGTGTCTGGCTACGACGTAGCGTGGCTGCTGGACCCCAATCCCAACTATCGCCAGTTGAGGCCTGGCGGGCCGTTGGCCGATGAGGTGGAGGGGCACGTCTTTCTGGCGCCCGTCGTGTTCAAGGGACACAGCAGTAGCAACGCTGTGGAGACAGATCTGCTAGCTCCCTTCACCACGTCGGACATCAACGTCCTCCTTGCCGTGCCCGCGGAATCCCAGCTCAGCGACGCGGAGATCATCGAGCTGGGCACAAGTGTCGCTCGCCAGGCCGACGAGCTGTTTCCCCAGGAGACGCGTTTCAACTTCACGCTGGGGGAGTTGTACAGGTTCCACGGGAGTGAGGAGAAGGCGGTGGAACAGTATGAAGCCGCCATCGCCGATGATCCTGACTACTACTCCGCTTACGAAGGGCTTGCCCTCATCCACCTCTCCCACGACGAAACACAACAGGCTCTGGAGCTGTACCAGGGACTGCTGGCCAGGGGAGTTATCCACGAGAGCGACTATCATTTCTTCTTGGGAAGCCTGCGCTACGTAGAAGGTGACCTGCAGGAGGCGGCGAACGAGTTTGCGGTAGCGGTCCGCATGGATAGCGACAATGCCGAGTTCCGCTTGCAGTTGGGCGATGCGTACCGGGCATTGGGCCGGTACGACGAGGCTATGGAGCAATACGAAGAGGTCACTCGGCTGGACCCGTCCTATGTGGGAGCCTACTCCCGACGAGCCACCATCTATCGCGCTGAGGGCCTCCTGGACGATGCAGTCGGCGAGTACCAGATGGCCCTGCAATTGCGGCCTGAAAATCCTCTCTATCATGCCATGCTGGCCGATACCTACCGGTACCAGGGGTTGCTCGAGGAAGCGGTCCTGGCGGCAGAGGAGGCGGTACGGCTGGAGGAGGGAGAGGCGGCCTACCACGTGCTTCTCGGCGAGGTGTACCTGGCGCTGGAGCGACTCCCTCAAGCGATAGCCGAGTTCGAGATTGGTGTGCAGCTCGCTCCGGAGGTGGCACCCTACTACCTGGATCTGGGAGATGCCTACCGGTTGGCCGGGAGGGAAGAGGAGGCGGTGGGCGCCTACGAGCGCGTCTTGGAGTTGGACCCGGGCAACGAGACGGCCAGCGAGAGTCTGGAAGAGCTTCGCTAGCGTGCCCGGCCGAACTCATGATCTCTCGAAGGAGATGTTCCTGAACTGAAGGTCCTCGTAGGTGCCAGGCCGCTGGCGAGGAGGGATTTCCTTCCCCACAACTACGGTGATCTCGTTCAGTCCCGGCCGCAGGCAGTCTGTGGGCACCTGGTAGTTCAGGGTGACCCAGCTACGGCTGTAGTCTTCCACGGGCAAGTATGGTGGCTCCAAGGGGTGGCCGTTTACGAGCAGGTAGTTGGTACGCTCGTTGTTCTGCATGACCTCCATGTGCAGCATCCAGGCGCCCTGCTCAGGGTCTCGAACGTAAAACTCGCCGGTCCAGACGGGGCTGGGGAGTTGGCCCTGGTACAGAGGGACCCAGGGTGTGGGCCAGTGGTTGTCCCCCAGATGGACGATCACGTCCTCAGCGAGGGCACGCGGACGCTCGCTGGACGTAGTAAGCCGTTGTTTTCCCCACAGAGTATCCCTCACCCGCGCGAGCAGTCCGCCCTTCGGCAGCGCGCTCAAGGCACGATACGCTGGCCTGGGTTCGCCGCTTGGATCGATGACCCCATAGCCGGCTATATCGTCATCATCGGCGGACAGGCCGCAGCCGAGGTTCCAAACGGCGATCAGTTGCAGCCAGGACCATTCTTGCCGGGCAATACGGAAGGCTTCAACCAGGTACTCGGCCTGCTGCTCCGGGCTGACTCGCTGCCACGCGTCCTGCTGCGCCGGCGAGGTGGTCCAGCCCAGCTCGGTGACCCAAACGGGCTTCTCTCCATCTCCGTGGGCCACCATGATCTCCCTGAGATCCTGCACCCTGGCCACGTTCAGACTCTGATGGGCGCCATGGGGATCATCAGGTGGATGGCCGAACCCATAGGCGTGGGCGCCCAGCACGTCGAAGTACTCACTGGCTGCCGCTTCGTACATTCGCTCCAGGTAGAGCCTGTCGTCCACTGCCAGGGTGGTCTGGTCGTTGGTGGGAGCCAACCCTGCGCTCACGACAAGAGCGTTGGGGTCGGCCTCCTTGATCCTGGCGTAGGCCAGCCTGAGCATCTCCACGTAGGATTCGGGATCGGGCTCATCGCCGCCCCATTCAGCGGCGAGGTTGGGCTCGTTCCAGATGATGTATCCTTTGATCTGCCCTTTGTACCGCGATGCGACGGCATAGACGAAGTCGCCGAAGTCGTTCAAGTCGTCTGGGGGGGCGTTCTCGGCCGGTTGGGAGCGAGCCCAGTCGGGGTGCTGATCGAGCCGGACCACGAGGTTCAGTTCGAGGTACTCGGCTCCCCGAACCACAGAGTCCGGCTGTTCCCAGTTGTACAGGCCGCGCCAGCGGGCGATCTCCCTCCAACTGAAGACCTGAACCACCCAGTCGAAGCCTGACTCGTCCACGAGGGCGAGCTCTCTCCCGTCGCCACGCAAGGTGTGCATCCCGCGTGCTACTCGCTCTGGCTGAAGGGGATGGATCTGGCACGAAGTGACAGAGAGCGCCACTACAGCTACCAGCAACGATATGTGTGCACTGTATCCCGAGGACTGGCGTATCGTGGCGGCTAGAGGGTGCCGTTTGTGTGAGGCCGTCCCATTCTCTCGCGCGGCTAGCCCGGTGCCGCTCACTGCACGCTCCCCCTGTAGACTCCGTCGGATGTGCCTGCATACAGCAGAACACCCTCAGGATGTATGACCAGTGACTCGACGCTGGAGACAGCCAACCCGTCGCTCGCCGGCAGCCAAGTACGCCCTCCATCCTCGCTCCGGAAACAGCCATGGTACTTAGTGCCTGCATACAAGGTGAGAGGGTCGTAGGGATCTAGCACCAGCGCAGAGACGGTGATCTCTTTGAGGCCTTCGCCCCACTGGTGCCAGCTCAGCCCTCCATCGTCGCTGCGGTAGACTCCTCTCGTGGTGCCAGCGTAGAGGAGGTCTCGATCATGGGGATGGATGGCCACGCAGAAGACGCTCATTCCTCGCAGGCCTGCTCCGCGCCAGGAGGAGGCCCCATCGCTCGTTATGTACATGCCATCCTCGCTCCCTGCATAGAGGATGGAGGGCCGCTGTCCATCGATGGTCAGAGAAATGATCTCCAACTCGTCACTCATGCCTTCCCAGCGCGGCCACCAGGAGACCCCGGCGTCTCTGCTCTCGTAGACGCGGTCGTAGAAGACGCGTACGTAGATGTGTCTCTCTTCTCCTGGCACAACGGCGATAGCCCCAATGCCAGCCTGGAGAGCGGTTCCGGCGGGCGCCCAGGTGTCGCCGCCGTCCGCACTGACGTAGACGCCTCTCCCGTCGGTGCCGGCGTAGAGCAGGCGATTACGGGACTGTGGTATGGCCAGTGACAGGATACCGTACCCGCTCTCTCCCTCGAGCAGCCCGCCTGCTGTCCGGGCCCACGAGACACCGCCGTCCGTTGACCTGTAGACGCCGTCGAAGGTGTTGCCAGCCCACAGGAGTCGGGGGTCTTGCTGGTCCACGACCAGGGTTTCAATGGGCACACTGCCCAGTCCCTGGTTCCTCTGCTGCCAGCTGAGGCCGCCGTCGGAGGTGGAGTAGACACCGTCCCAGGCCCCAACGTACACCCGCTCCCGGTGTGTGCGGTGCACGGCGATGGTGTAGATGGCCCTCTTGAGGGAAGCCCACTGTTCCCACGTGCCGCCGCCATCGTTGCTGCGAAACAGATCCCCCCTGGCTGTGCCCGCCAAGAGGGTCTGACTGTCAGCGGGGTGGAAGACCACCACATTCACGCGGCCCTGTAGCCCCGTGTCGGCTCTGGTCCAGGAATGGCCGTTGTCTTGGGTCTGCCAGAGGCCGTCTCGGCTGCAAGCGAACCCGGAGGTGCTCCCTGGATCCAGGGCCACGTGAGAGATGAACGAGCCATCCAACTCGGGAACCTGGTTCCACGTTCCACCTTCGTTGTGGCTAACGTACAAGCCCTCTCCACTCGTGCCGGCCACAATGGTGTGTGCGGATTCATCGATAGCCAGGCTGAGGATGGTAGTCTCGATCAGTTCCTGCGAGGCCAGAGCCACAGTCCGCCCGCCGTCCGTGCTGACGTATAGGCCGTGGTCGTCGGTCCCCACATAGAGCCTGCCGCCATTGCCCATGGCCAGTGCGTATACCGGGGCGTTCGGTAATTCATCGGCAATCTCCTGCCAAGAGTCACCGCCATCGGCCGAGCGATAGAGGCCGTTGGTGGCTCCAAGGTACACAATGCGGCTGTCTGCGGAATCCGGCTGCAAGGCGAAGACCGATAGGCTCTCCAGGCCTCGAACTGAGGGGCTCCAGGACTCGCCGCCCGTCGTGGTTGCGTACAGTCCCGGGTCGTGATAGGCGCCGGCAAGCACTACGTCTGGATCGTCGAGGGCCAGAGCCAGGGCGACTACGGGTGCATGGCTGGTCATCTCTTGACCAATGCGCTCCCAGACAACTCCTCCGCTTTGCGGCGTCGTTTGCAGTGTGACAGCGGGGAGGAGAAGCAGTGCGCAGAGGGCTGCCAAGAGGACGAGGGTTGCGGCACGCTGCGGAGCTGCACGGTTCCACATCTTGCAGCGATTCTACCAGCCATTCACTACGCTGGCAAGAGTGGAGTAGAGATGTCCAGCGCAGTCTACTGATCACGGAGCCGTCCGGTCGTGGGCGACGAGATCAGCCGTGGTAGTAGGGGATGACGTAGCCGACGAGGCAGAGAACGTCGAACAGGAGCAAGCCCCCCACGTATGCGGCGGCCACGATGCTGGCCTTCAGCCGACGTGTCAGACGGCGGATGCCGAACGCAAAGAGGGTGGCAATGATGGTCAGCCCCGGGAAGAGATAACGGCCTTGTGGCTGCCATTGGCTGCCTATCATGGGGAGGAACGTCTGCGCCAACAAGAGAGCGAGGCCGACGAGGAAGATGAGCAGAACTGTGTCGGACGAACTCGGTCTACGTGTTCTCTCTGCACGGAGCCCCCTGAGCAGTCCCATCCCCCAGGAGAGTAGACCCGCGAACGAGACCAGCGTTACGAGTGCGAGCAGGGCATACCATCCTGGATCCAGCGGCAACGTAAGCCAGCCGAAGTTGGCCCAGAACCCGGCGAAGGTCAGCAGAACGTAGAGCAGGTACCTTCTGAGAGAGGCAGGATCATAGCTGCGAGGATCGAGCAACTGGCTCGACGACACGGACACACTGGTGCCGCGGAGGAATCTCTCGAGACGGAGGGCGGGGGTCTCCGCCGAGCCGTTCCTCAGCCAGTTGCGCGCTTCCGCCCCTTCTACCACCAGGGACAGGTCATCGAAGAACAGGCCTTCGCCACGTTGGCCGGCACCGGGACTGGGATCGAGCATCACTCTCATGGTCCTGGCTGCGGGGGCGATCTCAGACTTCACTTCCTGGCGCATCCACTCTGAGTTGGCGACGAAGACCTTCGCGCTTCGCCCTTGATCATCCTCTATGACTATCGATCCCCGCTGCCTGGCTCCAGGGCTGATGACCCACGCCTCGAGAGTGACGGTCTTGCCGCGCAGCGCTCTGACTGCGTTGAAGGGCAGTACTTGCATCAGTCTGCTGTCAAGGGCCTGGAGCGAGGAGTTGCCGGACCTGGCCACCAATTCGTTTCGTGTGGCAACCGCCGATTTCTGAAGCGGCAACCACTGAGCGGCGTCCCCCCCTCGCCAGCTCAGCAGAATGCCAAGTAGCAGCAGGCCGAGCAAAACACTCGCCGCGACGGCGGTTCTGCAAGAATAGCTCACAGAGACGCGGCGGCGGTGCGCATGGACAAGCAAAGCCACTGGGATCAGGGCCAGAGTGAAAAAGGAGGTCCTTTTGGCGAGCAGAGATAGTACCGCCAGTCCGCAGAGGGTGAGGGCGGAGCGCCACGAGAGGCCCCTGTTGAGCATCCTCACCAGTTGCCAGAAGAAAAGTGATGCCAGGAGCACGGAGAGAACGTCGTTGCTGGCTGAGGCTCCAATGAAGGCAAACATGGGAAGGAGGGCCACGAAGGAGGGAATAGCGACGATCAAGAAACGGTCGCGTGGGAACAGTTCGAAGGCGGTCAGGCAAACGACGCCCACAGTGGTGGCGCTGAGAAGGACCGAGAACCAGCGCATCAGGTATAGCCGGGCCAGGAGGTCTCCATCCGGCAGAACATTGAACGCGAGCGCTGGCAGCAGATAGTACAGAGGGGTTTCGGTGCCGAGTTGAGTGCCGGACCGCTTGAGCAATGGGTCGTCGGAAAAGGAGCCGGGCACGCTATCCGGCTCCTGGCGGCCCAGGAACTTCCAGGAGCCGAACTCGAGCATCGAGGCCAAGATGTCTCGCTGCAGAGCCGGGGAGGTATCGTCTCTGGAGAGGAACCAACCCTTCTCAGAGAGCAGGATGGCACACTCGAGGTGCCGGGGCTCATCAGGCGCCTGCCACGGGGGGATGATAACGCTGTATAGCAGGCCCATCGCCAGGCTCAGGCACAGGAAGCCTACCACGACCGCCAGGCGGCGCGAGCTGAAGTCATGCAGATAGGTGGCCATCTGTACGGGACGAGAATACCATGGTCAGGTCAGGGTGGACAACTTCGATCGGCCGCCATGCTGCTGGCGAAGGCACGTGCGGCCGCCGGCTACTGGACGACTACGGGCAGGTAAGAGCGATGGCTGGCAGAGGCGGTGCTCCAATCTGAGAGAAGGCACCGATCGCTGGGAACACGATTGCCGTCGGCGTCGAACGCAGCGAGACGCTGCATGCTCTCCGGCACATACATACCCACGAGTACTTGATAGTGGCCTTCTTGCACGTTGCTGGGGAAACTGAAACAGTGCTGGTCTGCCACGGTCTCACCCTGTTGCCAGTAGGTGGTGGGGTAGAACCCACCGCGGGGCTGGCTGTCGTTCTGGGCCACAGTCTGGTCTTGATCGTTGACCACGTGCACGAATACTGCGTAGTCCTCCGCGACGTCGCCGAGGACCTGCCAGTACAGAGTCACGCAGCCATATCCTGTGCTGAAGAGTCTGTCTTCAAGGTCGTATCCCACCAGAGCTACGCCGTCGCCAAGCCGGTAGCTGAGCTCGTGCTGGATTGCGTAGTCCGGGGGCGGTGCGGCATCTACAGGCAGGATACCGAAGATAGCCGCATGGTCGGTCGCTGCTCCTTGCTCGTTCAAGATGGGCAGATGCTCCTCTGCGGGGTAGGTGTAGAGGGCGACGTAGATGCGGGCCAGGGCTGGTGCGGGAAACTTCCGGCCCAGACGGACCTGGCAAGAGTCCTCGATGATTTCCCCCGTTTTCCATAGTGACGTAGGGTAGTTGCCATGACCAGGGTATGAGGCGATCTGGCCGTAGGGCGTGCCATCGGGGCCAAGGAAACTCAGGCCCACGGTGTAGTTCTCTTCCATCTCATCCAACGCACGCCAGTAGAAAGTGATAGGGACGAACTGGCCCGCGGTCGCTCTCGACACTCCCAGGTCATAGCCCACCAGTTCAATCTTCTCTCCGAAGCGTACGTTCAACGGGTTCTGGACGGGCAACGGCGTGTCCGCCGAGAGGATGGGAGGGCGAGCGTAGGCAGGCACGATGTAGCGAAACGGCGCGATGAGACCTAGAAAGAGCACCGTCAGGCTGGCCAGCAGAATGGGCAAACGGCCGAGTCTGCGAGGCGTGAGGTGGACCACACCAAGGGAGAGAAGTACGCTGACACCAGAGATGGTGGGCAGTACGTACCGCCCGCGCAGAACCGGATCGGCGAAGGTGAGGGTGCGATAGGTGGCCAAGAGACAGAAGAACGCTGAGCCCAGGAGCAGCAGGAGGGCACCGCCTTTGACGGATCGGCTGGCCTTGCCCAGCAGGAAGAGGACCAGACCCACCAACCCTGCCAGAGAGAGCACCCCCAGTACCTGATAGACCCACGCTGCCGCGCTTACGTTGCCCCATCCGAAGACGCCCCAGAAGGACGCGTAGAAGTAGCTCAGTCCATCCTGGATCAAGACCCAGTCTATGCGGCTCAGACCTCCCGCAGGGTCTTGGAGGTCCTCCAGGAACTGAGCCAGGACCCTGGCCGAGCGGGTAGTCGGGCTGCCGAACAACGCCACGCTGCGCATGAACCACCAACTCGAGACCAGGGCCAGACCGAGGAGGAGGAGCAATACTCCTCCCAGCGAGAAAACCAGGGACTTCTTGAGTCTGATGCGCCTGGCCAGAGCCACGCCGGCAGAGACGACCACCAGAGGGACCAGGGCGAGACCGTTGTACTTCGATAGCACAGCCAGGCCGGTGCAGACACCCAGAGCCAGCAAGGTCCTCCAGCCGGCATCGCACACGATCAGTCTGACGGAGAGTAGCAGGGTCAGAGCGGTGAAGAGAGTGACCATGATATCGTTGTTGATGACCCCACTCATGAACAGGAAGCCAGGGATGAAGGCGTTGATCGCGGTGGCACCCAGGGCCACATCGTGCCTGTGGGGGAACAACAGGCGTCCCAGCTTGTGGGTGACCAGGAGTGACAGAGTGCCCATGGCGATGGACACCAGCCTCGCTGCGTGGATGGCGAGGACGGTCCCGTGATAGGGAAAGGCCTCGGCATCGGAGTGGATGAAGCTGTTGGCCCCTCCTTCCATGATCCCCGTGGCGGCGAAGGGATTGGCGATGGGCGCCAGGTTGTCACTCGTGTCCACCCAGAATGTCAGGATCGCCGTCACAATGTAGTAGAGGGGTGGGTGGGTGAGCTGATCGAGCTCCGACGTGGAATCCTCGGGTCCTGGGAGGGCCAGGTTCCTGACCAGGAATCGCACGTGGCGATAGTGACCAAGCTCGTCGGGCCCTTCCCAGATGGGGGTGATGACGCTATAGGCGGTGCTCAAAACGAAGTGGGCCGCCAAGATGCAGGCCAGGAGCCACCGCCACTCGCTACGCAGCCAAACCAGGAATCTCGAAGATCTCATCCTGCAAACGAGGTGAAGCCCGCATCGACTTGGTGGTCGGCAGGCTTCGGAAGGAGTACCCTTGATGACACACCGCGCGACCGCACAAGGCCCAGTCCCGCAAAGCAGGCCTACTGAGAGCGCACAGGTCGTTTCCTGCGCAATTGGTCAAAGTACTCGAGCACGAATGCTGCCACCACGCCGCCGGCCAGTCCCAGCGCCGCACCCAAGATGACGCTAAGCTTCGTGTCGGGGCCAGTCAGCGTGCCCTTGCCAGCCCCGCTCACAATCTGGGTCTTCGTCTGGAGGAGGCGGCCCTCCTCCATCTGATCACGAACGGCCTTTTGGCTATTCTCCGCCAGGTCCCGGGCACGCACGAGCCGTTCCCACTCCAACTGATCGTCTGCCAGTTCCTGCTGAAGCGCTTCGACTTCTGTCTCCAAACGAGCGGTTATTTCCGAGAGGGCCTCTTCCTCCTCCTCCAGCATCCGAATGACGCTATCCAGGTCTCCCTGCCTTGTCACCGACTCGATCGACACCTGCCCTCGGTCGGAGATCACTCGGGTGCTGAGGAGTTGCAGAGGCAAGTCCTCCACGCTGCCTCCGGTGTCTCGGGCCTCTCTCGCGCTCTCCAGCACAAGGCTGAGATCGTCACACGCCTCCTGATGCTCGGCCCAGAGTCTGGACTTCGTCTCCAGGTATATGCCGCGCGGCCCGAACAGGCCAAAAGCCGCGTCGCCCCCCGACTCCTCGGCCAGCCCGACGCCGGTCTCCTTCCTGAACGCCGCGAGAGCTGTCTCAGCCGCTTCCAGTTCCTGATCCACCTCCTCGAGCTGGGATCCCCAGTCTGGCTGGTAGCCAGCGACTTCCTCCATGTATTGCTCGGCCCAGGTGTTGGCGATCAGGCTGGCTTTCTGGGCAGTGTCGGCCTGCGCTGTGATGCGGAAGAGCACGGGATTCTCTCTGTCTTCGCGCACCGTGACGCTGGATAGGAGGACGCCGGGCACCTTCTCAGCGGGATCGAGGCTGGATTCCAGGGTGTCTATGACGCGTGTCTCCACGGCTTCCGTGTGAGCCAGTGTGGCATAGTACTTAACGACGATCTTGTCCACCGAACTCAGCCGGGGGTTGTCGAAGTACTCGAAGCTCTCCTCCACGAGGATCGCCGTGGCTTGGTACACCGGTTGCTGGATAAAGCTGACGCCAATGGCTGCCAGCGTAGCCACGACGAAAACCACCGCGACGGCCTTCCAGTGTCTGAAGACGACGTCGATGTAGTATTGCACGTTGAGCTCGATGTCCATGGGTTTCCCTTCTCCAGAGAGTCTGTGACACGAGTCGCCGGTTCGGGTCCAAGTTGCGATTATACGACTTCTGCTCAGAAAGAACCACCCTGTTGTCTGTGGTGCCGAGGTGTATCGAGGATCTGCGTAGGGCTGCTGAGGGGAGGTGGTCCCACTGGAGTGAAAGGGGTATAATGGCTACGGCCCTCCAGGGCGGATGGATGCTCGTGCGCAGGAAGCTGTCGAGCTTGGCGGCTCAGCGGTGGTATAATGCGCACGGGATGGCGGAGAGGGAGCGGAAATGGACTCAACGAGCCGATGGGGCACGATTCGGAGAGGAATCAGAAGCAGAGGACGCGAGATTGCGCTCATCGTTGTTCTCTTGTTGATCAACTATCTCATCTTTAGCCGTCTGATGCTCATGGTCTCGGGAGGGCGCCAGCCGACGCCCACACCTACCAGGACTGCCAAACCCACTTTCACCCCCTTTAACGTGGTTGTTGCCACGCCCACTACTCCGGCTGAACCCACGCCTACCACCGAAGCGACGCCGGCGATCTCACCAACGCCGAGCACACACGTCGTGCAGCAGGGGGAGACTCTGAGCGAGATCGCACGCACGCACGGCGTCACGGTGGACGCTATCGTCCAGGCGAACGACTTGGGGGACGCAGACGCTATCATCAGGGAAGGGCAGGTGCTGGTCATTCCGGTGTCACCCACGCCCGTTCCAGAAGGAGAGGGCACGGAGGTAGCCGCGTCCACGCCGTCCTCGACGGTGGGGCAGAGGGTGCACGTCGTGCAGGAGGGAGAGACCCTAAGCGAGATCGCCCGGATGTACGGTGTAACGTCGGACGCGCTCGCCCAGGCGAACGGGCTGGACGATCCGAACGCGATCCGCGTAGGGCAGGCGCTGGTCATACCGTAGGTAGTACGAAGCAGGACTGGGAAACGAGTGAGGGGTACGGAATGAAGCTGAGATACCTGCTCATCCTGGGAAGCCTAGTCTTCCTTAACGGCTTTGTCTTCACCGTGCTCCTCCTGATGGTATCGAGAGAGCTTGCCAAGCCCGCGCCCACGCCGACGACAGTGGTGACCACGGGGCCCACCATGCAGCCGACGTTCACATCGACACCCGTCGGCCCAACTGCTACCTTCACCGCTGAGCCCACGGCCACCAAGACCCCGGAGCCGACTCCCACGAATACCCTGGTCGTCGGGGCACCTACTGCCACACATACCGTCGCGCTGGCAACTCCCACCGCCACCTCCCCACCAGCCGCCGCCACGCCAACTGGTGCCACTGCTACCTCCACGACCGCGCCGCCCACGGCAACGCCCACGACTCCAGCGCCCACTGCCACCGCGACGACTTCGGCGTCATACGAGTTCAAGTACGCAGGGGGCATGGAGAGCGCGCCCAACTGTGGGACCGTGTACATGAGAGGGAGAATCACGGGAGTGGGTGGCGAGCCGGTCGATGGCAGAACCGTACGTTTGAGGTTCGCAGGGAACACGGCCTACAAGGTGAGTGGCGATGGTGAAGATCCGGGAGTGTGGGGGTTCGCACCTCTGGCTGCTGAGCACTACCACTCGCCGTTCACCTTCCTCATCGACGTGGTGGAGAGCCAGGGGAACCCCGTGCCTCAGTCCGACACGCTGGAGATCTCGTTCACTGACTGCGGCGTGGCCGGGCAGTTCACCAACATCGTCTTCGTGTACAACTGGTAGCAGCAAACTCGCGGCGCGGACTACATCAGGATGGGGATGGCTCTTCCGCAGGCCGGGCACGCGGCGTCCCTTAGCCGGTTCTGAAGGACGGTGAGCCCCCGCCTCTCCACCAGCAACTCACCGCAGTTGGGGCAGTAGGTGTTCTCCAGCCGGTGGCCCACGACATTGCCCAGGTACACGAACTCCAAACCCTCTTCCTGGCCGATCTGCCATGCGCTCTCCAGCGCGCTCAGAGGCGTGGGCGGCGCGTGGAAGCGATACGCCGGATAGTATCCGCTGACGTGCCAGGGTGTCTCCCGTCCCAACTCCTCGTGGATGCGCCTGGCGATTCCCCTTAGGCTTTCCTCTCGGTGGTTCACGCCGGGGATGACCAGAGTGGTGATCTCCAGGTGTACTCCACGCTCCTTCGCGTGGCGACAGTTGCGCCATACCTTCTCCACATCAATGCCACGGCAGTGTCTGCGGACGGTCTCTGCGTCTCCTTTGATGTCCACGTTCATGGCGTCCAGCCCGGCAGCGACTAGCGCGTCTAGCGCAAGGGTCGTCATATAGCCGTTGGTGACGTAGGTGTTGTAGAGACCCTGCTCCCTGGCCAGGCGGAACACCTCCTGGGACCACTCGAGCGATAGCGTGGGCTCGTTGAGGCTGATCGAGGTGCCCTGGCAGTTCCACGCCAGAGCGGTCTGGACGAACTCGTGAGCCGACACGTGCCTGGAAGGGCGTGGGCCTGACTTGGAGATGTCCCAGTTCTGGCACCAGGGACAGCCGAAGTTGCAGCCCCAGCTTCCAGCGGTCAGGGCCACGCTGCCGGGGAAGAAGTGATGGAGAGGCTTCTTCTCGATGGGGTTGGCCGACAGGGATGAGATTTGTCCGTAGGTGAGGGTGACCAGCACACCGTCTCTGTTGGTGCGCGTGCGGCACCAGCCCACAGCTCCCACGGCGAGCAGACAGCGCCGCTCGCAGGTCAGGCAGCGGACCTTGTCACCGGCCTGTTCCTGGAACAGCGCTTCGCGGACAGATGGATCGGTCATACGTCACGACCTGGGTCCACGAACCAATGGGCTGCACCGCTGTCGAAGCAGCCATCAGACCGGGAGAGAACCGCCCCGACCTCTCCGCTGCCGTGACCACGGCGAGCAGTCCACGTCCACGAGCTTGAAGCCTGTCGCATCCAGGTGGGCAGAGGCGCACGAGGATGTGGTCCACGGGGACATTGACTCCGACGGGTCGACGGAGACTTCCTCGGGCTCAGCGGTGCCTGTCGGGCTCAGTGGCGTCTCCGAGGTGACGGTGAGCGTAGCTGTGAGCACAGGCGTCGGTGTCACCGTGGCTGAGATGACGGTGGTCGTGGTCAGACCGTCAGTGGTGGTGATGACGACGGTGACGTTGACGCTCTCCGGGGTCGGGGTCAAGGTAGGTATGGGCCGTTGGGTCGGAGTGGGAGGCAGCGTGGCCGTAGGGGTAGCAGTGTCGCCAGGTGTCGCCACCGTGGTTGGCATCGAGGTTGGGGTGGACGTGGACGTGGGTGGGGTCTCCATGGCCACTTGAGGGACCAACCGCGAGCGAAGAAGGTAGCTGCTGATGCCCAGACAGTACAGAAGTAGTGCGAGTAGAGTGAAAACCGCAAGCAGGCTATAGAGCCGCTTTTCTGGGACAGCGAGCTGTCTGTAACGGCGGAAGAGACTTCTCATGGGCAAGACCATCTGTGATCAGAGCTGGCAATCGGCACCATCGTCTGTAACCTCCGCGTCTAACCGTCCCCCTCACTGCTGGGGGTGCCGGTGCTCGTCGGGGTGGCGGACTGGGTGGCCGTGGCCGTATGGGTAGCAGTCTGCGAGGGTGTGCTGCTCGGCGTCGGGGAAGGCGTGTATGTTGGTGTGTCCGTGGCCGTCGGCGTGGAGGTGAGAGTTGCTGTGAAGGTGGCGGTCTCGGTTGGCGTCTCCGTGGGCGTGGCGGTGGCCGTGCTTGTCGGGGTCGCGGTGGCGGTGGATGTTGGTATCTCAGTCGCGGTAGCCGTCCACGTCGGCGTATGAGTAGCCGTCTCGGTCGGGGTGGGTGTGGAAGTCTCAGTGGGAGTGGGGGTCTCAGTGGGAGTGGGCGTGAACCGGGGCGGTGCCATAGCCAGAGCGACGAAGCCCAGAACGTAGCAGGGTACGGTCACGCAGATGATGGTGAAGAGGAGGCCGTAGGTCAACTTCCTTCGCTCTGGGAGATTGCTGTACCACTCGCTCACTCTACGCTCAGACCTGTCTCTGGTTGTGCTGCCCTGATGTGCTGATCAGGGCGGCACGTGTGTTTCTGGAGGACCTCCGCCCGGCGCCTCGTCCGCTATGTTGAGCTGCCGACCTGCAATGGCTGAGACTCTCGCACTTCATGTCAGATGGTGCTTCGGCAGCGTGGACTGGTATTCGCCGGACTGGTGCTAGCAGAGTTGGTGCCCGTGACGCGCACCTCGCTAATACCGACGTATCGTAACACCTTTCTCGCTGCCGGTCAACTGAGGGAGATCAGATCTCGCACTCGATGGTTCAGGCTGGCGAAACGCTCGTGGTAGTAGATCTCCGCGTCGCGCGGGCGCGGCAGGTCTACGTGAACGGCCGCCTGGATGTGGCCGGGGCGGGGGCTCATAACCAGTACCCTGTCGGCCAGGAAGATGGCCTCCTGGATGGTGTGGGTGACCATGACCACGGTCTTCCCGGTGGCATGCCAGATGCGGAGCAACTCCAGATTCATCTGATTGCGGGTAATGGCGTCCAGGGAGCCGAAGGGCTCGTCCATGAGTAGGATGGACGGTTCGTAGACCAGGGCCCTGGCGATAGCGACGCGCTGCTGCATCCCGCCAGATAACTCATGGGGGTGGAGATTCTCGAAGCCAAGCAGTCCCACCAGTCCCAGCAACTCCATGGCGCGACTGCGAGAATCATCACCATTCCTGCCCTGAACCTCCAAGGGTAGCGTGACGTTCTGGAGAACGGTCCGCCACGGCATCAGGGTGGGGTTCTGGAACACGAAGCCGATCTCGCGGCGAGGCTCGGACAGGGTCCGGCCGTCGATCCGGACCCTGCCTTTGTCAGCTTGCAGCAGGCCGCCCAGGATGCGCAGAAGAGTTGTCTTCCCGCAGCCGGAAGGTCCAACCAGGCTGACGAACTCTCCCTCGAAGACCTCGAGAGAGACGTCGTGGAGGGCCTTGACTTCCCCATCGCGACTGGGAAACGTCTTGCGTATTCCTTCGGCAGCCAGTACAGGTCGCGGCGCGGCCACCTACGGCTCCACTATGAAATCGTTGGTGTACATCTTCTTCACTTCAGACTTCGACTCCGTCAGGCCCGCTTGGAACATAAAATCCTGCGACGTCTCCCAGGCCGATGGATCGCAAAGGCCGAGTGTCTCACTGTCCCAGAACTTGATGGATTCTTCGAGAACGGCCATCTGGGTGTCCCTGTTCTCGCCGCCTGCCTCCGGCACGTACTCGAGGCAGATCTCAAAGGCTTCCTGAGGAGCATCTATCGTGTCGCGCAGTCCGCGCAGCACCGCTCGTACGAGGCTGGCAACCAGTTCCGGTCGCTCTGCAACCGTCTTCTCGTTGGTGATGATGCCGTTAGAGACCAGATTCATGTAGTCGGCCACGTAGATGACGTTTGGCTCGTATCCAGCCTGGCGCAGTTGCACCGGCTCATTTGCCGCGTAGACGACCGCGGCGTCCACCTGACCTTCGGTCAGGCTGGCCACCTGCGTATAGCCGATGGACTCCAGGGATACGTCTTGCACGTCGATCCCCGAGGCGTCGAGAAGGGCCAGCCAGCCGATGTAGCTGGCACCCCAAAGGCCGGGGATGCCCACCGAGTGCCCCACAAGGTCGGCTGGCTCCTCCAAAGGCAGATCCTCCAGGGAGACGACCGCGACGGGGAACCTGTGGAAATAGGTCATCACGTACACCACCGGCAGGCCCTGACCGCGTGCGAGGATGACCTGGTCGCCGCTGGCCACTGCGAACTGCAAGGTATCCGCTCCGACCAGGCTCAGGAGGTCCGTCTCCATGCCATAATCGAACTCGATCTCGAGGTTCTCGTCGGCGAAGTAGCCCTTGTTGAGGGCCACATAGAAGGGCGTGAACTGTACGTTGGGAATGTACCCCATGGCCAGGGTTACTTTCTCGGGTGGAAATGTAGGTGTAGGAGCAGCAGCACCAGCGCTGCAGCCGCTCAGAGCCAAGACAGACAGGGTAACCAGAACCAAGATCACCTTCTTCAACTTCGAATACTCTCCTTTCTTCTTATCTGACCCGGCGCCACGACAGGAGCCTACTCTCGAGCAGGACCACACAGCCGTACAGACTCAACGCGATGATCACCAGCGCGAATAGAGCGACGAACATCATAGGGGTGTCAAAGAGGCCCCTGGAGAGGTTGACGAGGAAGCCAAGCCCTTCATCTGCTGCCACGAACTCGCCGACCACTGCGCCGATGACCGACAGGGTGACGCCTATCTTGAGACCTCCCAGCAAAACGGGGAGGGCGGCAGGGATCTCCAGCATCGTGAACATCTGCCGCCGTGTGGCGCCATACGAGCGCATGAGATCGATCAGGTTCTCGTCCACCGAACGGAGGCCAACGATGGTGTTGATGAGCACAGGGAAGAAGACGGTTAGCGCGCAGACGATGACCTTGGATAGAGTGCCGAAGCCAAACCATATCACCAGCAGGGGGGCCAGAGCGACGATGGGTATGGACTGAGAGGCTACGATGTAGGGCGAGACCAGCCGCTCGATAGGCTTGGACTTGGCGAAGACGTACCCCAGAGAGGTAGCCACCGAGAGCCCCAGCGCCAGCCCGATGAGCACCTCTCTCAGAGTTGCCCGTGCATGATGGAGGAGTGTGCCGTCCGAGATAGCCAGGAGGAACTTACGGTACACCACCATGGGCGCAGGGAGCACGAACGTGGGGTATGAGCCGAGCGTGACCAAGAGTTGCCACAGGCCGAGGAAGACAAGGAGGGCCGGAGGCGCCAGCAAGTACGCGCGGTACCTCTCTGGGACCCTGGCTAGCGTCCTCTTCACTGCTCCTGTGCTCCTCGAGAGCGCCCCAGCCGTGGCTAGCGAATCGGCCATCTCTCGCGAAGTCCCCATCGTGTCGATTCTCACGCGCAAACAAAAATCCCGAAGGTTTTGCCTTCGGGACAGACTCTCGCAAGAACAGGGAAAGCCCCACCTTCCCCGGCCTGCTAACCTTCTCCCGTCCGGACTATACCGTCGGCTCTGGCCTCTCACCAGATCTGCCATACAGCTCGCGGGCTCGGCACCAGCTAGCGGTGCCACACCGCCGATCGGGAATTGGCCTCCTATGGAGGCCTCACCCTGCCCCGAAGGTCTTGCTTATTCGCTATTTCAAACTGCCAACTCTGAGTATACGCGAGTTAGGCATCTTTGTCAAGTAGTGGCCCTACAGGGAATACTGGCCCGTCTCTGCACACGAGCAAGCCATTCCGCTCGCAAGAGCCGCACACGCCCATGCCGCATCTCATGTAAGCCTCCTTGCTCAGTTGGCCCGGTAGACCGTGCTGCTGGCAGAGGTGCTTCAGCCTGTTCAACATACCCTCTGGTCCGCAGCCGTAGAGTGCGTCGAAAGTTACTGCGCCCAGCAGTGTCTCTGCGACGTCGGTACAGACCCCGCCGTGTCCGGCAGAGCAGTCCTCCGTGACCAAGACGGTCTCACAGCCAGCTTGGGCGAACCGGTCTTCGAAGAACAGGTTCTCCTTGGTTCCGGCGCCGATGACGGCCACTTTGCGCCGGGCCTCTGTGGCTCTGGCGGCGAGGAAGGCCAGGGGCGCGACGCCGTAGCCGCCTCCTACCAGCAGTAACCGGTCGCCGAGGAGGTCGAAGCCGTGACCCAGGGGACCGCGCAGCCACAGGCGGTCTCCGTCCTCGAGTTCATGCAGTCGGCTGCTGAAGGGGCCTACCTTGGCCACCGCCAGGGTCACGGGGTCGTCGTCGACCAGACTGAAAGGCTTCTCGTCGAGCCCAGGCAACCAGACCAAGACGAACTGTCCTGGCTGGGCAGGGAGTGCTCCGCGCAAGGTCAACAGCCTGACGGAAGCGGTGAGTTTGGCTGTGTGAACGATTCTCATCCGTTGCGGGAGCATGGGCGCAGAACCAGACCTCCCATCGTGGTCTCGTCGCTCGCGGAAGATTATAGGCGAGGTGACTAGCGAAAGGAAGAGAAATGGTCTGGCCAACGGCAGGCAGCGGATCTGCTGCCCCCGCTCAAGGTGTACGCTGAGGCGGCCAAACACAAGTTCCGCCGTCCAGCGTGGAGTACCTGGCGTCGCTGGGCTACGCCTGCGACACCCAGCAATCTCTTGTTCTGGGCCGTGAAAGCCCGCATAATCGACCTGAGTTCTGACCGAGCAACGACCGCGCCGTTGGCGCAGGCGATGGTGGCGGTTCGGGGCCACAGGGTCCAGGGGACCACGTTTGGCGCCCGGAGCTTGGACCAGCGTGGGTGTTCGCTGTCCTCGAACACTTTGTTCTCCGTGGCTCTCCGTCTCGAGCAGATTCGATCGTCTACAGGCCGCTGAGGATAGAGATGACTCATCTGTGGGTTGTTCCTCTTCGAGACGCCAACAAGGCAATCCAACCCCTGCCGGGCGGCAAAAGGACTATCACTGCTCCCTGAGATCCCGCCCTTGCGTTTGTCCTGCCACCTGTTGCAGGGCCTGGGGTTTGCGATGGTGTGGTCCGTAGGCGGATCCAGCCCAGTGGCGCTTCACCCTCTGCTCAGTGACTCGTCGTCTACTTTGGCGCCGTCCACTTCGAGCATGTCCAATGGCCTGGCTGCCATTTGGAGCGCCTCTGTCCGCTCCTGTCAGTTGTACATGCGGCCAACTTATACTCTCTGGGGCCGACACAACTCCTGTTTGCTGGCCCTTCATCGACTTGACACCCGTTACCCCCACGGGTGCTCCAGGACTTTGCGGATCATGATCCGTCTTGTTCGGCGCGACGAGTGGCACTATAATGCAGTCGGCTCCTTTGCAGCTCGAACTGTGCCTGACGAGTCGGTGCGCGCCCGCTCGTGGGCTAGGCTGTGCCTCGCAAGTCAGCCGTATGGCCGTAGGCCGACCATTGGAGGTGAATGGTGGGCGAAGGACTGATCTTCCTGCTCGCTGGTCCGTCTGGCACAGGAAAGAACACCATCGTCAAGCGTGTCCGCTCCATCTTGTCTGACTTGGAGCCGATTATCACGCACACGACACGAGAGCCGCGCACAGATGAAGTACAGGGCGTGGACCATTTTTTCGTGACCGAGGGGGAGTTCGAGGCCCTGAAATCCGCCGGCGAATTGGCGGAGTATCAAACCATATTCTGTCACCAGTACGGTTCTCTGAAAAGTCGCCTGGAGCGCGCCATCGAACAAGGGGTGGATCTGATCTCGGACTACGACGTGTGTGGCGCCGAGGAACTTGCCGAGCGGTATCCTGAGAATGTGGTAACCATTTTCGTCCGGGTCCCTCCCGAGGTGGCACGCCAGCGGCT
>Ga0315553_10000922_pt1 | contig 25311 bp, 20 predicted proteins | sample SalMarSW160140MG_FD_203099 | JGI IMG/M metagenome (GOLD analysis project Ga0315553, IMG submission 203099) | Salt marsh sediment microbial communities from the Plum Island Ecosystem LTER, Massachusetts, United States - Salt Marsh Sediment SW1601-40 ... | reverse complement strand
CCGCGCAGGTGCAAATCGATGCCGTTTGCCAGGGTAAATTGTGGTGGGACTGGAGGGGGCGTGCGGGGCTAGTCGACCCCGAATTCTTCTGCCGCTGTCTTGTAGGGATAGATGGTCAGTTCGTTGGCGTCATTGATGCGGACCGGCTCTCCGTCGTCGTCCACGAGGGTGAGGTAGATCGCGGCGGATTTTGCCCGGTAGCCGGTCTCGTAAAGGCTCAGTTGCCGAGCTGCTTCCAGCAGCCCTTCACGTAGCTGCGCGATGCTGAGAGGCGCGTTGTCCCTGCCCCGGAGCCTGACCTTGAGGGTTGCTTTCTGGTCGCCGGACGGAGGCGGTTTTCTGCCTCCGCGTTTACTGCGGAACGCCATAAACAATTATACCGCGCGCGCGTCTCGCTTGGGAAACTTGCGGCCACTGAAGACGCTAATTTAGCGCCGCCGCATATAGCGCTGCCGGTTCACCATAGCTGCCTCAAACTCGCAGTAAGGGAGGCTTAGCTGGTACAATTGGAGGTAGGGAAGACGGAGGAAATGGCAGTGTAGCAAGATATGTTTTTGTGCCACAAAAACCCCTGAAGACGACCGGGGTTTTCGTCGGCAAAAAACGAAGCATCTTGCCAGCGTACCGCCGCTGGACCACTGCACCGCCCCTCATTCGGGTCCGGTGGAGACGGAAGCGGGACACCCCTTCCGAGCCTTCCCCGAAGCGCCTCGCCGCTGTGGCTGGGCGCGCATGGAGAGAGCTGATGGCCCGGCCCCCTAAAGGCCGAGACGACCAGCTGAGCGAAATGCTCCGCTGCCGCGTGAGGCCCGCCGAGTATCTGCGGATACGGCAGGCGGCCGACGGGGCGGGCTTGTCCGTTTCCGAGTACGCCCGCTCCATGGTCCTCACCGGTCAGGTGACCATCCGGCAGCTTGGGACGCTGGACGCCGAGCTGGTCGATCAGCTGCGGCGTATCGGGATCAACCTCAACCAGGCCGTCCACCGCCTCCATGCAACAGGCGAGATTCCCCCCGAGCTGGCAAGCGCAGCCGCCGCCGTCGAGGCCTATATCCTGGGGATTATCGATGGTGCCTAAAGTCGCGGGCAAAGGCCGCAGCTTTAAGGGCGCTGGCCTTTACTACCTCCACGACAAGAAGGCGGATACCCGCGAGCGCGTCGCCTTCACGCACACCGAAAACCTCCCCACCTCGGACCCCGACAAGGCCATCAAATGCATGGCCTGGACCGCGCTGCGCCAGCAGGAGCTGAAGACCAGATCGGGGGGCAGCGCCAAGGGCCGCAAACTGACCCAGCCGGTCTATTGCTACAGCCTGTCATGGGCCCCCGGCGAGGAGCCCTCGCGCGATCAGATGATCGGGGCCGCAAAGGACACGCTGAAGGCCCTTGGCATGGCTGACCATGAGGCCCTGCTCATCGGTCATAGCGACGAGCCCCATCCGCATATCCATGTGATCGTCAACCGGGTCCACCCCGAAACCGGCATCGCCGCCAAGCTGTCAAACGATCACCTGAAACTCTCCGCCTGGGCCGAGGCGTTCGAGCGCTTGCAGGGGCAGATCCGCTGCGACCAGCGCGTGGAAAACAATGAGCTGCGGCGGCAGGGCCAGTTCGCCAAAGACCGCCAAAGCCAGCATGCCGCCGAGTTCCACCGCTGGCGGCAGGAGCGCGCCGAGCGCCGGTCCGCTTCCCGGTCGTTCGAGAGGTCGGCGCTCGCAGTCCGGCATGATGCCGAGCGCGATGCCCTGAGGGCTGGCCGCGACAAGAAGATAGACGGGCTTCGGCAAAGGTTGCGGGATCAAACCCGCGCCGACTGGCGGGACCTCTTTGCCATCCAGCGCCAGGAGCGAGCCACGCTGGAACAGGCGCAGCGTAGTGCCTGGCGGCGCTTGCGCCTGTTCGTCCGTCAGAACGCGGATACCTTCCGGGCCGCCGACAAAGCGGGTCGGCGGCAGATCCTCAAGGACGCATTCTTTGCCCTGATCGGCTCCCGCAGGCAATTTGGGCAGCTCGAACGCAAGCAGAAGGCCGACCGCGTCTTCTTTGCCCGCAAGTTGCGCGAGAGGATAGCCCAACCGACCGCCGCGATCCGCAGGGAATACGAGGAAGGTCTCGCAACGCTGCGCGGGCGGCAGACGCGAGAGCGGCATGACCAGAAGTTCCGACACGCGTTTCAGAAGCGACGGGATCAGAAGGAGCTTAGAGAAGGTAAGGATAAGGCGGTGTTCCAGGCCGAGCAGCGAGCGGAACACGAACAGGCGGCAAAACGCGATAGGCAAATCGAGAGGGAAACAGCGGCGGACCGGCTGAGGGACAAGTTTCGTCGCGCGGGACAGGTCCGGCGAGATGAAACGGAAAGAAATCGCGAGAGGCCGGTCCCTGGCCAGAGCTTGCGCGACAAATTTAGAAGGGCGCGTGACCGGGATGGTTCCGACAACGAGCCCGATCCGGATCGCGACAAGAAATCTCGCAAGCCGCGCGGACACGAACCAGACTAGGTGCGGCCCAGATCGCCGATGAATTCAGAACCTGGTTTAAGGCCTGGCACGAGCAACCCTTGTCGTGCGCGCTTGCATGAAACATGGCTGTGCTTGTCGCATAGACATCATCCAGCTCAACTTCATCACAGATAGGAAGGTAATTTGGCCTTCCATTCACTCATCAAAATCAGTGTTCCTTCGACGGTTTCGCCACTGTTGACCAGCTCCAGCTCGCCAACCGGCGTCGCTTCATCCCACCGGAAATGGCCCGAGAGAAAGGATAGGACTTCGCGTTTGTAAGCCGTGTCGAGGTTGTCGAGTTGATCGCCCTTGGTTTCCAGCACCGTGATCCGCTTGGCTTCCCCGACTCGCTGTACCGCGAAGATGAAGTCCGGATAGATTTTAGCCTTCCTCCATCCCTGCACCCCGTACTGCGTTCTGGCCACATTGCGGTGCCACCAAGCCAAAGTCTTTTCGCCGTCGAGGTACACGGCCACGTCCCGCTCGTCGCTGTTCAGATCATTCTCATAGATTGGTGCGAACAGGCTCTTTTCGAGCGGGCCGCCTGCCCGGTTCAGGAGTTGGCGGCCATTCTCCGGCTCCGTTGTCTCGATGCTGAAAGGCATCCGCCAGTTCCGGCCATCGAGACGAAGCCGGAACTGTATCCGGCCCGCCGCCACTTCTGCCTTGAAGAGTGCCTCGGCGCGCGCATTGCGCGCGGTCTCCAGTCCCTTTCGCAGTTCTTCGACGATCAGGCTGGCAAGCTGGCCGAGTCTGTCATCATCGAAACCCCGAGCCCTAAGAGCCGCCGCCGTCGCGCCGACAATTTCGCGGCCAACGAAGGGATTCAGCACGATGTCTGAAATCATCCGCACCGCATGGGCCGGATCAAAGGCGAGGATTTCGGTGTTCGCGGCTACCGCTTCCCCGACGAACAACTCGTCGCCGTCATCGGCAAGCCTGATCCTTTGAAGCTGGCTCTCTGCCGCTTGTGCGTTCTCCGGAATCCGCTCCGCTATCTCTTGTGGGTCAAAGCCGCGCCAGTCGATAGTGGAGAGCACATCGGTCTCGTAATCGAGATCGCGCGCTTCGCCATCTTCCACAATCGTCACCTTCGGCAGATAGATTTCCGTGGAAGCGAAAGCAGGGCGGCGCTTGATAGCGCGGGTCGTCTTGCATGATCCGTTCTTGTCGTCCTGCAACACCCGTAGGACCAAATCGCCAAGGCCGTCCTGCTCCAGACCTTCCTTGATCGCGCCGACCACAGAAGCCGTGTCGGCATGGTGCGTGATGACGTGGCATTCATCGAGTGCTTCAATGCCTGTCTTAAGCGCGCCGGGCTGCCGAAGGATACGCCCGATTAGCTGCGTCATCGCCTTCAGGTTGGAACTGGCCGCGAGGCTGCACAGCACGTAAGCGAAGGGGCAATCCCAGCCCTCCTGTAGCGCCTGCTTCGTGACGATAGCCCGCACCCGGTTGGTGGGCGATAGCAGGTCCTGATTCTCGGGGTCGTTGAGATCGTTCTGCTGCGCTGTCTTGATCGCGATTTCAGCCTGATCGAAGCCCGCCGTCAGGAGCCAGTCCTTTACGTCATCGGCGTGGATATGGCCGCTTTGCCGCTGGTCCGCGCCGGTGCGCTCTACCTGAATCAGCATGATCGGTCGAATGTATCGGCCCGTGTCCGCCCGCAACTTCCGGGCCTCGGCATCAAGCACGTTGAGCTTGGCCAGTGCCGCATTCAGCGTGGCCTTCCAGTCATTGCCCTGCCTCGGATCGAGATTGAGCGGCATCTTGATCATGCCTTCCCGGTCCAGCTCGCGCCCTGTCACTTCGACGAGAAGGTTCGAATAGCGCCCTTCGCGTGGATTGCGGCCGCCGCGCGGCTGCACATCCTGCGGCGTAGCCGTCAGTTCCAGCACGAAGCAGGGATTGAAGCCGTAGAGTGTCCGGAACGCGAGATCGGAAATTGCACGGTGGCCTTCATCCAACACCACTACGGGCCGAATGATCCGAAGGGCATTGCCGAGGGAATCCTTCACCATCGCGAACATACCGCTATAGGCGGAAAGGTTCGGGGTGCGCTCGATTGCGGCCTGATGCGCCTGCTGCTCGCCTTCAGGCGGGAAGAACCCGTGCACGTCGCCACGGTCCTGAAACATCTTCAGGGAGTCTTGGGTCTCTCGGTTTGCCGATTGCAACATCAGAAGCATGATGCACAGGTTGGTTTCAACGTCGCGCGCGTCGAGCCGGTCCGTTTTTTCCATGATCTTCACGCGCCCTGCCGCCGCGCGGTCGAGCGCCTGACGGTAGGGATGCTGCCGGTCTTTCAGGCGCTTCAGCGTTTGCGTATAGATCGCCTCATTCGGCACGATCCACAGCACGAAGCCGGTGTTGCGGTCGAGATAGCGCCCCATCACCCGCGAAACTGCGGACACGGCGAGCCAAGTCTTGCCTCCGCCCGTGGGGACCTTCAGCACCACATTGGGAACGGGACGCTCGCAGCCGTCCATTCGGGGAGAGAACGGTATCGCGGCGCGCGAAGCGGGCAATTTCCCCGCCGCCTTCAAGCCCTCCCACGCTTGCTTGGCGAAGTCCGGAACGGCGAGGTCAAGATCGGGGTCCTGCGCGAGTAGGCTAGCCGCCCGATCCGCGCGCGCTTTCTTATCTTTCAGAAGTTCGAGATAAGCGTCGAGCGTAGAGAGCACCCGGTCCTGATAATCGAGCTGGCGAAACATGGCGTCAGCTCCGATCTATCCGGTAGAGCGCGAAGGGAAGCGGAATGAACTCCACTGGGATGTTCTGTTCTGCCAGCATCTTCTGGCTCACGAAGCGCGCTGGAGCGAAGACGAGGTGTCGCTTGCCCGGATCGGACGCAGCGAATACCTTGGCGCGCGCAAGCGTCAAGGCGGCTTCCGGCGATTTCAGCCAATCGAGATCGGGCCTGTAGATCAGCCAGATATGCTGGCCTTCGACCGCGCCGAGATAGAAGTTTTCCTCCTGCACGGTAGTCGGATCGATCGCATGGTTGGTAGCCATGTGGAACAGCGCCGCGCCCAGCCCACTATAGGGCGGCAGTGTTTTGCCGCTCAGCACTTTGTCTAGCTCGACGGGATCGCCGAGCGTGCAATAGGTGAAGGCGCCACCAAGCCCTTCGGCGCGTTCCGCCACCGTCTTCTCGCCGGTGACGATCAACTCGCCGTCCTGCACTTCCTTCTTGATACGATCATACTCGTGACCGTGCAGATTCTCGATGGCTTCGACCTTGTGCACCAGGTCGTCAGCGTTGCTGAGAATGCGCCAATTCAGCCGTTCCCGCAGCAACTCCGTTCGTTGTGTTCCTTTGAAATTATAGCCTTTGATGACGCGGCGCACGCGCTCCGCCGTCAGTTTGTCTGCATAGTCTTCCATCTCGACCAAAATGAAGCGGCGGTTGCCGCCGTCGCGCTTGTTGGCCTCAAGGACGGCGTGGGCGGTCGTGCCGGACCCCGCGAAAGAGTCGAGTACAATCGAGTCACCATCGGTTGCCAAATCGAGAACTTTACGGATAACTTGAACGGGTTTTGGAGTCGCAAACAAATCGCTCGCATAATCGTCACCGAATATATGCTTGAGCGTAACTTTTGCACCACGGGTATGCCCCGTTTCTTCGACGTTGCCCCAAAAACTAGATGGTGGAAGCCCCTGTTGGCCAGCTAGATAAGTACGCCGTATTACTCGCTTGCCATCTGATGAATACCGAAGCTCTCCTGTTTTAAATTTTTCATCCATCGTCTCTTTCGACCAACGCCAGCCATTGGGTGGATGCTTGATCACGTTTCCATGCGGACCAGGATAATCAAACTGAAGATTTTTTCGAATAGCTGGATTATTAACTGGGTTCCCATCGAACCACGGACCTTTAGGGTCTTTATCTGGATTAGCGAAGTGGGAACGTTTTTCTGGGTTATCTAAGAAGTTCGGTGCCCAGTATTCATTTTTTGAGTAAACTAGGATCGTATTGAAGTCCTGCGAAAACTGCGTGGCGTTGTTGCTACTGTTGTCAGAGTGCCGCCAAGCAATCTCCGTGATGTAGCCATTCCGACCGAAAACCTCATCCAGAAGCTGCCGAAGGATGTGATCTTCATTATCATCAATCGTAACCCAAAGACTTCCGTTTTCCGTGAGAAGCTCATGCAATAACCGCAGCCGTGGCCACATCATAGCGCACCATTTGTCATGGCGCAGACCGTCCTCGATCCCAATGGGATTGGACTCCAACCACTCTCGGATCATCGGTGCGTTGACGTTATCATTGTAACACCAGCCTTCGTTGCCAGTGTTGTATGGCGGGTCGATAAATATACAGTCCACCTTACCAGCGTAGAGCGGCAACAGCGCCTTCAGGGCGTGCAGGTTGTCGCCGTGAATAATTAGGTTGCCGTCGAAAGCGACGGGGCCGATGCCCTTGTCTTTATGAGGGACGAGCGGACGGAAGGGCACCGCCAGATGGTGGTTATAGACAAACTCTTTTCCCTTGAAACTTAGCTCCGTCATGGCCGTCCCTTCGCATTCAGTCCTGTGTATCGCTCGACCTTGATCTCTCGCGCCCGTTTGCGCGCTTGGGCAATGTCGTAGGTGTTTTGCATCCGCATCAGCGTCTCCATTGAGACGCCGAATGCCTTTTCGATCCGCAGGGCCATCTCCGGCGACAGGTGGGCGCGCTCGTTCAGCAGCGCCGACAGCGCGGGCCGCGTGACGCCGAGCGCGTCTGCCGCTTCCGTCACTGACAGGCCGAGGGGTTGCAGCACCTCATGCTTTACGAAGCCGCCGGGATGGGCGGGCTTCTTTAGCCGAAAGTCATTCCCGTCTGTCATCGCGCGTTATCCGGTGGAAACGCTTCCTGAGTCGGTCCCAGCCTAAAGGACAGGCCGTTGCCTGTAAAGCTACGCTTTACATAATCCAGTGGAACACCACCGCTGGCGCTCACGCCTCACGCGCGTCTCTAGACCTCTCCCTTGCCGCGGAGCTATGCGCGCAAACTTATATGAGCTTGATTTGTCAACGCGGCGTCCGGCAAAGTCGGTGGCAATTACGAGTAGTGCTGAAGAAGTGCGGCTGGCGTTCGCTTCGGCTCCAACCTTCGTCTCGCCGAAAGGGTACCGCGCATCCCCATGCGCGTTTTGACTGGGAACGAGGGCTCGTAGCCATGGCTAGCCGCTTCCGGCTAGCTGAGCTAAAATGTGAAGATAGTCGATTCGACTACCGATCAATCCCTTGGAAATTCTGGATTTTCTTGCATTCAGCGCCCTCGCCGCTGAAAGCACCATTTTTAGCACAGGATTTAGCACACAAATTTTTTAATCGTTGATATATTGTTTGTTTTCAACTGTTTATGAGATGGGCGTCCGGTCTCATAACCTGAAGGTCGCAGGTTCAAATCCTGCCCCCGCAACCAATGATGCAGTGTTCCGGCGCTCCGTCTCAGGCAAAGACGTCCGGTCGTTTTTTCCACTCCGCCCAGGACGTGACGGGGTCATCGGGAAACTTCTTAAGCACGCGCTTTTCTCCCGCGGCCTTGGCCCGAGCGTTGGCATCCCACGCGCCTTGGCCGCGCCAATGCACGCCTTGATAAATGGTTTGGCGGGTCATGTAGCCGACCTTGAGGTCGGTCATGTCGACCCAGAGGATGTTGTCGGCCTCGTCGCGGGGCCGGCCCTGATCCCAGTAGAGCCAATCGTGGATGATGGCCGCGTGCAGGTAGAGGCCATCGTTGGGCAGCCAGCTCCAAAGGTACCAGGGAACACTGGCGAGATCGGTGACAAAGCCGGCCGGAACGTCGACAGGCTTGTACTGGTATTCCTCACCGGGGTTTGCGCGCCAGCCGATGGGATCGCGCAAGAGGAACCACATGTCCTCGCCGCCGAAGCGTGTGACGGTCGCCGGCTGTACCGCCAGCTTGGCCTGGATCATCCCGCCTTTCTGGCGGGGGATTTCAAAACTGCGCTGAACGGGCTTTCCCATGACGAACGGACCTCGCGGGTTTGGACGTCTCGCGATGTTAATCGATTGTGAACTGGGATCGAAGATGCCCCCCGCGATTTGCACCGCCTCAAGGAGGGAAACGGCGCGTAGCTGAGGGCTCAGAAGGCGGCGCCGGGCCGCACCCCCAATCGCTTGAGAAGGAGCGCTGCCGGGCAGAACCCGGTGAAGGCCGATTGCAGCAGGTTGAGCCCGACGAAGGCGGTGAGCAGCAGCCAATAGGGGCTCATGATCTGGCTCAACGCCAAGCTCACCAGGATCATGCAGCCTGCAAATGCCATGACGGCGCGGTCTATCGTCATTTTGATCGCCTCTTGGTTTGTAGTTTCGACGGAGCACAGAAGAGCTCGTGAAGGACCTCAATGAGACGCGCCACGCGCACATCGCTGAGCGAATAGTAGATGGTCTGCGCCTCCCGCCGGGTGGTGACGAATCCGCCCTCGCGCAGCTTGGCCAGATGCTGGGAGAGCGCCGATTGCGCAAGCGGCACGACCTGCTCCAAGGCCGAGACCGAGCGCTCGCCGTCCTTGAGCTCGCACAGGATCATCAGGCGGTGGCTGTTGGCCAGCGCCTTCAAGAGATCCTCGGCTTCCGCGCCGCTCGCTTTGAGCTCTTTAACATTCATTCTTGCTAATTTAGATGATGCTTATATAATAGTCAAGAGCCTGGGCGGACCGCCGGGTGCCGAAGAGACAGGGAGGCTCGGATATGGCCATTTTGCGCGTTGCGTACACTCTCGCATTGCTGGCGTTTGGCATGGGCCTCGGCGCAGCGGCCGGCGCGGCCGAGGTGGCCAACGCGGCTGCCGCCTTCGCGGTAAAGCCACAGGAGATCGACGACCTCAAGTCCGTTTACGCCACCGTGCGCTCAAAGGACCTGATCCAGGCCCGCGTGCGCACGCCGGGCACCATCGCCTCGCTGAAGGTCGATGAGGGGGATTCGGTCAAGCAGGGCGAGGTTCTGGCACTCGTGGGCGATCCCAAGATTTCGCTCAGGATCAAGGCGATCGACGCGCGCTTGGTGGCGATCGAGTCACGGGTCGAGACGGCCAAGACCGAGCTGGAGCGCGCGCAGACGCTGAAGGAAAGGGGATTTGCCTCACAAGCGCGCGTCGACCAGGTGCAGACGACCTATGACGTGGCGCTGAATGAGCTGAAATCGGCGCGCGCGGAGCGCGCGGTCATCGAGACGGAGATCGAGGAGGGCGAGGTTCTGGCGCCCACATCCGGGCGCGTGCTCAAGGTCCCCGTCACCGTCGGCAGCGTCGTGCTCGCGGGCGAAAGCATCGCGACGATCGCCGCCAACGAGTATCTCTTGCGTCTTGAGCTGCCCGAGCGGCACGCCCGCTTCATAAAGGTCGGCGATGCGGTCCGCGTCGGCGCCCGCGGGCTCGGCCCGGACGAGACGCCGTTGGCGCAGGGACATATCAGCCAGGTCTACCCCGAGCTCCAGAACGGCCGCGTCGTTGCCGACGCGGAGGTTCCCGATCTCGGCAGCTATTTCGTCGGTGAGCGCGTCCTCGTTTGGATTTCGGCCGGCAAGCGCCAAGGCTTCGTCGTGCCGCGTGCCTATGTGTTCAAGCGATTTGGGCTTGATTACGTGCGGCTGCAAAGAGACGACGGTACGCAGGCGGACGTGGTCGTGCAGACCGGTCGCGACGTCAAGGGCGCGGCGGGCGAGGAACGGGTCGAGATTCTGGCGGGCATCGTCGCCGGCGACAGGCTGGTGCGGCCATGACGCAAGCACCGCGGCTCGGCGTCTCGGGCGTCCTTACGCGCTATTTCATCCAGTCGCCGCTGACCCCGCTCATTCTTCTGACGGGCCTGGCGCTCGGACTGGTAGCCCTCATGGCGCTCCCGCGCGAGGAGGAGCCGCAGATCTCCGTGCCCATGGTCGACATTTTCGTCACCGCCGACGGCCTTAAGGCTGAGGATGCGGTTAAGCTCGTCACCGAGCCCTTGGAGACCATCATCAAGGGCATCAACGGCGTTGAGCACGTCTACTCGAATACGCAGGATGACCGGGTCGTCGTCACCGCCCGCTTTTTCGTGGGCACGCCCCAAGACGACGCCATCCTGCGGGTGCACGAGAAAGTGCGCGCAAACTACGACCGCATTCCCATCGGCATCCCCGAACCGCTGATCGTGGGGCGCGGAATAGATGACGTTGCCATCGTGACCCTGACGCTTGCTCCTACGCCTGGCGTCGCACGCTACCAGGACAATGCGCTCTACCACATGGCCGAGAACCTGCAGGTGGAGCTCGCCAAGCTCGACGACATCGGCTTGTCCTACATGGTCGGCGGGCGCCCCGATCAGATCCGCGTGGAGCCCATTCCCGAGCGTCTTTCGCTCTACGGCATCACGCTGACGCAGCTCGTCAACAAGGTGCGCCAAGCCAACCGCTCGTTTCTCGCAGGCCGCGTCCGCGAGAAAAACGAGAGCATAGCAGTCGCCGCCGGACAGACGCTGCAGGGCATCCCCGATATCGGGTTGCTGCTGCTCACCGCGCGCGATGGCCGTCCCGTATATGTGCGCGACGTCGCCAACGTCGTCGTCGGCGCCAAGCCGCTCGAGCGCCGGGCGTGGAACTTTGCCAAGACCGCCGACGGAAGCCTTGAGCGGACACCCGCCGTGACGATCGCGCTTGCCAAGCGCGCCGGCGCCAATGCGGTCGTCGTCTCGCAAAGCATCATCAATCGCCTCGCCCAGCTCAAAGGCACGCTCGTTCCGGACGACGTCGACGTGATCGTCACGCGCAACTACGGAGAGACCGCCAACGACAAGGCGAACGAGCTGTTGTTCCACCTGGGCCTGGCGACGCTGTCGATCGTGGCGCTCGTGGGCCTGGCGATCGGCTGGCGCGAGGGCGCAACCGTGCTCGTGGTCATCCCCACGACGATCCTCTTGACGCTGTGCGCCTCATGGCTGCTCGGCTACACGATCAACCGCGTCAGCCTGTTCGCCCTCATCTTCTCCATCGGCATCCTGGTGGACGACGCCATCGTCATCATCGAGAACATTGCCCGCCACTGGGCACTGCACGATCAGCGCAGCCGCGTTGAGGCCGCCATCGACGCGGTGGCCGAGGTCGGCAATCCGACGATCTTCGCGACGCTGACGGTGGTGGCGGCGCTCTTGCCGATGCTGTTCGTGTCGGGGCTGATGGGGCCCTACATGAGCCCCATCCCGGCGAATGCATCGGCGGCGATGATCCTGTCGTTCTTCGTCGCCGTCATCATCACGCCGTGGCTGATGTTGCGCTTCGGCAGGCGGAGCGCCGGTCATGCCGGCATGTCTGGAGGTGGTTGGCTTGGGCGCGCCTACGTCGCAGCAGCTCGGCCGATCATCGCCAAGCGTTGGGGCGCGCTTGCTTTCCTCTTGATCGTCGGCGTTGCAACGCTCGCCTCGCTCGGCCTCTTCGCCGCCAAATCGGTCACGGTCAAGCTCTTGCCCTTCGACGACAAGTCGGAGCTTCAGGTCGTGGTCGATCTTCCCCGCGGGGCAAGCCTTGAGGAGACCGATCGCGTGCTCTCCGCGGCGGCAAGCCGGCTTGCCGGGCTCCCCGAGCTGACCTCGATCCAGGCCTATGCAGGCACGGCGGCACCCTTCAACTTCAACGGCCTGGTGCGCCACTACTATTTGCGCGACGAGCCCCAGCAGGGCGATTTGCAGATCAACCTCAAGCCGAAGGGCGACCGCAGCCGCACGAGCCATGAGATCGCGCTTCAGGTGCGCGAGCTCTTGAACGACCTGCCGGCGCCGAAGGATACTGTCGTCAAAGTCGTCGAGGTCCCGCCCGGGCCGCCCGTCATCGCCACCCTGCTGGCGGAAATCTACGGCGCAGATCCAGAGCAGCGCCGCGCGGTGGCGCGCAAGGTGCGCGCCATCTTCCGCACCGTGCCGTTCATCGTCGACGATGACGTGAGCTTCGGCGAGCGGGCGCCGCGGCTGCGCTTCGAGATCGATGAGGACAACCTCGAGTTCCACAAGGTGGAGCAGAGCGACGTCTACGACACCATCGCCGCCTACCTCGGCGGCACGCCCGTCGGCTACTCGCACAAGGGCGGGGGCCGGCATCCCGTCGAGATCGCCGTGCAACTGCCGAAAAAGGACCTCGCCATCACCGAGGCGACGCTGTCGACGCCGGTGCCGGCCAACGCGCTGCCCGGCGAACGCGGCATCGTGGAGCTCGGCGACGTGGTGAAGGTTAGGCGCGAAAAGGCGTCCTATCCCATCTTCCGCCACAACGGGCGCCCCGCCGAGATGGTGACGGCGGAGCTCGCAGGGCAATTCGAGGCCCCCATCTACGGCATGCTGGCCGTCGCCGACCGCATCGACAAGACGGACTGGGGGACGCAGCCCAAGCCCGAGCTGAGCCTGCACGGCCAGCCCTTGAGCGACGCAAAACCCGTCTTGTTGTGGGACGGCGAATGGGAGGTGACGTACGTGACCTTCCGCGACATGGGGGCGGCTTTTGCCGTGGCGCTGCTCGGCATCTACGTGCTGGTCGTCGCCCAGTTCCGCTCGTTCACGCTGCCGCTCGTCATCCTGACGCCGGTGCCGCTGACCCTCATCGGCATCATGCTCGGTCACTGGCTGTTTGATGCGCCTTTCACCGCGACGTCGATGATCGGCTTCATCGCGCTTGCCGGGATCATCGTGCGCAACTCCATCCTGCTCGTCGATTTCATCAGGACGCGGCGCGGAACCGGCGCCTCGCTGCGCGCGGTGCTGCTGGAGGCGGGCGCCATCCGCTTCAAGCCGATCCTTTTGACGGCACTCGCGGCCATGATCGGCGCGGCGGTAATCCTCGCCGATCCGATCTTTCAGGGGCTCGCCATCTCGCTGTTGTTCGGTCTTGCGTCCTCGACGCTTCTGACCGTGCTCGTGATCCCAGCGATCTACATCGTGCTGCGCGATGACGGCCGGCCGCTGCCGGAGAACGCGAGCTAGCGCGCGGGCCATCACCGCGTGGGGCGATAAAGGCCTTTGGGCCCTTCCACCCAGAGCACGGCCGCAAACGCCAGCAAGCTCAAGCACGAAAATCCCAGCGCCAGCGGCAGCACGGTACCATTGAACAGGTGGCCCACGATGCCGCCGAACACCGCACCGGCGCCCGTTGTCGCAAAGCCGATGAGCGAGGACGCCATGCCCGCGTTGTGTCCCTGCGGCTCCATGGCGAGCGCGTTGAAGTTCGGCGCGATCAGCCCGAACTGAAAGAACAGCGCGCCCATCAGCACCGCGAACAACGGCAGCGTGGCGAAGCCTGCGGCCGCCGCGCCGGCGAGAATGAGCGAGACGGCGAGAAAACCCGTCAATGCCGTGTGCGACACACGGCGCATGCCGATACGCTCAACGAGATGGGCGTTGGTCACGGCCGCAAGCGCCATCAGCGACGCGATCGCGCCGAAGGCGAGGGGAAAATCCGCGCCGAGCTTGAACACGTCCACGAACACCTGCTGGGCGCTGCTCACATAGCTCATCAGGCAGCCGAAGATGAAACCGGCGCTGATCGCGTAGCCGAGCGTCTGCGGGGTCTCGAGCGCCAGCTTGAGCGAGGCGCTCAGGCTTAAAGGCGCGCTCGCGCCTCCCTCGTTTCTCGTCTCCGGCAGACGCAACCCGGACCAGGCGGCGACGATGAGCCCGACAACGAACAGCAGGTCGAACGTCCATCGCCAGGTTCCCACCTCGAGCAGGCCCTGACCGATGGACGGCGCCAGCACGGGAATGATGATGAACACCGTCATGGCAAACGACATGATGCGGGCCATGTGGCGCCCCGAGTAGAGGTCGCGCACGATGGCGATGGCGATCACGCGCGGAGCCGCGGCGCCCAAGCCCTGCACCGTGCGGGCGCCGAGCAGAAGCATGAAGCTGGGAGCGAGCGAAGCGACCAGCGAGCCGGCAACAAAGACCGCCAAGCCGAACATCAGGACGGGTTTGCGCCCGTAACGGTCCGACAGGCGCCCGTAGGCGAGCTGGCCCACGGAGAAGCCCAAGACGTAGCTGATGATTATGATCTGCCGGTTGTTGGGGTCCGAGACCCCCATGGCCTCGCCGATCGCCGGCAGCGCCGGCAGCATGATGTCGATGGATAGCGCGGTCAGCGCCATCATCAGGGCGATGAGGGCGATGAACTCCACCGACGACAGGCGAAGCTGCGGCGGATGGTCGGCGGAAACCACCGCTATCGAATGTTGGGGCTCAGGTGCGTCCATAGACCCTTGTTTTTTAGTTGCTCGTCCACCCGGGCGGACGAGAGCACTTGTGGAGGCGGCACCAGGGGCGCCGGGATTTGCTCAAAGCGCACCCACTGTGGGAGATGGGCCTCGGTTCGAAGCCGTGCAATGGCCGCCGCACGGGCCCAAGCGCGACAGATGGGCGCCAAGGCCACGGTTGCAGCGCCTCTAGTGGCCGTCGCCACCCCGGAGTAGCGGCCCAGATTGGGGGATGTTCCCTCCCGGCAAGGGGGGAGACGTCCGAGCAACACAATTGCGATGATATGGGCGCCGACCTCAATTCGTCCGAGCACGATATTAACTGGTGCGCTATAAAAAGAGCGTTGCAGAAACGCGAAGATTCGGAGTGATAAGGCCGTGCACGGATTTCTTCCTGGGGCAACGCTTGCGCGCCGGCTTGCGGCGGGCGCAGTCATCCTGATTGCAGCTTGCGTCTTTGCGACGGGCCTGCTGGGCACCGTCCAACCAGCCGCCGCCCAGCAGGGCTTCGGCAACTACTTCGGCTATCAGACACAGAAGCGCCCCAGGCGGCGCGCCGTGCGGCGCCGACAGCACCGGTCCTCGCATCATAAGACGGCCGAAAAAAAGAAGGACGAGGTCAAAGAAAAGGCACCGTCTGGGCCCGTCTACATCGTCATCTCGATCGGCGACCAGCACATCTCGGTCTATGACGCCAACGGCCGCATCGCGCGGTCGATTATCTCGACGGGCGTGCGGGGCCTAGACACACCGCAGGGCGTGTTCAGCGTCATCGGCAAGGAAAGGTACCACTACTCCAATCTCTATGGCGGTGCACCGATGCCCTGGATGCAGCGCATCACCTGGTCGGGCGTTGCCATGCACGCGGGCCACGTGACGGGGTATCCCGCCTCACACGGCTGCATCCGGCTGCTTTATTCCTTCGCGCCGCGGCTTTGGAAGATGACGAAAATGGGAGCGCGCGTGGTCGTGTCGCCGCGCGATACGACCCCCTTCGAGATCGCGCACGAGTTCCTTCCCTTGCCCAAGATGCAGCCGGCTCCGGTATCCGCCGGCAGCCAGCAAGCCTCGCGCCGGGCAAGGGCGCCAGTTGAGCTTGCGAGCCTCAACCCACCATCGAGCGCCATTTCCGCTGAGGCGGAGATGGAGGCTACGCCGTCTGCGAAGGCCCTCAACCCGATGGCCTACGCCACCGCCCTCAAGGAGCGCGCGAAGACCGACAAGGTGAGCGCCGATAAGGCTGCAAAAGAGTTGCTCGCCGCCGCGCAAGCCGCTGGAGCCGAGGCGCGCAAGGCGGTCGACGATGTGCACCAGGGCGAAGCCGATCTTGAGGCCGCCAAGGCCCGGATTGCCGAGCTCGACGCACAGGCGTCCACGACCGCCAGCGGCGATGCCCCTGACGCCAAGAGCGCCGAGGAGGCCGCAACGGCACGGACGGCCGCCCAGTCCGAGTTCATTCGCGCGCGAGCGGCGCTGGAGGAGGCCCGCCGCCGCGAGTCGATCGAGACACCGGCAGCCTTTACCGCGGTGCAAGAGTGGAAGGTTGCCGTTGCCACCAGCAAAGCTGCGGCGAAGACCTTGAAAGAAGCTAAGCGCAGGACCGAGCCGGTCTCCGTTTTCATCAGCAAGAAGGAGGGGCGCGTCTTCATCCGCCAGGACTGGAAAGAGGTCTATGAGGCGCCGGTGACCATACGTGACCCCGATCGTCCGCTCGGGACCCACGTCTATATTGCGGTCGCCGCTGAGCCGGACGGCTCCGCCATGCGCTGGTCGGCCATCGATGTTCCCGAGTCCGGCAAATCCCGCTCCCGAAGGCCCTCAAGAAAGAAATCCGAGGATCCGCCGGAGGAAAAGCCTCTCCCCGCGGAAACGGCTGCCGGAGCGCTCGACCGGATCAAATTGCCTCCTGGTGTCCGCGAGCGCATTTCGGAGCTGTTGTGGACCGGAGCATCCCTAATCATCTCTGACCATGCGCGCAGCGACGAGATGGACAACGACTCCGACTTCATCATTTTGACGCGCTAAGCGGGGTGGGCCCGGTCTCGTCATTGGCCCGCCCGTTGCATTCGAAAGCCGCGGAAACGATCAGAATTTCGGCCTTTCCGGCCGGATTGGGACGGCCCCGGGGGTGATCTAAGTCTCCCCGCCGCGACGATTGAAGTTACGCGAGGTCCTTAATCTAGGGGCGGCAGATAACCGACCGTTAGAGCTTGGCTTGCTAGGCTGGCGTGTTATTGAACAGCGACCAGGGCGGCCCGTGCAAACATTTCGCAAATCTTATCGCTCGAAGCTTTTTGGCACGAGCGCGATCCCGGCAGCCCAAGATGACGCGGCTACGCCCGATGCGTCGGATTCCAACATGCCGATCCTCGAGGCGCTCGTTTGCGAGACGCACTCGGCAGCGCTGCTCACCTCCGCAGTCGCAAGCGCCGTCAACGCCTTCAGAGCCCATGGCACAGAGAGGAGCGAGTCTGCCCTCAAGCCGTACGTGCCGCGCGAGCCCGCTCTGATCTCGGTCTTGAAGAACGGTATGCTCGAAACGGACTTCGACGAGGACACCCTCGCCGTCATCAGCGATTTCTTCGATGACTTGGCGCCTGCGCGCATTGCGCTCGACCAGTACTTTGCCGACGCAAACCACATCGGCCCGGAGCGCGCATCGGCCTTGCATCTGCTCGCATTGAGCAATTACTGGCGGCGCGCCTGCGAGGATTCTCTCGTCGCGGTGCGACAGCTGCACGGCCACCTTGGGCAGCTGCCGTCTCAATACACCAGCAATTCCAAAGCCCTGATCGATCTGCTGCAGCACGCGGTCGTCGGCGGGTCGCCTTGTCTCGACGCGCAGGGCCATATCTCGCTTCCCGACCTTCCGCAGCGGCGGCGGACTGCACGTCGTACAATTTGCCAGCCGTGCACAATCACCCACAATCGCACGACGTCCAAGGCCTTCGTCAGAGACGTGTCGCCGGGCGGTTTCGGTTTGGAGCGGGTCCCGCAGCTTGTCCCCAAGAGCCTCGTCCTTATCGAGCTTCCGAGCGGACGCCGCTTTGCCGGTGTCGTTGCGTGGTGCAACGGATCCTCCGCGGGCGTGCGCTTTTCCAGAACGCTGCTGCCCAATGACCCGCTGCTTTCAGGCTGAGCACCCGCCACAGCGGTCCCTATCCGCGGTGGCGGACCTTTTCTCCATGACGCTTGCGGCTCGTGGACCTGCCCAAAGAATTGCTGGAACCTTCCAGCTGTGGCAGCTTTCAAGCAATGGAGAAGAGGGCCTCGTATCAAGATAACGAGCGCCTCGATGTGGAGGAAGCAAACATGCCTCGGGCGCAATGGTCTCCGACGGCGTGCGGCATTCGCGTTGCGGCGAGCGCGCTGTCGTCCACGCGCGATGCCGTCGTTGAGCTCAGAGAGAGGCTCGGCAGCGGGGACTTTCAGCACATCATCGCCTTTTTTGCGATCGAGCACGACGCAGATTCCCTCGTTGGCGCTTTGACCGAAGCCTTTCCCGGCGTGCCGGTCTCCGGCTGCTCGACCGCGGGCGAGATCGGGCCTGCCGGGATGATGCAGGGAGGCGTGCTGCTCATCGCCTTTCCCCACGAAGGTTTCAGGGTGCACGGCGAGCTCATCTCAGATATCGACCGTTTCGGGGTGGAGCGCGCAACCGAGGCCGCACGTCGATTGAAGGCGCAGGTGCGCCCGCAGTCGGAGCGGAGCCCCAACGGCAACGTCTTCGCGCTGTTGCTCGTCGATGGACTTTCAAACGTTGAGGAGACCATCGTAGCTGCCATCCATTGGGCCATCGACGACATCCAGCTCGTTGGTGGGTCTGCTGGAGATGGGCTGGCGTTCCGGCGAACTACTCTGATTCACAACGGGCGCGTGGCGCAAAGTGCAGCGGTTCTGCTGATGATCGAAAGCGCGTACCCGTTCCGTGTGTTCAAGACGCAGAACTTCGAGCCGACGCAGATCAAACTCGTGGTCACCGCAGCCGATACGGAAAACCGCATTGTTTACGAACTGAATGCGGAGCCGGCGGCAAGGGAATACGCCTCGGCGATCGGACTCCTACCCGACGATCTGGGGCCTTTCAGCTTCGCCTCCTATCCGCTGGTCGTGAAGGTGGGTGGCGATTACTACTGTCGCTCGATTCGCAACATGAACCCCGACGGTAGCCTGTCCTTTTTCTGTGCAATCGACGAGGGGCTCGTTTTCACGGTTGCACGGCCCCAGGACATGCTGCGCTCCACGGCAAACGTGCTCGAAGAGCTCGACGCCAAGTTGGGAGGGATCGATCTCGTAGTGGGCTTCGACTGTATGCTTCGCCGCCTCGATGCGGAAACGCGCCAGATCCGCCATCAGATGGATGAGCTTTACAGGAAATATTCCGTCGCCGGATTCCACACCTACGGTGAGCAGTTTAACGCGATGCACCTCAATCAGACCCTGACCGGCATCGCCTTCGGACAGCGAACGACAGGAACTTGAGTATGGTGGATTTGCTCAACACGCAGCGCTCGGACTCGGAAACCGAGGAGCTCGAGCGGCGGATCGCCAAACTGACGAAGATCAACGCTGCGCTGATGCAGCGCGTCGAAAAATCCATGGACCAGCAGGCCAACGCCTACTCGCTGTTCCAAACTGCCATAACGCTCGAAGGCCAGGTTCGCGTCAGGACGGAAGAGTTGAAAAGTGCTTTGTCGCGTCTCGAGCGAACCAACGACGAACTCATGACGGCGCGGGACGTATCCGAACGCGCCAATCGATTCAAGACGCGCTTCTTCACTGCCGTCGGACACGATCTCCTACAGCCGCTGCATGCCGCGCGTCTGTCAGTCACTGCGCTTGCCGAGCCAGACGGCACGCCACAGCACCGCCGGCTGGCCGACCGGATCGAGCATTCGCTCACGACCATCGAGGAATTGCTGAAATCTATTCTCGATATCTCGAAGCTAGAGGCCGGTGTCACAACGCCATCCCTGCGTCCGGTGGCGCTCGATGAGCTCTTTGCCTCGCTGGTGCTCGACATAGAGCCGCTGGCGCGGGCCAAAAACGTAGCATTGACATGGCGACGCAACGATTGGGCCGTGACCTCATGCCCGCTTATGTTGCGACGGATCCTGCAGAACCTCCTGACCAATGCGGTGCAGTACACGCAGCAAGGCGGAATCAAGCTCGCAGCCCGTCGTCGCGGATCCGGCGTGCGCATAGAGGTCTGGGATACCGGACCTGGAATTCTGCCGAGCGAGCGCGACATGATTTTCGAAGAGTTCCAGCGCGGGCCCGCGACCGACCGACCCGCCATTGGCGGCTTTGGCCTCGGCCTGTCGATCGTGCAGCGCATGGCGGATGCGCTTGACCATCACCTGAGCCTTTGCTCTCGCGTCGGCCATGGCACGCGATTTTCCATCACAGCGCCATTTGCTGGAACCGTCGACCATCCGGTGACGCAAACACCGCCTGCCACCTGGGACCGCACTTATGGACTGACCGCAACCAAAGTCGTTGTCATCGACAACGACGCGTCCGTGCTTGAGGCCATGCAATCCCTGCTTGAGCGCTGGACGTGCGATGTGCGTGTCGTGCGCAGCCTTGCAGAGCTCGACACCCTCATTGCCGAAAAGAGCTTCCAGCCTGACATCATACTCGCCGACTACCATCTAGACGGCGGCACGTGCGGCCTCACTGCGGTCAATCGGTTGCGCGTTGCCACGTCTGATAGCGCGCTCCCCGCCATCGTCATAACAGCCGATCATTCGCCCACCATTGCCGACAAGGCACGTGCAGAAGGGTGCGAAATTCTGGTGAAACCGGTGAAGCCGGCCGAGCTGCGGGCGCTGATGCTGCATCTCAGCGCGAGGCCTGCCTCCGAACCTTCGTGAGACGGGCTGCCCCGGCAACGTTAGCTATGATCCGTATCGTCGCCGGCCGTTTGCGCGAGTATCGCGTCGAAATCGATCTTTGCCGCCTCGATCACTGCTTGCGTGCGCGATGAGACCTTGAGCTTGCGCAGAATTTCCGAGACGTGTGCCTTCACTGTCGTCTCGCCGACCCCGAGCTCGAATGCTATTTGTTTGTTGAGCATGCCTTGACGAAGCATCTGCAGCACGCGCACTTGCTGCGGCGTCAGCGTGGCAAGGCGGGCAGTCAGTTGGGAGGTACCTGAGGACAGTGCGCTCGTCTGCGGTGGTTGATAGCCTTTTGGTAAGACCAGCGAACCGGACATGACCTCCCGGATGGCGTTTCCAAGCTCGGAGCCCCGTGTCGACTTAGAGATGAAGCCGGCCGCTCCGCACGTCATCACCTCATGTATGATGCGCGGATCCTCCAACGCCGAAACGACGACGATCGGCAGTCGCGGATGCCGCGTTCTAAGCTCCAACAGCCCATCAAGCCCGCGCGTGCCGGGCATCGAAAGATCTAGGAGAACGAGGTCGAAGGGGCCCTCCTTGTCGAGAGCGGCCCGTGCAGCATCAATCGAGGCGGCCTCGGACACGAACACATCGGGAAAAGCCCCCTCAATGACGAGCTTGAGCGCTTCGACAAAAAGTGGATGATCGTCGACGATCAGAATACTTGGCGTCACTGCGCGTGCCTCCGCCGAAAGACACGAGGCGATCCGCCCCTGGCGCAAATGTCGCAGCGCAAGCAGGGCCTGGCAACAGAAATGGGACGAATCCGGTCCAACGCACGAACCAAGCTCAACGTGGAAATGTTCTACTGAAACTAGTTAAAAATGCTGGCGCCGCTATTGAACGCGGTTCCGGCGCTGGCCTTGTGGTGCCTGCCGCGCCGCCGCCGAACCCTAATAACAGGAGAAACGCTTCGCACATCCGACACTTGACCCGCTCCCGCGTGGGCGCAATCTGCTTCCCAGCCTGATTTGCTCAAACTATCGACAAGGACACTCCCGCATTTATGGCCGGAGCGCTCACCAACAGTCTGCGCCTTGCCCGGGCTGGCATCGTCCTCGCCCAGCACGGCGTGCGCTTCGTGCCGCAGGGTGTGCGCGCCCCCCTCGCGCTCCGCCTCGCGCGTGTCCTGACAGCGCCGCTCCGCTTGGTTGCTGCGCCCTTTCGAGCCGGTGAACCACGAGGGGCGCGCGTTTCCGCGGCGCTGACGAGGCTGGGGCCGAGCTACATCAAGCTGGGCCAGTTTCTCGCCACCCGTCCCGACGTGATCGGCAGCGAGCTGGCTCAGGATCTTTCCCTGCTGCAAGATAAACTGCCCCCGTTCTCCATGGCCCAATCCCGCCACTCTATCGAGCAGGCGCTAGGGAGACGAATTGAGGACTATTTCGCCGAACTCGGCCCGGCGATTGCTGCCGCCTCCATCGCCCAGGTGCACAAGGCGGTCGTCCTTGACGAAGGGGGAGGCCGTGAGGTCGCGGTGAAAATCCTGCGACCCGGCATCGAGAAGCGCTTCCGCCGTGACCTCGACAGTTATTATTTCGCCGCCCGCCAGATTGAGCGTTTTTTTCCGCCGTCCCGACGCTTGAAGCCGGTCGCAGTCGTCGACACGCTCAAGCGCACAACCGAGATCGAGATGGACTTGCGCCTGGAGGCCGCCGCCATCTCAGAGATGGCGGAAAACATCAAGAACGACGAAGGCTTTCGCGTGCCCGAGGTCGACTGGAAGCGCACCGCACGCCGGGTGCTGACGGCAGAGTGGATCGACGGCATTCCCATTTCGGACTACGACAGGCTCGAGGCCGCCGGCTTCGACCGCAAGGCGCTCGGTCTCACCGCCATGCGCTCATTTCTCAAACATGCGATGCGCGACGGCTTCTTCCACGCCGACATGCACCCGGGCAACTTGTTTGTCGACAACGAGGGACGGATTGTTGCGGTCGATTTCGGCATCATGGGCCGCCTCGCCGCCAAGGAGCGCCGCTTCCTCGCCGAGATCCTGCACGGGCTCATCACGCGCGATTATCGACGCGCCGCGGAGGTACATTTCTGGGCTGGCTACGTACCGCCGCATCACCCGGTGGAGGTCTTTGCCCAAGCGCTGCGCGCCATCGGCGAGCCGATCCACGGGCGTACCGCCGAGGAGATTTCCATGGCGGAGCTGTTGGGCCAGCTCTTTGCGTATACCGAGGTCTTCAATATGCAGACGCGGCCCGAGCTGATCCTCCTGCAAAAGACGATGGTGGTGGTTGAGGGGGTGGCGCGCGGGCTCGATCCCGGCCTCAATATGTGGACGGCGGCCGAGCCGGTCGCGCGGCGGTGGATCGAGGACAATCTCGGTCCGATTGGACGCCTGCGGGTGGCGGGCGTGGGCGCCGCGACGATCGGCAAGGTGTTGGCCGATCTGCCGGCTCTCATGACGCAAGGGCAGCAGACGGCGGTGGCACTCGCCGAGATGGCGCGGTCGGGCTTTAGGCTCGACGAGGAGACGGTGCGGCAGCTGGCGCGCGAAGAGGCACGGCGCACCCGGTGGGGCCGCGTTGCCCTATGGATCGGGGCGATCAGCCTGGCGCTGCTTGCCGCTTCCCAACTCGGCCGATAGGTGCAAGACCTGCGATGTCCTCGTTTTGGTGTGTGTTCAGCATCGGGCTCCATGTTTTCCAGACATAGAATCGACCCAGCGAGACTCTCAGTCGTGCTTACAAGCTGCGGCCGCTTCGATTTGCTAAAGGAGACGGTCGCCTCGTTCCTCGAGCACTTCGAGGCCGACAAGATCGTCATCGCCGAGGACTCCGAAAGACCCCAGGAGGCAGCCGCATTCGCGGCCGAGTTTCCCGTAGTCGAGATGCGCACCAACGCGCCCAGACTCGGTCAGATGCGCTCCATCGATGGGCTCTATGCGACGCTCGATACGCCCTACGTGCTGCACCTGGAGGACGACTGGGCGTTCACCGGTGGCGTTGACCTCTCCAGCGTCATGGATTTCATGGAAACCCGGTCCGACATCTCCGTCGTCGCAATCGGCTATCGGTTCGACAAGCGCTTCAAGCACAGCGCCCGCAAGGCGAGCTATGCCGGCCTCGACTACCTCGTGTGGGATCTCGACGCCCACCCCAAGTGGTTCTCCTATTCCTTCAATCCCTCGATTGCGCGCGTTGCGCTTTGGCGCGAGATCGGGCCGTTCGCAACGTTTGTGACCGAGGAGAACGTGAGCCAGTTCTGCAAGGCGCGCGGGCTTCGCACGGCCATGCTCGTGCCCAGCCTCGCCGATCACATCGGGGATGCCCGTCACGCGCATGACCCTTTCCAGCCGCCGCGGGCAAAGACGCTGATCTCCCGTCTTAAGAGATCCGTTGCCAAGCGATTGAGCCGTATAACGAGCCGGGACGCGAATTGAGTGCCACTGAGTTGCTGCATCATCGCCCACAACGAGGGCGACCGCATCGAACGATGCATTCTCGCCGCGCGCAACATCGTTGATGAGATCGTCGTCGTCGACTCCGGCTCCACCGACGACACGGTGGAAAAGGCCAAGTCATTGGGGGCAAAGGTCTTTTTCCATCCCTGGGACGGCTATGGCCCGCAGAAGCGGTATGCGGAGGATTGCGCCCAGCACGACTGGATCTTGAACCTCGATGCCGACGAGGTCGTCACACCGGAACTCGCGCGCGAGATCGCAGCCTTGATGCGCACGCCAGAGAGCCTGCTGCCGGCCTACCGCTTCCGCCAGGTCACCGTCTACCCCGGCCACGACCGTCCGCGACTGTGGGCCGACTTTCACAATTATGTCCGCTTGTACGATCGCCGCCGTGTGCGCTTCCGCAAGAGCCGCGTGCACGACACCGTGGATACCGGCGCTTATCCGGTCGGACAGCTCGACGGCATCGCGTTGCACTACTCCTGGCGCACCCTCGACCATGTGAGGGCAAAGCTCGAAAGCTACACTGACCTGCAGGCCAAGGAGCTGAAAAAGCCGCGCTGGCTTATCCTGTTGCGGCTGCCGTTCGAATATCCAATTCTGTTCTTTCGCTACTACATTTTGCGGCGCAATTTCACGGGTGGGCTGACCGGCCTGCGCATTGCGCACGAGATCGCACGCGCGCGCACCCGCCGGCTCCTTAAGATGCTGAAGCAGAGCACCGGCTGAACCCACCTGGCAAACGAAAACACCGCCCGGGCAAAAGCGCGGGCGGTGCTTGTTCGTGACGATTGAAAGAGGGGATCTGATTGACTTCATTCTTGGCTCCAGACGGAGCCATTAAAGCGTCTCACTGCTCGGCAGACCTGGCAACGACCTACTCTCCCGCGTCTTAAGACGCAGTACCATCGGCGCTGGAGCGTTTCACGGCCGAGTTCGGGATGGGATCGGGTGCAGCCACTCCGCCATAATCACCAGGTCAGCGGAGAAGTGAGACGACTTCTGGTCTTCTGTATTCCTACGCCCATCAGGCGGCACGATGCTTTCGCATCAGAGTTCCGAGGCCTGCAAGGCAGGCCCGGCACAAGTGCCGCCCTCCCGGAGCTGCCGGCGCGGTTAAGCGCCGAGTAGCAGCGTGAGGGATTAGATGAGCATTGCTTAATGAGAGCGATCAAGCCGATCGAGCTATTAGTACCGGTAAGCTGCATGCATTGCTGCACTTCCACACCCGGCCTATCAACGTGGTGGTCTTCCACGGCTCTCAAGGGAGAA
>Ga0315553_10000921_pt1 | contig 25316 bp, 23 predicted proteins | sample SalMarSW160140MG_FD_203099 | JGI IMG/M metagenome (GOLD analysis project Ga0315553, IMG submission 203099) | Salt marsh sediment microbial communities from the Plum Island Ecosystem LTER, Massachusetts, United States - Salt Marsh Sediment SW1601-40 ... | reverse complement strand
CTCAAGAAGAATTTATTACACAAATGGTTGATAATGCCGCAGGAGTAGTGGACTATTTCGGTAAAGATAAAATATTTTACCTTAATTATGTAATAGATGTTACTTGGCAATGTGACTGTACAGGTGGCTCAGATATCCCCTTTGTAAGCGATATTGGTATTTTATCCTCGTTAGATCCCGTAGCTGTAGATCAATCAGCTGTGGATTTAATCCACTTATCGATGATGAATCCTCACTCAATTTTAGGGAACATTAGCAATATTTCTAAAGAAAAATCAAATGATTGGTTATCTTATATACCTAGATTTGATCCAGAAACAAATGAGTTGGATTTAAATCCCGATGGAAATAAATCTAGACATTGGGAAATACAATTAAATGTGGCTGAAGAACTAGGTCTCGGTACGAGAGATTATCATTTAGTCGAAGTGAAAGTAGAAGGGAAGAAATAGGATCTACTTCCATCTTTATTTTTGATGCTTATTTGAGATATCTTTCCTCTAATTCTAATATTCACCAATAAACAATATTTTATAAATCCAGTTAATTTATATTATGAAAATAATTAAATTTACTCATTACCTTTAAAGGTTTTATAATGAAGCCACTTTTAACTTTAGAAGAAGTAAGAGATGCCTTGATTGGAAGGGATTTTACATTTCAAACTCCTTATGGAATGCGCTTGCTTACGTATGCGGATTACACGGCATCTGGAAGATCACTTAGATTTATTGAAAAGTATTTAATAAAGATTCAAAGGGAATATGCCAATACGCATACGGAAGACGATGTAACGGGTCGTCATATGACAAATCTCTTTCATCAAGCAGAAAAAATTATAAAAAAAGCTTTTAATGCCGAATCTAACTGTCGAATTATCGCAATTGGTACTGGTGCAACAGGTGCGATAACCAAATTCCAAGAGATTATAGGTATCCGTTTACCACCAGCAACAAAAAAATTATTACAACAGTTGATGGATAAATCCTTAGAAGAAAAGGGTTTAGATCAAGCTTTAAGAAAAACATATGAAAAAGAGATCAACCGGTTAAAGCCTGTTGTTTTCATTGGTCCTTACGAACATCATTCTAACGACATAATGTGGCGGGAAGCTATCGCAGAAGTAGTGTACATACAACTCAATCCTGATGGATACATTGATTTAAAAGATTTAGAAAACCAAGTTTCAGACCCAAAGTATAAAGAAAGATTAAAAATAGGATCTTTTTCAGCAGCATCAAACATTACAGGAGTTAAATCACCCGTTTACGAAATTGCTCGTATAATGCATAAATATGGGGGATTAGTGTGTTTCGACTACGCTGCGAGTGCTCCATATGTAAAAATCAATATGAATAATGACTCCGACACATTTTTCGATGCAATATTTATATCGCCTCATAAATTCGTAGGAGGGCCAGGATCATCCGGAATTTTAGTATTCAACGAAAGAATTTATGATCAATCGCTCTCTCCAACCGCTCCTGGAGGAGGAACTGTTGATTTTGTAAGCATGACTACAGTCGATTATTCTGAAGATATAGAAATTAGAGAAATGTCGGGTACTCCAGGAGTTTTACAAACTATTAAAGCAGCTTTAGTAATAGATTTAAAAGACGCTCTTGGAATAGAAATCATCGCCTCTAAAGAAAGAGAATATACAACTCGCGCTCTGGAGCAGTTATCTAAATATCCAAATATCGAAATTTTAGGTCCCAACGATCCAAAAAACCGGATATCTATTGTGTCCTTTATGATAAAACATGGAGATAAAAAGTTACACCCTAAATTCATTACTAAACTTCTTAACGATTTGTTTGGAATTCAAAGTCGAGCCGGTTGTATGTGTGCAGGACCCTATGGGCATCTATTGCTCCAAATTAGTGAAGAAAAATCACACCAATTTCGCAAAATTACCCAACAAGGTAAATTAGGAATTAAACCGGGTTGGTGCCGCGTTAATTTCCACTATTTATTTTCAGAATTAGAATTTCAATTTGTTTGCCAATCGATAGAGTTTATTGCAGAGTATGGGTATCTCTTTCTAAAGCATTACTCTTTTAATATCAATACGGGAGAATGGGTCCACATTAATTTCAAAGACATTCACTTATCCAGTAAACCGGATATTAGAACAGTCTTATCCACAAATTTACATAACTGTTTTGAAGAAGAAGTTATTGATCAAAAAAAAGAATTCACTAAATATCTACAGTACGCAAAGGATTTAGTTCATAATATTGAAATAGAAGAAGAGTATCTTCAATTTGAGGATTCTGAAACTGAAAAACTAAGATGGTTTAATTTTTCGCATGTATGGAAAGATTGAGAAGAATATTCGGATCGTATAGACCTTAAATAATAATAAGATAAAAAAAATTAAGATGATACATTTAGATTCTTAAATGCCATATAAGGAAATAGAGTATTTTCAGTAAATTCTCGTTCTTTAGAGATATATACGCAATTTTTCACCATTTCAAGGACATTACCACTAACATTTCCAAGTTTAATTGGATTTTGGAACTCCCCATTTTTAATGTAATAACCACTTCTTATTTCTGCTCCAAAATTACCCGAGACCTCATCTGGATTTAACCATGAAAACTTGTCTATGTAATAGCCTTCCTTAATATCCGATAACATATCATTAAAAGATATGTCTCCCGGGAGTATTTTAAAATTACTTATCCCGTTAACAATCGTGCCGCTTTCTGCCCGTATTGCGTTTCCCGTTGATTGTTTCTCTTCCAGCATTGCGTACATTTGATCGTATAATCTATTCTGAAAAACACCATTCTTTATAACTTCTGTTAACTGATGAGGATTTCCTTCTGAATCCCATGAATTAGAGCTCAGACCGCCTTCTAATAATCCATCATCAAGAATAGTAATGTTTTCGCTTGCTACTACATCCTCGATGTTGAAACGTGAAATTTTTTCAGCATGAGCTTGACCAAGTGCATGAACTCCAATGACAGGATTAATAGCCTGTTTTAAAACGCTTGGAGAAAAAATAACAAGGGCGTTATCAGAAGATATAGGTTCTACTGCTCTAAGCGTATTCTTAGCTCTTTTAGCCCAACTAGATACTCTCTCGTTTAAATTTAGGTGTTCTTTTTCTTTGTAATATCCGCAATCCCAGAATTCAGATAATTTATCATTTTCTTGCGCCTTTAAGGAAAATTCCATAAAAAAGTAGGTTTTTCTCGCTTCTAACTTCAACTCATTGCTATTTCTCAAAAAACTATGATTGCTGTGTATCCTAAATCGCAAGAATGTAGGTAATACATCTTTTTGTTGATTCACTTCAGATATTAGAACTTCTGCTAAATCCTTCTTAATCTTTAGAGGATCGCTTAATATACTTTTATCAGCCGTATTGATAGGGGAAATATTTACTTTCGAAGGAAAATCGTACTTAGAACTTGAATTTATTTTTGATAGTAGGACACATGTATCGATGTTTTTTTCGATTTGGTTAGTCTCAAGTGAATTCCCTTTAACCACGCCTATACCCGTTTTATTTTCCTTTTGAGTAAGAATCCTTATAAAATATTCAAAATCACTTATCTCGCGCTCGTTCTCAGTCTTATCCTTTAAAAAAATAGTTTCATAGAGACTCTTTTCGACGAAGAATATCTCAAATTCTTGGATTTTCTTCGATTTTAAAATTGCTTCGATTCTATCTAACCGTTCAGTTGACATTTCTTCATTCACCCCGGACTCACCAACGCATTTTTAGCTCTAAGGTAACTACCTCCAGATGTAACGGGAACCATATCTTCACTACCTTTTCCACACGTTCCTCCATCTAATTTCAAGGTATCCTTACTTACAGCATCGATGTTTTTAAGCATCTCAAGAACATCTCCACTTAAAGCAGTTGCTTTAAGAATCTTAGTTTTTTCTCCATTTTTAATAAGGTAACCCTTTTTCGATGTGCATTGCATGCCTCCACCAAGTGGATCCTCCATACCAAAAAATCCATGAACTAGCATTACTCCATCTTTAATTTCTGAAATCATTTCTTCTAGTTTGTAATCTCCAGAACCAAAATATGTATTTGACATCCTAACATTGACAGGATGAGCAAAACTTTCTCGTCTGCCGTTTCCTTGCGGTGTAGCTTTAAGTTCTGATGCTGTTCTTCTATCATATATAAAGTTTTTTAATATCCCATTTTCAACTAAGATGTTGTGCCCAGCCTTTATTCCTTCGTCATCGAAAAAGTATGAACCTAGTTTCTTCTCTAATGAAGGGGTGTCATAAATTGTGCATATTTCAGACGCAACTTGTTTATTAAGGTGTTGTTTCAAATAACTACGGTCTCTAAGTATTTGATCTGCTTCCAAACCATGCCCAAAGCTCTCATGAGCAATCAATCCTGCCATTTGAGAATCTAAAATAATAGTATTCCTTCCTGAAGGTGGCAACTCAGCTTTTAACATCTCAAGCGAATTTTTAACTACTTGATCTAAAATCCTGTTTTCGATTGAATCGAAAATCTCAAATCCTATTTCTCCAGATTTAACGAAATAATCGTAATCTACTACGGATCCTTCTTTAGCAATAGGTACAACGAAAACACGAGTCCTTGGAATTACTTGCCTTAATTTGCATCCTTCGTTATTAACGAATATTCGTTCAATTAGAAGCTCTAAATATTTCACTTGGACATTAATAATTCTTTCGTCAGCATTTTTGACATATGTATAGATTTCTCTTACTCTTTCAATCTTTTCATTAATCGGGACGTTAGCAGGATCAATCTTAGATTTAATTTCTTTATTTAAACTCCAACCGTCGAACTCAGAGATAAGGTTTCCTTTATTAGATACTTTCGGTATTTTTGTTTTAATAATATTCATATCTCCATTCGCTTCAAATGCTACTTCTTTCCATGAACCTAAAAAACTACGGGCGACAATGCCCGATTTTTTAGTATTTACTGAAAAATTCTCAGCGGAAGGTGTTTTTACAATAGTTGTAGATGAAATAGAATCGTATAAGATGTCAAAGTATTGATCGCTTCGATTATAATTATTAGCTATCTCTTCAAATTGAGTCAAAATTTCATCATGTGATTTATTACTCATAATAATCACTATTTTTCAAATTAAAGTTAATATTACATAATTTTTAATTAAATAAAATTAATGTAGAATAATATAACTTGAAATAAATAAGTTTAGATGTTTTGTTCTTTTAATTTTCATGTATCTACTGATGATAATATCATTGATCAGCACCTTAATTTTACACAGATTCTAAATCTCGAGATATCTGAGCATCTGCTGGTTCTTCTGAATTTTCGGAATTTTCCTCTATATCAGTTAATCTTCTTTCTAATATACTCATTGTCTCAATTATGTTATTAATTGTATTTTGAATACCTTTTACTCCATTTTGAAGTTCACCTATTTGGTCTAAAATGAACGAATTGACATCGGATTTTTTAACTGGTTCAACCAACCAAGAAAAAATGTTATACAAAAACTTCTGATTGTCTAAGGTATTAATCCCTATATTATCATCGCTACAAAAAATATCTATATCACCTAAAGCAATAACTTTTCCCTGACCAAATTTAGCATAAGCTGCAATGATGTGCTGTTGCTCTTTATCTTTTTCCCACTCTTCTAACGAACTGTTGTAGATTTCTGACCAATTGTTCAATTTATTGGTTTCTAGAATAGTTCCAGCTCCCTTTTTTAAATATAACGAGCATGTTCCACCAATTACTACCTCTCTTATTCCATTTAAAAAGTCAATATCCGGAAACTCGTGAATATGTAAGATGCTTGAACAATTCTGGTTTTTTGGGTTTTGTTCTTTTATGAGATTCTTCTCAAATAAAAATCCAAAATGATTAGCGATATCATTAAGGTTTGTTTTTTGAAGATAATCTGATCCATATTCGGAAATCATAATTAACGCCCCCCCGGTTCTGATATAATTAACAATGTTATTGATCTCGATGTTTGAAAAGTAATCGTCAATGGGATTGCCCAGAACTAAGATATCAACATTTTCCAATACTTTTTTCGTTAAGTCTTTGTTTTCATTTTTCTTGATCTTTAGATTTAGGTTTTGAAGAAGTCTTAAAAACTCTGAAAAATCTGATAAATCAATATCGAGCATTTCGTTATGGTTCAAATCGAATAGAATCGTTTTTTTCGGGAGCATTTTTACTATAAATGTGATAAAAATAAGCCTATAAATATTATTCTAAAAATAAAACATTAACAGAAAAATTTTATAAACTTTAAAGAATAATCCTTTTTGGATTATAATTTTGATTGTAAAATCTAATAATAATCTCCTACTAAATATTTAAAACGAGCAAGGTTAAGAAAAGTAATGGATTGTGAATAATGAATAACAATTTTAATACAATTGCTGTTTGTGGTCTATCTTGGGGTGACGAAGGTAAAGGAAAGATAACAGATTATCTAGCTCAAAAATCAGATATTGTTGTGCGATATAACGGCGGAAATAATGCGGGTCACACCATCGTTGCGAATGGGATTAAATATAAATTCAAGTTAATTCCATCAGGAGCTCCACTGGAAAAGGAAGTTGTGATTGGAAATGGATGTGTTATTGATCCCAAGGTTCTACTCGAAGAAATAGATAATTTAAATAAACTTAATAAAAAAGTAGACCTCAAAATAAGTTCTACTGCCCATGTTATATTTCCCTTTCACATCGCTCTCGATGGATTAGAAGAAAAGATAAAAGGAGAATACCGTGCTGGAACTACAAAAAGAGGAATAGGACCAGCATATTCAGATAAAGCAGGTAGGTGGGGAATTAGAATATTCGATTTAATCCATCCTGAAATTTTAAAGCCGAAATTGGAACAAATATTTAGAATCAAAAAAAATTTGATAAATCTCTACGATCCTAACTGGGATTATGATTTTGAAGCTATGTATGAAGAATACAAAGCTTTCGGCGAGAAATTAAAACCTTATGTTGCGGATACGGCTTATTATTTGAATAAAGCTATTGACTCGGGGAAAAATGTTGTATTCGAAGGAGCTCAAGGTAATCTACTTTGTATAGATCATGGTATGTATCCTTACGGTACGTCTTCAAACCCTAATGCACTAGGGATCAGTGCAGGAACAGGTATACCTCCAAGGAAAATAGGAACGATTGTAGGAATAATTAAAGCATATACCTCAAGAGTAGGTGAAGGGTTTTTTCCAACAGAATTATTCAATAATACGGCGGAGCTTATAAGGGAACAAGGTCACGAATTCGGAACGGTTACTGGACGTCCAAGAAGAGTTGGTTGGTTAGATTTATTCAATATTAAGTATGGTATTATGATCAACGGTGTGGATAAAGTTATAATTACATTACTGGATGCACTCCATGGAATAAATCCAATAAAGATGTGCACGGGATATGAATTAAATGGAAAAGAACTTGAAAGTTGGCCAATCCAACACGAAATAATCAAAAAATGCCTTCCAGTCTATAGAGAATTTAAAGGTTGGGAGAGATTTTCTAGCGATAAGTGGTCTGAAATTGCTAATCAAGGATACGATTCGATACCTGAAACAATGAAAATTTATCTTGAAGCAATTAAAGAAGAACTTAATATTGATATTGCGATGATTTCTATTGGACCAAAAAGAAACGACACCATTGTTTTAGATGAGAAACTGTTCTAATTTAACATGTATTTTTTTTTACTTTTTTAAACATTTTTAAGGATAATTTTTACATCATTCTTAAGCTTACATAAGCTTTTTTATAGAGCAAATAATAAATAGAATATAAAAAAAGTAATTATTTCATAGTAAGAAATTCATAACATATGGTATGTGAATAAAATGAAATTGTTAAAAGAAAAGAAAAATGAATTAGATGAAATTAACAAGGAATTCTTAGCTGAAATATTAAATGGCTCCGCACTCTTACATGAGGCGCTCTCAACTTTTATAAATGACAAATTAAAGAAGGAATCATTAGAAGGCGTCATTCAAACGGAGAAAAAATGTGATGAACTTAAAGATAGATATACTCAGGTTCTTTTTAGGGATAAAAGAGCCCTCCCTTTTTTAGTTGAAGACAGGTATAACATTCTGATGATGATAGATACCGTAAACGATAAAATGGAGTTTTTTTCAAGGTTTTTGCAGGTGTATCCTTTCAAACTTTATAAGGAAATCAAAGACGAATTCACAAATTTATACAGCGCATGCAGTCAAGCTGTCGAAGAGCTAGTGAATTGTGCTATTTTAATTGAAACTGATTTTGATGGTGCTTACAAAATAACATATAAAATTGAAGAGAGAAAGAGAGAAGCGCGAACAGCTAAGTTTAACTTACTCGAAAAAGTATACAAAATGAAAGACGATCCCACCAAAATATACTTAACTTCAAAATTAGTGACATATATATATGATATTGTAGCGTGGGTTGAGGAAACATCAGATTATCTGAGAGGATTGATTATTAGATACCCTACTAGATAGAAATGGATGGATGAGTAAGATGGCGTTAGAATACATATTGATCATATTTTTAATCATAAGTCTAATAATCAGTTTTGCAATTGGCGCTAACGATGAAACGATGGCCCCACTTTATGGATCACGAATTCTTAATATTAAACAAATTCTCATCTTAGCAGCGATTTTCGCTATCGCTGGAGCAATATTATTAGGGGAAGGTGTTGCTAAATCAGTAGGTGACAAAATCCTTTTATTAGATTACGAAACTCTTAGCATTAGCCAGGACGCTGTTGTTATGACCATTTTGATTTCAACTGCCATTGTGTTAATATTATCTAGCGCTTTAGGGCTTCCAATTTCGTCAACTCATGCTACAATAGGAGGAATTATAGGATTAGGGTTGTTATTGGGGGGTGGAGAGGGTGTAAATTGGAACACAATACTAGAAATGAGCATTTGGTGGTTAGCATCTCCGGTAGTCGGCTATACTGTGACATATGGCGTTGTTAAGGTTCTTAATAAACATAAACTCAAGCACTTAAAGGGATTCCAAGCCTATGAAAGATCAGAGAACAAGTATTCCTATGTAATCTTAATTATAATATGTATTACAGCCTTCTCTAGAGCAGGAAATGATTGTTCTAACGCAGTTGGAATAGTAGTTGGAGTTGGAGATGATATTAATATTACATTATTATTAATCATGACTGGTTTTGGTTTAGCTGCGGGATTAGGGGTTTTAGGTAGAATTGTTATTAAAAATTTAGGTAAAATGACGGAACTTCGGCCGAGTACGGCATTTGCTGTGCAAGTTCCAACAGCAGCCGTCATGCTTATTGGGACCATTCAAAAAATACCTCTTTCTGGTTCTCATTTGCTCGTGGCATCATTAGTAGGACTTTCAAAAGCAAATAATTCACCAATGAAAAAGGGATTATGGAAAATCATCGCAATTTGGTTATTGACTTTTCCAATTGCAGCAATTCTTTCAATAATTCTATACTTTCCAATTAATCTTCTAATTTAATTTATTTTTCTTATTTGATTAGCAAAAATATATGCTATAACAAATAGAAGTATTAGACCGCATCTAATGATCAATGTTAATATTATTGAACTTGCATTAACTATTGATATATCATTAATAAATTGAAATATATCATATACTATGTATAGAAAGACAACAGGAAATGCTGTAATAATCAATGTTCCTTTTCTTTCAATAGGTTTTTGCAAACCCCATAGCAATAAAATTGTCCATCCAATCATTAATGCTGTTCCAAACATCATTACTGGCTGTGTACTACTATTTGAAATTGGGATGTTTTGAGTTTGAAGATATATCGATATACCTAAAAAAGAATATAAAAACATATCAATTCCCATTAAACCATCCAAAAGTATGCCCACAATATAAGTAATCGTTATAATATTCCTTTTTATCCTAATTTTATCCAATTCTATCACCTTTAAAGCGAATTATTTCCATTATGGAAATAATTATAGTATTACCATTTTGAAAATATTTAAAGTTTCCGAAATGGAAATATTATTAAAAAATTAGTGATTATATTTGATTTAAAAGAAAACTATTAATATTATAAAGAGGTTCAACTTTAAAATGGATATAACTCCACCTAACATCGAGATTCTTAAGTTATTTTCGGAAATAATTACTCAAATTATTAATGAAATAGATAGTTTTCAAATAACTCATTTGGATAAAGAGAATAATGAAATTCAGCTAATTATTGGAAAGGATATTTTAATAATTCATGCTATAGGTTCTAAAGAGGATTGTTCTATGAAAGATATTATTATTGCTACAGAATTACCGAACAGTACGGCTACGAGAAGAGTTGGATTTTTGATTGAAAATGATTTAGTATTAAGAAGATTATCTAAAAAAGATAAAAGAAAAACCATTTTAAAACTAACAAAGAATGGAAGAAAGTCATTTTCATTATTTTTCGATTATTTCACTAAGAAATTTGAAAAAGTATTTCAAATGATTAATGAAGCAGAAAAAGAATTATTAATAAAAATTTTCAAAAATCTTATGAATTCATCATAGAGATTACAGATTTAAGAATTTTCACTATTCTCAAGGGTGTTGAAGATATGAAATCAGTGTACGGATAGGAAAGGATGATACACTAATAAATATTGAAGAGATATGGAATCTTTGCCGTAAGCCTTACTTCCAAGGATATATTCTTACCATATTTTTAATTTAATTCAGAAATATAGAGTTAAATTTATTTCTCTACGAATTTACGAACCTAAAAAAAAATAAACTGCCTAGTTCATATGTTTTTTAACGAAACTCCCGATATTCTTCCATGCTTCCATGCTTTCTTCTAATTTATTAGCAAAACTTTGGAATACATGTATCATTCCTTCATAAATTTCTAAAGTCACATCTACTCCAAAGGTTTTTGCTTTTTCTGCTAATAGTACCGCATCGTCCCGTATGACTTCAATGCCTCCCGCTTGGATTAAAAGGGGTGGTAAATTTTCGAGATCCGCATAAACAGGAGAAATATATGGGTTTCTCTGACTATTACTTCCTGCGTATAACACCGCTATCACATTCACTAAGGTAGCTAATACAGGTTCATATTTATAAAATTCTTTTAACGATTTTCCTGTTCTCCTTAGATCAACCCAAGGAGATAACAAGACGGCGGCAGCAGGCATCGGCAGCTCTAAATCTCTAAGTTTTAACATCGTTGCCATCGTCAAACCACCACCTGCAGACTCACCACATAAGATGATATTCTTTGGGTCAATATCTTTAGTTAACAACCATTTGAAAGCAGTAATAGAGTCTTCCAAAGCAGCTGGATAAGGATGTTCCGGTGCAAGTCTATAGCCTACATTTAGACATTGCATGTTAGTTTCTCTTGAATAGAGATATGTTAACCAGCGGCGGCTATCAAGATTTCCAATTATATAGCCTCCTCCAAATAAGCGAAAGAGAACTTTATCCTCGTCGGCATCGGGAACATAGGCCCATTCTAATTCCACGCCTCCTGCATTCACACGGTTGAAAACAACATCTTTCGGGATTTGCTTATTAGCTTCAGATGCATTAACCATATCTATGTATCGATGCATTTCTAATAAAAGAGCTCCATCTACGCGCATACTTGTGATATCTTGAACACTGACTCCATTCTTGGAAGCGAATTCTTCTGCAGCTTTAGCACTAACAACGGCATCCTTTTCTAATAACTCTCCTAATTTTGGATGTACTTTTGCGACTTCAAGATAAGCCATGATTATACCAATCCTTATTATAATGCTAATAATAAAAAAAATAGCGTAGGATAAAATATTTTCCATCTCTTATTAGAGGAAAAAAAGTAAAAATATTTTATCTTAAAATTTCTTGGGGTAACTTAATGGTTCAGACCAACTTAAATCTTCTCGGAGAATGGCGGTTCTAAAATCATTCACACCTCCTAAAGTTGCATTCATAACTGAACATAAGGTAATTATATAAGTAATAAATTCAGCTCCTAATTTAGTTGAATTGATGGGCATTACCCGGAAGAAATATTTATATTTAGCATAATCATCTAAAATATTTTGACAAAAAACATCCGATGAGAGACCAGTACCTAAAAAAGGGATTTTTGCGTCCATAAAAAGCTCAAGATATGCTGATACTGATTCAGTTCGATATCCACCTATAATGAAATGTGGATCATAAGATAGTATTCTATTTGCAGCGTCAATTCCCTTAGATATATCTAAAGTCTCGTTAGCTTCATCAGTGTCTTCTGCTGCTAAACCTACATAAAATTGTGTTGCGTTAATGATAATACCACCAGCTTCGTTAATTTCTCTTGCTGCCAATAGTGCTCCTTTCCATGCATATTCACCCGTGATATCCTTCAGGTCGTCAAGTAACCCAATTCTTATTGATTCATTTAAAGCAATCGAATCTGGAACTCCTGGAAATGTATAATTTCCCACAATAATATCAGATATCTCTGGATCAAGACTCTCAACATCAATTCCCTCTCCAGCATTAAGATTAAAGTAGGTTAAACCTACTAAAAATGGAAGAGAGAATAAAAACAGAAAAGATAAAGTGGCCGCTTTTTTTTTCATTATATCACCATTTAAAGATGATTAATACTCAAATAATAGGATGAATAAAAATTATCCAATGATTTCTTATATTATATACTAAAATGTCTAGCTATTTAAAATTTATAAATTTAAAAAATTTCAGTGCTACCTACCAAATGGAATTTTCTTATTTAATTTCCAATTAATGTGTTTATATAAATTTGTTAAAATAAGTTTTATAAGGAGTTAAAATAAATTAGTATTATTCTAAAGGTTTAGTTGTTCAAATCTTGCTTGAAAGAATCGTAAATATTTAGGTTCATAGACCATTTTCAGTCCAGGAATGGTTTCTCTTTTCTTATAGAGATTTATAACAGAATTTGCGGTATACTCCATATGAGTGTTGGTATAAACTCGTCGCGGAATAGTAAGTCGTACTAGCTCAAGTTTTGGGAAGATATTTTCGCCCGTCTCTGAATCTCTTCCTTTAGAGATAGCCCCTCTTTCCATTGTTCTAACCGCTGAATCTTCGTATATCGCAGCAGATAATGTTTGTGCAGGCCATTGATCTCTAGCAAGATGCGGTAAGAACTTTAATGCGTTTAGAAAAACAGCGTGTCCACCAATAGGTCTAACGATAGGTACCTTAGCATTCATCAAAAGTTCTCCTAAATATCGAACTTGTTGGACTCTATATTTTAAATATTCATATTGAGTACCTTCTCTCAACCCTCTAGCAACCGCTTCCATATCCCTACCTGCCATTCCACCGTACGTATGTAATCCTTCATACACAACGACCATGCTTCGGGTAGCTTCAAAGATTTCTTTATCGTGTGTTGCTAAAAAACCCCCAATGTTCACTAAGCAGTCTTTCTTTGCGGAATAGATGCAACCATCCGAATAGCTCATCATTTCGTTTAATATTTCCACGATTGGTGTGTTTTCATACCCTTTTTCTCTTTCTCTAATAAAATAAGCGTTTTCACTGGAACGAGTTGCGTCAAAAATGATCTTTAATTTGTAATCGCTACAAAATTCTCTTAGTCTTCGCAGATTCTCCATAGAGACGGGTTGTCCTCCGGCCATATTCACGTTCATTTCGACATTTACAAATGCTATTTTATCTACTCCATAATCGTCGATATACTTTTGTAACTTATTAAAGTCTACATTTCCCTTAAAAGGATGAGAGTTTTCTGGATCGTGTGCTTCATCGATTATTACATCGACCATCTTTCCACCAGGAAGTTCTACATGAACCTTGGAAGTCGTGAAATACATGTTTCTTGGAACTAATTGTCCCGGTTTTACCAAATTACTAAACATTAAATGTTCTGCTCCTCGGCCTTGATGAGTAGGAACTAAATATTTGTAACCTAATACATCCTGAACAGCCTTTTCCAAATTATAAAAGTTTTTGCTTCCTGCATATGCTTCATCTCCTAACATCATACCCGCCCATTGATTATCGGACATTGCTGACGTTCCAGAATCTGTTAGCAAATCGATAAATACATCGTCAGAGAATAGTAAAAAAGTGTTAAATCCTGCTTCTCTTATCGCTTCCTTTCTTCTTTTTTCGGAAGGAATTTTAACAGGTTCTACAACCTTAATTTTAAACGGTTCAACTGGTGGTTTCATTTTTTATTCACTAACACTTTCTTTCTTAGATCTAGAAATATATTGCCCTTCAAAAAGATTCTTGTGATGTGCTTCCCATCTTTTTCCCATTCAAGTGTAAATATTAAAGATTTATTACTTTCAGAGAATAAAATTAAAAATAACAGGAAAAATAAAGAATCAATCCTTCTTTTTATGTGCTTTTATTGAAAAAATCATCGGGACTGAATGCTTTAAAGTTTGAAATTCCCAATATTTATCGTCTCTTTGTTTCATATCGGGATGAATCTGAAAAAAACTAAATGGAAATTCGTGGAGAAATTCTAACTCAAAATTAACTTTTAATAATGAATTAATAACATCTCCCATTGGATGAAACCAATCGTAGGTTTCAAAATTTTGTAATTTAATATTAGGATCGGCGTATGCTCCATCATCTTCATTAAAATGATAAGGTTTTCCTTCGTTAAAGTAATCGTAGCCAACCTGAAAAGCATCATCGTACTTTTCATCGATTAAATTGCCAAAAGGGTGATTATCAGTAATATAAAAAGTACCACCGGGTTTCAGACAATAATCGATTATTTTTGCCCATTTATATAAATCTGGTAACCAACTGATAACGCCATTAGATGTGAAAACAACATCAAATTTATTGTCTAAGATATTTGGTATATCGTAAATATTAGCATTAATAAAGTTAGCAGGGATATCTAATTCTTCGCTTAACTGTCGTGCAAAAGCTATAGCTTTATCTGAGAAATCTACACCAGTAGCTTTCGCCCCCATTCGCGCAAAAGAAAGCGTGTCCATACCAAAATGACACTGTAAATGTAATAATGTTTTTCCTTCTATATCTCCTATTTCTTTGCGCTCAATTGGAAAAAGAGAAGATTTTCCCGATTTAAATCCATCTAAGTGATATGATCTCGATTTAGCATTGATCTCAACTAATTCGTTCCATCTTCTTAAATTTGTTTTAAAGTATTCCTCGTTATCTTTCAAACAAAATCACTTATTTTATTCTGTTACTTTAAAACTCCATGCTCTGTAGTTCGTCTTTTGAATTAGTTGTTCCGATTAGCACGCTATTTTTCATATTCAGATTTTTAAAATTAAGAGAGCTATTCTTAGCAACAACGCAATTCTCCAGTTTAAAGTTCTCTCCAATCTTTACATTGTTAAAGATGATCGTGTTTGAAATCTCAACGTAGTCTTGAATCTCTGAATTGGCACCTATGTATACATTAGGTCCTAAAAGAACATCGTCTCCAATTTTTACATTGTCTTCTAAATAGACGGGTTCAATAAAAGTGGGATAATCTCCCACATAATTTTCAAGACGGTTACTTAATTTTGTGAAGAACCTTTGCATTAATTCTTTAATATCTGATTTATCGATATCATCAAAATTCCTAATAAGCTCCTCAATCTTAACTAATTCTTCTTTCATAATTCCTCAATAACTTTGGTTTATAATCCCATTAAATTCATTAATTTATCAATATTCTCCCCAGTTTTTGCGCTTGTTGTAATTACTTCTATTTTGGGGTTAATTTTTTTTGCATCAGAGATCATTTTATCGACATCAGTTCCAAGGCGTTCCTTTAAATCGAACTTATTAATTACGGCAATATCTGACATTTTAAAGAGCATTGGATGCTTTTCAACAACCCATTCTCCTTCAGTTGTTGATACTACAATTAATCTCTTATCAGTTCCTAAAATAAAATCTGATGGGCATATCAAATTTCCTACATTCTCAATAAAGACAACGTCATAATTTTTTAAATCTTTGTTTTTGATTATTTTGTGAATATGATAAGCGTTTAAGGCGCATTCTCGACCTGTATTGATCTGAATGGTTTCAGCATTGTGTTTTTCAATACGATCAGCATCCAATCGAGTTGTAATATCCCCACAAATCACTAATATTCGGTATTGTGAGGACAATTTCGCGGTTATCTTTTCTAATAAAGCAGTTTTCCCTGATCCGATAGCCCCTACAATATCAAATGATTTTATATTATTATCTATAAAACTCTGATGAACTTTATTAGCTAATAAATCGTTATCTCTTTCTACTGCTTTCTTGGTCTCGATTACTTCGTCTCTTATATCATCTCGAGCTAAATTAATACTTTCGATTTCTTTAATTCTTGATATTGTTTTATCTTCCTTATCTGACATTGAAAACACATTGTTGTTTTTATGTTATTAATATTAGAAATAATTTCAATTTTTTGATATTCCATATTCCTTCCATATTTGGTGCTAATTACTTTTGGGATTAAATTTCCCGTTCTTTATTATCTGTTATTTGACATCATAATAAGTTTTTTAAAAATTTATTAAATCTGATTAGAAATCCTTAATTTTAGATTAAAAAAAAATCAAAATAAGGATCTTCATTTATTTTAAATATTTTAGCGTAATATAATTAGCTAATAGAAGAAAAAAACCTCCTATGATAGTGAAAATAGAGAGATTCTTTAAAAAAATTGCGGTATTAATAGTTGCCATAACAGGTTCAAAATACGATAAAATTATAATATTACCTCCTTTATCTTTTTTCACTCCAACATTATACAAAGTAAACGCTAAAGCAGTAGGGATAAGCCCTAGCATTAAAATAAATATTAAATCCAAAATTGTGATTCTAAATAAATCTGTAATACTAAATGGTAGAAATGGAAAAATTAAGAATACAGTTGACCATAAAGTTAAAAATGTATCAAAATTTCCATTCGAATTAATTTTTCCTCTAATTTTATAAATTTTTTTTTTAGAAAAAATCAATATACCTAAGCAAAAACCTGAAAAAATCCCAATAACTATTCCCAAAATTAAAATTTGACCGGTCCAAAATTCCATTATAATGGATATTCCCACAATTGCTAAAATGAAACTAATAAAGTTGATTTTTGATACTTTATCTTCTTTCGTTATTACTAAAAAGATTAATAGAAAAACACCACTAGTATATAATAAGAAAGCTGCAAAAGCATAACTAGTGAATGTTATATTCAGAAAGTAAAGATATACTACTAATGGATTAGAAATTGCTATTATAATTAAATATTTCCAGTGCATTTTGAAACACTCTTTAAAGAAAGAAATAGAAAAAGATCTTGTTATTAGCATAAATATAGTTAGAAAAGCCGCTCCAAAAATACCTCTGAACAAGACTATTGAATAAATTGGATACCCACTTAATAAAGAAATAAATATCCCCACATTTCCCATTAAAATTCCTGATAAGAACATGCTTATTTTGGAAACTGTTAGATTAAAATGAGCGTCATTTAATTCCTCTATGGTCATTGTATTGTAGAAGTTAATAATGTTTTAATTCTATTGGAATTTAATAATTCATAAACAAAATTGGTGTAAATCTAAAAATTATCTGGTATTAATAGGCTACTTATCAACTTCATATTAATTGGGAGGAAAAGGAATAAAATTCCATTAAAAACATACCTATCTATTAATTGATTAATTTTTAAATCCGCACTTAGGACAATTAGAAGTACCTCTTAAAGTGAAACCACATATCTTGCATAATTTAATAGTACTTTTTCTTGGGGGTTTCAGGGTAGTTATAGAAATCGTTTCTTTAACTTGAGTGGAACCTTCTGCTTCGCTTATTATTGTTTCAGTTGGAGATGAAAGCAGATTTCCGATTGATTCCTTCTCTTTAACTGTTATATCCTGCCCAAAATACCCTCCAACTCTGATTTTTTTAGCTGGAGGGGATTCTTGTGGAATATTGTGTAAGCTTGGAGGGGTTTTAAGAATTTCAGGATTTAGGATTCTTTCGCCAATCGTTATTTTTTGGTCTTCTTCATCATAGGTAATTTCGTTGATCGTTTGAACCTCAGAGATATCTTCTTCAACTTCTTCCTCCGTGATCTCTTCAATTTCTCTATCTTGCTCTACTTCTTCTACATGTTCTTCTTCATAAATCATCTTCACATAGTCTTCGTCGAGTTTTAAGAGTGTATCGCATTGGATGCATCTAAATAAGTGTTTAAAGCCTATATTATTCGATATTGAATAATCTGCAGCGCAACACGCATGATACTTAGCACCACAATTAAAACATTTATGAACTTCGTCTGAATAAGCGCTGCAAATGGGACATACTTCTTTTTCGCAAATATCGCACTTTTCTTCATCATCAGGATCAAGCGAAATCAAATCTACTGCTAATTTTTCATAAAAGATCTTATCTTCATTAAGCATTTGATTATCTAATTCAGGTTGTACTACAATAAATTCTGACTTACTCTGGAGTAAAGATGTGAGTATGTTTAAGAAAGATTTTTCTTCGTCACAATAGAGAACTCCTCCATGTGTTTCGCTTGTAACCACTTTCAATTTTACATCGTCGTTGTAGAACTTTTGATCTCCTACGCGGATGATGTCAATAAACGTATCAAATTTTTTCGCTTTGATTAGTAGATCGTAAAGAGCATTGTGATAATCATCAGATAACGTACTAGGTGTGTCTGAAATTAATATTACCCTATAATTTTTTCGAGCTTCTCGACTTTTTCTGAATATATAAGCTAATATTTCGAATAACCCATTTTCAAACAAACTTCTTTCAGTTTCTCGAGTTTCCCATTTTTCGTTTAATAACTTTTCATACGATTCAAAATCACTTTCATCATAAAAAGTCACTGGATTATCCTCTTTTTGAAATAGTAAAAGACCATAAGAAGTTTGAGTATTGAATTTAGCTTTTTCTTTCATGAAAGTACTAATACTCTTGATAAGATTCTTTTTCTTTAAAAAATCTGTTATGAGATCAACGTAAAAGATAAATTCTTCAGAATTCACTGACTTTTTCTTAAACATCTTACGTTCCAAGTGAAATATAAATTATATCCAAAATAAAAGTAATTTTATATACAATAATAAGAGAATTTTTATTTATTTTTATGGATTAAAATTCGAAATTAAACATCAAGTTTGAATCCGCAGTAAGAACAGGATTTTTTATTAATGTCACTCTCTTTTAATTGCGTTCCGCATCCAGGACAAGTTATAAAAGTCGATCTTTTTCGATCTTCGGAAGAACTCCAATATTTTGGAATTTCCGGTTTTTTAAGATTAATTGGTGTTGTCGAATCGATCTTATTAACATCTAACTGGCGAGATTCTTTATCTTTATCGAGACGGGTCACTTTTTCATACACTAATTTATCACCTTCTTTTTTAATAGTGTACGTCTTTCCAAAAAACCCTCCAAGCCTTACTCTTTGAACGCCTTGTTTTGATAATTCTGAATTTGTAGTCTCAAGTGATTTTTCAGCATTTATTGAAGAATCTTCAATATCAATAGAGTCAGGTTCAGAAATAATAGTGTACTCGTTTACATCCATGCTTTCTTCTTCAGATTCTAAATATTCATCAATATTTTTAGCTGAATCCTCGAAAGGTACTACGATTTCTTCTTGTCTAATTTTTAAGAGAATCTCACATTTTGGACACCTAAAAAGATGCGGAATGCCTATATTATTCTGAATCGTGTAATTAGTCACACAGCAATTATGAAATGCCGCTCCACATCCTTCACAAAGTTGCAATGTATCATTTATATCAGCACAACATGGACAAATTTCTTCTTGGCATATATAACATTTCAAACCAACATCATTGGTGGGTGAAGGTTTTAAACTCTTAGCTAGACGAGAATAAAAATCATAATCATCTTTACTTATTTTAATTTTTTCTGAATTATCTCCTAATAAATTAACGATTTGTTTAGTTTCGGATAATTGTTTAATAATCGGAAGGATATCTTTTCTATCTGAGAGATAAAATATCCCACCATTCGTGTCGCTAGCGAGTATGTTTAATTTAACATCATCTTTAAAAAATCGTTCTTCTTTCTCTGAAACTCGTATAATATCTATAAATGTAGGTATAGCTTTTATTTTAGAAACCAATCCGAATAGTGCTTCCGTATAATCTTCAGATAGATCGCTTGGTGTATCAGTAATTATGATTATTCTGTTATGTCTTGATTTTTTCTTTATACTTTCAGCGATATACGAGAAGATATAAAATAAACCATTTTCAAAAAAGGATCGCTTTTTTGGGCGAGATTTCCAATTTTCTTCAATAGCATTTTCTATAATGCTAGAATCTTTTTTACCAGTTATAAAAATTGGATTTCCTTCTTCTTGAAATATCAGTAAACCATAATGCCCTTTAATATTCGTTTTATTTTTTTGAGATATAAAATACTTAATACCTTTGATAACTTCTTTCTTCTTTAAGATGTCTTTCGTTAAATCTAAATAAAAAAAAATATCTTCGTAAGGAGAACTCATAATGATTTTGAGTACCAATAAGATTTATAATTTAGTGTAGAAAGTTATTCTTTAAATATTTTTTTTATCTAAAAAACTTTAAAAAATAAATATTTATTGTACATATTATTAAAAAGAAAAAGGAATGAGCTTAAAATGGAAGAATTTTTAAAAAACTTTCAACTTTCAGATAACGCTATTAAATTATACATTAAATGCATTGGTCAACAACCCTTATCATCTCTTGAACTCTATTCAATTTTACCAAATATGGCTCAAGAAGATTTTAATAAAGTATTAGAAGACCTCATTGATAATGGCTTATTCGTTTCAAATTCCAATCAAAACCAAGATGTAATTTTGCAATACTTAGCAATCCCTCCAATAAAACCTATATTAAATTATTATGCAAACATTAACAATAATCTAAATAACATTAAAAGCCAATTACAACTTCTGCTCTCAAACTCTTTAGCAAAAATTTTCCAGGATAATCAGATAATTGAATTGAATACGGTGTATAACGCAGCACAAGAATTAAGAAAAGATGTCGAAGAAGATATTATCATCCAGAAACAAGATATTGATGATATTGTACAAGGAATGGAAAATTTAAACATCATAAAAGATGTTTTGGAGAACTTACGTCAAACAATCAAGGGAGTAACTCAAACTCAATTTTCATCGCTAATCAAACTAATTGCCAATATTAAAAATGAAATTTACAGTAAAATCGAGAGTTTAGAATTAAAAAAATCAGAGAATGTTGTAAAAGAAATAGTCGAAGAAGCCTTCAAGGAAAATTTTAATAAATTGCTTGGAGATTTTACTGCCAACTTACATAAATTGATTGGAGACGAGTTTGACAATACAATCGAATCGCTTAATAATATTCTGGATTCAACATTTCAATTTCGAGACGATTTTAAGATGGTACTACTTAATATGCTGTCTACAAATGAAAAAAAGATTAAAAATATAATTGAACAGATCCAAACTAAGAAAACACTCTTAGAAAAGGACCTTAAAGAGTTCGAAAAAATAATAGTCGATAATTTCACCGAAATAATAGAAAAATCCGTCGATTCGGTAGCATCCTTAAATGAACCAATTAATAATACTTTAGACAACTATTTTAATACAATTATAAAATCAAATGAGCTAGAAACCGATAACATTTGGCGAATCAAAAGTAAAGCAAGAGTAAAAGAAGAAATAAGTAATATTATCTCTCATTCTACTCAAAATTTATTGTTAGTTGTCCCAAAACTAGAAGAAAATTTATCATTTGATGATTTTAAAGATATTCCAAGTAGCATTAAAATTCAAATTGCTTCCTCAGAAGCTCATACTAATAGTCTCGTTAAAAAATATAAAGATTTAAAGAACTTCGAATACAGAATCCTTAAAAACGAAAATGTTATCATTTGTAGAGGGGACGAAGAAAACCTTTTAATTGGTATCATAGATACGGAATCAAAAAATTCTTCAGATAATTTTATTGGTTTCGCGTCAAGAAATAAATCTCTAATAAAATTGTTCCATTTTGTTGTTAAAGCGATATGGGATATTAGTAGCTCGAGTTTGCATGAAAAGCCTAGAACTCTTAATATAACGGTTTCAAAAACAAGTAACGTTTTAAAAACTCCTATAACCACAAAAATATCTGAACCTATTGGACCATCTCCGATTGAAACAACGATAAAAACTACTCCTACTCCTATAACTAAAAAACCGGTTATTATTCAAGAAAAAAAACAAAAGGCTGAATCCTCGGAAGGTAAAATTGCACATTTAGCTGAAAAACTCAATAACAAAATCAAAGAACCTAAAGAAGTACAGGAATCCGATCAAATACCTAAACATACTAAAGAGCCAAAGATACTTGATGAATCTGGAATTGTAATAAATAACGCGTTTAAGAATTTAATCAATAACCTACATAAGCTTAAGGGCGATGAAGTCAGTAAAGAAATGGCGATTATCGCAGATTTGATTTTAGAGAAAAAAGGATTTAGTGTTACCCTTCACAAGATTAGAAGCAAAATAAACCAATATAAAAATCGCCTAAGTCATTTAAACGATGCTGATATTAATAGCATTATTGAAAGTATTGAAGAATGGAAGGAACACATTCTATAACTCGCATAAGTTTGAACCTTTTAAAAAATTCCTATAATAATTAATCTGGTTTTGTATCTTTCCCTTTTGCGAGTAAGTTCAACAAAAAAGAGTGAAAGGTTACCCAAACAAGCAATGTAATAAATGCTATCAAAAAAATAATTGCTACAGTCATTGATACTATAAAATTGGGATTTAATATACCAATGAGCCCAAAAATAGGAGAAAGTGGAGCGAAAAGAATAAAAAGATAATACACACTTTTACCTTTTTCACCAAATTTAATGTAAGTAGTTATATTTAACCACCCAATAAAAGCTAATAGAAAGGGCACAATATAATAAGCTATATCCAAGAAAGGATAAGTTAAACCACCAAATGCAAACGCGTAAAAATAATTTGTATAGAAGAATCCTATTATTAAAAGACAACTTACAGGTGTAGGTACACCTGTATATCCAGGATTTTCGAGGATATTAAATCTAGCTAACCTTAATACTGCACCTAAGGCGAAACATATGCATCCAATTACTAGGATAAAATCGTAGACTGTTCCAGTTTTGAATGCTTGAAATGACAAAATTGCTGGGACAATACCGAACGTTAAAGAATCGCTTAGAGAATCTAATTCTCTGCCCATATCGTTTACAGTTCCCGTTTTTCTTGCAATATAGCCATCAATAAGATCGGTACCTAAAGTAATTGTGATTAAAAAAAAACCTAAGGAAACAGCATCCCTGGTTCCAAATGAACCACAAATCAACGCAATAATTCCTATCGTGGTCCCTATAAGCGTTATGTAATCTTTAAATTTTAATAAGCTTGGTATCGTTGATTTTAGTGACATTTTTTTCCCACTTCTTTTTTATATTATAATTAAAATTTTAGTTTAATTAAAACATTTCTTTATAATGCAAGTAGGGATTCCAAACTATCCTTACATTTATTAGACTAAATTGATTATTCATGATTAAACTAAAATATTGATAAATTATAGAAAAGGTTTATTTTATGAAGTGCCCAAATTGTGGAGACCCTGCTAGTGAAGATCAGAAATTTTGTGAAAAATGTGGTTCTGAACTACGATCTATTAAGAGCCAACCCAAAAATCAAAATCAAATTAGTTTAACTTCAACTCCAAAACAAACACCTCTAGAAAGTGCTAGTTTGTTTAATATAAACCGTAATTATTATATAATTAAAGAACGCATGTGGGATATGGGATACGGCGATATTATGGATGAAGAGGGAAAGCTCATCGGAAGAATGAATAGAATTCTTTTTAGCATAAGGAGAAGAGTTGAACTTCAAGAACTTGATGGAACGGTTGTTGCCACCATTCATAGTAAAATAGTTTCTGCTCGTGGGGCCCAAGATTTGAAAACCCCAGATGGAGAACTTATCGCAAGAATTAAAAAGAAAATATTAACATTCTTTAGATCGAAATTCTTTTTAGAAGATCCTCTCGGTACACGCTGGTTTGAAGCTGATGGGGACTTTTTTGGTTGGTCGTTTAAAATCTACGATTTAACTACGGGAAAATTAGTTGCCGAAATAGAAAAAGCAGATAGATGGAGAGATGTCTTCTTAGGTGGAATCTTTGACTTTGCAGATAGATACGCCCTAAGAATTTTAGACAATGAGACTGATAGAAGGATTTTAGTAGGTTTTGTTTTGTCCATTGATAATGTGATGCACGATAGTGGTGGAATGGGGCCAATGATTGGTGGAATGGGGCCAGGCCGCCGTGGAAGGTTTCCAGGTCCTTTTGGAGGCCCTCGTCGTAGAATGTGATTCAAGAAGTTTTTATATAAAAATAATTCCCATCTTTTTTTAATTCTTATAACTCTCTTCCACAATTCTTACAAAATTTCCAAATATGAGAAATCTCTTCCCCACAATTAAAACATCTATTAGTTAAAGGTATTACCTCAAAATCGCCAACATTCTGTGTGTTTTTATTTGCTTTAATTGCGAGTAATATTGTAGAATTGATTATTTCACTTAAATTAATACTTTCTTGGCGTCCACTACTTCTTTCATTCGCCATAGTTATAGAAAACGAAAGACCATCCCTGGTTTCAATTACTACAACATAGATTTTTTGGATTGTTGCAACATACGCTTTTTCAATTTGCGTTAAAGGAATTACAAAGCCTTCTTTGTAATTATCAACCGAGGAACCTATTTCAGTAAGTTTTATATTTGATTTTTTTACGAGTGATAGTTCCAATGCTGATAAAATGATTCTTCCATATTCCATCTTGAACTTCCAATCCTTTTCTACTTCCCCTTCGCAAAAATAACCCTTGGTACTATAAACCAATGCCATTTTTTTTGACTTTTTCCTATTTTTAATAATATAAATTTATTTCTTAGTTTCTTATTCTATATGTGTACTACCGTCTTAATAAGTTCTAGTAGTCCAATTTTTAAAAAGAGCAAAAATTTTTATAGATATAATTTGATTATACTTTAAAAACCTTAATATAAAGAAAAAGAGAGAAAAAAATGTCGCTTCAAAAGACTAGAGAATTTATGCTTCGTGAGAAAATGATTTCTTTAACAGATAAAGGCGAAATCAGGAATATAGAAAACGAATTACTTGGAACATTTAGAGGAAAATTAATTAAGATTGGTAATACCTACCGGATAAGAGATCTTGATGAAGTTCCTATATTAACGATTCAAG
>Ga0315553_10000920_pt1 | contig 25317 bp, 15 predicted proteins | sample SalMarSW160140MG_FD_203099 | JGI IMG/M metagenome (GOLD analysis project Ga0315553, IMG submission 203099) | Salt marsh sediment microbial communities from the Plum Island Ecosystem LTER, Massachusetts, United States - Salt Marsh Sediment SW1601-40 ... | reverse complement strand
GCCTGCCCTCCGGTCTCATTTGCGGGAAGAAGATCACATCCTGGATCGAGGGGGAATTGGTCATGAACATCACCAGGCGGTCGATGCCTACTCCCAGTCCTGCGGTGGGAGGCATGGCGAGCTCAAGAGACCGTAGAAAATCCTCATCCAGCACCATTGCCTCCTCATCACCCCGTATGCCGAGCTGTTTCTGGTATTCAAACCGTTCCCGCTGGTCGATCGGGTCATTCAACTCCGAAAAGGCGTTACATAACTCTTTCCCGTTAACGATCGCTTCAAACCGTTCCACCAGTCCCTTTTTGCTCCGGTGCTTTTTCGAAAGGGGCGACATCTCTACCGGGTAATCCATGATGTAAGTGGGCTGAATAAGATTGGGCTCACACTGCTCTCCGAATATCTGGTCAATCAGCTTTCCTTTTGCCATGGTCTCGTCCACTTCCACACCCAGCGCTTCCGCCGTTTCATAGAGCTGCTTTTCATCCATTCCCGATATATCCACGCCGGTATACTCCTTGATGATATCATACATGGTCACCCGTTTCCAGGGTGTCTTGAAGTCGATTATGTTTTCTCCCACCTGTACTTTTGTTGTCCCGTGGATATCCAGTGCCACCTGTTCGATCATCTGTTCGAACAGCTCCATCATCCAGTGGTAATCCTTATAGGCAACATAGATCTCCATCTGGGTAAATTCCGGGTTGTGGAACCGGTCCATTCCTTCGTTCCGGAAATCCTTTGCAAATTCATACACACCGTCGAATCCTCCGACAATGATCCGTTTCAGGTAGAGTTCATTGGCAATCCGCAGATAGAGGGTCTGGTCCAGTGCATTGTGATGGGTCTTGAAGGGTCGCGCTGCAGCTCCGCCATAGATGGGCTGAAGGATGGGGGTCTCTACCTCGAGGTACCCCCGCTCATTGAGAAAATTACGGATTGAATTGGTAACCTGGGTACGCTTGATGAAAGTATCCTTGATGTGCGGGTTGACGATCAGGTCCATCGAACGGTTCCGGTAACGCTGCTCCGGATCGGTAAACGCATCATAGGTCTTCCCTTCCTTCTCTTTAACGATTGGCAGGGGATGGAGTGATTTGCTCAGCAGGGTAAATTCGGAAACATTAACGGATGTTTCACCGACCTGTGTCTTGAAAACATTCCCTTTTATACCGATGATGTCGCCGATATCCAGGTGCCGCTTGAACACCACATTGTACATGGTTTTATCCTCCCCCGGACAGAGGGTATCCCGGCGGAAGTATGCCTGGATCTTACCATGGCTGTCCTGTATCTCGATGAACGAGGCATTTCCCATGATGCGCCGGCTCATGATCCTTCCCGCAAGACTTACCTCCTGGAAATTGTTTTTCTTCTCATCGAAATTCTCCAGGATTTCCTCGCTGTATGCGTTCACTTCATATCCGGCAGCAGGGTAAGGATCGATACCGAGTTTGCGGATCTCCCCGAGGGATTCCCTGCGGAATTTCTCCTGATCGCTCAGACCGGTTTGACTCATATTCCTGATTTTTAAATTTATGTAAAGATAGAATTTCTTTTATCATTGGGCCCCCGGGATCGTTACAAAAATCTCTCACGCTTTGATCAATTTTTCAGTACCTTTGTAACAGTTTTTACGATGGATTTTCGGTGAATTTTTACCCCCTGATAAACCGTCAAGTGGGATTTGATATACCAAGACCATGGCTGAGATGAAGAAAAGAGGCAGGCTTCCTTCCTGGTTGAGAATGGAGAGGGCAAGCGGCGGTACTTACGCAAAGGTGAAGAACCTGGTTCAAAAGAACGGATTGCATACCATCTGTACCAGCGGTAACTGTCCCAATATCGGGGAGTGCTGGAATGCCGGAACGGCTACCTTCATGATCCTGGGTGATATCTGTACACGTTCGTGCAAATTCTGCTCTGTGACCACAGGCAAACCCCTTCCGGTTGACCGGAATGAACCGGGGAAACTGGCACGGTCCATCCGGATCATGCAACTGAAACATTGCGTGATCACCTCGGTCGACCGGGATGACCTGGAAGATGGTGGTGCAGGATTCTGGGCGGAGACGATACGTACGGTGAAACGGGTCAATCCAGGGATCACCATGGAGACATTAATCCCCGATTTCAACGGTAAAGAAGAAGATATCCGGAAGGTGATCGATGCCGGACCGGAAGTCATTTCCCACAACCTGGAAACGGTGCGAAGATTAACGCCCGAAATCAGGAATAAAAACATGTATGACCGCAGCCTGGGTGTCCTGAAATACATTGCACAGCAGGGGGTGATTACAAAGTCGGGAATCATGCTGGGACTGGGTGAAACGGAAAAGGAAGTGCTGGAAACCATGGACGATCTGTTGATTGCAGGCTGTCGTGTCATGACCATCGGACAGTACCTGGCTCCCACATTACACCACCACCCGGTACGGGAATATATACCACCCGAACAGTTTGATAAACTGAAAAAGATCGGACTGGAAAAGGGATTCCGGTTCGTTGAAAGCAGCCCGCTGGTGCGGTCGTCGTACCATGCGGAGAAGCATGTCAGTGAGACTTGATTTTCACAAACTTGTGCAGTAAAAAGCATAAGTCGAACTGATCCCGACGATTAGGAGGGATCTGAAAGAAAGGCTGAGGCGAAGGCTAAGGCTAAGGACAGTTAATTGGTGAACAGTGAACAGTGAACTGTGAGCAGTGAACTGTGAGTAGTGAGTGAGAGTTGAGTTATGAATGATGAGTGATGATTGATGAGTAGTTACGAGTTACGGGATACGAGTAACGGGAGAGATGATAATGAGACTGGGAATGAGACAGAAAGAGAGGTGAGTGGTGAGTATTTGGTCCTCGGTTCTCGTTTCTCGGTACTCGGTGAAAGAAGTGAACAGTAATCTGTGAACTGTGAGTAGTGAGCAGTTACGGGATACGGGATACGAGTAGCGGGTGACGGGTAACTGAAGAGATGACAATGAGACTTTGAGAGGGGGAGAAATGAGTGATGAGTGATGAGTTATGAATGATGATTGAAGAATGATGAATTGGGTGACGGAGAGGGACTAAGAGATCCGCATAGGTTAAAACTCCGACGAACAAAGCAAGTGACACGTGACGAAAAAAAGAGTTAATCCGTTATGCTATTGGGTTTTGGCTGATCTAATTTCATTTAATAAATGATCTTTAGGTATTTAGCTCCGTAAGGAGCGCAATGTTGGTAGCCCAGGGTGTCCCTGTGAAATAATCCTTAGCTTTAGCATTACGTCGTGGGAATGAAATAATGTTTCAGTTCAACAGTTCGTTTGAGAATATCTCTATTTCACAGGGTAAACCCTGGGTATAGTGAAAGCCAGAATGAGCGGTCCAACTACATTGATATTCAATAGGAAATCGTTTCATGGACCGCAAATTGGCATACATATTTCAATCCGTCAGACAGCTTGTCTGCCGGAGACAGGGCTCTTCCCACATGCCAGACAAGCCGGCAGACGGTGTTATGCGCTTATCAACAGCAGGTTAGATAAATGTATGAATTGATTTTAAAGTAGAAGCACAACGGATTAACTTAATAACTTGTTTTCTAAAATGATTAGAAAAAAGATAACATACCAGGATCTGGGGTTGATCGATTATAAGGAAGCATGGGATTACCAGGAAGAGCTGTTCAACCGGATAATGGACCGGAAAATCGTTAACCGGAAAGATCTCATGAAAGAAGATCAAGCCGGAGAGAACTACCTGCTTTTTTGTGAGCACCCCCATGTATTTACCCTTGGAAAAAGTGGCAGGGAGGAGAACATCCTGGTTGATCGTTCGAAACTGAACAGTGGTGAAATATCCTTTTATAAAATCAACCGGGGAGGTGATATTACCTATCATGGGCCCGGTCAGGTTGTCGGTTATCCCATCCTTGACCTGGAACAGTTTGGCCTGTCGATCAGGGAATACATACACCGGCTGGAGGAGGTGATCATCAGGACATTGAATCAATTCAGGATCACAGGAGAGCGATTAGATGGTGCAACCGGTATATGGATTGATGCAGACGATCCACAAAAAGCAAAAAAAATATGTGCCATTGGAGTGCGGGCGAGCCGGTACATCACCATGCACGGGTTTGCCCTGAACGTAAAGACGGATCTGAACTATTTCAAGATGATCAATCCATGTGGCTTCACCGATAAAGGTGTTGTTTCCATGGAAACATTGCTGGGCAAGGCTCCGGAGATGGATGGTGTAAAAAATGAGTTGAAAGAGAAATTTTTAGATATCTTTGAGGCGGTATGGATAAAAAATGGATCATAAAAAATATTCCCGATGCCACACTGGCAAAGGATCTTGCTGAGGAACTTCAGGTTGATATTTCGTTATCTAATTTACTGATGCAGAGAGGAATACGATCGAAAGATGATGCAAGGACTTTTTTCAAGCCGGATCTGGCCAATCTGCATGATCCGTTTTTAATGGCCGACATGAACAATGCAGTTGACCGGATTGGATCCGCAATAGCTCGGAATGAAAAAATCCTGGTCTACGGTGATTATGATGTGGATGGAACCACCTCTGTTGCCATGATCTATTCCTTCTTTAAGGAGAGGTACCAGAATATCGGTTACTATATCCCGGACAGGTACAAAGAAGGGTACGGTGTTTCCCTCGAAGGCATTGATTATGCATCGGAAAACAATTACAACCTGATCATTGCACTCGACTGTGGTATCAAGGCAGTTGACAAGATAAAATATGCCAGGTCAAAACAGATTGATTTCATCGTTTGCGATCACCACCTGCCTGCAGAAACCATTCCGGATGCCGTTGCCGTTCTCGATCCGAAAAGGGAGGGCTGTTCTTACCCATATAAAGAGCTTTCCGGATGCGGTGTGGGTTTCAAACTGTTGCAGGCCTATTCCAGGATCAACGGGATACCGTTCGATGAGCTCATCCCCTACCTCGACCTGGTTGCTGTCAGTATTGCTTCGGATATTGTACCGGTTACGGGCGAAAACCGGATACTGGCACATTTCGGACTAATACAATTGAACAAAAATCCACGGACCGGACTAAAATCCATAATCAAGATCTCGGGGATGAGTGGAAAACAGATCGGAATTGATGATATCATTTATAAGATCGGGCCACGAATAAATGCTGCAGGACGCATTGAATCCGGGGAGAAAGCGGTTGATCTGCTGACCTCACTGGATGAACGGGATGCCGTTGAAATGAGCAATAAGATCGATGATTTTAACCAGACCCGCAGGAATATAGACCGGTCCATAACGCAGGAAGCACTGCAGATGATCTCATCCGATCCCCGCCTGAATAACAGCAAATCCACTGTTCTTTACAATCCCAACTGGCACAAGGGAGTGATCGGTATCGTTGCTTCCAGGTTAACGGAAACCTATTACCGTCCAACAGTGATCCTCACCGAATCAAATGGGTTTGCTACCGGTTCTGCAAGATCTGTTCTGGGATATGATCTTTATCAGGCCATTGATGCCTGTGGCGATCTGTTGGAAAATTTTGGCGGACACATGTATGCAGCCGGACTTACCCTGAAAAAAGAGAATATTGAACTGTTTCAGGAGCGCTTTGAAAAAGTGGTGAGTGAAACCATTACCGATGATCAACTCATTCCCAAAGTGGAGATCGACACGCAAATTGATTTTTCCGACATCTCTGAAAATTTCTATAGTACATTGAAGCAGTTCCAGCCCTTCGGTCCGGGCAACATGGCACCTGTATTTATGAGCAGTAGTGTTTTTGATAATGGTACCGGCAGGCTGGTGGGATCTTCATCGGAACACCTGAAACTTGAGCTCCTGCAGAAAGAGGCCCCCTATCATCAGTTCCCGGCAATCGGATTCAGCATGGTCGAACATTTCTCCCTGATCAGGGACGGCAAACCGTTCGATATTTGTTACTCCATTGAAGAGAATAATTTCCGCGGAAACATCACACTCCAGATCAACCTGAAGGATATTAAACCGGCGTGACAGCGTCAGTCCGTCTGACCGATAAGAAAGCGGGAAACTCCTTTCCGTCAGACCCGCAATGGGTCAGACGGAATTCAAAATAGAACAATTTATGATTTGTATTTTAAAACCCCGAGGGGCGCCCTGTTTTTAGATATAATAGCATCAAGTCAATGAGCTCCGTAGGTGCGATCTGATGAAATGAGCTGGTATTATTATTCCATGAGATATGTATTTGATTAAGATTAACAACGGGTCGCTCATAAGGAGCTAATGCTATTTTGGATTATAGCACTAAAGACAGTTGGCCCCGAACGGGGCAAAATCAATAGTTAACCGCAAAATGAGTATTTACTGCAGAATTACAACTGTCCATTGGACTCCTACGGAGAGTTACAATAGTCTGACCATTACATTGACCATTGTATGACTATCGTATGACTATTGCATGACAATTGCATGACAATCGAAATGTATTAGTAACCAATTGCCATTCCTCCCCTGCGTTTATCGGCAGAACCATAGTATTTCTTATCTTCAGGATTTATGTAGATCATTTGCACTCCACCAAAGAACAGGTCGATCCCCTCATAGACCCGCAGTGTATGCCCCATTTCTTCAAGTTGTACCCGTACTTGCTGTTTAATCCCCGATTCCAGGTAGAGGAAATCCTCACTATCCCTGACAAAGAACCTTGGAGCCAGATTGGCTTCCGTAACATTCATTTCATAATCGATCATGTTAATCACCACCTCAATCACTGTTGCAATGATTCGTGCAGCGCCGGGTGAACCGGTAATCAAAAAGGGTTCTCCCTCTTTCAGAATAATCGTAGGCAAAATGGAGCTTCTTGACTGCTTGCCATCCTTGTAAAGGTTAATGCTGTTTTTACTGCGGTAAGCGAAATTGGTCATGGCACAGTTAAATAACACACCATTTACTGTTTGACCCGATCCGAAAAACAGACCAAGGGTTTGTGTCAGTGCCACACAATTCCCTTCTTTGTCTATTACTGACAGGTGTGTAGTGTGTCCCTCACCCGACAGATCCTCTTCCTCGGTAACAGGAACCAGGTCCTTTTTTACGAAGGGGAACGGATCCCCTTCTTCAACATCGCGGTATCGGGGTGGATCCAGCCTCTCCTTGTTTATCTGGTGAAAACGTTGAGTACCATACTCTTTTGAGATTAGTCCGTTTATGGGGACATCAGCTACCTGAGGATCACCCAGATAGGCAGTTCGGTCTGCATAAACAAACCGCTCCGTTTCCGCAATAAGATGGAGAACTTCAGCCGACTCACTATAGTGTGGCGCATTTTTCAGATCATAGTTTTCAAGAATATTCAGGGCTTCAATCAGGCATAAACCCGATTGAGGAGCATTTGCTGTAACAATATCATAGCCCCTGTAGGTCCCGTAGAGGGGAGTGGTAAACTGAGCCTCATACGATGCAAAGTCATTCAGTGTGAGTACGCCTCCCCGGTCGGCTATACTCCGAACCATCGATTCTGCCAGCTCACCCTCATAAAATCCTTTTCTGCCTTTCTTTGCAATAACGGAAAGCGTTTGTCCCAGTTCTTTTTGTACTATCCTATCTCCCTCCATCAAAGGGAATCCATCTTCACAAAAGATATTCATGGTTGCCTCATCGGCCATGATTGTTTCAATGTTATCCAGGATCAGTTTGGCAAGAGTGGCATCTATCTCAAAGCCCTCCGAAGCATACCGGATGGCCGGTTCAAGAACTTTACTTAAGGAAAGTGTTCCGAATTTTTCATGGGCCATGGTTAACCCTGCAACTGTTCCGGGTACACAAATTGCCTTTGCAGTTTGAGCATCTTTGCTGCCTGAATATCCCGCTTCTGAACCCCGCTCAGACGCCCTGGCATAATAATTAATGTAATATGATTCGCCCCGTTCCTTCAGATAAATAACCATTCCTCCACCACCTCCAAGACCGGAACCATCGGGTTCGACAACCCCGATAGCAAATGCTGCAGCTACGGCAGCATCAATCGCATTACCACCGCTTTTAAGCATCTCAATGGCAGCCCTGGACGCTAATGGATGAGCTGTGGCAACCATTCCATTATTGCTCACCGAACTATCCTGGGCGATAGAAACTGACAAACACCCTGTGATGACCAGGATGAAAAGTGTGAAATGTACCTCGATTTTTTTCATTTCAGATTAAATGGGGATTTAAAAAGAAAGGATCTGTTGGTAGTGTGTAACTTCATCAGCTTTCAATGTGATTACTGAAATAGCTTCCCAAGTGGTGCTCCCGTTTCAGAAATTTTTTCAACAACTTCAAGGGGTATGTTTTTTGCTGATGCAATGTCCGTGAAGAAATTGTCTTCATTTCCCTGAGCAACAACAATCATGTGTTTTGCATTATTGCCAATCAGCGCATTGAAAGCATCCGATTGCCCTTTTCTGCGTGCATTTCCTCCAATGTGCATCAATATAATCGGTATCTCTTTGCTGTTCGCTGCATTCACCAGTTCCTGAACCCTGTTCATCTCATCCTCCTGACTGATCCCGGCTGCACCAAGTCCTTTTGAACTGAACCCGGGAACAATGATCAGGGTTTTTATGCCTTCCAGATCGGAAGGTTTGGCCATTAAAATGGTGTTGGCGTCCAGTTTTTCTCTTGATGCCAGCATTTTTACCAGCTTAACGTCCGCACTCTGCCCTGCCGACGAAATTAAAACCGGCTGTTGAAAGGTTTGGGCAACAGTAAAAAATGAAAGAGCTGCCAGCAAAAAAACCATACTGAATTTCAGTGTAATGTGTCTCATAATAATGTTATTTAAAATGATATTGCTTGTTTTATGATTATGCATTGAAATACAATTGTTTAATTTTCAAAAGATATGCCAGAATGTGTATTATCAAGATTGTGAACGAAATGTGAATCGATTAAACCGGTCGATTGAGTTAAAACAACCCACGCAATGGTGTTGGTTTAACCCATGAGTCCAATGGTAACGATCACCATTCAATAAACCGTTGGAAAAATATAAAAAATCCTTCCTGCTGGCAAATAATAGGGGAGCTACTTATCCACGCTGCAATATGGTATGATGTGTTATTACCCCAGCCTGACATGGCACGTTTTTTGGTTTCCCGGAAGCATCGCAATGCATTCTGCCGGATCACTTTCACAAATTATTGGGACCAGGCAGGGGGCATTTCCGGAGAATTATCATAGAAAAGGTATCTTTATGCAGTGACCATTTTTTGAAAATCCGCAAACGGTCTATTTTTATGCCATGAGTTTTGAGTTAATTCTTTTGTTGTTGATGCTGGCAACATTTGCTGTGAGTGTTTTCCTGTTGAAAATGCCTGCTGGTGTATCCCTTATTCTGGCTGCACTGGTTGGTGGTCTGGTTGATGGTCATGGAATCCCTGTGCGGCACCTGGTGGAAGGTGGGTTTGGCTTTCTCGAGGCGATAATGATCATAGCGACGGCTATGATATTCATGAAAATCATGGAGTCGAGTGGTGTTCTAGAACGGATAAGTATTGGAATTATTAAGACATTTTATCGAAAGCCAACCCTGTTAATCATAGTGATTGTATTGTTTGTTATGTTTCCCGGGATGTTAACCGGGCTCTCTTCAACCTGTGTTCTGACAACCGGGGTGCTGGTGGCTCCCGTGCTGATTGCTATCGGTGTTCCCAGGCTGGCTACAGGATCATTGATTGCCATGGCTGCCGTATTTGGGGAGGTTGCTCCACCAATTAGCATACCCGTAATGATCATTGGTGGGGGAGTGGATATGCCCTATATCGGATTTACTATCCCATTGTTGCTGGTCTCTTTACCCGCAGCCCTTTTTACTGCTATCTATTTCCGTATACGTTTTGTAAAGAAGATAGATATAGACCTGGTATTGAGAAAGCTGCAGTTAATGGAAAATGGGGAACGGGGCTTTATACTCTATATCCCGCTGATTTTTGTTATCGGTTATATGCTCAGTGAGATCATTCTTCATGAGTATTTGCCGCATCTTGGTGTTCCCCTGATTTTTACCATTGGTTCTATTCTGGGGATCCTCATTTCACCCCGAACCAAAATTATTCGCGTTTCCCGCGAAGCGCTGCGTATGGCTTTGCCTGTTATTGTTATTCTTGTCGGAGTGGGAATGTTTCTTCAAATACTCACCCTGACCGGTATACGGGGCTACCTTGCAGTTTCAGCCCTTCAGCTGCCCGATGCCATTAAATACCTGGCTGCTTCGATCATGCCATTCATGGGATCAGCCTATGCATCGGCATCGGTCATTGGAGTACCCCTGGTTTATGTTTTTATTGGTAAAAGCGCCATCGTTGTCACAGCCTCACTGGTCATGATGGCAGCCCTGGGAGACCTCATGCCGCCTCCTTCCCTGCTCTGTGCATATGCTGCCCAGACGGTTGAGGTAAAAAATCATTTCAGAATATTGAAACAGAGTATTATCCCGATTCTATTTTCAATGGTTACAGCTCTGATCGTATTGATCTTTGCGGAAGAAATTTCACGGTTCTTTTTCTAAATCTGAAAGTATGCTACATGTTATTTACACACTCATTTTAATCTATGTTACATTCATTCTTGGTATAGAATTTTTTAAGGAGAAGAAATGGAAAATGCAAATGGCAATTGCTTTTGTACTTCTGATATTTATTCTCAGAATTTTACATATCAAATAGAGTAGCACTCATGAAGAAACAGTATATATCTCTCGCCATTATTATTATTGTTACACTTGTAACCGGAGTTATTGCCTCGATTGAATTTCATAAAATGCACGTGCCGGAACCGTTATTTCCCAGTGAGGGATTGAGCAGCAAGGGCATGTTAAGCGACTATTTCACCGGTATCAGGGGAACAAATGGGGATACGGAAGTCTACATTTTCGATAGTGGAAAACCGGGAGCTACGGTTTTTCTGGCTGGAGGCACCCATCCGAACGAACCGGCAGGATTTATTGCCAGTGTTGTAGTTCTCGAGAACCTGATACCTGAAAAGGGCAGGGTTATCGTTATTCCCAGGTTGAACAACTCGGGGTTTACTTGCACCGATCCGATGGAGGCATTTCCACAATCATTTCATATAAAAACGGATAAAGGGGTCCGGAGATTTCGATTCGGCTCCAGGGCAACAAATCCCGTTCATCAATGGCCTGACCCCCTGGTATATTCACATAAGCCCTCGGGACAGCAATACTCCGGCCTCGAGTCAAGAAATCTGAACAGGTCATACCCTGGAGATCCCAACGGATCACTAACGGAGAAAGTGGCTTATGCAATCTTGCAACTCATTGAAAAGGAAAATGTTACTATTTCATTTGATCTGCACGAAGCCGCACCGGAGATCCCCATAATTAATGCCATTGTCTATCACGAGAAAGCGGAAGATATTGCCATGTATGCCATCCTGGAGCTTGAGCTGGAAGGACTTAAATATGCTCCCGAATTATCACCGAAGAATTTTCACGGACTCAGCCATCGTGAATGGGGTGATTACACGGAAACCAATCCGTTCCTTATGGAAACAAGCAGCCCTGTTCAGGGCAGGCTCAGGGGAAAAACCAATGAAGAACTGATCCTCGACGGTATAAGTGAAAATTATAAAATTGCCAGAGAAACCGATGCCCTGCGCATTGTTTACCGTGACGAAGGGGAACAGCTTAACCACAGGGTGGGCAGGCATCTTTCCGGTTTTCAGGCGATCATCAGAGCATATAATGAGTTTTATCCTGATAACCCCGTGGAGATTGCAGGACTCCCTGCTTACAGCGATCTTGTGGAACATGGTATTGGATGCTATTTACATAATGAATGACAGGGCGTACTGAATTAACATAACGGTTATGAAGAGATCATTGTTAACCGGTTTCCTTTTATTGAGCAGGAAAAGTCAAAGCTCAGACAGGACTTTATAGGCTGGCTAAAAATGTATGAAGCACTCTCCTATACGTTTCCCGAAAATTCCACTTCTGTTGGAAATCCGGTTGAAACATCGATGAGGCCGGTTCTTATCTATCCCAATCCATCTGAAGGATTCTTGACTGTTGAAACATCAAGCCCGTTTACTGTTTCCATTTATAACGCTTCTGGCAGATGCATATATCAGCGGTTCTGTGATTCGGATAAAGCAGAAATTGACCTGAGCCTGCAACCCCCGGGTCTTTACCTTGTCCGTGTAGAGAATGAGACAGGGATAAGCACTCAACGATTCATACTGAAGTAATAAATCAGTTTATTTCACTTTGCTCCTCCCTGATAGGGAGCATATCCGGGATTTTGCTCATCGCGCAGATTTGGATTTGCATCCATTTCCGGTTGTGGAATCGGGTATACAACCTGGTGAAAATGTTCGGCATTTCTCCCGTTTACCGGATCAATCGACAGGGGAGAGGGATGGGAAGAATCGCGGGTGAAGGACCTTCCTTTTCTCAGGTAATCAAACAATTCATGACCCTCGAGTGCCAGTTCCCTTCTTCTTTCATTAAAAATTTCATTTTTCAGCTCCGAACCGGTTAATCCGGCAAGGGTTAATCCTGTGCGGGCTGTATATACTTTATTCAGGTAATTCAGGGCATCGGCATCATGCCCGGGTAATTCTGAATAGGCTTCAGCAGCTACCAGAAGAATTTCAGGTAACCGGATATAGGGTACATCGTGGATCAATTCCGATTCAATCCCGATGTATTTATGATACGCCCGGGCAGAGTATCCCGGTTCCCCTGGCTCGCTCGAAGCGGAACTGGTTTTATCTTCTTTAAACAATTCGTTCCGGATATCCTCCGGTGCAAAAAGGTTAATAAATGCATTGGAAGCGCCATAATCGCCATAACCAATTGAGCTGCCATCAATCCGGCCCTGTGCATTGACCGATTTGACTGCATAATAGGCAATGCAACTTGTGCCCGCGTTATCGTTCACATCGTAATAAATTTCAAACACTGCTTCACTGTTGAATCGTTGCGTCATGCTGTTGACGAATCCCGACTTGCTGATCATTGCTCCTCCCAGCGATTCAGCTTCCAGTGCGGCATCAAGGGCAAGCTGCCATTCTTCATTGTATAAATATACATTGGCAAGGATACCCCAGATGGCTTGTTCGGTAAGAAACTGCTTCTCGGTTCTGCTTTTGTCAATCAGATCAATTGAACTGGTAAGCAATTCGATAACATAGTCATAGCACTTATCGAGGCTTGCCCTCCCGGGGGGATTCGCAATGGCATCCGAATGGTCACTGGCTGTTTTAAGTAGCGGTACACCCATGCTGTACAACTCATCATCCTGTGCCATCCAGGGTGGGTAGCAGAAAGCCCGCAAAAGCTCAAGGTAGCAAATCGCTTTAACTGTCTTCGTCTGGCCGAGCATATCGTTCTTAAGATCCTCCGGACCGTCAAGACCGGGAATGACTGCAATGAGGCTATTACAACTGGCGATGGTTTTATAACAATAGTTCCAGATATAGCCTGCATATCCTGCACTGGAGGATATCTCAACGTATTTATATTCCCGGTCAAACCGTAAGTTGGGATTTTCGGTAAAGTGAAAGAAATCGGTTCCCTTCAGTGATCCCCGGAGGGGAACATTCCTGCCAAGGAGATCGGTTTCCGAAAGCAGATCATACAGTGCCACTATGGTTGCTTGAGCATACTCAATATCTGAGTATAACTGCTCTGCAGTGAGGGCATTATCGGGATACCTGTTCAGAAAGTCTTCACATCCTGTAACCATGAAAAGAAGAGCAGCAAAGATCCCGATGCTTGTTTTTTTAACTTTTTTTCTCATCATTTCCGATGTTATGTTAGAAACTTAAGTTTATTCCAAAAGTAAATGTGCGTGGCGGGGGAAAATCGTACACATACCGGTAGCCGTTCACCCTGATTTCCGGGTCGAAGTTTGGCATTTCGGTTAAGACAAAGAGGTTTTCACCCTGTACGTATATTTCGCACGCTGAAACTCTCAACCGGTTCACCAGTTTTGTTGGTACCCGGTAACCCAGTTTGAAGTTCTTCATTTTAAAATATGCCCCGTTATAGGCGTGGCGTGTTGAAAACTGGCTTCCGTTGGTCGTGCCATTTATTCGTATAGGATTGCTTGCATCGGTATTATCCGGCGTCCAGTTATCTAACTGGGAGGTTTCTGCATTAAGGTATGACTGTCCGCCATCAGTTTGTGTATACCGGCTGGCGCAATAATCCAAAGTATAGTAATCCCATGCAAACGAAAACAGCATGTCGAAACTGAAATTTTTGTACGTCAGGTGAGAAGATAGCCCTCCAAAATATTGTGGTTCCCTGGTACCGATGATCTGGCGGGTGGCTTCACTATAATTATCCGTAATCGTTTTTTCTCCGGTGTTGTCATCGATATGATACCACAACGGCGATCCTGTTTCGGGATCAACACCGGCGTAATCAGGCAGATAGAGAGATCCTTCCGGATATCCTTCCCGGTCAATGTTCGTCGGTCCCACGATATCGTTCGGAAGGTCGATAATTTCATTTTCCAGGGTAGACAGGTTCACCTCTACGTTCCATGACAGGTTGGTATAACGCAGTACATTGGCATCCACGGTGAATTCAAATCCCTGGTTTTTCATTGCACCAAGATTTACAAGGGCATTGGTGAACCCGGTGGTTCTGGATATCTCCCGGTCAAACAGGAGACCCTCGGCAAGGCGGTGGTAGTATTCGGCAGAGGCAAATAACCTGCTGTCAAGCACCTTGATCTCAAAACCCAGGTTGATGCTCTTGCTCTCTTCCCAGCTTAATGCCATATTAGCCACGTTGGTAACGCGTGCACCTGACAGGTTGTCGTAATCAAAACCAAGTGTATAATTACCCAGGTAGTCGTACAAACCGCTGGGCAATGTACCGTTAATTCCATAGCTGGCACGTAGTTTTGCATCATCAAGCCATCCAAAATTGATAAACGATTCCTGAGAGAGTCTCCAGGAACCGGATATTGAGTAGAAGTGGCCCCAGCGGCTATCGGGACCAAATCTGGAGGATCCGTCAGCCCGGTAACTGATTTGTGCATAATATCTATTTTCATAATTATACGTGACTCTTGAAATAGCTGATAGTAAGGCATCATCGTAAGCTCTTCCAATGGCTTCAGTAGGTGTGGTCCCGGAACTTAGGTTTGGATTCAGGTTTGTTGCATATCCTGTGGACACCGCTCCCAGAAGTGTGGTATTTGTCCATTCTGCTTCCCAACCGACCAGTGCAGCAAGATTGTGTTTCTCTTTAATGCTCTTTTCATAATTGAGAATGGAGGAAGAGGTTAACCTGCGCCTTTTGGTCTCAACTTCCTGGCGTCTGCCATCGTATCCGGCACCGGTTCCAATATCCTTATTTTCCCACCGGGTTTCATGCAACGGCCGGCTATCGTATCCTATCGTGGTTTTGAAAAACAGGTCCTTCATTAAGTTCAACTGTACCCAGGCCGTCCCCAGATTTCTGTAACTGTATGCATTGTAAATATTCAGCTCTCTCATGGCTACAGGATTATAATTGTTTAGAATATCCCCTGGCAGCGAGAGATTGGGTTCGCCGTTTATATAAGCCGGAACAACCGGCGGAATATTTGCTGCTGCACGCAAAGGATTTACATACAGGTTCCCTTGCAATGGGAAATTCTGGTTGTAATAGGACATCGTCATATTCATTCCGAACCATGCAATTTTGTTGGTTTTGGATGTTAGATTCACGCGTCCCGAAAAACGGGTAAGATCAGAGCCTTTAATGGTCCCTGTTTGCTTATAGTATTCTCCGGATGAGAAAAAAGTCAAGCCATTTTGACCTCCCGAAGCCGAAAGTGTGATTTTTTCAGACCCGCCTCTCCTGGATACCACATCGTACCAATCCGTGTCGGGATAAGCATCGTATCCATCACCCCAGAAATCATACTCAACACCATCTATGGCAAATGCAGTATTAAAATTGTTCCTTGCTCTATCGAGGTAATAATTGTATGTGCCTTCATTCTCATAACAGTCCTTGATGTAATCGATCTCACTCAGCCCTGTGAAAATAGCATCAATGCCCATGATCCGGTGCAGTTCACCGGTCACCCATAGTTCGGCAAAATCATCCTTGTTGGCCATGGGTTTGTTATAGAGTCCATTGGCAGTACCGTATTGCACATCCAGATTGAATGTGGTTTTGCCCTCCTTTCCCTGCTTGGTGGTTATCAGAATGACACCGTTTGCAGCCCGTGAACCATACAAAGAAGATGCAGCAGCATCTTTCAGTACCGTGATCGATTCAATATCGCTGGGATTCAGGGATGCCATCGGATTAGTACTCGATGTGCTCAATTGGGACATGTCACTCATGTTAACAGCTATTCCATCAATAACATATAACGGGGCAAGGGCAGCATTAAATGATCCGGTACCCCTTATTCGAACTACCTCACCATCACCGGGCTGGCCAGAGGTGTTGATGAGAACACCCGAGGTGTTGGCTGCGAGAGCAGCAGTAAAGGAAGAAACCGGCCTTCTTTCAATCTTATCGGAATTTACAACCGTAGCCGATCCGGTAAAAGTCTCCCGCCTTGTAACACCATAAGCAACCACCATTACCTCCGATATTCCCCTGGCTTCCCTGGTTAACCGGATGGATAACTCCCGTTGATCGGTAATTTCAACCTCCTGGGTTGTCATCCCGACAAAGGAGAAAACCAAAATACTGCCGGGTTCCACATCGATTGAAAAATTACCGTTAAGATCCGTGGCAACCCCAATGGATGGATTATCTTTTACAACAATGGTTGCTCCGGGCAGGGGCTGCCCGTCCTGATCGGTAACCGTTCCGGTAACCCTTACTTGCTGGTACTTCATGCTCGATGGATAATTGCCTGAAATATTGCCGTGTCCGGAAAACACCGGACCAGAAACCATAGACACCAGGAATAGCAACGTTAATGTCCTGATTTTCATTTTAGTAAAACAATGGTTTTCCATAAATTTTAACTTAAGCGTTTCAGAATGAGACCTCGAATTCATAAAAATTCAGAAAATAGCAGACCAGGAATATAAGTTCTGTTGGAAATTCAGGTTTATTCCACGTTTTTTTGATCCTCCTTCGCGTTCGCTTCGGCGGACGAGAAGTGTGTTAAATTCCCAACAACTTGCTGTGGAAAAAAAGTCCAGTGCTTGCTCTGGGGTTTTATACAAAATTTATTCCTACCCATAAACTTATAGAAAAAAAAAATTCCTTCCATACAGACGTTATCTTTTTTCAAAAAAAGAACTGATTTTTCCTTCAAATGACTCGTTTTGTGAAAATATAACACAGTTAGCGTGCTATTTTTTCGCATTTTTTTCCGATTTTAATAGGCTTCAAACCACCGTGCTATTTAGATTAGGTCCAAATTATTAATATGATTCTTAATCATTATGCAAGGGGAACGTTGTATATCTCATATTCGATAGTCCAAGGAATTACATTTGGTTCTTCTAATATATCATAATACATGCCAGATGGAATCCAGAATGAACTATTCAGGATAATCCTTCACTTTTTGGTATGATTATCGTATATTAAGAGTGAATTTTTCAGAATATATCAGAACATCCATGGACAATAATTCTTTTGTTTGAAAAATTGGCTATGGTTTGCTGTTAGCTAAAAAATCATTCATAAACTAAACTTACCGATTATGAAAAAAATCTACCAAATGAAATGTTTTGCAGTAATGCTGCTGTTTGCGCTTGTTGGTCTTGTCAATGCACAGACCATCGTCTTTGTTTCTTCGGATGGCGTTGGCGATGGTTCTTCCTGGGCCTCTCCGGCAGGGGATCTTCAAGCCGCAATAAATGCTGCATCTGCAGGTACACAGATCTGGATTAAGGCCGGGACCTACTATACTCCTGCTGATACAACGTTTGAGTTGAAGGAAGGTGTCAGCCTGTACGGAGGTTTTGCAGGGACGGAAAGCGATATTTCAGAAAGAACCGATTTCAGACCCGGTGGGGCAAACGAAACCATCCTAAGCGGGGGCAATACCCACCGGGTGGTATACGGGGAATCTATTTCCGATGCCACTGTTTTCAGCGGGATTACTGTCAAAGACGGTGACAACACGGCTGAAACCTACGACACGGGTGGTGGCATGCGGCTGAAGGGGGGAAGTCTGGTCATTGAAAGCTGTGCCTTTATCAACAATGTTGCTGCGGGTAATGCAGGAGGGTTGTATATGTGGGACGCAGCCCTCCTCACGGTGAAAGATTGCATCTTTGCCGGTAACCAGTCGGGGGCAAGGGGAGGTGCCACCTACACGGCCACCGGGTGCGATGTGGTATTTACCAACTGTATTTTTGAAAACAATTCAGCAGAAACTGATGGGGGGGCAGTAAGGGTTTACCAATCCTCGCCTACTTTCATCAACTGCACCTTTGTGCGCAATGCCCTGACCGGGGGTGATGGAGCGGCCATTGACGTCAGCACATCTTCTTCTCCTGTAATCACCAACTGTGCCTTCTGGGGCAATGAAAAAGGTGGTGTCACCGACGACGATCTCTCCCTGGCCAGTTCATCGGCTGCAGCCACGGTGACCAACTGTGCCTTTGAGGGGATCATCAATGTGTATACGGGCGCAACGCTAACTGAAGCAGGAACAGTGGATATCAGTGCCACCGATCCGAAATTTACGACGCCATCTACCACGGCCGGTGCTGCCGGTTATAATCCTTCTGCTGACTGGACCTTGCAGGAAGGTTCTCCCCTGATCGATGCCGGCACCACAGAAACGGCCACTCCGATCGATTTCAACGGATTACTGAGAGATGAATCACCCGATATCGGAGCCTATGAGTACGGAGGGGTGGTCCCTTATTACCTGTCTGCCGAAGTGACCGGTACCGGAACGGTAAATCCATCCTCCATTTATGTGGCCCCAGCCAGTGATCTGACCTTTACCATTACCCCGGAGGTGGGATTCGAGATCACAGCAGCCACCTATAACAGCACCGATATTATGAACGATCTGGTGGATAACCTCGACGGAACTTTCGGATATTCGTTGACGGGAATTTCGGAAGACGGACTGCTGGAAGTTACCTTTGAGCCCCTGCCCACCGAGTATACCGTTACGGTCACTGCAGGAAGCAATGGGTCCATCACTCCTTCAGGCGATATCCAGGTTACTGTTTCCGACGAAACGGTCTTTACCATTACTCCGGATGCGAACTTTGCGATCGAGACCCTGGAACTGAACGGGACCAGTGTACTGGAAGATACTGTGGACAACAATGACGGCACTTTTGCCTATACCCTCACCGGGGTAGGAGAAAACAGCACACTCAGTGTGACCTTTACAGCCTTGTACACCATAACCGTATCTGCAGGTGCCAATGGGACCATTGAGCCTTCCGGTGATATTGTGGTAACAATCCAGGATGAGACGGAATTTACCATCACTCCCGCTTACGGATACTCAGTAGAAACCCTCTTACTTAATTCAACGGATGTAAGTGGTGATATGGTGGATAATGGTGACGGGACCTTTACCTATACATTGACCGGGGTTGATGCTGATGGCACACTTGCCGTAACCTTCACGGAATATATTGCCAATGTCATTTATGTAAAACCGGACGGTTCAGGCGACGGATCCTCCTGGGCGAATGCTATGGGTAGCGTGCAGGATGCCATGAATGCCAGCGATTTCCGGGATGAAGTATGGGTTGCAGCGGGTACCTACCTCACTCCGGGAGAAGTTGTTGATTCTTCGTTTACCCTGGTTAATGGTGTCAGCATTTTTGGAGGATTTGCCGGAACCGAGTCGTCAAAAGATGAGAGAACAGATTTCGGACTGGGCATGGCAAATGAAACAAAACTCAGTGCCGACCTTGATGGTAACGGATTCCTGACGGGTGGTAACGGATCAAGGGTAATCTTTGGTGAATTCATCTCCTCAGCAACAACCATTGATGGGTTTACCATTACCGGAGGATTTTCGGATGTTACCGATAGCAATGGTGCGGGAATGAAGTTGAGAGCATCATCACCCCACATCATCAATTGTACATTCTTCGATAATTATTGCGATGATGGCTCTCATATGTATCTCTATCGCAGTGGCGATGATGTCTGTGATCCCATAATCGAGAATTGTTTCTTCATCAAGGGGTATGCAAATGACGACGGCGGTGCCATTTATAGCGCTTCCGGAACAACAGCCAAATTTATCAATTGTATATTTTCAAATAATTGGGCCAATGATGAAGGAGGAGCAATCCGGATATATGAATGTTCACCGGAGTTTTATAACTGCACTTTTGTACTCAATGCACTTCCCGATACCGATCCGGGTGGAGGAGGTACATATGGTCCGGCTGTAAGATGCTACCAGACTGCATCACCATACATGAATACTGAACCAATATTTGTGAACTGTGCCTTCTGGAAAAACCAGGATGGAAGTGATCTCAGGGCATATGACATCAGTAATACAGGCGCAATGGCCACAGCCGGAGCCTTTGCAACAGTAAAAAATTGTGCCCTGGATACGCTCAGTGCTACGTCCTGTATTGTCGCGGATACCATTTACATCGGACCCATAAATGACGAATACGTTAATCCCGGTTTTGTTGATGTGAGCGGAGCACCCGGATACCAGGGGTACGATCCGGCTGCAGACTGGAACCTTGTTTCCACATCCGTCTTAATTGGAGAGGGAACAAGTAGCGAACCCCTGGTACCCACTACAGATATCAGAGGTGTGGAACGAGGAGCGGAAATTGATATAGGAGCTTATGAATATAGCAGTGGAACCGGAATTGAACCAATCATTACAAAGTCCGGATTCAATGTAAGGGTCTATCCAAATCCGTCAAACGGTGATTTTGTTATTGAATCGAATGAAGGGATTATTACTGAAGTGAATGTTTTTGATATTACCGGTCGCATGATCAAACGATTCGAGAATCTCCAATACGAACGTGTCATTCCAGTAAATCTCACAGGAAATGCAAAAGGTTTGTATTTCCTTAGAATCAAAGATTCGAAGGGACGGGATAGCATACATAAGGTGATCATTAAGTAAAAATCCTTTTTCTATAATCAGGATAATAAGCTGTGGGCATTTTGTTCACAGCTTATTATTATCAACTCATTTTCGTTGAGATAAAAATGAGATCAATTCACATGATACTCGCCCTGATCTTTATTCTTTTCTTTGGGAAAACCGGATATGCTTCGGGAGATGACCAGGATCACCCGATAGTTGACCGGAAGAAGATCACCGTGGTAATTACAGATTCGGGACTGGGTGGTTTGGCTGTGATGGATGATATTGCAAAAAAAATGGCCGGTTCGGGATTCTATAAACGGGTTAATTTGATTTTTGTTAATGCATTGTTCGATGCGGATAAGGGTTATAACGCACTGCCTTCAAGGGAAGAAAAAATTAATGTGTTCAATTCTGTTCTTTATGGAATGGAAAACCGTTTTCATCCGGATATCATATTGATCGGATGCAATACCCTTTCCGTACTCTTTGAAGAGACCGAGTTTGTAAAAGAATCTGATACACCGGTTGTCGGAATCGTTAAGCCTGGCGTTGAGATAATAACTGAACGGCTTTTACAGGATGATAGGTCAATTGTGGTCATCACAGGAACTGAAACGACCATTTCAGAAGGGAGCCATAGAAAAGCCCTGCTGGAAAGAGGTTTTTCAGATGAACGGATAATCACACAGGCATGTCCTGAGTTACAATCCTTTATTGAAAAGGATCCCTTTGGAGAAGATACGGAGATGCTCATATCCTATTATGTTGATGAGGCACTTTCAAAATTAGCCGAAGAGGAGAATCCAATCTACTTAAGTTTAAATTGTACACACTTTGGGTATTCCGAAAAACTATGGGAAAAAGCCTTCACTCGGGCTGGTGCAGATCTTTCTGGAATTCTAAATCCTAATAATACAATGGGAGATTTCTTAATGCCGGATCAAAATAAAAACCGGTTTAAGAGGACTAAAATAAGCTGGTCAGTCTATTCAAAAGTAAACATTAAAAATAAAAGCGCCATTTATGAGCTGTTCAAGGATTCTTCTCCTGAACTGGCGGAAGCCCTGATGCATTATGTGATTGACACCGATCTTTTTTAATTTTACCAGGGAATTTTAAGCTGTTTTCAACTATTACAATTATATGAGGTTATCGAAGGAATATCGAAAGATCCTTCATATTGGGATTGTTGCATTACTTTCCGTTAGCGTTGCTGTAATCGTGATGTTCTTTTTCTTCAGGAGATGGGAAAACAGGCTCATCGCAGAACGGAAAAACATTTGTGAGTCTTATGCCAGCCATATTGCCTATGACGTTGAAAACAACGACTCCATTCAGAAATATTTATCGTTGCTCCTTCGGGGTAACACCATCTCACTGGCATCGTCAATGAAGATTGAAGAAATGTTAACCGAAGTGATCCGAAGTCATGTAATTGAAGTTGAGGGGCTTGAAGGGGGATTCTATATGGAAGAGCTGGATGATTTTATCGGGTACGCCTTTCCAACATCAGAAGCACCCATCCCCGTATATGGTCCACCACCCCGTTCCTATAATATCATTAAAAACCAGGCCATTGAATCCATTGAAAAAAACTTACCCATCATTGATCTGCATGCTTTCGATCCGGCAGTTTTCCCGTTGGCTACACATCCGTTTACACACAATGGCAAAGTCTTTGGATCAGTCTGGGTCAGAGTGCACATTGAACGGGAACTGCCGGTAGCGAAACTAAAAAGGATCATTAATTTTCTCACCATAATATCCCTTGTGGGTTTTGTGATTATGGCGATGTTTACTGCCTTTCTTCGCAACGGTATCAAGAGTATTCGTCGTGAGCTCGACAATACCAGGAAAGACTCCGGTTACAGGTTGAAACGAAGAGGAGGATGGTTTGGTTTTATTCCCGCAAGCATCAACGATATGCTTGACCTGATTGAAAAAGAAGATCTACAAAGGCGTGAATTGGAAAAGGAATTACAGCAAAAAGAGAAACTGGCTTCGTTAGGGAAAATGATCGCTGCAGTAGCACATGAGGTAAAAACTCCACTTTCAGTTATCAAGATGCGAGTACAGATGTGGCAGAAGGAAGCCAAGAAAAACCAGCAACTGAAGGAACACATCGATTCGGATTCGATCAATCTGGTACTGGATGAGATCAATCGCCTGTCCGGCCTTGTTAAACGTCTGGTCGTGTTCTCAAGGCCCATCTATAAAAACCTCAAACCCACACGCGTGGATCAGGTAATAGAAGAAATGCTCAGCCTGATTGATTATGGAAGTGTTAACAAGGAGATCAGGATAAGCAAGAAACTCCTCAAAGATCTGCCGCTCATTAATGCCGACCCCAACTCCCTGAAACAGCTTTTACTAAATATCCTTACGAATTCCATTGAATCGATTGAGAAGAGCGGGGAGATTCTCATTGAAACAGGGTACCTGGAGAAAGAATCAAAGATTACCATTGAGATTTCCGATACAGGAAAAGGAATACCCGATGATATTCTTAATAACATTTTTGACCCGTTTTTCACTTCAAAAGAGACGGGTACAGGCCTGGGCCTGACTATTTCGCACGAGATTATCGTAGCCCACGGTGGGGATATATTCTTCGAGAAAAATGAAGGTGGAGGAACAAAATGTATTATAACTTTACCGGTACTAACGAAAGACAATTTGTGATGAATAATTGTGACAAAACTGTACTGGTCGTTGATGACGAAGCATCCATCAGGCGTAACATAAGCGACCTGCTCTCTCCTTTGGGGTACAAGATCCTGTTAGCTGAAGATGGTGCATCTGCCATTGCAACCTTTTCAAAGGATTCTCCGGGACTGGTAATCCTGGATATTAACATGCCCGATATGAACGGTCTTGATGTTCTGGAAGAGATCAAACGAATTAACAGAGATATCCCGGTGATCGTTTTTACTGCCTTTGGAACCAGCGAACGGGCTATCAGGGCGATGAAATGTGGTGCTTACGATTACATTGAAAAACCGTTTGAGCTGGATGAGTTTTTACTCATTGTGGAACGTGCCTTTCAGTATGGAAACCTGTTGAACGAAGTGAAACAGTTAAGAACCCTGGTCGATAATTCAGGGCAAACTGTACCCGGTGATTACATTATTGGGAAAAGCTCCAAAATGCAGGAAATTTTTAAGCTGATTGGCCGGGTGGCACCCACCGATGCCACTGTCCTGATCCAGGGAGAAAGCGGAACAGGTAAAGAATTGGTTGCCGATGCCATCCAGCGTCATTCAACACTGCACGATAAACCCTATGTGAAAATAAACTGCGGCGCTTTATCAGAGTCCTTGCTGGAAAGCGAAATCTTTGGCCATGAAAAAGGAGCGTTTACCGGGGCGTTTGCACAGCGTAAAGGTCTTTTTGAAATCGCCGATGGCGGAACGGTTTTTCTCGATGAGATCAATAGCATGCCCCCGTCCCTTCAGGTAAAACTGCTCAGGGTTTTGCAAAATCAACCTTTTTTCCGGGTCGGAGGAGATAAACCCGTTGAAGTGAATGTTCGCATCCTGGCATCATCAAATAAAGATATTAAACCGGAAGTGGATGCCGGGAATTTCCGGGAAGACCTCTACTATAGACTCAACGTGGTTTCAATCTACGTACCCCCGCTGAGGGAAAGAATGTCCGATATGGTAATCCTGGTTCAACACTTCGTGCATAAATATTGTAACGACCGAAAGATCATTATCCCACCACAAACCATACGGAAATTGAAGAACTATAACTGGCCTGGTAATGTAAGGGAACTGGAAAATACCATTCATAGCGCTATTGTTACAGCTTCAGATGAGGTGCTGAATATCGATCAAATACCCGCTTCGGTGAACGATGATGTCGCTAAAACGGATTATCTCAGAATGATTGATAAAGGGATGTCGTTTAAAGAAGCAATAACTACGGTAGAGAAAAAAATAATTCATGATTCTCTGGCAAAGTTCGAATACAATCAGTCGAAAACGGCCGATTACCTTCAGATAAACCGGAGATTCCTCTATTCAAGGTTAAAAGAGTGGGATGACGTGGATTAAATTGTAATCGTTATTCAACTGTGCGGTTAAGATTGTTCCATTATTCATATGGTCTCAATAATAGACTATTTAACGCCTGAAAGGCTTTGATTTAACAGCACAGGGCATCGCCCTGTGTATTAGGATAATATATTTTAAAAGCCCTGAAAGGGCGCAATATGTCTTTTACGATCTTATCCTGAAAAATTTATATAGTTACTAGCTCTTTAATTAAATCTGTGTTTTTTAGATGTTATATCGCCCCTTCAAGGCTCT
>Ga0315553_10000919_pt1 | contig 25326 bp, 19 predicted proteins | sample SalMarSW160140MG_FD_203099 | JGI IMG/M metagenome (GOLD analysis project Ga0315553, IMG submission 203099) | Salt marsh sediment microbial communities from the Plum Island Ecosystem LTER, Massachusetts, United States - Salt Marsh Sediment SW1601-40 ... | reverse complement strand
GGCAGTCCTTCAGCTTGCGCTCGACCGAGCGGTTGTTGCGCTTCTCCTCCATGTCGATGAAGTCGATGACGATGAGGCCGGCGAGGTCGCGCAGCCTGAGCTGGCGGGAAATCTCCTCCGCCGCTTCGAGATTGGTCTTGAGCGCGGTGTCCTCGATCGAGTGCTCGCGCGTCGAGCGCCCCGAGTTGACGTCGATCGAGACCAGCGCCTCGGTCTGGTTGATGACGATATAGCCGCCGGACTTCAGCGTGACCTGCGGCGAGAACATCGCGTCGAGCTGCGCCTCGACGCCGCTCCGCGAGAAGATCGGCGAGCTTTCCTTGTAGAGCTGCACGTTTCGCGCATGGCTCGGCATGAGCATGCGCATGAAGTCCTTCGCCTCGCGATACGCGTCGTCGCCGGCAACGACCACCTGGTCGATCTCGCGCGAATAGAGGTCGCGGATCGAACGCTTGATGAGGTTGCCTTCCTCGTAGACGAGCTTCGGCGCGGAAGAGCGCAGCGTCAGCTCGCGCACGTTCTCCCAGAGCCTGAGCAGGTATTCGAAATCGCGCTTGATCTCACTCTTGGTACGGTTGGCGCCGGCGGTCCGAAGGATCACGCCCATGCCCTCCGGCACTTCCAGGTCTGAGGCGATCGCCTTCATGCGCTTACGGTCGACCGGCGTCGTGATCTTGCGGGAGATGCCGCCGCCGCGCGCGGTGTTCGGCATCAGCACCGAATAGCGGCCGGCGAGCGAGAGATAGGTGGTGAGCGCCGCGCCCTTGTTGCCGCGCTCTTCCTTGACGACCTGCACGAGGAGCACCTGGCGGCGCTTGATCACTTCCTGGATCTTGTACTGGCGGGGCCGAGGCTTGCGCCGCTCCGGCAGTTCCTCGAGCGCATCCTCCGCGCCGACACTCTCGACGTTCTCGTCTTCTTGCTCGACGTCCTGCTCGCTCGTCTCCGCCTCGTCGGACGAGCTTGCCTCGAGCTCCTCCGCCTCTTCGGGCTCGGCGGCTTCGTCGTCGGCAGGGACTGACGCGCTTATTTCCTCGGGGCGGGCGGCGTCGGCGGCGATCGCCTCGACGTCTTCCGACCGGTCGGGCTCCTCCTCGGAAGCCTCGCCGCCGTCTTCCGACTCAGCGCTCGCTTCTATGGCCTCAGACGCCTCGTCGACTGCTTCCTCCGGGCTCTCTTCGTCTTCGCCCGCGGCCTCCTCAGCTTCGCGCCGGCCTGCCCGGTTCGCCTGCTCGTCGTCGCGCTCTGCCTGCTCGGCATCGGCGCGGGCCTGCTCCTGCAGGAGCGCCTGACGATCGGCGAAGGGGACCTGGTAGTAGTCGGGATGGATTTCGGAGAAGGCGAGGAAGCCGTGGCGGTTTCCGCCGTAGTCGACGAACGCCGCCTGAAGCGACGGCTCGACCCGGGTTACCTTGGCAAGATAGATGTTGCCTCTGAGCGGTTGGCGATCGGCCGCCTCGAAATCGAACTCCTCAACCCGATTGCCGCGTAGCACGACCACCCGGGTTTCTTCCGGGTGGGTCGCATCGATGAGCATTTTGTTGGACATGGAAGATTGACTCCGGACCCCGCCGGCGCGCGCCGCGTGCGGCCCGGGGTCCTATTTTGTTGGAAGGCGAAAGGCTGACTCTACGGTTGCCTGCCGAGCCGACGCAGCCGTCGCCGGACGGAGCGCGGCCCAATGCCGGCCCCAAGGGCGATCTAGCGGACGTCGGATGCCGGAAGTGCATCAGCGGCCTTTCGAGACAAGGCGGGACGACTCGTCCCGCGGAACACGGCCCTCGCGCCTCTGCGCACGGGGCCCGTCTTCGACCTGGCCGAAAAAACCAGCAAATTGCGGCTGGCGAGCGGGTCGCGTCACGTCGCGCCGGTCCGCGGCCAAGGAGGAATCCGTCACGTCGTTATTAGGAACAGGCCGGGGTTAATGCAAGAGTCTCCACCTAACAGCCTTGCGGAGACGCCTATTTTCGCGCCTACGATATCGTGAACAGGGCCCGGAAGACCGGTTCGGCGGCCCCCGCCGTAGGCGCCGCGGATTGTTCACAGCCGCCTTGGCGTGCCCTTGTCTCGCCGGCTGAGTCGAGCGATGGAGGCGCTCCGAAGGGATCGAATGCCGATGCGCTTGGTGCTGCGCCTCATGGTCGTTGCCGTGCTTGCGGTCCTCGCCGTCGGGGCTGTCCACGCGGTTCCGCCGAATGTCGTCGCCGCGATGCGTGTCATCGGGGACGACAGCCGCACGCGCTTCGTCGTCGATCTCGAGAAGAGTCCTGAATACAACCTCTTGCGCCTCGCCAATCCAAACCGGCTGGTAATCGACATGCCGGACGTGGATTTCGAGGGAGCGGCGAAGCCGAGCGGCGGGCGCGGCCTCGTCAGCGACTACCGCTACGGACTGATCGCGCCGGGCAGGGCGCGCGTCGTGCTCGACCTGGCGAGCCCGGTGGAAGTGGTCAACACGTTCGTGCTCGATCCCATCGGCACGGAGCCGGCCCGGCTCGTCGTCGACATGGTGCCGACAACGGAGGAGGCGTTCGCCGCCGCTACGCTTCAGGACCGGCCGACTCGCGTGACCGCCGCTCTGCGCGGCACGACAGAGGAATCTCCGGTCAGGAGCAGCGGCCTGCCGGTCGTCGTCATCGATCCTGGCCACGGCGGCATCGATTCGGGGGCCACCGGCAAGGACGGGGTGCTCGAGAAGGACATCACGCTGGATTTCTCGAAGGAGCTTGCGCGGCAACTCACGGCTGGCGGCCAGATCGATCCTGTTCTGACGCGCACCGAAGACACCTTCCTCTCGCTCCCCGATCGCGTGGAAATCGCGCAGAAGCGGAAGGCGGCGCTCTTCATCTCCGTTCACGCCGATACCGTGCGCCAGGACTATGTGCGCGGCGCCACGGTCTACACCTTGTCGGACGACGCTTCCGACGCGCTCGCGCAAGCGCTCGCCGAGCATGAGAACCGCTCCGACATCCTGGCCGGACTGGCGCTCGAGGATCAGCCGGACGACGTCGCCGATATCCTCTTCGATCTCGCCCGCCGCGAGACAAGGAATCTCTCCGTCCGATTCGCCAAGTCGCTGGTTGCCGACATGCGCGGCGAAGTGGCGCTCAACTCCAATCCGTGGCGGCGGGCCTCCTTCCGTGTGCTGAAGGCTCCGGAAGTGCCCTCCGTTCTCCTGGAACTCGGCTATCTCTCGAACACCGACGACGAGAAGCTCTTCAGCTCCGACGATTGGCCGGCAAACGAGGCGAAGACGGTGGCGCGGGCCATCGAAGCGTTCCTCCGCGGACGCATGACGGCCGGGCAGTGAGCGGGACGTTGTTTTTCAACAACATCGCCGCCGCTTCGGTGGAAACGCCGTAAATCGCTTGAATTCCTTGATGTTTCGCCTCAGTTTCATCATAAAAGTGCTGAATGCGGGGGGAACTCGGAAGGCCTGAATCCGCCAAGGCGCCCTGATCATGTTGTTAAGGATACTTGGCTACGTCTTCGGGATAGGAGCCTTCATGCTTCTCAGTCTCGCTGTGGCCGCGGGCGTTCTGCTCCAGACGTTCAACGCCGATCTGCCCGATTACGACCGCCTCGCGCAGTACGAGCCACCGGTCATGACACGCATCCACGCGGCCGACGGACAGCTCGTCGCTGAGCATGCGCGCGAGCGACGCCTCTATCTGCCGATCCAGGCCGTGCCCGACCTGCTCAAGGCGGCGTTCCTGTCGGCGGAGGACAAGAACTTCTACGAGCATGACGGCATCGACATCGGCGGCATCCTTCGCGCCGCAGTCGTCAACATTCGCAATCGAGGCTCCGGCAAGCGCCCGGTCGGCGCGTCGACCATCACCCAGCAGGTAGCGAAGAACTTCCTCCTTTCCAACGAGGTCTCCTACGAGCGGAAGATCAAGGAAGCGCTGCTGGCGCTCAGGATCGAGCAGGCCTATTCGAAGGACAAGATCTTCGAGCTCTATCTGAACGAGATCTATCTCGGCCTCGGCTCCTACGGGATCGCCGCGGCAGCGCTCAACTACTTCGACAAGCCGGTCAATCAGCTGACGATCCCCGAGGCGGCCTATCTCGCGGCGCTGCCGAAGGCGCCGGAGAACTACAACCCCTTCCGGCACGAGGACCGCGCGATCGCGCGGCGCAACTGGGTCATCGACCGGATGGTCGAGAACGGCTACATCCGCGCCGCCGACGGCGAGGAGGCGAAGAAGGCTCCGATCAAGGTGACGCCGCGCGGGCGCGGCACGTACCTCTTCGCCTCTGAGTTCTTCGCCGAAGAGGTGCGGCGCAATCTGATCGACATGTACGGGAGCAAAAAGCTCTACGAAGGCGGGCTCTCGGTCCGCACCACGCTGGATCCGAAGCTGCAGGTGCTCGCGCGCAAAGCGCTGCAGGACGGCCTTGTCAGCTTCGACCAGGCGCGCGGCTTCCGCGGGCCGGTCACGACAGTGGACATCTCGGACGACTGGGGTGCGGCGCTCGGCGAGGTCCAGGCGCTGTCGGATGTGCCGGAGTGGCGGCTCGCCGTCGTCCTCGACGCGGGAAAGGATTCCGCCAAGATCGGGCTGCAGCCTCCGACGCTTGCGAGCGGCGCGCTTTCCTCCGCGCGGGAAGAGGGCACCATTCCGCTCAGCGCTATGAAATGGGCGAAGCGCGGTGTGACGAACATCACATCCGTGCTGAAACCCGGCGACGTCGTCTATGTCGAAGCGCTTGCCGACGAGCCGGGCAGCTTCAAGCTGCGCCAGGTCCCGGAGATCGAGGGCGCCATCGTTGCGATGGACCCCTACACCGGTCGCGTGCTCGCCATGCAGGGCGGCTTCTCCTACGCGGAGAGCGAGTTCAACCGCGCGACCCAGGCGTGGCGGCAGCCGGGCTCGGCGTTCAAGCCGTTCGTGTATTCGGCGGCGCTCGACAACGGCTACACCCCGTCGTCAGTGGTCATGGACGCGCCGATCCAGATCCAGTCGGGCAACGACGTGTGGGAGCCGCAAAACTACGGCGGCAAGTTCTACGGCCCGGCGACGCTCAGGACGGGAATCGAGAAATCGCGGAACGTCATGACCGTGCGGCTCGCCCAGGACATGGGCATGCCGCTCATCGTCGAATACGCCAAGCGCTTCGGCATCTATGACAACCTCGCGCCGTATCTGCCGATGGCGATCGGCGCCGGGGAGACCACGGTGCTTCGCCTCGTCACCGCCTATGCGACGATCGCCAATGGCGGGCGCAAAATCGAGCCGACGCTGATCGACCGCATCCAGGACCGCTTCGGCCGCACGATCTACCAGCACGACCAGCGCCAGTGCGACGGCTGCGACGCGGCGAGCTGGACCGGGCAAGCCGAGCCCACTCTCGTGGACAACCGCGAGCAGGTGCTCGACCCGATGACCGCCTACCAGATCACCTCCATGATGGAGGGTGTGGTGAAGCGCGGCACCGCGACGGTCGTGCAGAAGGTCGGCAAGCCGATCGCCGGCAAGACCGGCACCACCAACGACGAAAAGGACGCCTGGTTCGTCGGCTTCTCGCCCGACCTCGTCTGCGGCGTCTTCATCGGCTACGACAAGCCGCGGCCGATGGGCCGGGGAATGACGGGCGGCCATGTCGCCGCGCCGGTGTTCGTGGAGTTCATGAAGGCAGCGCTCAAGGATCAGCCGCCGAAGGAATTCCAGGTTCCGCCCGGCATCGACCTGATCCCGATCGACCGCCGGACCGGGCTTCGCGCGCAGGCCGGCGACCCCGACGTGATCCTCGAGGCCTTCAAGCCGGGGACGGCGCCGCCGACGACCTACTCGATCATCGGCTACCAGGACACGATGGGCATCCCCCAGAGCGTCTCGCCGGAGGCGGACCGCGCCGTTGCAACCGGCACCGGCGGTCTTTACTAAGCCGCTCCAGGTTCCCATTTTTCTCGGCAGAGGCGCGGACTTCCGCGCCTCTGCCGTTCGCTCAAGATGCATGGAGACTGACTGAATGCGGGCCGAAACCGAGGCGCTCGTCGATGAAATCCGCGACGCGGTCGCGTTGATCCGGAGGCATCTTTGACTGGGATGTCGCGGAGCGTCGCCTTCAGGAGCTGAACGCGCGGGTCGAGAACCCGGATCTCTGGAACAAGCCGGAAGAAGCGCAGGCCGTCATGCGCGAGCGGCAGCGCCTCGACGACGCCATCTCCGCGGTCAAGACGGCCGAGGGCGAGCTTGACGACAATATCGGGCTGATCGAGCTCGGCGAGGCGGACGGCGACAAGGCGATCGTCGCTGAGGCCGAGGCGGCGATCGAGCGGCTCGCGCGCCATATGGCGCGACGCCAGGTCGAGACGCTCCTTTCGGGCGAGGCCGACCACAACGATGCCTATCTCGAGATCCACGCCGGCGCCGGCGGAACGGAGAGCCAGGACTGGGCGCAGATGCTTTTGCGCATGTACACGCGCTGGGCGGAGCAGCGCGGCTCCAAGGTCGAGGTGCTCGAATATCAGGACGGCGAGCAGGCCGGCATCAAGTCCGCGACGATCCAGATCAAGGGCGGGGACGCCTATGGCTGGCTGAAGACGGAATCCGGCGTGCACCGCCTGGTGCGCATCTCGCCGTTCGATTCAAACGCCCGCCGTCACACGAGCTTCGCCTCGGTCTGGGTCTATCCGGTGGTCGACGATTCCATCCAGGTCGAGATCAACGAGGGCGATGTCCGCACCGACACCTACCGCTCGTCGGGCTCGGGCGGCCAGCACGTCAACACCACGGATTCCGCCGTGCGGCTGACGCATATCCCGACCGGTATCGCGGTCGCCTGCCAGAGCGAGCGCTCACAGCATAAGAACCGCGCAACCGCGTGGGAGATGCTGCGCTCGCGGCTTTACGAAGAGGAGCTGAAGAGGCGGGAGGCGGAAGCGATGGAGGTGGAGTCCGCCAAGACCGAAATCGGCTGGGGGCACCAGATCCGCTCCTACGTGCTGCAGCCCTACCAGCTCGTGAAGGACCTGCGCACAGGCAAGGAAAGCACCTCGCCAGGGAGCGTGCTCGACGGCGACCTCGACCCGTTCATGGAAGCCTCGCTTGCGCAGCGCATCACCGGCAGCCCCGGGGGAGGGGCGGAGGAGAGCGCTGAGCTGAGTTAGGCTCAGCGCGGAGGCGCGCTGAGCAGGGCCTTCCCGGCCGCGAGGTAGAGCGCCGGATCGATCGCCTCGCCGCCGCGCCGCGTCTCGTAATGGAGATGCGGACCGGTCGAGCGGCCGGTCGAGCCGACCAGCCCGATCGGCGTCCCGGCATCGACATGTGCGCCCTTTGAGACGAGCGCGCGCGCGAGATGGCCGTAGCGCGTAGAGACGCCGTCGGCATGTGCGATCTCGACCATCTCGCCGTAGCCGCCGTTCGCGCCGGCGAAGACGACTGTCCCGGCCGCTGTGGCGTGGACCGTCGATCCCGCCGGGGCGACGAAGTCGAGGCCGGCATGGAAGGCCGGGCGTTTCAGGAACGGGTCGAGGCGATAGCCGAAGCGGCTCGACAGGTATTGCGCCTTCACCGGGACCCTGACGGGTAATGCCGCCGCGTCGCGCCGGAGTGCCGCAATACCATCGAGCGTCTTTTTCAGGAGCGCGGCGCGCTCGACGAAATGCAGTCCTTGAACCGGGATGAATGGGCCGCCCTGCGGCTCCGAAGCCGCGTCCTGTGATCCGGCGATGTTCGCGTCGACGGCGGTCAGCGCCTGCGTCAGCCGATCCTCTTCACCTCCGGCCGCCGCCGTCAGCGCGTCGAGCGCAGCCGATTGCCGGGACTCGGCACGGTCGAGCGAAGAGGCCACGCGCGCCAGGGTCGGGCGGACGCCGGCGAGCGCGATCTTCCGTTCGCCGGCGCGTGTCCCTCCGATGATTTCAGAGAGCTTGTCGCCATCTGTCGCCACGCCCGGCATATAGCCCAGCGGCGCGTCTTCGCTTTCATCGGCACCGGGCCGTGCGCGCGGCATCGGCGGCGCGTTGCCGCCGATGGAGATGCCGGCGCCGCGTGCATCACTGACAAGGGAGTCGAGAGCGGTTTGGCGCTCCTCGAGCGTTGCCTGCTGCTGCAGAAGCGTGGAGAGCTGCTGCTCGACGGTCTCAGTTTGCACGGCGTGCCGGCTCGACAGGCGGTCGAGCTCGGAGCGGAGCGCGGCGATCCGCTCCTCGTAGGCGTATTGCATCTGCACTTGGCGCGAGACGGAGGCGCCGAGGATGTCGTCGCGATAGACGAGGTAGGCCGTTGCCCCGACATAGGCGAGCGTGAGCAGCACGACGCACCCGAGGGCGGAGCCGACGAGCCACGGCCGCACCTGAATGCTCCGCTTCGTGTCGCCGCGGCGAAGCGTCAGAGTCCAGGACGGCGTTCGAGGCGAGTAGCGCGGTTTTCGCTGGCTTGGATGCACCATGATCGAGCGCACGCGGATTCGGTGCGCCGATCTTGGTTCGGCATGGTTAACGAACTCTTGCTTCAGCCGGACTTGCCAGGCTTTCCGGGCGAGCCGGCCAGTTCCTCAACAGCCGCCAGCACCTCGTCGACGTGCCCCGGGACTTTCACGTTCCTCCACGCCTTGGCGATCGCCCCGTCGCCATCGACGAGAAAGGTGGAACGCTCAACGCCCATGTATTTCCGCCCGTACATCGACTTCTCGACCCATACGCCATAGGCGTTCGCCGTTTCCTTCTCTTCGTCGGCGGCAAGGACGATCGACAGGCCGTGCTTCGCCTTGAACTTGTCGTGTGAGCCCGGCGCATCGGGGGAGATGCCGACGATCGGCGTCTTCAGGCGATCGAAGGCCGTCTTGCTGTCGGTGAAGTCGATCGCCTCCTTGGTGCAGCCCGACGTGTCGTCCTTCGGGTAGAAATAGACGACGACCGGCGCGCCGCGCTGCCCGCTCAAGCGGAAACGCCCGCCGCTGTCGGTCGGGAGGTCGAAATCCGGCGCCTTGTCGCCTTCCTTCAGAGTTGTCTTCATGGTCATCCTCGGGTCAACTTCCGCCGCGAAGCAGCGCTGGTGCGGGGGTCGCGGAGAACGCTGCCCCGGCGGTCTGAATCGTATAGAGTAGAAAATAGCCCGTCGCGACAGGACTTATCGCGTCCCGAAGACATGCTGAAGTTTACCCACGATCAGGACGATCCAGAGCTGATCGTCGTTGCGCGCCGAAGGCGTCTGCTCCACCGGGTCGGCGCGGGATTCGGCATTTTCGTCGTGGTCCTCGCGGTTGTCGTCGGCGGGCTCTATTGGCGGGTCACGCGCGCCTCGATCGGCATCAGCTTCCTGACGGGCCGCATGGAAGCGGCCATCGAGGAAGGGCTTCCTCCCGGCGCTCGCGTGAAAGTCGGCTCGACCGCACTCGCCTATCGCGACGCGGAGGGCGTCATTCTCCGCATCAAGGATCTCGAGCTTTCAATGCCGGGCATTGCCGCGGTCTCGGCAAAGGAGCTGACGACCACGTCGTCTGCTGCGGTACTCTTCGGAGGTGAGATCAGCCTGAACTCGGTGAAGGCGTCCGGCGTCACGATCGGCGTCAGCCCGACGGGTAGGCTGCCGCGCGAAGGCACCGGTGCGGACGTCATCCGCAATGCCTCGACCGCATTCATCGAACAAGTCGTCAAGGCCGACACGATCATGCGTAATGCCGGTCTCAAGGAAGTCGCGATCAGCGACGCCGCGATCCATCTCGACGACAATTTTTCCGGACCGGCGCTGACGATCGCCGACGCGACTTGGTCGCCCCTCGGGGCGGCCCGCAGCAAAGCGTGGATCCAAATCCTCGAGAAGAGCGGCTCCGACTGGGACCTGACGGTCGAACGGCGAAAGACGCGAGGCGGGGACACCACCGTAACGGTAGAGATCGAGGATCTGCCGGTGACTTCACTCGCGCCGCAGCTCGCCGGTGGGGAGGGCGGGCCTTTCGTCCACTCGACGATCACACTTCAAGCCCGCGTAGCCGAAACCGAGGACGGCAAGTTCATCGGGCTTCGCGGCGTGCTGTCGACCGCGGACGGTGAGATATCGCTCAACGGCAGAGACGTCGTGCATATCGACGCGACGGCCTTAAACTTCGTGCTCGATGCGACCGGCGACCGGATGGCGATCCCCAACGTGGAGGTGCGCGCACGCACCGGGCGCATGCTGCTCGAGGGTGTCGCCGACCTGGCAGAAAAAGGCGGCGTCACGCTGCTCGCTCGCGTGCGCGGCGGCGCGCTGCCCACGCCGATCGGTGATGCGAAGTCCGTCGAGCTTATTGGAGGCGGAGGGCTCGCGCGGATCAACTTCGCCACGCTCGGCATCGAGGTGCAGCGCTTCGACCTGATGACGGCCGAGGGCACCGCATCAGCGATCGGCCAGGCGAGCCTCGCCGGCGATACGCCTGGCCTTTCCTTTGCACTCTCGATCAACCAGATGCCGGCGAGCGTCGTGCGCGCGCTCTGGCCGCCCTTCGTCGCGGCGAAGACGCGCGTCTGGTTCGACCACAATGTGAAGGGCGGGACGCTCGGCCCCGGAACGCTCACCGTCGCGCTTCCGCCCGACAGCATCGGCCCGCAGAATCGCGGCAAGGTGCTGCCTCCTACCGCACTCGTCGGCACGCTGCCTTTCCATGACGCCGAGTTCACGCCAATCCCGACCTTCCCGAGCATCAAAAACGCGCTCGGCGGGATCACCTTCGGCAACGCCACGGCCAGCATCTGGGCGCAGACCGGCGTGATAGACGTGCCGGGCCAGGGCACGCTGCAGGCGGGCGGAACGACGCTCATCATTCCCGAGCTCGGCCGCATCCAGCCGCGCGGCGACCTGCATCTGGAGTTTGCCGGCTCTGCCGCAGCGCTCGCCACCGCCTCCGATACGCCGCCGCTCAAGATCGCCAGCAAGCACGGGATCGTGCCCTCCGGCATCTCCGGCGACGCGACGCTGTCGCTCGACGCCAACATCCCAATCTACGAAAGCGACTTCTCCGACGTCATCCCGACCTTCCGGCTGGCGCTCACCAAGTTCACCAGCACGACCCCGATCGACGGGCGGACGATCGAAGAAGCGGACCTGGTGCTGGAGGGAAATCCCAAGAGCTTTACGGTCAAGGGTCTCGGCAAGCTCGACGGCTTCGACGCCTCCGTCGACCTCATCCTGGGAACGGCCGCGCCGGACACCTCGGCGGTGACCGTCGCGCTCGACGAAGCGGCGCGCAAGCGCCTCGGCTTCGGCTTCGGCAGCCTGCTCACCGGCCCGGCCCTGGCTTCGCTCACGCATTCAGGCGAGCCGCGCCAGCAGATCGCGCTCGACCTCAAGCAGACCCGGATCAGCCTGCCCTTCCTCGGCTGGGAGAAGGGAGCCGGGGTGCCGGCGACGGCCAGCTTCATCATGGAGAAGACGCCGACCGGCACGGAGGTCACGAACTTCCTGCTCTCCGGAAAGGGCTTCGAGGCGCGCGGGAACCTCTCTCTGGGGCCGGACGGGCGGGTCAAGACGCTGACGCTCGACAAGCTCGCCCTCCACTCGGGCGACCAGCTCTCAGTGACGGCGACGGCCAACGGCGACGGCTACGACGTCACGATGCAGGGGGCGAACCTCGATGCGCGCGGCCTCCTCAAGGGCATCGGCGCGGGTTTCGGCGGAAGCTCGGCCGATATCTTCCCTATCCACGTGACGATCAACGTGGATGTCGTGCGCGGTCAGAACGACATCGCGCTTTCCAACGTCGCAGGAAAGATGACGGTCACGCCAAAGGGGCTCGATCAGGTGTCGCTCAAGGGCTTCACCAATGCCAACCAGCCGTTCGAGTGGACGGTCGGCCGCGAAGGCAAGACGCGCGTGGTTCGGCTTTTCGCCGACGGCGGCGGCGCGCTCATCCGCTTCTCGGGCATCTACGGCCGCGTCGCCGGCGGCAATCTCATCGTGGATTACAGCGGCCCGATCGGCGGGAAGGGCGCCGGCGTCGCCATGCTGCGCGATTTCCGTCTGATCAACGAAGCCGCGCTTACCGACGCCGTCCGCTCGGCGGCCCCGCGCGACGACCAGCCGAATTCGCCGCCACCTTCCGAAATGCATTTCGGTCAGCTCAAGATCCCCTTCACGCAGGAAGGCTGGGTCATCAATATCGACGACGCGGCGCTGCGCGGCGCGACACTCGGCGCCACGGCGAGCGGCACCATCAACATGCCGGACGGCAAGATGGCGATCAGCGGGACGTTCATCCCCGCCTTCGGGATCAACAACATCGCCGGGGCCATCCCGATCATCGGGCAGATCCTCGGCGGCGGGCGTAACGAGGGGCTTCTCGGCATCACCTACAAGCTGTTCGGGCCGCTCGACAATCCGAAGCTCGTAATGAACCCTATCTCGGCGATCGCGCCGGGGATATTCCGAAAGATCTTCGAATATCGGTGAGTCCTGCCGCAGACCGTCCGTCGTGGCGGCCACTCACTCCCTCATGCTGAGGTGCTCCATTCCGCCCCTTCGAGGCTCGCTTCCAACACCGAGGTCCAGTGCATCCGGGAGCTTCCGCTGAGGCGGCCGCCGATTGGGACGTCTGCTTTGTGGCCAGCTACCCCGGCACGACGAGCGCGTGCTTCTTGCGGCCGAGCGAAAGCTTCACCACGCCGTCGGCGTTGATGTCCTTGGCGTCGATCTTGCGCTGCGGGTCGGTCACGCGAGTGTCGTTGATGCTGATAGCGTTGTTCGCGACGGCGCGGCGGACCTCACCGTTCGACGCGGCAAGCCCAGCACGCACGAAGAGCGCGGGGAGGGCGACACCTGCCTCAAGCTCGGCGCGCGGCACGGCGACCGAAGGGAGCGCTTCGCCGCTGCGGCCCTCCTCGAAGGTCTTGCGCGCGGTCTCAGCCGCTGCCTCCGCCTCCTCCTTGCCGTGCAGGAGTGCCGTCGCCTCGGTGGCGAGGATCTTCTTCGCCTCGTTGATCTCCGAGCCTGCGAGCCGCTCGAGCCGCGCGATCTCCTTCAGCGGCATGTCGGTAAAGAGCCGCATGAAACGGCCGACATCGTCGTCCTCGGCGTTCCGCCAGAACTGCCAGTAATCGTAAGCCGAAAGCATCGCGGGATTGAGCCAGACAGCGCCCTGCGCGGTCTTGCCCATCTTGGCGCCCGACGCCGTCGTGATCAGCGGGCAGGTCAGCGCGTAGAGCTGCCCGGTCCCCATGCGGCGGCCGAGATCGATGCCGTTGATGATGTTCCCCCACTGATCCGAGCCACCCATCTGCAAGATGCAGCCTTGGCGGCGGTGAAGCTCCACGAAGTCGTAGGCCTGCAGGATCATGTAGTTGAACTCGAGGAACGACAGCTCGTAGTCGCGGTCGAGCCGCATCCTCACCGAGTCGAAGGCGAGCATCCGGTTGACGGAGAAGTGGCTGCCGACGTCGCGGAGGAAATCGATGTAGTTGAGCGGTGCCAGCCACTCCGCGTTGTCCGGCATGATCGCGGCGTTCTTCCCGTCGAAATCAAGGAAGCGCGCGAAGACGGAGCGCAGGCTCACCTTGTTGGCCTCGATATCCTCGACGGAAAGGATGCGCCGCGTCTCGTCCTTGCCGGAGGGGTCGCCGACGCGGGTGGTGCCGCCGCCCATCAGCGCGATGGGCTTGCCGCCGGCCTTCTGCAGCCAGCGCAGCATCATGATGGAGAGCAGATGGCCAATGTGCAGCGACGGCCCGGTGCAGTCGTAACCGACGTAAGCGGTGACCGAGCCTTTCGAAAAGAGCCCGTCGAGCGCTTCGGGATCGGAGCACTGGTGGATGAATCCGCGCTCCTCAAGGGTGCGCAGGAAATCGGAGCGGAAGGTCGTCATGCTTGCGGTCGGATCGGGGCGCGTGCCAGTTCCGGCGGCTCTTAGCATGGGGACGGGCTCTGAGGAAACGCGCGGCCAAAGCCGCTGACTCGCGGCTGAATTAGCCGGCCGGGAACCACTGGTTAACCGAGAAGCAAGTTTTCCCGGCGACAATCCCTGCCTGCTTGAGTGAGGCCTCGGGACGACAGAATGCCGCGTAATCCGGTTCCCGAAAGCGAGGAGGAGATCAGCAGCCGCGACAGCCGGCTGAAGCTCATCCTGCTCGCCATCGCCCTCGTTCTGGTCGCCGCCTATGCCTCCATGGTGACGAGGATAGGCGACTACGTGCTGCTGCAGGTGGTGCGACTGCTGAGATCGGAGAGCCTGCCGCTCGTGCTCGCGGCCGGCGGAGCCGTGGTGGTGGCTGGATTTGGCTATCTCCTGGTGCGCCGGATGCGGGGCGGCGCCCGCCGCAAATCCAGCATCTCCCATGCACCGATGAAGATTCGGAGCCGCGAGGAGTTCCTGGATGCGCTTGCGCAGCAGATCGAGGCGCATGCCAAGAGCCAGCGGCAGTTCGCCGTGCACCTCGTCGACATCGATCGGTTCCGCACCCTCAACGAGCGCCTCGGCGAGGAAGAGGGCGACGCCTTCCTCAGGCTCGTCGGCGAGCGTCTCATGATTCTCGTGGATCATCCCGAGCGGCTCGCGCGCATGGGCGACGACGAGTTCGGCATTATCCAGCCGGAAGCCGGCGGGGCGCGCCACGCAGAGATCTACGCGCGGCGTATCCAGGAAGCGGTCAGGGACGCGATCGCGCAGGTGCCGCAACAGGCGCGTCCGGGCGCCAGCATCGGTATCTCGATCTCGCCGGACCACGGCGACAGCCCGATCAAGCTCGTGCATGCAGCGTCCGTCGCCCTCATCGCCGCCAAGAAGGCGGGTGGTAACGTGCTTCGCGTCTATTCGCGCGACATGGAGACGCATTTCGAGACGCGGATTGAGATGGAGCGGGCGATCGTCGAAGGCCTGCAAAAGGGCTGGTTCGAGCTTCACTTCCAGCCGCAATACGATCTCGGCACGCGGCGGCTCATCGGTTTCGAGGCGCTGGCGCGGCTGCACCATCCGGAGCTCGGCGAGATATCACCCGTCGACTTCGTTGCGATCGCCGACCAGAGCGGGCTCATCCATCCGCTCGGCGAATGGATCATCCACCAAGCCCTTTCGATCGCCGCGACGTGGCCTCACCACCTCGGCTTGTCGATCAATATCTCGCTGGCACAGTTCCGCAGCGGAGATGTTGCCGACACCATTCTTCACGCGCTGTCGAATTCGGGCTTCGATGCGAACCGGCTTCGCGTGGAGCTATCCGAGGCGGTGCTCCTTGAAGACTCCGAAGCGATCGACGAGCAGCTTCTGCGGCTGAAGAAGCGCGGCGTCTCGATCGTACTTGACGATTTCGGCCTGGAGGCCTCGAAGCTGAAGCTTCTCTCGCGCTCGGCGTGCGACGCGGTGAAGCTTGATCGCAGCTTGGTCTCGCAGGTCGGCGAAGTGCCGGAGATGGAGGTTCTCGTCAGGAGCCTCATCGGTACGGCCCACTCCTTCGATCTCGACATCCTGGCAGAAGGCGTGGAGCGGGCCGAGCAGGCGCACTTCCTGATGTCGAACGACTGCAAGAAGGTGCAGGGCTACCTGTTCGGAAAGCCTGTCGCCGCGGGCGAGCTTCCGGCGATCATCGCCAAGGACACAAAAAACGCCTTCGACGAAGGCGAGGAGCAGAAGCGGCAGCCGGCGTCAAAATCTTCGACCGCCGTCGCCTGAGGGCCATCGCCTGAGGGCCGTCGCTTTGGCGGCCGGGCGCGTTACTCGCGCTCGATCTGCTCCAGCCGCATGTCCAGATAGTTGGCGCAGCTCTCGACCAGCTCGTCGACGCGATCCTCAAAGAAGTGGTTGGCGCCCTTGACCAATTGATGGTCGATGGTGATGCCCTTCTGGGTCTTCAGCTTGTCGACCAGCCCTTGCACCGCCTCGACCGGCGCGACCTTGTCCTCGTCGCCATGGATGATCAGCCCGGAAGAGGGGCAGGGCGCCAGGAAGGAGAAGTCGTAGAGATTCGGCTGCGGGGCGATGGAGATGAAGCCCTCGACCTCTGGCCGGCGCATCAGAAGCTGCATGCCGATCCAGGCCCCGAACGAGAAGCCGGCGATCCATACGCCGCGCGAATCCGGGTGTAGCGTCTGGATCCAGTCGAGCGCGGCGGCCGCATCGGCAAGCTCGCCGACGCCATGGTCGAAGAAGCCCTGGCTCCGGCCGACGCCGCGGAAATTGAAGCGCAGGCAGGTGAAGCCGCGCTCCTGGAACATGTAGAACGCCTTGTAGACGATCTGATTGTTCATGGTGCCGCCGAAGCGCGGGTGCGGGTGGAGCACCAATGCAATCGGAGCGGTCTTCTGGGCCGATGGCTGGTAACGCGCCTCGAGCCGGCCATCCGGCCCGGTAAAGATCACTTCCGGCATTTAAGGCGCATCCCACATCTCTATTGTCGGGCCCCGCGCGTTCCTTGACACGCAAGGCCCCCGTTTCTAGAAACTAGTTTGGAACAATTCAAAACTAGCGATTTTCCGCCGCCCGCCCGTAGGGCGCGTATGTAAACACCAAAGGGTCGGCGAAATTCAAGGATAACGTGGGTACGGCAGGCGCGATGCTCAAGCGCATCTATTTTGACGCAAACGCCAGCGCGCCGCTCCTTGCGGAAGCACGCGACGCTGCGATCGCTGCGCTCAACCAAAGCGCGAACGCCTCCTCCGTGCATGCCGAAGGCCGCGCCGCTCGCGCCGAGATCGCGAAGGCGCGCGGAGAGGTGGCGGTTTCGGTCGGCGGGAAGCCAGAGAACGTCATCTTCACGAGCGGCGCGACGGAGGCTGCAACGCTTGCGCTGACGCCGAATATCGACTCGGGAGCCAGGCCGGCGGCGGCCCGGCTTTATGTGGGCGCGACGGAGCATCCTTGCGTGCTCGGCGGGGGACGCTTTTCGGCGGAAGCCGTGAGCCGGCTTCCGGTTGAGCGCGACGGAACGATCGACCTCGCAGCGCTGGATGACGCGCTTGCCGCTCACGACCAAGGCACGGGCGCGCCCTATGTCGCGCTTATGCTTGCCAACAACGAGACCGGCGTCATCCACCCCGTCGCCGAGGCGGCAGAGGTTGTGAAGAGGCACGGCGGGTATGTGTTTTGCGATGCCGTGCAAGCACTTGGCCGCGTTCCGGTCGACATTGCAGCGCTTGGCGCCGATTTCCTCGCGCTGTCGGCGCACAAGATCGGCGGGCCGCAGGGTGCGGGTGCCCTCGTCCTGGCCAACGAAGACGTCTGCCCCGAGCCGCTTCTGACCGGGGGCGGGCAGGAGCGACGGCGGCGCGCCGGGACGGAAAACGTTGCGGCGATTGCCGGATTCGGCGTTGCGGCACGGCATTCCGCTCACCATCTCGACGAGAGCGGGCGGGTCGCAGCCCTTCGCGATGCGCTCCAGAGGGAGGTGCTGGCGGTTTCGCCCGAGGCAAGGATCATCGGGGAGGAGGCCGAGCGGCTCCCGAACACGACGTTGTTCGCCGTTCCGGGCCTTTCGGCGGAGACCCTCGTCATCGCTTTCGATCTCGAGGGGATCGCGGTCTCGGCAGGCTCGGCCTGCTCGTCCGGCAAGGTCGCGGCAAGCCACGTCGTAGGGGCGATGGGAGAGCCAATGGAGATCGCAAAAGGGGCCGTGCGCGTGAGCCTCGCCCCCGGCGCGACGGAAGACGAGGTGGCGGCATTCGCCGTTGCCTGGCGCGCGATCCACGCCCGCATGTGCCGAGACCGAGCGGCCTAGAGCCGCGCCAGAGGAATTCGAGGAGAGTCGGAATGCCCGCCGTCCAGGAAACGATCGAACAGGTCAAGGCGATCGACGTCGATCAGTACAAGTACGGGTTCACGACGGATATCGAGTCGGACCTCGCGCCGAAGGGGCTGAACGAAGACACCGTCCGCTTCATCTCGGCGAAGAAGAACGAGCCCGAATGGCTGACGGAATGGCGGCTCAACGCCTATCGCCGCTGGCTCGGCATGAAGGAGCCGGAATGGGCGCGCGTGCGCTATCCGAAGATCGACTACCAGGATCTGCACTATTACGCGGCGCCGAAGCGTAAGGCGCTGTTGAGTCTCGACGAGGTCGATCCGGAGATTCTCAAGACCTACGAGAAGCTCGGCATCCCGTTGAAGGAGCAGGCGATCCTGGCGGGAGTGCAGGGCGCGGGCGACGGCGCCGGCGGTGGGGAGTTCGCCTCCGGCCGTGTGGCCGTCGATGCAGTGTTCGATTCCGTCTCCGTCGCAACCACCTTCAAGGAAGAGCTGAAGAAGGCCGGCGTCATCTTCATGCCGATCTCGGAGGCCGTGCACGAGCACCCGGAGCTGGTGAAGAAATATCTCGGCTCGGTCGTGCCGATCACCGACAACTTCTTCGCCACCTTGAACTCGGCGGTCTTCTCCGACGGCTCCTTCGTCTACGTGCCCAAGGGGGTGCGCTGCCCGATGGAGCTTTCCACCTATTTCCGCATCAACGAGAAGAAGACAGGGCAGTTCGAGCGCACGCTGATCATCGCCGACGAGGGCTCCTATGTGAGCTACCTGGAAGGCTGCACGGCGCCGACGCGCGACGAGAACCAGCTGCATGCCGCGGTCGTCGAACTCGTTGCGCTCGATGATGCGGAGATCAAATACTCGACCGTGCAGAACTGGTATCCCGGCGACAGGGACGGCAAAGGCGGCGTCTTCAACTTCGTCACCAAGCGGGGCGACTGCCGCGGCAAGAACTCCAAGATCTCCTGGACGCAGGTGGAGACCGGCTCGGCCATCACCTGGAAATACCCGTCGTGCATCCTGCGCGGCGACAACAGCCGCGGCGAATTCTACTCGATTGCCATCTCGAACGGCTGGCAGCAGGTCGATTCCGGTACCAAGATGATTCACCTCGGCAAGAACTCGTCGAGCCGGATCATCTCCAAGGGGATCGCCGCCGGGCACTCACAGAACACCTATCGCGGGCTCGTCTCGGCGCACCGCCGGGCGGAGGGCGCGCGCAACTTCACCAATTGCGACTCGCTGCTGATCGGCGACAAATGCGGCGCGCATACGGTGCCCTACATCGAGTCGAAGAACGCCTCCGCGATCTTCGAGCATGAGGCGACCACCTCGAAGATCTCAGGCGACCAGCTCTTCTATTGCCTGCAGCGCGGCATGAGCGACGAGGAGGCCGTGGCGCTCATCGTCAACGGCTTCGTGCGCGACGTGCTGCAGCAGCTCCCCATGGAGTTCATGGCGGAGACGCAGAAGCTCATCGGCATCTCGCTCGAGGGCAGTGTCGGTTAGCGCAATGGGCAAGTTCGTGGAGGGCTTCGAGCGCGCCAAGGCCGCGGACGAGGCGCGCGCGGCGGAAGCCCGACGCCGCGCCGAGCGGGTCGCGGCTGCGCTCAAGACCCTCTCCGACAGGCTGGACGAGGACCGGGACACACTCGGGCGGCAGCAGATCACGATGCGGGTCGAGCACGGGTCGCTTGTACTGAAGCGAATGCTGCAGCCGATGGCCAGCGTGTCGTTCGACCCTGACAGCGGGCGCTTCAAGGTCCACGAGTACTCGGGGTCAGAGGGCAAGACCGAGATGGAGGCGCAAGACGCCGAGGAATGCGCCTTGAAGCTCGGCGAGTACGTCTACTCGCTCAAGGGAGGCTCGGCATGACGGCCGCTCAGCCAGTCATCAGCATCGATGCGGTGGCGCTCGAAGACGAAGCTCACGGTGAGCGCTTCGCAGTGCGGACGGGCGAGATCGGACAGCCGCTCGGACTTTCCGGTCTCGGCTGCATGCTGCATATCGTGCCGCCCGGAAAGACGGCGTTTCCGTTCCATCGCCATCACGGCAGCGACGAGATGTTCCTGATCCTTTCCGGCAGCGGCGAGTACCGCATCGGGGAACGGCGCTTGCCGGTTCATGCCGGGGACTGCTTGGGAGCGCCCGCCGGCGGCGATGCGCATCAGATCATCAATACGGGCGCGGAGGAGCTGCGCTACCTTGGCTTCTCCAACAACGGCGCAGCCGACGCGGTCGAATATCCCGACTCCGGAAAGATCGGAGTGCGCGTCGGCGCCAAGGGCATTTTCCACATCGACGCGACGTTCAAGCGGCGGGGCCGCCTCACCGAGGCGGAATATTGGGACGGCGAAGACGGATCAAGGGAAGCTTGAGTATGCTTGAGATCAAGGACCTCTGCGCAGAGGTCGACGGCCAGAAGATATTGAACGGCATCGACCTCACCGTGAACGACGGTGAGGTACACGCCATCATGGGCCCGAACGGGTCCGGTAAATCGACGCTCTCCTACGTGCTCGCCGGGAAGGACGAATACGAGGTGACGGGCGGCGAGGTGCTCCTCGACGGCGAGAACCTGCTCGAGATGTCGCCGGACGAGCGCGCGGTCGCCGGCGTGTTCCTCGCTTTCCAGTACCCGGTCGAGATTCCCGGCGTCGGAACGATGACGTTCCTGCGCACGGCGCTCAATGCGCAGCGCAAGGCGCGCGGCGAGGCGGAGCTGACCACGCCGGATTTCATGAAGATCGTGAAAGAGGCGTCGGCGAAGCTGCAGATCACGCAGGACATGCTGCGGCGGCCGCTCAACGTGGGCTTCTCCGGCGGCGAGAAGAAGCGCAACGAGATCTTCCAGATGGCCCTTCTTGAGCCCACCCTTTGCGTCATGGACGAGACGGATTCCGGGCTGGATATCGACGCTCTGAGGATCGTCGCCGACGGCGTCAACGCCCTGCGCGGGCCGAAGCGCTCCTTCCTCGTCATCACGCACTACCAGCGGCTCCTGAACTACATCGTGCCGGACTTCGTGCACGTGATGTCGAAGGGGCGGATCGTGCGCTCGGGCGGCAAAGAGCTGGCGCTGGAGCTGGAGGAGCGCGGCTACGCCGACTACACGAGCGAGGCCGCCTAAGTGATGACCGAGCTTCCCACCCGCATCCGCACCAAGGCGGAGGAGGCGCTGGAGACCCATTTCTCCGCGCTGCCGGCGGACGACCCGATGCGAGCCGTGCGCGAGAGCGCGTTCGATGTGTTCCGCTCAAACGGCCTGCCGCACCGGCGCGTCGAGGAGTGGAAATATACCGACCTGCGCGCGCTCGTTTCCGACGTGCCGCCGCCAGCGAAGCCTGCGCCTTCCGCCGCGGCGCGCGACGCGCTTCAGCGCGCCGACGTTTTTGCCCCGCTCAAGCCGGCGCGGGTCGTCTTCGTGAACGGCACCTTCGTGCCGCCGCTTTCCGATCTCGAGGGCGTCACGGACGACATCGACTTCGCCTCGCTCGGCCGTTTCATCGCCGACGGCGGGGCGAGCCTCGAGGGTGCGCTCGATCCCGCCGAAGCGCCGATCCTCGCGCTGAACACAGCGTTCGTCTCCGACGGCGCGGTGCTCAGGATCCGCGACGGCGCCACGCCCACGCGGCCGATCGAGATCGTCAATGTCTTTGCCGGTGTTATGCCTGCGCTGCAGACGCTTCGCCACCAGATCGCGGTCGGCGCGGGCGCCAAGGCGACGATCTTCATGACCTTTGCCGGCCCGGACGGCGTCGCCTACCAGACCAACGCGGTGACCGAGCTCGAGATCGCTGCGGGCGCCGAGGTCCAGCTGGTGACGGCGCAGGAAGAGGGCGACAAGGCCATCCACCTGGGACTTCTCCTGCCGCGGCTCGCCGCCGAGGTGAAGTTCGAGCCGTTCGTCTACGCGGCCGGCGGGCTCGTCGCGCGGAGCGAAATCCGCATGACATTCGAGGACGAAGGATCGGACGTCGGCCTGCGCGGCGTCACGATCGGGCGCGACAAGCAGCATCTCGACACGACGCTCGTCGTCACCCACGCGGCTCCCAGATGCGGCGGCCACGAATACTTCAAGGCGGCGATGGACGGTCAGTCGCAGGGCGTCTTCCAGGGCAAGATCGTCGTCGACCCGGGCGCGCAGAAGACCGATTCCAAGATGATGAGCCGCGCGCTGCTCCTCTCGGAGTCGGCGGAGTTCTCCAACAAGCCGGAGCTCGAGATCTTCGCCGACGACGTGGTCTGCGGCCATGGCGCGACTTCCGGGCGGATCGACGAGCAGATGCTCTTCTTCCTGCGCTCGCGCGGCATCGAGAAGAGCGAGGCGGAGCGGATGCTGGTGCTCGCCTTCCTCGCCGAGGCGGTCGAGATGATCGGCGACGAAGCGGTCGTCGCGGCGCTCGAGGCACGAGTGCGTCGCCGGCTCGGCATGGAGGTGGAGACGCTCTGATGGCCCCACAACCGAAGGCGAACGGCGGATACGACGTGGAGAAGGTGCGGGAGGATTTCCCGATCCTCTCGCGCCAGGTCTACGGCAAGCCGCTGGTCTATCTCGATAACGCCGCCTCGGCGCAGAAGCCGCGTGCCGTGCTCGACCGCATCCAGCGCGCCTACACGGAAGAGTATTCGAACGTCCACCGCGGGCTGCACTTCCTCTCCAACGCCGCAACCGAGGCCTACGAGGACGCGCGCGAGACCGCCCGCCGCTTCCTGAACGCGCCGTCGACCGAGGAGATCATCTTCACGCGCTCCTCGACGGAGGGGATCAACCTCGTCGCGCAGTCGTTCGGCGGCATGCGGATCGGCGAGGGCGACGAGATCGTGCTCTCGATCCTCGAGCATCATTCCAACATCGTGCCCTGGCACTTCCACCGCGAGCGCAAGGGCGCCGTCATCAAGTACGCGCCGATCCACGAGGACGGAAGCTTCGACCTCGAGGCGTTCGAGAATCTCCTCACCGAACGCACGAAGATGGTGGCGATCGTCCACATGTCGAACGTCACCGGCACGGTGGTCCCGGTGAAGGACGTGTGCCGGATCGCGCATGCGCGCGGCATCCCGGTGCTCGTCGACGGCAGCCAGTCGGCCGTGCACCTACCGATCGACGTTCAGGACATCGGCTGCGACTTCTTCGTCTTCACCGGGCACAAGACCTACGGGCCGTCCGGCATCGGCGTCATGTGGGGAAAGCGCGAGCACCTGGAAGCGATGCCGCCCTACATGGGTGGCGGCGAGATGATCGAGAACGTGACCGAGGACTGGGTCACCTACGGCACGCCGCCGCACAAGTTCGAGGCGGGCACGCCGCCGATCGTGCAGGCGATCGGGCTCGGCGCGGCGCTTCGATACATGGAGAGCCTCGACCGCGAGGCGATCCGCGCGCACGAGGCCGACCTGGCGAAATATGCGCAGGAGCAGCTCTCGGCGCTCAATTATCTGCGCATCTTCGGCAGCGCCCCTGACAAGGGCGCGATCGTCGCTTTCGAGATGGCGGGCGCCCACGCCCACGACGTCTCCACGGTCATCGACCGGGAGGGGATTGCGGTGCGCGCCGGCACGCACTGCGCGCAGCCGCTTCTCGCCCGCTACGGCGTCAGTTCGACCTGCCGCGCCTCCTTCGGACTCTACAATACGCGCGAGGAGGCCGACGCCCTTGTGAAGGCGCTGGCAAAGGCCCATTCTTTCTTCGGTTGAAAGCACGGATCGTCCATGAACGAAGCCGAAGCCCCCGTGGAAGCCGAAGGCGCGGCGCCGGAAGAGGCGCCGAACAGGCCGGATTTCGAGGCGACGTCGATCCCCCCGGAGGAGCTGGAGAAGCTCACGGACGGGATCGTGTCGGCCTTGAAGACCGTCTATGACCCGGAAATTCCGGCCGATATCTACGAGCTCGGGCTGATCTACAAGGTCGACATCGACGACAGCCGCCATGTCAGCGTCGACATGACGCTGACCGCTCCTGGCTGCCCCGTGGCCGGCGACATGCCGATGTGGGTGGAGGACGCGGTTTCTGCGGTTCCCGGCGTTTCCGGGGCGAAGGCGACCGTCGTGTTCGACCCGCCCTGGTCGCCGGACAGGATGTCGGACGAGGCCAAGGTCGCCATCGGCTGGTGGTGACCGGTGGAATTTTGACGCAATGAGGCCTATCTAGATTCCATGGCAAAGCCCCGTTTCCAGGTCGTTTCCGTCACCGAGCGCGCCGCTGAGCGCGTGCGCGAGATCGTGGCCAATGCCGACGGGCCCGCGGAAGGCATCCGCGTCGGCATCAAAAAGGGCGGCTGCGCCGGCATGGAATACATGATCGATCTCGTGCGCCAGCCGGAGCCGGCGGACGATGTCGTCGACATCGGCGGCGCCAAGGTCTTCGTGAATCCCGAGGCGACGCTCTTTCTGCTCGGCACCGAGATGGATTTCGAGGTGACCAAGCTGCGAACCGGCTTCGTGTTCCGCAATCCGAACCAGACCTCCGCCTGTGGCTGCGGCGAATCCGTCGAGATCAAACCGGCATCGGAGACGCTCCTCGCCGAGGCGCGCAGCTGAAACCAGCGGGACTGGCCAGCACGACTGGCTGCTCGATCTCTTCGACCCTTTCGGCCCGGTCTCCGTTCGCCGCATGTTCGGCGGCGTTGGCCTTTACCGCGACAGCCTGATGTTCGGCCTGGTGACGGGAGGGCAGATTTTCCTGAAATCCGACGGCGAGACCGGGGCGCTGTTTCGCGCCGCCGGCAGCCGACCCTTCGCCTTCGAGCGGCAGGGGAAGACGGTCGAGACCTCCTATTTCAGTTTGCCCAGCGAAGCGCTCGACGATTCCGACGCGCTGAAGCTCTGGGCGGGACGGGCATTCGACGCTGCCGTCCGCAGCAGCACCAAGCCCAAGAAGCGCAAGATGCGGGCGAAACCCTAGCTCGCAGGCTGCCGCGCGACGCGCACGACGCGCCGTCTGATCGTCGCCAGGACGACTCCCGGCACGATCATGGCGAATCCGATCAAGTGGAAGAGACCGAAGCGCTCGCCGAGGAGGACGAGGGCCAGCGCCACGCCATAAGGCGTCTGGAGGTAAAGCAGCATCCCCACCGTCGCCGGGCCGAAGCGGCGGATGCCGTATTGGTAGCCGAAGAACGCGCCGACGGAAGGGACGAGCGCGACCGCGAAGACCGCGAGCCATATTTGGGTGCTCTGCGGAAACGCCGGTCCGCGCATGGCCTCGAAGAGCATCATCGGCGAAAGCAGCACCGCGCCGATGAGCGCGACCGCGGCGAAGAGCGGAAGGCTCGGGATCGCGGTGATGCCGGGGCGGCTCTGCAGCACCGAGTAAATGGCCCAGGAGAGCGCTCCGGCCGCAATCATCGCGTCGCCCGGATTGAGCGCGAAGCGGCTGTCGTCGGCCGTGCCGAGCGCCACCACGGCGACGCCGGAGAAGGCGAGCGCCGCGCCTGAAATCTCCAGAAGCCCGATCGGACGCCCGCGGAAGAGCCATTCCAGGACGAGGATCAGGACCGGCGAACAGGCGTAGATCAGCGTCGCGTTGGTTGCCGTCGTGTAGTGGAGACCCAGATAGACAAGGCCCCCGCAGGTGAACATTCCCAGGAACCCGAGCAGGGCGACGACCGGTCCCTGCGCGGCGAGATCCCGGGCATGGCGGCGGAGCGCGCCGGCCGCGAACGGCAGCAGGA